>Ga0302347_1003439_pt1 | contig 13996 bp, 14 predicted proteins | sample PhyWR1_FD_202178 | JGI IMG/M metagenome (GOLD analysis project Ga0302347, IMG submission 202178) | Leaf surface microbial communities from wheat plants in UC Gill Tract Community Farm, Albany, California, United States - DLSL W.R1 (v2)... | ecosystem: Host-associated > Plants > Phyllosphere >...
ACAGAAATTGGAGCAACAAATGCATTTGCATATGATTTGCAAGCTGCATGTTCAAGTTTCTTGTACGGAATGTCAACTGCTGCGGCTTATGTACAATCAGGACGTTACAAAAAAGTACTTTTAATTGGTGCTGATAAAATGTCATCTATTGTTGATTATACAGATAGAGCAACTTGTATTATATTTGGAGATGGAGCGGGAGCCGTTTTATTCGAACCAAATTATGAAGGCTTAGGTTTGCAAGATGAATATTTGCGTAGTGATGGAGTAGGGCGTGATTTTCTTAAAATTCCTGCCGGAGGTTCGCTAATTCCTGCTTCTGAAGATACTATAAAAAACAGACAGCATAATATTATGCAGGACGGTAAAACAGTATTTAAATATGCGGTTACAAATATGGCCGACGCAAGTGAATTAATTTTGCAAAGAAATAATTTAACTAAAGATGATGTAAACTGGTTAGTGCCGCATCAGGCTAACAAACGTATTATTGATGCTACTGCCGGAAGATTAGAACTTGAAGAGTCTAAAGTATTAGTAAATATTGAAAGATATGGTAATACAACTTCAGGAACTTTACCATTAGTATTAGCTGATTTTGAGCAAAAGCTTAAAAAAGGAGACAATGTTATTTTTGCCGCTTTTGGTGGTGGATTCACTTGGGGATCTATTTACCTGAAATGGGCTTACGATAAGAACTAAATTAAAACTAAAATCGAATCATTATGGATTTAAAAGAAATTCAAAACCTAATCAAATTTGTAGCAAATTCGGGTGTTGCAGAGGTAAAGTTGGAAATGGATGATGTGAAAATCACAATCAGAACAACTTTAGAAGGAAATGTAACAGAGACTACTTATGTACAGCAATTACCAGCTCAGGCTGCATTGCCACAAGCTGCGCCTCAGGTTACTGCTCCGGTAGTTGTAAACACAACTGCTGAAACTCAGGCTCCGGCTGCAGAGAATTCTAAATACGTTACTATTAAATCTCCAATTATTGGAACATTCTATAGAAAACCATCTCCAGATAAACCAGTTTTCACAGAAGTTGGTAGCTCTATCTCAAAAGGTGATGTTCTTTGTGTAATTGAAGCAATGAAATTATTCAACGAAATCGAATCAGAAGTTTCAGGTAAAATTGTAAAAATTCTTGTTGACGATATGTCTCCAGTTGAATTTGATCAACCTTTATTCTTAGTAGATCCATCATAATTTTTAAAAATTCCAATAGACAAATCACAAAATCCAATGAGTCGGAATTTGGAGATTGGAATTTGTAATTTTTAATTTAAATAAGATGTTTAAAAAAATATTAATTGCGAATAGAGGAGAAATTGCACTTCGTGTAATTCGTACGTGCAAGGAAATGGGAATCAAAACTGTAGCAGTTTATTCTACAGCCGATGCAGAAAGTTTGCACGTGAAATTTGCAGACGAAGCGGTTTGTATTGGTCCTCCTCCAAGTAACTTATCGTATTTGAAAATGTCAAATATTATTGCTGCTGCAGAAATCACAAACGCAGACGCAATACACCCAGGATACGGTTTCCTTTCTGAGAATGCTAAATTCTCAAAAATTTGTCAAGAGCACGGAATCAAATTTATTGGTGCAGCTCCTGAAATGATCGACAGAATGGGAGATAAAGCTTCTGCAAAAGCAACAATGAAAGCTGCAGGAGTTCCTTGTGTGCCAGGTTCAGACGGATTATTAGATTCTTATGAGCATGCACAAAAAACAGCAGCAGAAATTGGTTACCCGGTAATGATGAAAGCTACTGCTGGTGGTGGTGGAAAAGGAATGCGTGCAATCTGGAAAGAAGATGAGCTTTTAAAAGCTTGGGAAAGTGCACGTCAGGAAGCTGCTGCCGCTTTTGGAAACGACGGAATGTATATGGAGAAACTTATTGAAGAGCCTCGTCATATCGAAATTCAGGTTGTTGGAGATTCTTACGGAAAAGCATGTCACCTTTCTGAAAGAGATTGCTCTGTTCAACGTCGTCACCAAAAACTTACTGAAGAAACACCTTCGCCTTTCATGACAGATGACTTGCGTACAAGAATGGGAGAAGCTGCTGTAAAAGCTGCGGAATTCATTAAATACGAAGGAGCAGGAACGGTAGAATTTCTTGTAGACAAACACAGAAACTTCTATTTCATGGAAATGAATACACGTATTCAGGTTGAGCACCCAATTACTGAACAAGTAATTGATTACGATTTAATTCGTGAGCAAATTATGGTTGCTGCCGGAATTCCAATCTCTGGAAAAAACTACCTTCCAGAACTACACGCTATCGAATGTCGTATTAATGCTGAAGATCCTTATAACGATTTTCGTCCTTCACCAGGAAAAATTACTACGCTTCATATGCCAGGAGGACACGGAGTTCGTTTAGATACTCACGTTTACTCAGGATATAGCATTCCACCAAATTATGATTCAATGATTGCTAAGTTAATTACAACAGCACAATCTCGTGAAGAAGCAATTAGCAAAATGCGTAGAGCTCTTGACGAATTTGTAATCGAAGGTGTGAAAACTACAATCCCTTTCCACAGACAATTAATGGATGATCCAAAATATATTGCAGGAGATTATACAACTGCATTTATGGATACTTTCAAAATGAATAGTCCAGAATAATTTAAAGGCCGTCAATTTGACGGCCTTTTTCATTTTAGTTAAATTTTAAAACCCAACTGATTTCAAAAATGAGTTGGGTTTTGTTGTTTGGCAACGTAAGTAAACAGAAAAAGTGTATACTTTTTACACACTATTTTGGTGGTTTATACACTTTTACACCTTTTTGTTTTAATTTAATTTTTTGGCACAACCCGTTTAAACCCTTTATATATAAGGCTTTTCAAGAATATGGCATGGAATGTTTGTTTTTCGGCACAATAGTTTCATTACCTAAAGCGTAAACGACTATTAAAAATTTAAAATACATACAGATGAAAAAAATATTTATATCAGCCGCTATTGTTTTGGGAAGTTTAACTTCATTCGCTTCAACTTCTCCAGTAACAAGTTCAATCGTAAAAATGAATTCAATTCAGGACGAATACACAGAAATTAAATTAGAAGAATTACCAGCTCCAATAACTGAAGCTTTGAAAAAAGCATATCCAACAGCAGTAATTTCTAAAGCATATAAAAATGCAGCATCACAATACAAATTAGACGTTACAGTTGGTGACAAAGTTGGAAATCTTTTTGCTAACGCAGACGGAACCTGGATTCAAAAATAATCCGCAAAATACTAAACAAATTAATTAACACTATTAAATATATACATCATGAAAAATTTATTCTTATCAGCCGCAATAGTTTTGGGAGGTTTAACTTCATTTGCTTCAACTTCGCCAATCACAAATACAATCGTAAAAACAGTTTCTATTCAGGATGAATATACAGAAATTAAAAATGAAGAAGTTCCTGCTGCAGTAACAGATGCACTTAAAAAAGCATATCCGGACGCAGTACTTAACAAAGCTTACAAAAATGCAGCTTCGCAATACAAATTAGAAGTTACAGTAGGTGACAAAGTAGGATCGCTTTATGCTAATGCAGACGGAAGCTGGGTAAAAAAATAAGCCCTTTTTGTTCCAATAATTATTAATACTAAAAAAACTACTATCATGAAAAAGTTATTTATATCAGCCGCAATCGTTTTGGGAAGTATGACATCATTTGCTTCAACTTCGCCAATCACAAATACAATCGTAAAAACAGTTTCTCTTCAGGATGAATACACAGAAATTAAAGTTGAAGAAGTTCCTTCTGCAGTAACAGATGCGCTTAAAAAAGCATATCCGGACGCAGTGTTGAACAAAGCTTACAAAAATGCAGCTTCTCAATACAAATTAGAAGTTACAGTAGGTGACAAAGTAGGTTCATTATATGCTAACGCAGATGGATCTTGGGTAAAAAAATAATTAGTTTAAAACTATAAAAGATATTATTATGAAAAAGTTAATCTTATCGGCAGCTATCCTGTTAGGAGGGTTGTCAACACAAGCAGCGAGTATCGATGTTACAAACATAACTCCAGTAGTAAAATTTCAGGATGAGTATAAAGAAGTAGATGCGGTTCCGGCAGCAATCAAAACCTCTTTAGACAATGCTTATCCAGGTGTGAAATTGGATAAAGCTTTTGTGAACGAGAAAAAAGAGTATAAAATTGAAATCACTGTAAGAGGTGAAAAATCAATTGTTTTTACTGACGCTCAGGGAAATATTCTTAAAAAATAATTATAAAACCACCCGTTATGAAAAAGTTAATCTTATCGGCAGCTATCCTTTTAGGAGGTTTGTCAACACAGGCAGCTACAGTTGTAGCAACTGAAAATGTTCAATCAGTTAACATTCAGGATGCATATACTGAAGTTGCTGCAGATGCTGTTCCGGCAGCCGTAAAGTCTACTATTGAAAAATCTTTTCCAGGTACAAAACTTGAAAAAGCATACAAGAACGACAAAAATGAGTATAAACTTGAAATTTCGAGTGGTGACAAAAAGTATACTGTATTTACAGATGCTTCAGGAAATATTATTAAAAAATAATTTTTAAATAAGAGCATTATGAAAAAGTTAGCCCTAGCAGCAACAGTCATTTTTGGAAGTTTGTCAATCTCTGCAATTGCAGCAACAACTCCAAATAAAGTACAAATGGCAATTTCTGTTCAGACAGAATATACTGAAGTTACTACAGATGCTGTTCCGGCGGCTGTAAAAACTGCTCTGACAACTGCTTATCCCGGCGCTAAGCTGGATAAGGCTTATGTCAACGAAAAAAAGGAATATAAATTAGAAATCTCGGTTGGTGACCAAAAGGCTACTGTGTATTCAGATGTCAATGGCAACTGGTTGAAAATATAATAATTTAAATAAATATAATTAGGTGAATTAGATTTATGTTTTTGGTGAAAAAGAGATTGCTTCTGGCAATCTCTTTTTTTTTGCATAAATTTGTGACAATACAATTTTAATAGTATTATTTTAGCAGAATAAGACCCTCAACGCAAATGCCAAAGATATTAGTTATAGAAGATGATATTTCGTTTTGTAAATTATTAGAGAAATTTCTAATAAAAAAAGAATACGAAGTAGCCGTCGCATTTTCCGCTGCCGAAGCAAGATTAGCCATCAAAAATGAATCTTTCGATTTGATTTTGACAGATCTGCGTTTGCCGGATTTTGACGGTATTGCACTAATGTCTGAAATTAAAGATTCTCATCCTGAAATTCCAGTCGTTCTTATGACTGGTTATTCTGATGTAAATACAGCCGTAAAAGCGATTAAAAATGGCGCAGCCGATTATATTTCGAAACCATTTAATCCGGATGAGGTTTTGTTGGTAATTACCAATGCACTTCAAAATTCTGAAATCGAAGAAGAAGCACCTGTAAAAGAAAAAAAATCGGTAAAGAAACAAGTTACTGCAGAAAACGAATTTGTACGAGGAATTTCTGTTGCTTCAAGAAAATTATTAGATCATATTCAGTTGGTGAGTCCAACAGATATGTCTGTTTTGATTATCGGCGAAAGCGGAACCGGAAAAGAAATTATTGCCAAAAGTATTCACCAGCAAAGCAATCGAAAAAACAATAATTTTATTGCAGTCGATTGTGGCGCAATCCCGAAAGAATTGGCGGCAAGTGAATTTTTTGGACATTTAAAAGGTTCTTTCACCGGAGCAATCAGTGATAAAATGGGTTATTTTGAAGCTGCAAACGGAGGAACGCTTTTTCTGGATGAAATAGGAAACCTTTCTTATGAAAACCAAATTCAGCTTTTGAGAGCGCTTCAGGAAAGAAAAATAAAACCGGTTGGAAGCAATAAAGAAATAAACGTCGATATCCGAATCATAACGGCTACAAACGAAGATTTGCGCGAGGCTGTAAAAAATGGTGATTTCAGAGAAGATTTATACCATAGAATCAACGAATTTTCAATTCTTTCACCTTCATTAAAAGACAGAGAAGAAGATTTGATGGTTTTTGCCGATTATTTTCTTGAAAAAGCCAATCAGCAATTGAATAAAGACATTATCGGGTTTTCTCCTGAAGTAGTTGCAATTTTTCAAAAATACAACTGGCCGGGAAATCTTCGTGAACTTCAAAACTGTGTAAAACGAGCTACTCTTTTAACTCGTGGCGATTTTATAGAAAGTGATGTTTTGCCTTCAGAATTTTTTCAGGTACAAAAAGAAAGCCCTACAGAATCTGTGAGTACTTTTTCATTGTCAGAAAACGAAAAAGAAACTATTATTCATGCTTTATCAAGAACTCAGAATAATAAATCTGAAGCCGCAAAATTGCTTAAAATTACCAGAAAAACTCTTTACAATAAACTCAAACAATACAATATCGATTAACTAATTTCTTTTTGCAAAGCTTTAAAAAGCACTTCAATCTTGGCCTTCAAAGTTTTGTAAATATCTTTTAAATCAGTAATCTCAAAAGTATTTTTTTCTAAAGCTTTTAGAATTGCTCCAATATCGCGCGCTTCAATTTGTTTGAACATTGGCGCAATTCGATGCGCAATAGAATTAATCTCTGCAACGTTTTCTTCTGCAATTGCATTTTCCATCAAAAGGAGATTTTCGTTGGTGCTTTCTACAAATGATTTTAAAACATCATTTAGAGCCGAATTATCGTTTCCTAAGAATTCTTTCAACGTATTTAAAGAATACAATTGTGTCAAAGTTTTTTCTTCAACATCTTTTAATTCTGCTTTTGGCAAAGTAGCATTACCTAATATCAGACTTATAGTTTCGAGTAATATTTTAGGCGAATACGGTTTTTTAACTACTGTCGTAAAACCGGCTTCAGTATAAACAGAAGCCTCTAAATCTGTTCGTCCGGTCAGTGCGATTACAGGCTGATTTTGATAAACAGAACTGTTTTTTAATTTTTGAAGAAATTCAAAACCATCAGTTTCCGGCATCTGAATATCAGTAATCACAAAATCAAACTTTGTTTTTTGAATCACTTCTAATGCCTTTGCTGCACTATTAAAAGACAAAACTTCATGTTTTTCCTGTCTTAAAACGCCGCTTGTCAAATTGAGTAAATTAATATCATCATCAATCACAATAAAAGTTTGAGATTTGATATCCTGATAGATTGGTTTTTTAATTTCAATTTCAGTATTTGAGCTGGTATCAAACAATAACGGAAGCTGAATCTCAAAAGTACTTCCGCTGCCAAAAGTGCTTTCAAGTTGCAAATTCCCGCCTAAAATCGAAATTATTTTTTGGCAAATGGACAATCCTAAACCTGTTCCTCCATATTGTTTTTCGATGTTTTCGTTTGCTTGTGCAAATTCTTCAAAAACCAATTTCTGATTTCCCTTTTCAATTCCAATTCCGGTGTCTTCTATCGTTATGGCGAAAAATTTGTCGCCTTCAAGGGCATAAGCGCTAACTTTTATGTAACCGGTTTCGGTAAATTTATAAGCGTTTCCAATAATGTTGCTCAAAATTTGTTTCAGTCGAAACGGATCTCCCACAATTTTGGTGTTCAGTTTATCATCAACATTAATAATCAGATCAATATCTTTTTGCTTATAAACCGTCTGAATACTTTTTGCAACTTCATCAATAATTTGAGGCAAGAAAAACGGAACTTTTTCAATGGTAATTTTTCCGGCTTCAATTTGAGAAAAATCCAATAAATCCTGAACCAACTGCGTGATATATTCAGATGAGTTTTTAATGTTTTTAATGAAATAAGATTGCTTCGTATTGACATCTGAATTTCCTAAAAGTTCAGAATAACCAACAATTGTACTCAACGGCGTTTTTAAATCATGACTTACAGTCGAAATAAGCTGTTCACGACTTTTTAGTAAATTCTTGGTTTTGAAATTCGCAATCTCAAGTTGTTTTTTATAAAGTTGTGATTTAGAGTAATCGCTCACAATTAAAACAGAGAAAAACAAAGTCAGAATCAACCCTGCAATTGCCGAAGCTGTAACAATTTCATTTACTTTTTTAAGCGATTTTTCTTTAAGCGAATTGTTTTTGATAGAGTTAATAATAATTTCTCTTTCAATAATTCGAAGCACTTTTCGAAGCTGTTCAGAAATAGCAATTTCATTTTGAAGTAATTTGTTTTCTTCAAAATTCAGCGTTTCTTTTTTCTTTTCAGCTTTCATTTTTACATTGCTCAAAAGCTTTTTCGAATTGGCCAAAATAGAATCAGATGCTTTCTTGCTAAGCGTGTTCGTGCTGTCATCAGGAATATTCTGATTCAGATAATCAACATATCTCTGAAGCACATTTCGCTGATAATTCCCTAAATCATTTGGGTTTTTGGTGAAATCCTGAAGTTCCAGTTTTCGAAGATTAAACTCCATTTTGGTAATTTCGTCAATAGCGTTATTAACAGAAACTTCATCTTCGGCTTTATTTTTTATGGTTTTTAATTGTCTAATATTTTCTGTTTTTTCAGACAATAAATACGTTACACTATCAAGAAGTACTTTTTGATATTCTGTAGTAACGATTTGTTTGAGTGTGTCAATTCTTGATTTTAAAGAATCAGTTTCGATAAGATAATTTTTGAAATCACTTTCAGAGTTGGTCTGAATTGTTTTTCGGGCCAGACTTTCCGTTTTATACACATTCGAAAATAATTTACTAACTCTAAGAATTTTGGTTTTTTCGAAAGCAATTTTACTTTCCAGTTTATTATAAACTACATTTTCTGAGTATAAAAACCATCCTACGGTTACGACCAAAGCAAGCAAAGCGACATAGCTAAATAAAACTTTGAGTGCCGTGTAACTTTTTTTGCTCTCCATAACGGTTTTCTGGGGTTAATGCGTGTTTATAATCTTAGAAATCCCTGCAATTTAGTCTAAAATTTCTATTTAAGAAAAGCAAAAAGAAACCAAATAGTTATATAATTATAATGTCATAAAAGCAAAATAGCCGCAAATTATATAAATCTGCGGCTATTGTTATTGATAAGTTTGTTTTTAAAGTGTTTCGTTTAACCATTTAAAGAATTCACCTTGCCAAACCTGAGCATTTTGCGGATGTAAAACCCAGTGATTTTCATCAGGGAAATACACAAATCTACTTTTGATTCCTCTTAATTGTGCCGCCTGAAAAGCTTCTTGTCCTTGACCAATTGGCACACGGAAATCTTTTCCTCCTTGGAAAATCAAAATTGGTTTGTTCCAGTTTTGAACCAAAGTTGCAGGATTAAAAACAGTATACGATTTTTGCGCTACAGCATTGTCTTTTTCCCAATATGGCCCACCAAAATCCCAGTTGTTAAAGAAAACTTCTTCAGTGGTTCCTAACATACTAACCGTGTTGAAAACACCATCGTGAGCGATAAAAGTTTTGAAACGGTTTTTGTGAATTCCGGCTAAATAAAACACAGAATATCCTCCGTAACTTGCACCAACGCAACCTAAACGGCTTTTGTCAACATAACTTTCTTTAGCAACATCGTCAATTGCAGAAAGGTAATCGTCCATAACTTGTCCGCCCCAATCTTTACTAATTTGCTCGTTCCATTCAACACCGTGTCCTGGCATTCCGCGACGATTTGGTGCAACAACTACATAGCCTTTTGCCGCCATTAAAGAGAAATTCCAACGGAAAGAATACGATTGTGTCAACGGACTTTGAGGTCCGCCCTGACAGAATAATAAAGTTGGGTATTTTTTAGTAGCGTCGAAATTTGGAGGTAAAATTACCCAAACCAGCATTTTTTTACCGTCAGTTGTAGTAACATAACGTTTTTCTGTTTTGCTTAACGTTAAAGTTTTATAAGTATCTGTGTTTACATTCGAAAGCTGTTTCCACGTACTTTTTTTCAAATTATACGAATAAATTTCAGCAGCATGATTCATGTCAGTTCTTGTAACGATAATATCATCACCAGAAAAACCAACTAAATCATTTACATCAAAATCGCCTTTTGTTAATTGACGAACTGTAATTGCAATTCTTGTCAATCCAGGAAAATTAACCGTAAAAAGTTGTTTTGTTCCGTCAACCGGCGCAACAAAAAATACATTTTTTCCGTCTTTACTCCAAATAAAATTATCTACAGTACCGTCCCAGTTTGCCGTTAAGTTTGTTTTGATTCCTTTAAATTCAACAATAATATCGTTTTTGTCAGACTCATAACCGTCACGTTTCATTTGCAACCAACTCAAATTTCCTGTTGGAGAAAATTGTGGCGCCGTATCGTAACCTAAATTATCTTCAGTTTTATTAGTTGTTTTTTGAGTTTCTAAATTATATTCATAAATATTGGTATTGGTAGAAATCGCATAATCAGTTCCTGCTTTTTTCTTGCACACATAAAAAATGCTTTTGCTATCTGGAGACCAAATATAATCTTCGTCGCCACCAAAAGGTTTTTGAGGAGAATCGAAAGTTTCACCTTTCAAAATGTCAATTCCTTTTGCACCGTCTTTATTTTCTTTATAAAAAACGTGATTAAATTTTCCTTCGTTCCAGGTATCCCAATGACGATAATCTAAACCATCATAAATTTGAGCATCAGATTTGTCTAATTTTGGATAAAAATCTTTTCCTAAAACTTTCTCGATTTATCTGCCAAAACAGCTTTAGTATCTTTAATTTCAGTTGCATTTCCGCCATTAACAGGAATGGTATAAAATTTAGAACTCGATTTGTTTTCTTCAATTGAAGGCGTTGAAACCTTAAAAACAACATTTTTTTCATCTTTAGAAAGTCCAAGTGCCGTTACTCGTCCTAATTTCCATAACAATTCCGGCGACATCACATTCTGACCGATAGCGTTTAAACTCATCATTATTAAGGTTGTTAATACTACTTTTTTCATAATAAAAATTCTATTTTTTTGTGCGCTAAAAATACAACAATTAAATTCCAAAATTGTTAAAATTATAACTTGAGAAAGTTCTAAATCCCAAAATTTATTCGCAGTTTTTCCGTCGCGAATTCACTAATTATTTTTTGATACTGTTTGAAAATAAAACTTGTGAATTCGTGGCGATTAAAAATTTAAACACAAAGCTTAGAATTTGGAATTTAAAAATTTGTAATTTAACCCAAGATTGAAATTTGGATTTTTATAATTGGAATTTATTTTTAAGACAAAATGGAACTAAGTTATTGGGAACTAAAAAACTGGTTTACAGGTATTGATTATACTATTGTTGGCAGCGGTATTGTTGGCCTGCATACTGCTTTACGCTTACGCGAAAGATTTCCTGATGCAAAAATTCTCGTTCTCGAAAGAGGCGTGTTGCCACAAGGCGCGAGTACCAAAAATGCAGGATTTGCGTGTTTCGGAAGCCTTTCTGAAATTATGGACGATCTCAAAACGCATTCAGAAGATGATGTTGTCAATTTGATCGAAAAACGCTGGAAAGGATTACAATTGCTTCGAAAAAGATTAGGAGATTCGGCAATTGATTTTAAACCTCACGGCGGATATGAATTGTTTTTGAGAGAAGATGAATTGGGTTTTTCTGAATGTATTTCGAAAATTCCATTTATAAACGAAGTATTAAAGCCACTTTTCAAAGCCGATGTTTTTTCGAAAGAAGTAGACCGATTTGGGTTTGAAAATATTCAGGAATATTTGATTTTTAATCCGTTTGAAGCACAAATAGATACCGGAAATATGATGCAGGAGTTGTTGAAACAAGCCGTTTCATCTAATATTCTAATTTTGAATCAGCAGACTGTAACTTCTTATTCTGATGCCGGAAATCATGTTGAAGTTGTGCTGAGCGATTTTAGTTTTAAAACCAAAAAACTGCTTTTTGCTACAAATGGTTTTGCCAATGCATTGACAAACGGAGCTGTAAAACCAGCCAGAGCTCAGGTTTTGATTACAGAACCCATTCACAATTTAGATATAAAAGGAACGTTTCACTTAGATCGTGGTTATTATTATTTCAGAAATATTGGCGATCGAATTTTATTGGGCGGAGGACGAAATCTTGATTTTGAAGGAGAAACGACAACCGAATTTGGTCAGACGAAAATTATCCAAAATAAATTGGAAGATTTGCTGAAAAATGTAATTTTACCAAATCAGGATTTCCAGATTGCACATCGTTGGAGTGGCATAATGGGAGTTGGAAATAGTAAAAACCCTGTCGTATCTCAATTGTCTGAAAACGTGTTTTGTGGAGTACGTTTAGGCGGAATGGGAGTGGCGATAGGCAGTTTAGTAGGAACAGAATTAGCAGATTTAATATAATGGCAGTACCCAAAAAACCGGCACCAAAGAAAACAACCGCAAGTAAACCAAAACCAAAAACAGCTTCGAAGAAAGGAAATCGTTCTTTTGGAGAAAAAGTGAAATGGTTTTTCATTAAACTTTTGTTGTGGTTTTTCGGGCTTTCAATCGGATCGGTTATCTTTTTCAAATATGTTCCCGTTCCTTTTACGCCGTTGATGATTATTCGGGCGATCGAAAATAAACTGGGAGGAAAAGAGGTTTACTTCGACCACGATTGGGAACCGATTGAAAAAATTTCGATGAATTTACAAAAAGCCGTTATCGCCAGTGAAGACGGAACTTTTTTAACACATAACGGTTTTGATTTTAAAGCACTTCAAAAAGCCTATAAAAGCAACGAACGCGGACGCCGAATTCGTGGCGGAAGTACTATTTCGCAACAAACCGCAAAAAATGTTTTCTTATGGCAGGGAAAAAGTTATTTCCGTAAAGGCCTCGAGGCTTATTTTACGGTTTTAATTGAAATTATCTGGGGCAAAGAACGCATCATGGAAGTGTACTTAAACAGTATCGAAATGGGCGACGGAGTTTATGGTGCCTATGCCGCAACAGAACATTGGTACAGACGCGACGCTTCGAGCTTAACGCCAATGCAGGCGGCGGGAATTGCAGCGATATTGCCAAATCCGAGGAAATTTAAAGCTACAGGTTCGTCAAGTTATATCAACAGAAGAAAAGAAAGAATTGTTCGCGAGATGCGTTACGTTGGAAAAATCAATTATAAAGGTGATGGTAAAAAGTAAAAAAGCTCTTTTTGCTTTTCTGATTTTGGCAACAACGTTAACTTTTGGACAAGGAAAAACTACAGAAATTGGTTTTGTAAGCGACAATGATTTATACACTTCGTCTAAAAACGATATGTATTATACTAATGGTTTAGAACTTTACTATCGATTTTTAACTAAGAACAACAACGAAAAAATCAATAAAGAAATAACCGAATTTCGCATTGGGCAATATCTTTATAATCCGAGGTTTATTAACAAAGAAGCGGTTGATGTAAACGATCGGCCTTTTGCCGGATATCTTTTTGCCGAAGCTGGAAAAAGTTTTTTCTACAAAAGTGAATCTGTTTTAAAGACCGATTTTCAATTGGGATTTGTTGGGCCAAATGCTCTTGGTGAGGAATTACAGGAAGGATTTCATAAAATTATTGGTTATAAAAAAGTCTACGGTTGGGAAAACCAGATTCATAATGCTTTTGCAGTTCAGGCGCATGTAATGTATTCGAAGAAATTATTCCCATCAAAACACAATGATTTTATAGATCTGTATTTTCAGTCTGAAGCCAATCTGGGAACTGTTTTTTCAGGCGTTTCAACGGGATTCTTAACTCGAATTGGGTTTAAAAAACTGCTTCCAATTTACGATTCAAATCAGCATGATGCTTCTGTAAGTGCTGAGCCGCAATACAACGTTCGCGAATTTTATTTCTACGCCATGCCAAGTGTCAATTATCAGTTTTATGACGCTACTATAGAAGGAAGTATGTTTAACGATACAAGTCCGATAACTTTTGATTTGGAACCACTTCGTTTCAATGCCGAGTTTGGTTTGAAATACCGCTACAATAATTTTAATATTTCTTATTCTTTCCTGTATCGCGGAAGAGAACTTAACGATCCTGGAATTGATACTAATAAGGGATATTTTTATGGTTCTATTCGAATGGGGTTTTTGTTGAAGTGATTTTGCCACGAAGACGCTAAGACGCTAAG
>Ga0302347_1003440_pt1 | contig 13993 bp, 12 predicted proteins | sample PhyWR1_FD_202178 | JGI IMG/M metagenome (GOLD analysis project Ga0302347, IMG submission 202178) | Leaf surface microbial communities from wheat plants in UC Gill Tract Community Farm, Albany, California, United States - DLSL W.R1 (v2)... | ecosystem: Host-associated > Plants > Phyllosphere >...
AATGCTGGGCGCGTTGTTCCTGGGTACTGCAGCCAGCGCTGCAGTACAGCCCCTGGATAAAGTGGTGGCCATCGTCGACAACGACGTGATCATGCAGAGCCAACTGGACCAGCGTGTCCACGAAGTGCAGCAAACCATCGCCAAGCGCGGCCAGGGCGTACCGCCTGCCAGCGTTCTGGATCAGCAGGTGCTTGAGCGCCTGATCGTCGAAAACCTGCAACTGCAGATCGGCGAACGCTCTGGTATCCGTATCACGGACGAAGAGCTGAACCAGGCCATTGGCACCATTGCCCAGCGCAACAACATGACCATCGAGCAGTTCCGTCAGGCCCTGGCCCACGACGGCCTGTCCTATGAGGATGCCCGCGAGCAGGTACGTCGCGAGATGATCATCAGCCGCGTACGCCAGCGTCGCGTGGCCGAGCGCATTCAGGTCACGGACCAGGAAGTGAAAAACTTCCTGGCCTCGGACCTGGGCAAAATGCAGATGTCCGAAGAGTATCACCTGGCCAATATCCTGATCCCGACGCCTGAAAGCGCGAGTTCGGAAGCCGTCCAGAACGCAGCACGCCAGGCTGAAGAGGTCTACAACAAGCTCAAGCAAGGCGCTGACTTTGCCCAAATGGCCATCGCCCGCTCCGGCAGCGACACGGCACTGGAAGGCGGCGACATGGGCTGGCGTAAAGCGGCTCAACTGCCACCCCCTTTCGACCGCATGCTCAGTGAGATGCCGGTGGGTGACGTGACGCCTCCAGTACGCACGCCAGGCGGCTTCATCATCCTCAAGCTGAACGCAAAACGTGGCGGTGGATCAGTGGTGGTGGACGAAGTCCATGTCCGTCATATCCTGATCAAACCAAGCGAAATTCGTACTGAAGCGCAAACCAAAGAACTGGCAGCCAAAATCTACGACCGCATCTCGTCGGGCGAAGACTTTGCCACTTTGGCCAAGACTTACTCCGAAGACCCGGGTTCCGCCCTCAACGGTGGCGACCTGAACTGGGTTGACCCGAATTCGCTGGTACCCGAGTTCCGCGAAGCCATGGCCGACACTCCGCAAGGTGTGCTGTCCAAGCCGTTCAAGACCCAATACGGCTGGCATGTTCTGGAAGTCCTTGGCCGTCGTGCCACTGACAGCACCACCCAGGCACGCGAGCAACAGGCCATGAACGCTCTGCGTAACCGCAAGTACGATGAAGAGCTGCAATCCTGGCTACGTCAGATCCGCGACGAAGCCTATGTTGAAATCAAGCTGCCAGGCGCAACTGAAACTGACAGCGCAGGCCAGGCCGCGCAGTGAACACACAGCGTTTTGCCCTGACACCCGGCGAACCGGCAGGCATAGGTCCCGACCTGTGCCTGCTGCTTGCCTCGCAACACCAGCCACACCCCCTGATTGCCATCACCAGCCGCGACCTGCTCCTTGAGCGGGCCGCGCAGCTCGGTGTGGCTGTCAGCCTGCTCCCGGTTGGGCCGGGCAACTGGCCCGAACAGCCAGCTCCAGCAGGCAGCCTGTATGTGTGGGACACCCCGCTGAATGCCACGGTTACCGCCGGCAAGCTGGACAAGGCCAATGCCGCCTTTGTGCTGCAGACCCTGACCCGCGCCGCACAAGGCTGCATGGATGGCGACTTCGCCGGCATGATCACCGCCCCGGTGCATAAAGGCGTGATCAACGAAGCAGGCATCCCGTTCTCCGGGCACACCGAATTCCTTGCCGACCTGACCCATACCCCACAGGTCGTGATGATGCTGGCCACCCGCGGATTGCGCGTGGCACTGGTCACCACGCACCTGCCGCTACGTCAGGTCAGCGATGCAATAACCCCCGAGCGACTGATGCGGGTCACCCGCATTCTGCACGCCGACCTACAACAAAAATTCAGCATTGCCCGGCCGCGAATCCTGGTGTGCGGGCTCAACCCCCATGCCGGTGAAGGCGGCCATTTGGGCCATGAAGAAATAGATATCATCGAACCAACCCTGGAGCGCCTGCGCAGCGAGGGCATGGACCTGCGTGGCCCGCTGCCTGCCGACACTCTGTTTACCCCCAAATATCTGGAACACTGCGACGCAGTGCTGGCGATGTACCACGACCAGGGCCTGCCCGTACTCAAGTACAAAGGGTTTGGCGCCGCCGTCAACATCACTCTGGGCTTGCCGATTATCCGCACCTCTGTCGACCACGGCACCGCCCTGGATCTGGCGGGCAGCGGCAAGATCGATACCGGCAGCCTGCAAGTCGCGCTGGAAACCGCCTACCAGATGGCCGAGACCCGTATATGAACGAGCAATACCAACACAAGGCGCGCAAGCGCTTTGGCCAGAACTTCCTGCACGATGCAGGCGTGATTGACCGCATCTTGCGCGCCATCAACGCCAAGGCGGGCGAACGCCTGCTGGAAATCGGCCCGGGCCAGGGCGCCCTGACCGAAGGCATCCTCAACAGCGGTGGGCAGCTCGACGTCGTTGAACTCGACAAGGACCTGGTGCCGATCCTCAACCGCCAGTTTGCCGGCATGAGCAACTTCACCCTGCATCAGGGTGACGCGCTGAAGTTCGACTTCAAAAGCCTCAATGCTGCACCGCGCACCCTGCGTGTGGTCGGTAACCTGCCGTACAACATCTCTACGCCGCTGATTTTTCACCTGCTGAAAAACGCCGACCTGATCCGTGACATGCACTTCATGCTGCAAAAGGAAGTGGTCGAGCGCATGGCCGCCGGCCCTGGTGGTGGTGACTGGGGTCGCCTGTCGATCATGGTTCAGTACCACTGCCGCGTCGAACACCTGTTCAACGTAGGCCCGGGGGCATTCAACCCGCCGCCGAAAGTTGATTCGGCGATTGTCCGCCTGGTACCGCACGAAGTCCTGCCGCACCCGGCAAAGGATCATCGCCTGCTTGAGCGCGTGGTTCGCGAAGCGTTCAACCAGCGTCGCAAAACCCTGCGCAACACCCTCAAGGCCTTGCTCAGCAACGCTGAAATCGAGGCCGCTGGCGTCGATGGCAGCAAACGCCCGGAGCAACTCGACCTGGCCGCTTTCGTGCGCCTGGCCGACAAGCTGAGCGAACAACCGGTCGTGGCGCCCGCCGAAGACTGATCGCCGAGAAAAAACGGCTGCCCGGCCAGACGCCACGTCTAGCCGGGTACCCGTTGTTTGGCCTAGACTCAGGGATCAGTTTTATCCCGAACTGTGTCTTCGCTTTCAAGTAAGGCCTCTCGCATGCACGATCCCCGCTATCTGGTCGACGTCAGCGTCGTCACACGTTACCTGCCAGAACAATCGCAGCCCGAACACCAGCGCTTTGCCTTTGCATACACCATTACGGTGCGCAACAACGGCTCAGTCGCCGCCAAGCTGCTGTCCCGGCACTGGGTCATCACCGACGGCGACGGTCATGTTGAAGAAGTGCGCGGCGCAGGCGTTGTAGGGCTGCAACCCAAGATTGATCCTGGCAGCGAACACACCTACAGCAGTGGCTCAGTGATCACCACCAAAGTCGGCACCATGCAGGGTAGCTACCTGATGCACGCCGACGACGGCCACGAGTTCAAAGCCATTATTGCGCCCTTCCGCCTCGCGGTACCCGGAGCCCTGCACTGATGGCAGTGTATGCCGTGGGTGATTTGCAAGGTTGCCTGAAACCGCTCAAGCGCCTGCTCGAACGTGTAGCCTTCGACCCTGCCAAAGACAAGCTCTGGCTGGTCGGTGACCTGGTCAACCGCGGCCCTGAATCGCTGGAAACCCTGCGTTTTCTGTACCGTATGCGCGAGTCTCTGGTCTGCGTACTGGGCAACCATGACCTGCACCTGCTGGCCGTGGGGCGCAATATCGAACGCCTGAAAAAAGGCGACACCCTGCGCGAAATCCTCCAGGCCCCCGACTGCGATGAACTGCTGAACTGGCTCCGCCAGCAACCGCTGCTGCACTACGATGCAGAGCGTGATACCGCACTGGTGCATGCCGGAATACCGCCGCAGTGGACGCTGAAAAAAGCCCTCAAATGCGCCAGCGAAGTCGAACAGGCCCTGCGTGATGACAACCTCATAGGGCCTTATCTTGACGGCATGTACGGCAACGATCCCGCCAAGTGGGACAACGAGCTGACCGGTGTGACCCGCTTGCGGGTTATTACCAACTATTTCACCCGCATGCGTTTTTGTACCCGAGAGGGCAAACTCGACCTCAAAAGCAAAGAAGGCGTCGGTACTGCACCGCCCGGATTCGCGCCGTGGTTCAGCTATAAAGAACGCAAGACCCAGGGCCTCAAGATCATCTTCGGGCACTGGGCCGCACTGGAAGGCAACTGCAAGGAGCCGGGCATCTATGCCCTTGATACCGGTTGCGTCTGGGGCGGGGCCATGACCCTGCTCAATGTCGACACTGGCCAGCGCCTGCTCTGCGACTGCGACGACCCGGGCCTTGCCGCGCCCTCCATTGCTCCACATACCGAGCCATCTTCCCAACCCTTGGGCGCCGGTTAACCGCGCCCGCTGTCAGGCCACAGGAATCCCCCATGACCGAATTCAAACGTATCCCGCCCGAGCAAGCCCAGGCCCTGCGCGAACAAGGCGCCGTCGTCGTTGATGTACGCGACCCGCAGGCCTTTGCCGCCAGCCATATCAGCGGCGCCAAGCACCTGGACAACCACTCGCTGCATGACTTCATCGCCAACGCCGACCTCGACGCCCCGCTGATCGTGGCCTGCTACCACGGCAACTCCAGCCAGAGTGCTGCCGCGTATCTGGTCGGCCAGGGCTTCAGCGAGGTCTACAGCCTGGATGGCGGCTTCGAGCTGTGGCGCGCCACTTACCCGGACGAAACCGCCCAAAGCCCGGGCGAATAATATTTTTATCTGCCCCAGCCCCCGTGATCAGAGGGCTGGCGGCCCGCCTGACCAACGGTCAGGCGCAACATTTCACGCATCCGCCCTTGACCTCCCGGATTACCAACTATCCTTTACCTCAGGCCATCCAAATCTGGGGAGAGCCGGTACACCGGCGAATGGATCATCGGTAGTAACTTCAAGGGTTTAGCCACCTTGATGGTGTCCTGGGGGGTACACAGCAGCTGAAATGCTGCTGCATGCCAGCACTCGAACTGACCGATCTATCGCCGACTCCACGTATCGAGCGAGGTGACGTCATGAGTATTTTTAGCCACTTCCAACAACGCTTTGAATCCACACGCCAGGAAGAGCTCACGCTCCAGGAATATCTTGAGCTGTGCAAACAGGACAAAAGCACTTATGCCTCTGCCGCTGAACGGCTCCTGCTGGCCATTGGTGAGCCGGAACTGCTGGACACCTCAACCGATTCACGGCTATCGCGGATTTTTTCCAACAAGGTGATTCGCCGCTATCCGGCCTTTGAAGACTTCCACGGAATGGAAGAATGCATCGACCAGATCGTTTCCTACTTCCGCCATGCTGCACAGGGCCTGGAAGAGAAAAAGCAAATCCTCTATCTGCTGGGCCCGGTCGGGGGCGGCAAATCATCCCTTGCCGAAAAACTCAAACAGCTAATTGAAAAAGTACCCTTCTATGCCATCAAGGGTTCACCGGTTTTCGAGTCGCCCCTGGGCCTGTTCAACGCCACCGAAGATGGCGCGATCCTCGAAGAAGACTTCGGCATCCCCAAACGCTACCTGAGCACCATCATGTCGCCGTGGGCCACCAAGCGCCTGGCCGAGTTTGGCGGTGATATCAGCCAGTTCCGCGTGGTTAAACTCTACCCCTCGATCCTCAATCAGATCGGTGTCGCCAAAACCGAACCCGGCGACGAAAACAACCAGGACATTTCGGCCCTGGTCGGCAAGGTCGATATCCGCAAACTGGAAGAATTCCCGCAAAACGACGCCGACGCCTACAGCTACTCGGGTGCCCTGTGCCGGTCCAACCAGGGCTTGATGGAGTTCGTGGAGATGTTCAAGGCACCGATCAAGGTGCTGCACCCACTGCTGACGGCCACCCAGGAAGGCAACTACAACAGCACCGAAGGCCTGGGCGCGATCCCGTTTACTGGCATCCTGCTGGCTCACTCCAACGAATCGGAGTGGCACACCTTCCGTAACAACAAGAACAACGAAGCGTTTATCGACCGGATCTACATCGTCAAAGTGCCGTATTGCCTGCGCGTCAGTGACGAAGTGAAGATCTACGACAAACTGCTGTTCAACAGCTCGCTGGCCAAAGCCCATTGCGCGCCCGACACCCTGAAAATGCTGGCCCAGTTCACCGTACTGTCACGGCTCAAAGAGCCGGAAAACTCCAACATCTACTCCAAGATGCGGGTGTATGACGGCGAGAACCTGAAGGATACCGACCCGAAAGCCAAGTCCATCCAGGAGTACAGAGACAACGCGGGTGTCGACGAAGGCATGAATGGCCTGTCGACCCGTTTTGCGTTCAAGATCCTGTCCAAGGTGTTCAACTTCGACCCCCACGAAATTGCCGCCAACCCGGTCCACCTGCTTTATGTGCTCGAACAGCAGATCGAACAGGAACAATTCCAGGCTGAAACCCGTGAGCGCTACCTGCGTTTCCTCAAGGAATACCTGGCGCCGCGCTACATCGAGTTTATCGGCAAGGAAATCCAGACCGCTTACCTGGAGTCCTACAGCGAATACGGGCAAAACATCTTCGATCGCTATGTGCTCTACGCCGACTTCTGGATTCAGGACCAGGAATACCGCGACCCGGAAACCGGCGAGATCCTCAATCGCGTGGCCCTCAACGAAGAGCTGGAGAAAATCGAAAAACCGGCAGGCATCAGCAATCCGAAAGATTTCCGCAACGAGATCGTCAACTTCGTACTGCGCGCCCGCGCCAACAACAACGGTAAAAACCCGACCTGGCTCAGCTACGAGAAGCTGCGGGTGGTGATCGAGAAGAAAATGTTCTCCAACACCGAAGACCTGCTGCCGGTTATCAGCTTCAACGCCAAGGCAAGCAAAGAGGACCAGCAAAAACACAACGACTTCGTCACTCGAATGGTCGAACGTGGCTACACCGACAAACAAGTACGGCTGCTCTCCGAGTGGTACCTGCGGGTCCGCAAGTCGCAGTGAGGCAGTTGTAAGCCTCAAGCCTCAAGCTGCAAGAACAGGCAGGGCAATTGCTTGGACTTGCAGCTTGCAGCTCACAACTTGAAGCTGCCCGGAGGGCCTAATGAGCTATGTGATCGACCGACGCCTCAATGGCAAGAACAAGAGCACGGTTAACCGTCAGCGTTTTCTGCGGCGCTACCGTGACCATATCAAAAAGGCCGTAGAAGAGGCCGTGGGCCGCCGTTCCATTACCGATATGGAACATGGCGAGCAAATCAGCATCCCTGGCCGCGATATCGATGAGCCGGTGCTGCATCACGGCCGTGGTGGCAAGCAAACCGTGGTTCACCCCGGCAACAAGGAATTCACCAGCGGTGAACATATTCCACGCCCTCAAGGTGGCTCGGGAGGTGGCGGCGGGCCAGGCAAAGCGGGCAACTCCGGCGAAGGCATGGATGAGTTCGTGTTCCAGATCACCCAGGAAGAGTTCCTCGAATTCATGTTCGAAGACCTTGAGCTACCCAACCTGGTCAAACGTAACCTGACCGGCACCGACACGTTCAAAACCGTCCGCGCCGGTATCAGCAATGAGGGCAACCCGTCCCGCATCAATATCATCCGCACCCTGCGCTCCGCTCATGCACGGCGCATCGCCCTGTCCGGCAGCAGCCGGGCAAAACTGCGCGAAGCCAAGGCTGAGCTGGAGCGGTTAAAACGCGAAGAACCGGACAACTTCGGCGATATCAAGACCATCGAAGCTGAAATCGAGAAGCTCAGCGCGCGTATTCATCGCGTGCCGTTTCTCGACACCTTTGACCTCAAGTACAACCTGCTGATCAAACAGCCCAACCCCAGCTCCAAAGCCGTCATGTTCTGCCTGATGGACGTTTCAGGCTCCATGACCCAAGCCACCAAAGACATCGCCAAACGCTTTTTCATCCTTCTTTACCTGTTTCTCAAGCGCAACTACGACAAGATTGACGTGGTGTTTATTCGCCATCACACCAGCGCACGGGAGGTCGATGAAGAGGAGTTTTTCTATTCCCGGGAAACCGGCGGCACCATCGTTTCCAGCGCACTCAAACTGATGCAGGAGATCATGGCCGAGCGCTACCCCACCAACGAGTGGAACATCTACGCAGCCCAAGCCTCTGACGGAGACAACTGGAACGACGACTCCCCCATTTGCCGCGACATTCTGATCAACCAGATCATGCCGTTCGTGCAGTACTACACTTATGTAGAGATCACCCCGCGCGAACACCAGGCGCTCTGGTACGAGTACGAACGCATCAGCGAGGCGTTTTCCGACACCTTCGCCCAACAGCAACTGGTCTCGGCCGGCGATATTTATCCGGTCTTCCGTGAACTCTTCCAGCGCAGGTTAGTGACATGACCGCCAAAGAGAATAAGCGCCAACCCATCTCCACCGGCTCAGAGTGGACCTTTGACCTGATCCAGGCCTATGACCGCGAAATCGGCCGCCTGGCTGGCCGCTATGCGCTGGACACCTACCCCAACCAGATCGAAGTCATCACCGCCGAGCAAATGATGGATGCCTACGCATCGGTGGGCATGCCGTTGGGTTATCACCACTGGTCCTACGGCAAACACTTCCTTAGCACTGAAAAATCCTATACCAGGGGCCAGATGGGGCTGGCCTACGAAATCGTTATCAACTCAGACCCCTGCATTGCCTATCTGATGGAAGAAAACACCATCTGCATGCAGGCATTGGTGGTGGCCCATGCCTGCTATGGCCACAACAGCTTCTTCAAGGGCAACTACCTGTTTCGCACCTGGACCGATGCCAGCTCGATCATCGATTACCTGGTGTTCGCCAAGCAGTACATCATGCAGTGCGAGGAGCGCCACGGCATCGACGCAGTGGAAGACCTGCTCGACTCCTGCCATGCCCTGATGAACTACGGGGTGGACCGCTACAAACGGCCTGATCCGATTTCAGCCGAAGAGGAGCGCCGTCGCCAAAAGGAACGCGAGGAGCACCTGCAAAAACAGATCAACGATTTGTGGCGCACCATCCCCAAAAGCGCAGACAAACTCAGCGAGAAGGACAACGCCCGCTTCCCCGAAGAACCTCAGGAAAACATTCTGTACTTCCTGGAAAAACACGCGCCCTTGCTGGAGCCCTGGCAGCGTGAAGTGGTGCGCATCGTGCGCAAGATCGCCCAGTACTTTTACCCACAGCGGCAAACCCAGGTGATGAACGAGGGGTGGGCAACTTTTTGGCACTACACCCTTATGAACGACCTCTATGACGAAGGCCTGGTCACCGAAGGCTTTATGATGGAGTTCCTCATTTCCCACACCAGCGTGGTGTTCCAGCCCGGTTTTGACAGCCCCTACTACAGCGGTATCAACCCCTACGCGCTGGGCTTTGCGATGTATTGCGATATCCGGCGCATCTGCGAACACCCGACGGACGAAGATCGCTACTGGTTCCCGGACCTTGCGGGCAGCGACTGGCTGTCGAGCATCAAATTCGCCATGGCCAGCTTCAAGGACGAGAGTTTTATCCTGCAGTACCTGTCACCCAAGGTGATCCGCGACCTGAAGCTGTTCAGCATCATGGACGACGATCAAAAAGACGACTTGCTGGTACCCGCCATCCATGACGAAAACGGCTACCGCATCATTCGCGAAACCCTGGCCGCGCAATACAACCTGGGCAATCGCGAACCCAATATCCAGATCTGGAGCATCGACCGGCGTGGTGACCGCTCACTGACCCTGCGTCACCAGCAACACGACCGCAAACCCTTGGGCGACTCCACCGAAGAAGTTCTCAAGCACCTGCACCGCTTGTGGGGCTTCGACATTCACCTGGAAACACTGCAAGGCGACCAGGTCATGAAGGTCCACCATGTCCCGCCAAAAGGCGACCACGGTGATCTTGACCGTGGCCGCCTGGACATGGGAGCCATTCACCTGTAACCCAAGCCTCCGTTAACACGGCACACGCGCTATCCTGTCGCGCTAACGGAGGTTTTTTATGCAGATCTATAAAGTTGGCGGTGCCGTACGCGATCGCCTGCTGGGCAAGCCTGTCACCGATATCGACTGGGTGGTGGTCGGCGCTACGGCCGAACAAATGCAGGCCCTTGGCTATCGCCCTGTCGGCTCGGACTTCCCGGTATTCCTTCACCCCAAAACCGGTGATGAATATGCGTTGGCGCGCACCGAACGTAAAAGTGGTCATGGCTATGGCGGTTTTGTTTTTCACGCCAGCCCCGACGTCACCCTCGAAGAAGACCTGATCCGTCGTGACCTGACCATCAATGCGATGGCCGAGGACGAGGCCGGCAACGTGACCGACCCTTATCATGGCCAGCGCGACCTTCAGGCCCGCATTTTGCGCCACGTTTCCCCCGCATTCGCCGAAGATCCACTCAGAGTGCTGCGCGTGGCCCGATTTGCTGCGCGCTACGCCAGCCTGGGTTTCAGCATCGCCCCCGAGACCCTGGAGCTGATGCGTCAATTGTCCCGCTCCGGCGAACTGCAAGCCTTGACCCCGGAGCGCTGCTGGAAGGAAATCTCCCGCGCCTTGATGGAAGATCAGCCGCAGGTCTTTATTCAAGTGCTGCGCAACTGTGACGCACTTGAAGTGCTGCTGCCCGAGGTCAACGCCCTGTTTGGCGTGCCGCAGCCCCCGGCCCATCACCCGGAAATCGACAGCGGCGTGCATACCCTCAGCGTGCTGGAGCAATCGGCCTTGCACAAACAGCCTCTAACGGTGCGCTGGGCTTGCCTGCTGCACGACCTGGGCAAGGGACTGACCCCTGAAAAGGACTGGCCAAGGCACATTGCCCACGAACACAAGGGGCTGCGCCTGATCAAGGCGGTTAATGACCGCTATAAGGTGCCGCGTGACTGTCAGGAACTGGCCCTGTTGGTGGGCGAATACCACACGCACGGCCATCGGGCCCTTGAACTCAAGGCTTCGACGCTTCTGGAGCTGCTGCAACGTTTTGACGTGTACCGGCGGCCGCAGCGGTTCGAGGAGTTTGTCGTGGCGTGCGAGATGGACGCCAAAGGGCGCCTGGGGCTGGAAGATCGCCCGTACCCGCAGGCTGACTACCTGCGCGGCGCGGCGCGGGCAGCCCTGGCGGTAGCGGTGCAGCCGCTGCTGGAGCTGGGCTACAAAGGCCCTGAACTGGGCGAAGCGCTCAAGCGCGAACGGCTCAAGGCACTGCAGGCCTACAAGGATGCGGCGTAGCGCAAACCTTGTGGGAGCGGGCTTGCTCACGATCAGGGCACCACGGCCTTTCAGACAGACCGCATCGACGCCATCGCGAGCAAGCCCGCTCCCACAAAAAAGGCGGCAACCTGCCGCCCATTCAAAAGGCTATCAGCCCGCCAGCAACTCCAGCGGCGTCAAGGACTCCCCCCGCCACTCGAAGGCTGCAGGCGCAAGCACCTGATCGATCTGTGCCTCAGCCCACAACTGCGCAAGGGGCTTGCCCACACCCGGGTGGATTTTGTCCGGAGCTATCAAAGACAGCGGCCACAACACAAAAGCATTCTTGAGAATTTCGGCACGCGGCAGGGTCAAGCCATCGAAATTACCCTCCAGATCGCCGTAAAACAACACGTCGATATCCAGGGGCAAACCCTTGCGATCTTGGGCGTAACGCCCGTTATCCGCCTCGATCAGCTTCAAACGTCGGCTTAGCTCAACCAGCGGCAAATCGGTTTTCGCCGACACCACCAGATTGAAAAACGGCCCGCTCTTGATCCCTACCGGCTGGCTTTCGAACACGGGCGAACACTGCATGCCCAGCAAAAACCCGGCCAGCGCATCCAGACCCGCCTGCAGATGTGTTTCGCGCTCGACATTACTGCCCAGCCCAAGATAAATCCGAGTTAGCGACATCCGCGCTCAATCTCCACGCCCACCCCAGTGGCCGCCGCAACGGCGCCGGGCTTGGTCAGCTTGAGGTGCAGCCAGGGAATATTGAACTCGCTCATCAACACTTCGGCCAGACGCTCGGCGAAAGTTTCCACCAGCTGAAATTGAGCCTGCTCGGCAAACGCCTGAATGCGCGCGGATACACTCGCGTAATCCAAGGCCAGCGTCAGATCATCCCCAGCCGCGGCCGGGCGGTTATCCCACGCAAAACTCAGATCAAGGCGCAGGCACTGACGGATGCCACGTTCCCAGTCATAAGCACCGATAACGGTGTCAACTTCCAGGCCTTCGATAAACACTCTGTCCAAGCACTCTTCTCCGCAGCACGACAAGGGCGCAAAGCGCCGTTAGAATCAGGGCGTCCTCGCCCGGAATAGTTAGCATGTTTTGGTTACTGGCGATCCTCGCCTACCTGCTCGGCTCTCTGTCCTTTGCCATTTTGCTCAGCCGCCTGACGGGAACTCCCGACCCGCGAATGAGTGGTTCCGGCAATGCCGGCGCAACCAACATGTTGCGTCTGGCCGGCAAAAAACTTGCCGTCCTGACCTTGCTCGGCGACCTGTGCAAGGGGCTTTTGCCCGTCCTGCTGGCCAGCCAACTGGATTTCTCGCTCCAGGACCAGGCCTGGATCGGCGGCTGCGCCGTTGTAGGCCATATGTACCCTGCCTACTTCCGCTTTCGCGGCGGCAAGGGTGTCGCCACGGCGGCCGGCATGCTGCTGGGGCTGTACCCGCCTGCCGCACTGCTGGCTGTCGCCGCATGGCTGCTGACCTTCCAGCTGACCCGTACCAGCTCGCTGGCGGCCCTGATCGCCACCCCCCTGACCCTGCCACTGCTGGCCTGGCAAGAGCCTGCCGCACTGCTGCCCATGAGCGCCTTGACGGCACTGATTGTCTGGCGCCACCGCGGCAATTTACGCGACCTGATGGCCGGGCGCGAACGGCATTTCTGAATATTGCCCGTGAAAAATCTTCACCATTGCGCCCACCCCTGTCATCACAGGGGCTGCAATTGCTCCATCGGCCAGCGTGCTTGCACGCTGATGGCCAATGTTTCGTGCTGGCCTGCCTGCAAACGCTGGCAGCCGGCGAATGCGATCATCGCGCCGTTATCCGTGCAAAATTCCGGTCGGGCGTAATACACATTGCCCTTCATCTCACCGAGCATTTTCTCCAGCGAAACACGCAGCGCCTTGTTCGCACTCACCCCGCCGGCAATCACCAGGCGCTTCATGCCCGCATGCTTCAAGGCTCGCTTGCACTTGATGGTCAGCGTCTCGACCACCGCCTGCTGGAAGGCCAGGGAGATATCGCAACGGGTCTGCTCAGTATCGTCGCCCTCGGCCACGCAACGCTGCCAGGTGTTCAGGGCAAACGTCTTGAGGCCGCTGAAGCTGAACTGCAGGCCGGGACGATCGGTCATGGGTCGCGGGAACACAAAGCGCCCGGCAACGCCCTGAGCGGCCAGACGGGCGATCTCAGGGCCGCCAGGGTAGTTGAGCCCCATCATCTTCGCCGTCTTGTCGAACGCTTCACCCGCAGCATCGTCCAGGGTCTCGCCCAACAACTCGTATTGGCCGATGCCATCCACGCGAACCAGCTGCGTATGACCACCCGATACCAACAAAGCGACGAACGGAAACTCTGGCGGCTGTTCTTCCAGCATCGGAGCCAGCAAGTGACCTTCCATGTGGTGCACGCCGAGGGCCGGAATACCCCAGGCAAATGCCAGCGCCTGGGCGCAAGAAGCCCCAACCAGCAGGGCTCCGACCAATCCCGGGCCAGCCGTATAGGCAATCGCGTCAATCTCCGTAGGCACACAATCGGCCTCGGCCAGCACCTGACGAATCAAGGGCAGCATTCGCTTGACGTGATCCCGTGAAGCCAGCTCCGGCACCACACCGCCATAAGCGCGGTGCAGGTCGATCTGACTGAACAGTGCATCGGCCAAAAGCCCGCGTTCACTGTCGTATAGCGCGACGCCGGTTTCGTCGCAGGAGGTTTCTAATCCCAGT
>Ga0302347_1003444_pt1 | contig 13979 bp, 7 predicted proteins | sample PhyWR1_FD_202178 | JGI IMG/M metagenome (GOLD analysis project Ga0302347, IMG submission 202178) | Leaf surface microbial communities from wheat plants in UC Gill Tract Community Farm, Albany, California, United States - DLSL W.R1 (v2)... | ecosystem: Host-associated > Plants > Phyllosphere >...
ACTATGCTAAAATAGTTGCCACAAACAATGTTGGAGATGCTGTAGGCTGTTCAGAAATAAACTTCAACACCAACAATACCGCATCTTATTGTACTGTAGGGATCACTACAATAAACCCAGCGTACGAAAGAATATCCAATGTTAAATTTGCGGACATCAACAATCCATCAAGTACAACAGCCAATGCATATGAAGATTTCACATCTATTACAGGAAATGTAATGAGAGGAGAATCTTATCTTATGACAGCGACCATCAGTGGATTTGATTCTGACAGAACAAGTGTTTGGATAGACTACAACCAAGACAAAGTTTTTTCTGATAGTGAAAGAGTCGATCTGACCAGTACCGCCTCTGCCACAGGGACGATTACAATTCCTGACACTGCCTTACTTGGCAATACTACCATGAGAGTAAGAGTAAACTACAACGCTGCTCCTCCTGCTTGTGGAACAACAACTTATGGACAAGTAGAAGATTACACCATCAACATAAAAGCAAAAGCGGCCCCTGGTTGTATCACTTACACAACTCCAACAAATGGAGCAACAAATGTAGCAACAAATGTCTCATTGGCTTGGACAGCAAGCGGAGATGGTACAGTCGGAGCAAACTCAACTAAGTACAAAGTGTATGTAGGAACCACTCCAGGAGGAACTGATGTTGTTAACGGAACTCTTGCTACTACTACATCTTTTGCAGTACCTGGATTAAACAGAAGCACAATTTACTATGCTAAGGTTGTCCCAACAAATACAATAGGTGATGCTACTGGCTGTTCAGAAATTTCTTTCACTACAGGTGCAGATTGGACCTATTGTACAGCAACACACGCTACAGTTAATGCAGACAGGATGTCTAATGTAGCTTTTGCAGACATTAACAATCCAAGTACTGTTACTACAATTACTGGAGGTTATGAAGATTTCACTGCGATTGTTGGAAATGTAGAAGCTGCCGGGACTTATCCAATAGCGATAACGACAGCTAGCGGTAATGCAAACGACAAGGTAAAAGTTTGGATCGATTCTAATCAGAATGGCACTTTTGAAGACAGTGAAATGACATTATTAACTTATGTAAGCACCACTTCAACAACAGGAACCATTACAATTCCTTCAGGCTCAGTATTAGGTAACACCAGAATGAGAATCAGGTTATCAAGACAAGCAAATGCTACCAGCATTGTAGCTTGCGGGGCAATATCCGCACAGGGAAGAACGCAAGATTACACGCTTAAAATTGTACCTGCAGGAACTCTTGCAGCAACAGATATCAATAAAGGAAAAAACATCTCCGTTTATCCAAACCCATTCACAGATGTTCTTAAAATATCTGATGTAAAAGGTGTGAAATCTGTTTCTATCAATGATGTATCAGGAAGAGAAGTTAAATCTCTTGCTCCATCTGCAGAACTAAACCTTTCTAGCTTAAAAGCAGGCTTATACATCGTAACCCTTAAAATGGAAGACGGAAGTGTAAGAACTTTCAAAGCAATCAAAAAATAATTTAAAAATTATTTCTAACAATCAAGCCACTCTATAGAGTGGCTTTTTTTGTGAAAAAACTCAAAACAAGTAATATACTTTATGACAATTATATCATTTTATTAAAATCAATAAAAAAAACACAACACATACTTACAAGTTATTAGAAATAATCATTAGATTTGCCAGAAGTTAAATAATTAAATAATTATGAAGAAAATTTTACTAACAAGCTTTTTGGCGCTTGGCGTGGGAATCTCCGCACAAGTCACAGGAATTAAAACAATTGGTACGGATTATCCTACCTTGGCAGATGCTTTTACCGACTTGAACACGAATGGTGTTGGAGCAGGAGGAGTTACCCTAAACATAGCTGCTGGTTATACAGAAACGGTACCAGTAGGCGGATTCAAATTAGGAAGTACAGCTTTGAACGCCTCACTTTCCGCAAGTAATCCCTTAATCATCCAAAAAACAGGTACAGGAGCTAATCCAAACTTTTTAGCTTCGGCCGGAACTGGTACGGTAGATGCATTTTTTAAATTTGCTGGTGTGGATTACGTTACTGTAGATGGTGTTACTTTACAAGAGAGTGAAGCCAATATCACCGCAGCCACAAAAATAGAGAGAGGATTTTATTTTTATAACCTTACAGCTACGGACGGGGCTAATTATAATACGATAAAAAACAGCATCATCAACTTTGTACCAGGTACTACAGGAGCAACTGGTACATCTGGGATCTATTTCGCCCACACCAATGAAGCAGGAACAGCTTTAAATCCAACGAGCACGGAAGGGTTGAATAGCTATAATAAAATTTATAGCAACACAATCAATAACCCGCTATCTATAGGAGTTTACTTTGGAGGATTTGCTTCCGCAGCACCTTATACACTTCGTGATACAAACAACGATGTAGGAGGAACTTCTGCAAGTACTGGAAATACAATTACCAATATTGGTGAGATTGCTTATATTACTGCATATGGTTTCTTCGGAACCTACCAAGCCGGAACCAATATCTCTAACAACACCATGTCTTTTGCGAGTGGTGGTTTAGGAGCTGCAGGTATATATGTTTATGGTGACAATACAAGTTTCACCGTAAACAAAAACAATGTATCTGCGCCTAACAGACAAGCTTATTATGCGAGTTCTTCAAGTTTAAGTACACATGCGGGGATTTATTGTCTTAGCGTAAGTGCAAATACTGCAGTAAACCTTACAGCGAACGATAACGTTTTCAATTTTGGTACAACTGCACTTCAAGGAACCTCTGTTCCTCCAGTTTATGGAATATTGCACGCTTTTGCAGCTACAGCCAATACCGGAAGCCTTACAGCTACAGGAAATAACATCCAAGGGCCTTCAGTAGGAACCTATTATGGTATATATTCTACAGTTTCTGGCCCTTCTATCAATGTTACAGATAATACAATACACGATATTACCACAAGTAGTACAGTTGCCGCCAGCGCAGCATATGGTATATTTTTAGGAGCAACAGGAACAGCTAGCAATATCCTAAAAAACAAAATCTATAATTTACAATCCAACGGTACCGCAGGGATTGCTCAAGGTATTTATGTAGGTGGAGCAATAGCATCCACTACTACGAATATCGTTAATAATCTTATAGGCGACCTAAAAACTCCAGTTGCTAGTTCTACCTCACCATTATTAGCAGGTATAAACCTTGCCTCTACTGGAGCTACATCTAAGTTGAATGTATATTACAACACTATTAATCTGAATGCAACATCCACCGGTACGAACTTCAACTCAACTGGTGTACTTCATGCATACAATACCAATGCAACCACTGCAGCTCTTGATCTGAAAAACAATATCATTTCCAATACGTCAACACCTAATGGAACTGGTTTTGCAAGTGCATTAAGAAGAACTTCAGCAACAAATTTAAATAACTATGCTACAACGTCTAATAATAATGACTTTGCAGTAGGTTCAGCTACTAATAGTGTTGTTTATTATAACGGAACTACCGGCTTCAATTACGCTGACTTCTTAACTCATGTAACAGCGCGTGAAACCAACTCTTTAAACATTACGCCTTCATTCGCAGCTATTAGCGGATCAGACGCAAATTTCTTGAAGCTAAATGTAAATGCTACATCTACACAAGGCTTAGACAATAAAGGAGCTGCTGACATTGCAGATTTCCCAACTGATTATGCTGGTGTTACTAGAAATACCACAACACCGGATATTGGAGCCTATGAGTTTACTTATGTTGCCCCTACTACCGCTCCAAGTTGTACAACAATCAGCACTCCTATTACTGGAGCAACTGGTGTAACTCCAAACCCAACTGGTATCTCTTGGTCGGCTGCAACCGGTGCAACTAGTTACAAAGTTTATGTAGGAACTACAGCGGGAGGTACGGATATTGTAAATGGTACATCTACCAATGCACTTAATTATTCTGTAACTCTACAGCCTAATAAACTTTATTATGCTAAAGTTGTAGCAAGCAATAACATAGGCGATGCAACAGGATGTACAGAAATCTCATTCACAACAGGCAACTATGTATATTGTACTGCAGGTTCAGGAAACGGCACTTTTGAAAGAAGTACAAATGTTAAAATAACAGAACAAAGCTCTAGCACCGTTATTCTTGATAACAACTCAACTGGGACTACTGGCTACGAAGACTTTACCGCAACTGCAGTAGATGTTACCTTAGAAAAAACCTATACCCTTACTGTGACTGTTACTAATGGATATGCTTCTGACGCTGTATATGCTTGGGTAGATTTTAACCAAAATGGTATTCTTGATGATGCTACTGAAAAAGTTGTATTAACTTACACTCACAGTGGTTCTACTACAACTGCTAGTATTGCAACAGGAGACATAGCAATTCCTTCTACAGCCGTACTTGGAAATACACGTTTAAGAATCCGTGTTAACGATACTTCATCAGGATCAAACATTACGTCTTGTGGACTAAATTCTTATGGAGAAGTAGAAGATTACACATTAAACATCAAGAGCCCTACTCAAGCTGTTTCAGATGTGAACAAAACAAGTATCTTTGTATATCCTAATCCATTCACAGATGTACTTAGAATCTCTGATGTAAAAGGAGTTAAGTCCATCTCAGTAAATGATGTATCTGGAAGACAAGTTAAAACTTTGTCGCCTTCTGCAGAAATCAACCTATCAGACCTTAGACAAGGATTGTATATCGTTAATCTTCAAATGGAAGACGGAAGTGTTAAATCTTTCAAAGCAATCAAGAAATAATATTTTCTAGATTATTAACATGAAGCCACTCAAATGAGTGGCTTTTTTGTTTTTAGCAAGCTTTATTACATTTTAATGTTAATATACTTCCCCGAAAGAAAAAAAAACTTTATATTCGTATCAGTTTTAAATAAATTTATTAAATATGAAAAAAATTCTATTCTCTTGCCTTTTGGCATTAGGTATCGGAGTGAATGCTCAGTATGACTTCACTGAAGGTTTTGAAGAAGACATGATTGGTATGGGCCAATTTGGTGGTGGTGGAACAAACACCGTAAACGTTTGTAGCGGGGCCGTAGCAGGTTCTCTTACTTATAGTGCTACCGTAACACAAACAGGCTGGTTCGCCAGACTATTGGAAGTAGGTGACTACTACGGGCAACAAGATAACGGTCAAAAAATTGATGTTAGCTTCAAATACAGAAAAGCTGCAAATCTTACTGGAACATTATACGTAATGTATGCAGTACAAGATGAAACATCAGGATCTTGGTCAATATATACCGTTGGAACTGGTGTTGCATTAACTTCCGCTGCCATTACTACTTGTGGAACTGTGACAGCAACAATTCCCGCAGGTACATTTGAACCTGGCAAAGTTTATGGTATCGGTACTTGGATGGCGAGAACCGGAACTTCTACAGGTGCATTATATGTAGATGACATTGTGGTGAAACAAGCGGTAGTTACAACTGCACCAGCATGTACATCATTTACATCTCCTACTAATGGAAGCACAATTTCTGCAGGTACTATAGGCTTTACTTGGCCAACTGTAGAAGGAGCATCTAGCTACAAAGTAACAGTAGGAACTACTGCTGGAGCATCTAATGTAGTAAATACAACTGTTTTGGGAGCTTCTAATTCACTTAATGTGTCACTTTCTCCTAACACAACCTATTACACAAAAATAGTTCCTACCAATAATGTAGGTGACGCTACTGGTTGTCAAGAAATCTCATTCACAACAAACAGTAACATAAGCCATTGTGGACCTATCACTTCTACTGCTCCTACAGTAATTGCACCAATCAAATCTGTATCAATTTCTGGAATTACAAAAACTTCTGATGCAACTGTTACAGGTTTAGGGTCTTACACCGTACATGAAGATTTTACTTCTACAATAATCCCTATTAAAGATGATGTTACAAGTTTACCGATAACAGTATTAGGTACAACTAATGGTAATGCTGGAAACGGATGGGCAACTGTTGTTTTCATAGACTGGAACAATGATGGTGACTTTGATGATGCTGGAGAAGCGTACTTCAACACTTTCGCTACCAAAGTTTTCACAACTGGAACAACCGCTAACCCTGTTACACTGACTGGTAATATTACAATCCCTGCAGGTACTACTCTTGGTACGAAAAAAATGAGAGTAAAATACAATTATCAGCCAGCAACTTTCACTGAAATGAATACGCCGTTACAAACTGCTTGTACAAGTATGATCAATGGTCAGGTAGAAGATTACACAATCGATTACCAAAGTGCTCTTGCAGTATCTGATGTAAACAAAAAAGGAATCTCTGTATATCCTAATCCATTCACAGATGTTCTTAAGATTTCTGATGTAAAAGGAGTAAAATCTGTTTCTGTGAACGATGTTTCTGGAAGACAAGTTAAAACTCTTGCTGCTACAGAAGAACTTAACTTATCAAGCTTGAAAGCTGGATTATATATCGTAAACCTTCAAATGGAAGATGGAAGTGTAAAAACTTTCAAAGCAATCAAAAAGTAATTCTCTAGAATTATAAATATCTAAACCCGCCTCGTTTAAATCGAGGCGGGTTTTTATTTTTTATCATTAAATCCATAATGTTTGTGATTATTTTTTGTAAATTAGTTAGCGAATTAAAATATTTATTATGAAAAAAATTCTATTCTCTTTCTCAATGTTATGCTTAGCTAACATTGTTAACGCACAATGTGTGGATGGATATGCCTATCCAGAAGCCCCAGTCGCTATCTCAACCTGTGATGGAACGACGCAAAATGTAATAACCGAAGATAGCTGGAGTGGCGAGTATGCCATTGTAAGCTTGACCGCAGGAAGAATCTATACTTTCATCAGTTCAGATTCAGATTATTACATCACAATAGCGACACCAAGCGGAACACCTTTGGTTTATGGAAAAGGACCTTTGGTGTATTCTCCTACTGCGAATGGTAATGTCTATTTCTATACGCACACAAGCCAAAACTGTGGTAGCACTATTTTCGATGACCATTCAAAAATAGTGGTATGCTCTCCTCCTCCCACTACCGCTCCTAGCTGTACTACTTACACATTACCAACCAATGGTGCCAATCCAAATGACCCGGTAACAATCAATTGGGCAATAGCATCCGGAGCAACGAGCTACAAGTTATATCTTGGGACCAGCGCAGGGAACTACAATCTTGCAAATGGTACAACTACAACTTCTACAAGCTATACGATCGCTAGCCCAACCCCTAATACAACATATTATGTGAAAGTAGTTCCTCTAAATGGTATAGGTGAAGCAACTTCATGTTCAGAAAGCAATTTTGTTACGGGCGCTGCCGATTATTGTACATCAATCCCTACAAACATAGGCTTCAATGATGGTATTACAAATGTTACCTTAACCGGTGAATCACAAAACATCAACAATACCACCACAACAGCTGCAGGATCAGAATACACCAACTATTCTTCTACAATTGGTGCTGATCTTGCGAGAAGCAAAAGCTATAACCTAAGCGTTTCTGTAAACACAGATGGTAACTATACTCAATACCAAATTGCATGGATCGACTGGAATCAAAACAAAGTATTCGAAGCTTCTGAGAGATTGGATCTGGGAACTGCTACCAATGTATCCAACGGACTAAGTTCTGCCTGCCCATACAATTTCACGGTTCCGGAAAGTGCACTATTGGGTGATACTAGAATGAGAGTAAGGACTTTCTATTATTCAGGAAATGTGAATAATCCTTGTATGAATGGTGACGATGGAGAGGTAGAAGATTACAAGATCACTGTAAAAGAGAATCTTGCAGTATCCGATGTCAACAAGAAAAATGTTTCTGTATATCCTAATCCGTTCTCTGATGTTCTTAAGATATCTGATGTAAAAGATGTGAAATCTATATCTGTGAACGATGTTTCCGGAAGAGAGGTAAAAACACTTGCTCCTTCTGCTGAACTTAATTTATCTAGTTTGAAAGCAGGATTGTACATCGTGAACCTAAAAATGGAAGACGGCAGTGTAAAAAGCTTCAAAGCAATCAAAAAATAATTCCAAAGAATTATAATTAACATCTAAGCCCACTCAATTGAGTGGGCTTTTTTTGGATTATAAATTAAATAATAAACAAAAATAATACACTATCAGTAAAAATTACTTTAACATAAACCAATCCAATGAAATATAAAACAAATTGTCATTTTTTATTGTAATTAATTTAACCAAACCCACTATTATATCAGAAAAAAAATTAATTTAGTCTTTCAAAATTTGTTTAACTCATTAATAAAAAACACAAATCACAATGCCAGTAAAGTACAATGTTGTGGAGCGCAAGAATCCACTGGACAAAAATTCAACACCAAAATTCTATGCGATTGCAAAAGCTGATGGTGAAATCAATTTACGAGCTATTGCCAAAGAAATAGCCGGTGGCTCTACTACAGTTTCTGACACAGATGTCTTCGCAGTGCTGAATGATCTTATAAAATCAATAGCACGTCATCTGAATGATGGTGAAATCGTAAAGCTGGGCGACTTCGGGACCTTTCGCCTTACTCTATCAAGTGAGGGTGTAGAGACTGCAGAAAAAGTAAATACTTCTGTGATCAAAAGCAGTAAAATCAATTTCCGCCCAGGACAAGATCTTCAGGATATGCTGAGAAATATAAAATATGAAAAATATAAAAAGTAAAAGCTGACACCCATAAAAGAGAAGCTTTCTCGCCCAACCGCCCCGATAAATTATTATCGGGGCGGTTACATTTTACAGGCATTCCAATGACGACCTTAAATTTGTGCAGACAAACTTGTTAATTTGTGCAGATAGATTGATCAATTTGTACAGATAGGTTGATCAATTTATGCGGACAAATTGATCAATCTATGCAGACAAAATAAGATTCTGCTTTTCAAGATTTAATAATAAGTATTTTAATGGTTGTTTTAAACAAAAAAAAGTCCCGTGAAAACTCACAGGACTTTGTTATTTATACGAAATGATACCTTACCAGATCTTTACTCTTTCTTCTGGTTTTTTGTAAAGCTTATCGCCTTCTTTCACATCAAAGGCTTTGTAGAAAGCTTCTGTGTTCACAAGAGGTCCAAAACTTCTGAAGAATCCTGGAGAGTGTGGATCGGTTTTTACTTGGTTTGTCAGATATTTTTCAGTTGACAAAGTTCTCCAAACTGTTGCCCAGCTTAGGAAGAATCTCTGGTCAGGCGAGTATCCATCTATTTTACCTGGATTTCCTTTATCTTTCAGATACATTTGCAATGCATCGTAAGCGATGTTCACACCACCAAGATCGGCGATATTCTCACCGTTGGTAAAGGTTCCGTTCACTTTTACATCTTTAGCAGGCTCGTATTTATCATATTGTGCAGCCAGACTTTTCGTCGCTTTTTAGAAGTTGGCCTTATCCTCTGCAGTCCACCAGTCTTTCAAGTTACCATCGCCATCGAACTGAGCCCCGCTGTCATCGAAGCCGTGCGTCATCTCGTGTCCGATAACCGCACCAATGCCTCCAAAGTTCACGGCTGCATCTGCATTCGGGTTGAAGAAAGGCGGTTGAAGGATCGCAGCAGGGAAAACGATCTCATTGTTTACCGGATTGTAATAAGCATTGACAGTTTGTGGCGACATTCCCCACTCTGCTTTATCTACAGGCTTACCTATTTTTTCCAGTTCTTTGCTATAATGCCAACTTTCTACATTCTGTAAGTTAGAATATAACGTTCCACCGTCTTTATCAGACTTGATCGTCAATTTCGAGTAATCTTTCCATTGGTCTGGATAAGCGATCTTTACAGTGAATTTATTCAGCTTGTCCAATGCTTTGGTCTTGGTTACAGATGACATCCAAGAAAGTCCATTGATGTGAACACCAAAGCTTTTCTTAAGATAATCAATATAAGTCAACATCTGAGATTTAGCTTCAGGTGTGAAGAATTTGTCTACATAAACCTTCCCAAAAGCTTCGCCAAGGACACCATTGATCAAAGACAGCGCTCTTTTGTTAAGGGCTCTTTGCTCTTGCTGGCCTTGTAGATATTTGCTATAGAAATCGAATTTCATATCATCCATCTTTTGATCCAAATAACCTGCGCTACCAGACAGCAAATGGAATTTAAGATAATCCTTGATCAGAGGAATATTTTGTTCTGTTAAGAATTTGTCCAGACTCTTATAATAATTGATTTCCCCGATGATCACTCTATCAGTTTCCACACCCGCTTCCGCAAGATATTTTGGAAGGTCAACGCTCTTTACTAAAGTCTTGAGCTCCGGTAATGTTTTCGGGTTGTATTGCAAAGTAGCATCGCGAATCTGCTCATTGGTCAGCAATGTTTTAGCCATCGTCTTCTCAAAATTCACAATCTGAGCAGCCACGGCCGTAGCATTTTTGTAACCAGCTACTGTCAGAACTTTAGCTACATATTTTTTATATTCTTCGATGGTTTCTGTATTCTTCGGAGAATCTTTTTGGTAATAATCTCTTCCTAGCCCGAAAGAGGCATCACCAAGATAAACGGCATTCATTTTAGAATCCTTCAAATCGCCATCTACACCCCAGCCGTAGAATGCATTCTCTCCTCTTTTGGTAGCTTCTACAAGATATTTTTGAAGATCAGCTACGTTCTTTATCGCATCTATTTTTGCAAGATCGCCCTTCACAGGGTTGATGCCATCTGCGTTACGCTTCGGCATATCCATATAGGTCTCATAAAGTGCCTGTATCTTTTGCCCCTCAGAACCAGTAGCAAATTTCTCTTTCAGAATATTATCCAAAAGTCCAAGAGAATTGTTGTCTGTGGTCTCTCGCAGTTGGGTAAAAGAACCCCAGCTTGGTTTGTCCGCAGGAATCTTTGCGGTCTTCATCCATGTTCCGTTCACATAATTATAAAAATCATCTTGCGGACGAACAGATGTATCCATATAATTCAGATCCAAAGCAGGTTGCTTGGTCTGTGCAAAAGTAAGGCTGGAGAAAGAAGCCAGCATCAGTACACTTAATGATATTTTTTTCATTTTTAGAGATAATAATATTTAGATTGATATGTAGCACGTCTTGTCTATTTGTTACAATAAAATTAAAATAATGAGTCGTAAATGTAATAATTCTTGTGAGATTGATAAGCATATAACAGACTTAAAGCTAAACCTTTAAACAAAACAGCTGATTCTCCTATCTAATTGATGGATTAATTTGGGAGATGTTTAGGATTTTAGTTTACAGAATCCTATTTTAGCGGGAAAAACATAATTAAATTCTTTCAAACTATGCATCATAATTTATTATTGATATTAGCCTTACTTTTTTCAGTCTTCCTGATGGTAATGGTGGCCAAAAAACTGAAGATTGCCTATCCTATTTTTTTGGTATTGGCAGGTCTTATCATCAGCTTATTACCCGGGATACCTGAGATAGAACTGGATCCGGAGTTGGTTTTCCTGATTTTCCTTCCGCCATTATTATATGAGGCCGCCTGGTTCACCTCTTGGAATGACTTCTGGAGATGGAAAAGACCAATTTCGTTATTGGCTTTTGGCCTGGTCTTCGTTACCTCAATCATCATCGCCTATCTTTCTCAGGCTATGATTCCGGGGTTTACATTGGCATTGGGGTTTTTGCTTGGCGGGATTGTTTCTCCACCAGATGCAGTAGCCGCAACAACCGTGTTGAAAGGTCTACCTGTTCCCAAAAGAATCGTCAGTATCTTGGAGGGCGAAAGTCTAGTGAACGATGCATCATCATTGATTGTTTTTAGATTTGCATTAGCAGCGATATTGACAGGACAATTCTCTATGAACGAGGCTGTGGGACAATTCTTTTTAGTTGCCGGAATGGGAATCGTCTTCGGTGTTTTGGGAGGCGGGTTTATGTACCTTATTCATAAGTACCTGCCAACAACTTCTGCTATAGACGCTGCTCTTACAATCATGACACCTTATATTCTATATCTAGGTGCAGAGCAATTTCACTTTTCTGGAGTAATGGCTGTCGTTACGGGGGGATTGTTCATTTCTTACCGTTCCCACGAGATCTTCAAAAATGGAAACACGCGACTGAATATGTTAGGCGTTTGGACAACCGTTATTTTCGTAATGAATGCAATGGTTTTCATCTTAATAGGCTTATCTCTACCTTCCATCATTCACGGTCTTGAAGAAGCTTCTCTCATCCAAGGAATCAAATACGGCGTTGTCATCAGTATTGTTGTCATTGCTATTAGGTTTTTATGGATCTATCCGGCGGCTTTTGTTCCAAGATGGCTTTTCAAATCTGTAAGGAGAGAACAACATCCTGGCTGGAAAGGGCCATTGGTCATAGGTTGGGCAGGAATGCGAGGTGTGGTTTCTTTGGCAACGGCTTTATCTATTCCTTATCTTGCAGCAGACGGATCAGCTTTTCCACACAGGAATTTGATTTTATTGATTACTTTCATTGTGATATTCATCACACTTGTAGTTCAGGGACTTTCTTTACCTTTTGTGGTAAAAAAGCTGAATATGCCAGCAATGGATGTCGTTCTGCCAGAAGAACAACAGGAAGCACAAATCCAAATAAGATTGAATAGATTGGCACTGAATCATATCAATTCCAACTATGGTGATATTGTAAAGAAAAGTAACTTGCTGAAAAATTATCACATGCAACTTTCCTTAGAAACAGAGAATACCGAGAATCAACTCGACCTGATGGCATGTAATAATTGTTCTACTCAAGAAATCAATCAGTATGAAACCATTCTGAAAGAAATATTCGACAAGCAAAGATTGGACATCTTCCAAATGAGGAAAGAAAAATATTATGAAGATGAAGAAATCCGAAAAGCAGAACTGCAACTGGATTTAAATGATTTGAAAATTAATCCGAATTTTCATTAATGTAAAATAAAAAAGTGAGTTAAATGTTTAACTCACTTTTGTTTTTCTTATCCTGTTAGAATCTTTACATCAAAATATTTTTGACCGGTTGAAGCGCTAGAGGCAATTCTTTTTCTCTGAGCATCTCTCGCAGATCGATTTCGATATTACGGCTGATTTGTGTAATAGGTAAATCATTAGTACAACCTTCGAATGGATTTTCTGTACTCTCTCCCACTTGTTCCAATACCAAAACACCCAACCAGACAATAAACTGAAAGGAATCACAAGCCAAATAACATGTTCTCCAAATTGCTCTATCATTTTCAACATTTCTCCAAGGAAGCATAATGGCAAAAAGCAACAAAGAATATTGGTAAAATAAAAATTGATACTAGAGTATTGTCTTGGATAAGGAAAATTCTTGATTCTTTCACATTTTCCTTGCTAATCATACAATTCTTTCAGTTGATTTTCCAAGGCCACATAATTGTAATCTGATATTTTTTATTCTTCATTCAACTTTTTGAAATGCGAAGATTATAATGAAATGATTTGTGTCGCTCTATTTTTTGTTGATAAGATGTATCATCTTTCTTCTTCCATCAGAAAAATTTTCAGTTCGTCATCCAGATTGCTTTCCCATTCTGGAACTTTATAATATTGGAGATATTCTCTGTTATAACTCTTGGTTTTTACATTCTCCCCACTTTTGACTTCCCTCAATTGGAATCGCAATGCAGTGAGCCAAGCAAAATGACGGTAAAATTATTTTACTTATCCATAACCTTTACCCTAAACATTCCGTTTAATTTTAATTCCATTATATTTTCGATAGTCCGGCTAGAACTCTATTTCCTGAATTTTTTTTCAGAGTAAGGAATAGCCTTGCAAGATGATATAAGCTTTCTTCTCCGGTCTGTTGGTGGCTACATGATCAAGACTATAGCAGGAGTTTTTTTGTTTTTGAGTTTAGCGCAAAAAAAACGCCCATCAACTGAATGATGAGCGTTTGAAAAGAACTGGCGGCGACCTACTCTCCCGCTTTCGCAGTACCATCGGCGCTAGAGGGCTTAACTTCTGTGTTCGGAATGGGAACAGGTGAGCCCCTCTGCTAAAACCACC
>Ga0302347_1003450_pt1 | contig 13953 bp, 13 predicted proteins | sample PhyWR1_FD_202178 | JGI IMG/M metagenome (GOLD analysis project Ga0302347, IMG submission 202178) | Leaf surface microbial communities from wheat plants in UC Gill Tract Community Farm, Albany, California, United States - DLSL W.R1 (v2)... | ecosystem: Host-associated > Plants > Phyllosphere >...
GCGATCAACAACCTGTTTGACTGCTTCAATTTTAAACTCTTCGGGATAACGTTTACCGCTCATGGGCACCTCTCTTTAAGCCATCTTAAATGACTCTGAGGTGTCTGTTAAACCCGTGGCGATTCACAGTGGCGTCACCAAACAACCCGCAAAATGGGCGAGTGAAACTGGCTATTTTACCCTACACCGCCATTGTTGATACAAGAAGAGGCATTATCGCTCTCGGCGGAACCGGTGCGACGGGCTATGGGATCCAACTTGCCTGGGGTGATTATCTGTCACAAGCAGAGACTGAACCTGATAAACGGGTACATTTTGGTACTTCACAATCCGTTTATGTCAGTGAATTGAACGCTCACACCCATTGATGGCAATGCCTTTACCGGCAATGACAATACCATCCAGATGGCAGCCCGATATGTTCGGACAGACGGTGACGTCAACCCTGGGCCTGCATGCGCATCGGTTGAGGTTATCGCTAACTATGAATGAGTTATTTAGCGACAGGGAGATCTGAATAACGCGTTGTGTAGCAGGGAGAAAGCATTTCTCGCTTCATTGCCCAGCTTTTTTGCGCACCCTGACCGGCAAACCAGACTGAACCGCGACCCGTACGATTAAGCCGATCCACGACCTGCATGAGGGCGCTGCTGTTCGCTCGCGGCTGGTGTTCATCAAACAGGTTTAATTGCGCCACTCCCTGACTGAAAAAATCACTCAACATCACACCCGCCTTCATATAGCGATGTCCATTGTCCCAAATCTGGTTCAGTGCTTCTGTCGCCACGCGGATAATGTCCCTCGTGTCGTTAGACGGCGTCATCAGCCTACCGTATGCCTGATTTCCATAGGAAACTTCATCCTGTGCATGAGGACTGGTGCGGATAAACACACTGATAAAGCGACAAAATTGTTTCTCCTGCCTCAGCTTTTCGGCAGCCCGTTCGGCGTAGGTGCAGATGGCCTGGTGCATATCATTGTATTCAGTGATGCGCTTACCGAAGGAACGGCTGCAGATGATTTGCTGTTTGGTTGGAGAGAACTGCTCCAGCCCCAGACATTTCTCTCCGCGCAGTTCCCGCGAGGTTCTTTCCAGTACAACGTTGAAATGTTTTCGTAGAACCCAACTGGAACACTCCGCCAGGTGCAGGGCAGTTTCAATCCCCATCAGATTCAGTTTTTTGCTGATCCGACGCCCGACGCCCCAGACCTCGCTAACGGGAACCAGCGCCAGCAGCTTGCGCTGGCGATCAACGTTCGACAAATCCACCACGCCACCCGTTTGCTTCCAGGTCTTTGCCGCATGGTTAGCTAGCTTGGCCAACGTCTTTGTGGGGGCAATCCCCACGCCAACCGTCAGGCCGGTTTCCTTAAGCAGGCGCTGGCGAATTTCTTGCCCGAACTGCTCCAGGCCAACGCAGTTGCTGATGCCAGTCAGATCAAGAAAGGCCTCATCAATCGAGTAAATTTCCGCTCGGGGTGCCATCTCTTCAAGAATGGTCATCACCCGACGGCTCATATCGGCATACAGCGCATAATTAGAGCTAAAAACCTGTACCTTTTGGCGCTTCAGCTCCTCTTTCAACTGGAAATAAGGAACCGCCATGCTGATACCCAATGCTTTTGCCTCTGCTGAACGTGAAATGATACAGCCATCGTTATTTGAAACGACGACGACGGGTTTGCCCTGGAGGTCGGGGCGAAAAACGGTCTCGCAGGAGGTGTAAAAGCTGTTGACATCAACGAGCGCGAACATGTCTGTGGTCTTTCAGGGTAAACGTGACGACGCCGAAAATTTCCAGTTCCTCTTCTGCCCCAAAAACGACAGGAGCATAGCCTGCATTACGAGGCATGAGCTGAAGACGTGGATAAGTCTGGAGCTCTTTCACGGTGAATTCGCCTCCTACCGCGGCGATAACGATATCACCATGAACAGCAGATAATGATCGGTCTACAACCAGCAAGTCTCCGTGACTGATGCCAGCGCCTGTCATCGAATCACCACTGACTCGAACAAAATAAGTTGCACTAGGGTGTTTAACAACCAGTTTGTTCAGATCAAGGTTATCCTCGACATAGTCCTGTGCTGGGCTTGGGAACCCACAAGGGACACGTTCCATAAACAACGGAAGCAATAGCGTGGAATCGGGTTGATGAGAGGAAATGAACTGCATAATAGAGGACTCATTTAACTGTATTTATATACAGTATCAATGATCAATCAGAACGATCAATAGACCCTAAGCGCGTTTTCTGGAAATGGTTGAAAGTCGGTGAGTTTTAATTCAAGACTGGCGCACTCATTTCTGGGTATATCCCAGTACGTAGCCAGGCTACGAATCTTCACGAGCATGAATGCTGAGAAACAAAGAGCTGAAAGAGGAGAAATAGTCCAGTTTATTTTTTCCATTCTCCCGGTGTTGGAACGCCACTCAGTTTTGTTAAAAGCCGATCGACCGCATCAATATCGTTTTCCACCGCGGCCTGCTCATCTTCAGTCAAAGGGATCTCCTGCATCAGTTTAAGTAAGTTCTGGCGACCTTCCAGATACTGAGCCTCCGAAGACGATTTTGGTAAGTAAAACGAGCATTTAGCGCAGGCCATTCGGTGTGGGCATTGCTCAAAGAAGTCATATGTGCACAGGCCATGCCCAGGGTCATAATATCTCCAGGGCTTTCCGTCCTGAGCCAGTCCTTGAGCAATAACATCCTGATCGATGAGGACTGAAACCATGTGGCGGTTGCGTTCAAAGTAACCAGCTTTTCCGAGTGAACCGGCAAGCCTTGTTGGTGTGATATCCACGTAATGACGAGTGGATTCTGGTGAGGCATGCCCCGGCCATTTCTGAAGTTCAAAAATATCAAGCGACTTGCGTTGGCCAGTGTATCCAGTGCCTCTAGTTCGCCTGTAGCGAACTCAGATTGAGTATCCGCAAACACTTCAACGTTGTGCTGGAGCGTACCGTGCGTGAACTCCGGGGTGAGCCGTGCCTTGAAATGAATGAGTGCGTGCCGACGAAGCAGCAGATTATTTGCAGCCGCTCGTTTGGTCACCGCATTACGGAGTATCGCGACATGCAGACCATTGATAAGCTGAATGTCTCCGGGCGTGGGACGATATGGTTTGCCGGGCAGGGTATTCAAAAAAGCTGGGCGATGAAACGGGAAATGCTCTCTCCGGCCTATACGACACGATACGCCGATTTGCCCGTGGCGAAATAATCATTTCCGCTCAGGAAACAAGACAGTAAGCTTTGCTGATGAAACATGTCAGGCATCCGTTAATGAATCATTCTGCTTTAGGGTATCGCGTCTTTGGCGAACCTGAGTCTGTCCTGCACGTCGAGTCGATATCACCGGCACCGCTGCCTGCCGGGCAGATCCGGGTGAAAATGCTCTTTTCCCCGGTGAATGCCTCGGATCTGATTCCGATGACGGGCGCCTATCGTCATCGGACGCAGCTGCCGGCGGTGGCAGGTTACGAAGGAGTCGGCGTGGTAACGGAAGGGCCACCACATTGGCTCGGGAAACGCGTGCTGCCGTTACGCGGTCAAGGCACCTGGCAAAACAGTGTGGATTGCCCCATGGCACTGGCGGTTCCCGTGCCGGACGACATCGAATCAACGCTCGCGGCTCGCGGGTACATCAACCCGCTGGCTGCCCAAATGATGCTCAATCTTTACCCCCCGAAGGGAAAGCGGATCGTGCTGACGGCGGCCGGGTCCGACTGTGCCGCGCTGCTCGGGCAGTGGGCGATCAAGGCGGGTGCTGACGCGGTGTATGGGATTCACCGATCGCCTGCGCATGCCGAAAGGTTGCGGGCGATGGGTATCATTCCGGTTTTGCAGCAGGATACGGCGACCATTAGCGCCATTGCTGCGCAGGCAGAGAGGGTGTACGACGCCACGGGGGGACGGCTGGCGGACGGGATTCTGGACGCAATGCCGGAGACAGGGATTTTTGTCTGCTATGGGTTGCTTTCGGGTACGCCGTTCAGGCAGCAGCCGCAGGTGCGGTGGTTCCATATTCGAAACTATCTGGATGCATTAAGCAGTGATCAATGGCAGGCAGAATTTTGTGAAATTTGGCCGAAGCTGCTGGCGAGTCACTATGGCGACGTGACGCTGTTTCCGCTGGCAGAGTGGCGAGCGGCGCTGGCGTATTATCGCCAGGCTGGACGGCTCGCTAAGCCGATGTTCGCGATGCACGACTCACGCGTTCCAGTCCTCTGGTGAGAAGAGGACTGGCGCGAAAACTTATCGGTGACTCATATCGCTCAGCAACACGGCGATCGTCTGTCCGCCTGCGGTCTGTTCCAGACCAATTTTGACAATAATCGTCAGCGGAACGGAGAGCAACATGCCCACCGGACCGAGCAACCATCCCCAGAAAATCAGTGATAAAAAGACCACCAGCGTGGAAAGCCCAAGCCCACGACCCATCATTCTCGGCTCGAGAATGTTACCGAAGACCAGATTAATAATCAGATAGCCCGCCAGGACGACCAACGCATCGTAAAATCCGCTAAAGACCAGTACCTGAGTAATCGGGGGGATGGCGGCCAGCACAGAGCCGATATTCGGAATATAGTTGAGTGCGAAGGCCAGCAAGCCCCACACAAATGCAAAACGCACATCCAGCACGGCAAGCATGGCCCATGCCACCAGCCCCGTCACAATGCTGATCGCGGTTTTCAGTACCAGATAGCGCGACACGCTATCCAGTGCGCGTTGGATTGCGCCCATGCCCTCAACCGGTCGCACCATCATCTGCTGCAGTTTGACCGGCAGTTGCGGCACCTCGACCAGCATAAACACAACGGTCAGCAGCAGCAGGAAAATGGAGGTCATGGCGCTGGAAAGCTGCGCCAGAAGAGCCGTCACCAGCGTCATCGCCGCATTCGGGTCGATATACTTCAGCAGCTCCTCAACGGACACCTCAATACCCGCACGCTGCAGCCAGGGTTCCATCTGCTGCAACGGAATCACCAGTTTTGAACGGTACTGCGGAAGCGTTCGGGCCAACTCGTTCAGCGATGTTCCGAGATAGGTTATCAGCAGCGCCATCGCCATGATGATAATGGTGATGAGCAGCAAGATCGCCAGTACCCGCGGGATGCGCCAGCGGACCATTCGTTGCACCAATGGGTTAAGGATCACCGCGATAAACAGCGCCAAAATGAAAGGCACGATGATATCGGCGGCGAAACGGATACCGGTGAGAATGATCACCAGCATTCCAAGCATAATGACGATTTTTAATCCGTTCAGGGTAATGATGGGCTTAGCCATGTGAGTTCCTGCTCTAATCCTTTTTTTTATAATAATAGCGATGCGCCTTTAATATGCGAATGTAAGTTAAACAAGCAGAGTAAAGAAATGAAAAAGTTTTGAGTTAATTCCTGGCTTATGGTACAAATCAGGCGTGTTTAACTACCGAGGACAATTTTCATCCGCAATGACGAGAAGCAATACCGCGGATAATTGTAATATTATGGACAATCTGTTCAGGACGTACTTTTCAAATAACACCGCTATTTTCTCAACCTCTCTCTTCCTGCTGTCCGGTGAGCAACACTGGCGCAACGCACTATAGTCCTGCCTTCTGCCTGAGCTGACGCGACGCGTTTAGCTATCTGACGTATTTCATTTTTTTGGGTTTGTCGTTTTCGACAAGCTGCAATGGATTATATTCTCAAGCAGGAGAAGACCATGTTTTACTGGATACTATTAGCCCTGGCCATCGTGGCTGAAATTACGGGGACCTTGTCGATGAAATGGGCAAGTATTAGTGATGATAATACTGGCTTTATTTTAATGCTGGTGATGATTTCCCTTTCGTATATTTTCCTGTCGTTCGCGGTAAAAAAAATCGCGCTCGGCGTGGCGTATGCGTTGTGGGAGGGGATCGGTATTCTGTTGATTACGCTGTTTAGCGTAATGTTATTTGATGAAGCCCTGTCAGCGATGAAAATTGCCGGTCTGGCTACGCTTGTTATCGGAATTGTGCTGATTAAATCAGGGACACGCAAACCGACGAAACAGCAAAAGGAGCAGGCCCATGCAACAGTTTGAATGGATTCATGCGGCTTGGCTGGCGTTGGCCATCGTACTGGAAATTATGGCAAACGTGTTCCTGAAATTCTCTGATGGTTTTCGCCGAAAGGGGTTCGGTTTACTGTCCATCGGCGCGGTCTTAGGCGCATTTAGCGCACTTTCTCAGGCGGTAAAAGGGATCGATCTGTCGGTCGCCTACGCGCTGTGGGGCGGTTTCGGTATCGCCGCCACGTTGGCAGCTGGCTGGATCTTGTTCGGCCAACGCCTTAATCGTAAAGGCTGGATTGGCCTGATTCTGCTGCTGGCAGGAATGGTGATGATAAAACTGGCCTGATGTGATCGCTGCCTGCATTTACGGGCAGCGAAATTCGCGCGCTGTATTACGCTTAGAATTATGTCATTCCAAGAGAGCAGCGAATGTATAACCCCTTAAGCTGGCGCAATATTCCTTCCGCAAAAACGCTGTTTGTCATGATTTTTATGGCGGGGATCGGTTTGGTCGTTTCCGTGGTCGCGCTGCTTTACCTTTCGCTGCACCTGATCAGCAGTAAAACCAATGAGATAGATGAACATCGCTCTGCGCTGTCTGTTCAGGGGGCAATCCAGACGTCGACGAATCGCGTCTGGTCGTTGGTGATTGATAATGCCGTCTGGGATGACGCCGTGCGGGAAGTTTATCCGCCGGTGTTAAATACCGACTGGCTGTATAACACCTGGGGCGCAGGCTTTAAAATCAATAACCTGTACGACGGCACATTCGTGCTCGACGAGCATTTCCATGTCATGTGGGGCTCACTTCAAAGCCAGCCGTTTAAAGAAACCAACCTCGACTTTTTTGGATACGGCATGAAAGCGTTGATCCGAGAAAATGCGCAGGCATTGCAGGCAGAAACGAAAATTTTTGCCGGGATCACCCGCACGCGTCAAGGTGTCGCCTTTGTCGGGATTGGGCTGATTCGTCCCATGGTGGGGCGCTTGCAGGTGAAAAATAACGTCCGCCGTTATCTGGTGATCACGCGCCATATCAGCCCTCAGATCCTGAGCGATCTGGGAAATACCTTCCAGATAGAAAACCTGCATTTCACCCGGGATCACATCAGCGAATACAGTACTCCGTTAAAAAGTTCGGCAGGTGAAATCCTGGGTTACCTCAACTGGCAGCCTCAGCAGCCGGGAGCGCAGGCGGCAAGGGCAGCCTCAAACCAAATCACACAAATCGTTATCCTGGCCTCGGCGCTGATTTTGCTGTTTATTCTGGTGAGCAGCGTGGGGTTATACAAACTCGCTCGTGGCGAAAATCAGGCCAGACGCGTAGCGCGTACCGACTGGCTGAGTCATCTACCGAATCGACGCGCGTTGATCGAAGAGCTGGAACGGGTGAGTTTGCGCGGTGATATTGACGTGAAAACCGTGGTCTTTATCGATCTGGACGGCTTTAAGGATGTGAATGATATTTACGGCCATGACGTGGGCGATGAACTCATTATTCTGCTGGCAAAGGCGCTCAGCGAAAGGGTGCCGCAGGGCGGTATGCTGGCCCGAATGGGCGGCGACGAATTCGCGATGACCATTGGCGGGGACGACTCACAGGCGCAGGCCTTGACCTTTGCAAACGACGTTCTGGCGTTCCTGGATGCCCCCGTACGCATTGGTGAACGCACCATCCATATCAGCGCCAGCATTGGGCTCGCCAGCGGAACGCTGATCGAATGCACCAGCTCGGAATTATTCCGCCGGGCAGACATTGCGATGTACCACTCCAAAATCACCGGAAAAGGGCGCATCACCCAGTATGATGCCGAGCTGAATAGCGCTCGCGAGCGGCAGCTGGCGATAGAAAACGAAATTCGCGACGGCATGGAACGCGATGAATTCGATGTCTGGTATCAGCCGATTATTGACGCGCGCAGTCAGAAAATGACCAGCGTTGAAGCGTTAGTGCGTTGGCCGCGTCGTCCGGCGGGGGAACTGAAACCGGATGAATTTATCAGCATTGCGGAAACCAGCGGACTGATTTATAGCCTCGGTCAGTTCGTGCTGCGCCGCGCCTGTCAGGATCTGGAACCCTTCAGCGATCTGAAACTGTCAGTCAATATTTCTCCCGCGCAATTTCGCGATCCCGAGTTTGAAGAAAAGGTCGCGAAAGTTATTGAGATGACCCGTTTCCCGGCAAATCGGCTGCAACTGGAAGTGACCGAAACCTACGTTCTGGAAAATCCTGAACGTGCGCGCGCCGCCATCGCCAATTTAAAAGCGTTAGGAACCGCCGTCGCGCTGGATGATTTTGGAACGGGTTATTCCAGCATTGGCTATTTGCGCCGCTTTAATTTCGATACCATCAAAATCGACAAATCCCTGGCCGGGCTGGTGGATAACGACGAGCAGGCGATCGCGCTGGTCAGCGGAACGGTGCGTATAGCGAGCGCATTGGGCATGGCGGTGGTTGCTGAAGGGGTGGAAAACGAAAAGCAGATGAAACTACTGCGCCTCGCGGGCTGTGACCAACTGCAGGGATTCTGGTTCAGTCAGCCGATGCCCATCGAGGCGATTATTGAATTGCGTAAAGTCAGATATTGCTAAATTATTCCTGCGACAACGCTTCCAGTTTGTCGCGAAAACCGGTCACCGATAACGCACGGTTATCCGCGCGCCAGCGATCTTTGGCTGCCGGAGCAGAACTTTGCACGCCAATCAATTGCCAGCCTTTATCCGTTTTCAACATCAACGGTGAACCGCTGTCGCCCGGCAGCGTGTCGCATTGATGCGATAGCACGCTGGTTTGCGCCCAACCGGTGACGATGCAATCGGTGTGCGTATAGAGTGAATCCAGATGATCGACCGGATAACCGGACTGGGTGACTTTGCGATCGGCGGCTTTGAGCGCCTCGGTCAATGCGGCTTTATCGCCGTCAAATAACGGCAGCGGCGTGATACCCGACGGCGGATAGCGCAGCACCACTAAACCAAAATCCCACTCCGCGGCTGACGGGGGAACAATCCAGCCATCGCCGTCGGGCTTTAAGCGTTTACCCAGCGACGGTTCGACGCGACCTTCCACGCCATGAATGTCATAACGCCAGACGCCTTTTTTGGAGACAAAACGCAGCGCAACGACGTTATCCGGTTTGCCTTTCGGCGGAATGAGCAGACAGTGTCCGGCGGTCAGCGCCAGATGAGGAGAGATCAAGGTCGCGGTGCATAAGTTACCGCTCGCGGTTTCCAGTTGCCCAATGGCATCCCAGGGTGATTCAGTCGGATCGGCGACACGCGTACGGTCATCATGACCAAAAAAAAGCGTTTTGATCTCTTTCGCGTTCACAGCGTCATCGTCGCCGTCATCCGCATGGCTAAAACCAGAAAAGAGGCAGAACGTTCCCAGTAAGCACACAACTATTTTCCGCATATCACACTCTGGTGGGGTAATTATGATTATTAAACGTGAACCCTATTAAAATACTATAGACGGGACGGCGAGAAAGTGGGAGTAAAATCAGCGTGCTACATTCAGGAAAGATAAAACCGACAGGCGATGAGCGCGCATAAAATAAGCGTGATAAGAATGAACTCAAACCGATAGCGTCGCAGCATACGGCCTCCGGAAATAAAAACGGCGCTGATCCGACTCCGGTTCAGCACCGGTCTGCAACGCGCCCCGAGGGGCGCGATTAAGCTCGAACGCTTACGCAGCTGGCTGAGCAGCAGGTTTAGCCGCTTCGTGTTTCACTGCTTTTTTATGATGTTTTTTAGCGGCTTGCGCTTTCTGCGCTACGGCAGGTTTCGCAGCAGCTTTGTGGTGTTTTTTCGCAGCCTGGGCTTTCTGCTCAACGGGAGCAGTGGTCGTTGCAGGAGCGGCTTCTTGTTTTTTCACTGCTTTTTTGTGGTGTTTTTTAGCAGCCTGAGCTTTCTGCTCAACCGCTTTTTTGTGTTTTTTGTGGTGCACAGTTTTCGCTGGCGCCGCTTTCATGGTGGTCGCTGTTGCGGTAGCAGGTGCAGCGGACGCTGTAGTTTCAGCAGCAAACGCAGCAGAAGACAGACCCATAGCAGCGGCAACAACCAGAGCTAATACTTTTTTCATTCTCATACCCTCGAATTTGGTTTTTCATTTAACCCCACTGCGGGGCCGTTGAAATAACTATATCCATTTGGGGTTGAGCCTTCCGTGAGTCATTGGTTTCGGCGTGTAACGGAATGTACAGCGCCGGGGACAGGCCCCGGCGCGGGCTATTACAGATAGCGGGAGGTGAGATGTTCACGGAAATAACGACTGTTCAGATCTTCACCGGTTGCCTGCTCAATGAGCTGCGAGGTGGTAAAGCGGCTGCCGTGCTGCCAGATATTCTGGCGTAGCCAGTCAAACAGCGCGGAGAAGTCGCCACTCGCAATCGATGACTCCAGTCCGGGTAACGCGTTTTTGGCCGCGCTGAACAGCTGCGCAGCATACATCGCGCCCAGCGTGTACGACGGGAAGTAACCAAAGCCGCCGTCGGTCCAGTGGATGTCCTGCATACAGCCGTTACGGTAGTTGTCCTTGGTCGACAGGCCGAGCCAGGACTGCATTTTTTCATCCCACAGCGCCGGGATGTCTTCCACTTCGATTTCACCGTTAATCAGCGAGCGTTCGATTTCGTAGCGCAGCACGACGTGCGCCGGATAGCTCACCTCGTCCGCATCGACGCGGATGTAACCCGGCTTTACGCGCTGGTTCCAGGCGATAAAGTTCTCTTCGCTGAAGGCAGCCTGGCTGCCAAAACGCGCATGAACAGCCGGGAGCAGGTGTTTCAGGAAGGCGTTGCTGCGCCCGAGCTGCATCTCAAAGAACAGACTTTGTGATTCGTGAATGGCCGTCGAACGCGCCAGAGCGACAGGCTGTCCGAGCCAGTTGCGCGGCAGATTTTGCTCATAACGCGCATGGCCGGTTTCATGTACCACGCCAAACAGCGCGCTCAACAGTTCGTTTTCGTCGTAACGCGTAGTGATGCGGACATCTTCAGGGACGCCGCCGCAGAACGGATGCGCACTCACATCCAGACGACCCGCATTAAAATCGAAGCCCAGCATTTGCATGGCTTCCAGGCCGAGCTCACGCTGCACGGCGGTCGGGAAAGGCCCTTGCGGCGGAACAAAGGATTGTTGCGCCTGCTTTTCCACCACGCGGGCGAGCAAATCCGGGAGCCAGGATTTCAAATCACCAAACACGTTGTCCAGACGGGCGCTGGTCATATCCGGTTCAAAGATATCGAGCAGCGCATCATAAGGGGTGCAGCCTTTCGCTTCGGCACGCAGGCGCGCCTCCTCACGGCTAAGTTTGACGACCTCTTTGAGATTGGCGGAAAAACCCTGCCAGTCGTTGGCCGGGCGCTGCGTACGCCAGGCGTGTTCACATTTGCTCCCCGCCAGCGATTTGGCTTCAACCAGCGATTCCGGGAGTAAAGACGCTTGCTGGAAGAGTCGTGTCATCTCACGCAGGTTGGCCTGTTCGACGTCGTTTAAATCTTCGCTTTCGGCGGACGCCAGCCATTCACCGACTTTCTTATCGGTGAGGATCTGATGCTGCAATACGCTCATTTCGGCCAGGGCTTCACCTCGGGCCTGGCTGCCGCCTGGTGGCATCATGGCGAACATATCCCAACTGGCGATGGAGGAGAGATGCGAGAAACGGGAGAGACGCTGGAACGTGCGGGTGAGTTGTTGATAGTTATTGTTGTTCATGAAGTCCTCGTGTCTGAATCGGGCAATGACAAAAAGTAGCATCCGTCCGACTGAAACACGAGGTTATTCAACGTTAATGCAGACGTTTATGCAGGCTCATCCCCACCAGCAGCGCTGCGCACAGCATCAACGCGATAAATCCACCGACGCCATTCCAGCCGTAGCGGTGCCAGAAAACGCCGCCGAGCGTCCCGGCGATGCTGGAACCCAGATAATAACTAAAGAGATACAGCGAGGAGGCCTGGCCTTTAGCGCGACGGGCGCGTGGGCCAATCCAGCTGCTGGCGACCGAATGGGCTGCAAAAAAACCTGCGGAGAACAGCAGCATTCCGGCGAAAATTAGCCATAAAGATGAGAACAACGTCATCAGCAATCCCGCCAGCATCACGCCGATGGACGTCAGCATGACCGGACCGCGCCCGAAACGCGCGGTCATTGCGCCAGCTTTGGGTGAACTCCAGGTGCCAGTGAGATACGCCACCGACAGCAAGCCAACAAACGCCTGGCTCAAATGCCACGGCGAGAGCATCAGGCGATAGCCAATATAGTTAAACAGTGTGACGAAAGATCCCATTAACAGGAAGCCGGTCAGGAACAGGCGCGGCAAACCCTTATCGCGCCAGTGCAGGCGGAAATTGATCAATAGCGTTTTGGGCCGCAGCGACGTGGGACGAAAATGACGTGACTCCGGCAGAATTCGCCAGAACATCAGTGCGGCGGCAAGGGCGAAGCAACCAATCACCGCCAGCGCGATGCGCCAGTTAAAGAGATCGGTGAAAACACCGCTGAGCAGGCGGCCGCTCATGCCACCGATCGAATTCCCGCTAATGTACAAGCCCATCGAAAAGGCGACAAAACTGGGATGAATTTCTTCGCTCAAATAGGTCATGCCAACCGCCGCGACGCCGCTTAACGACAGCCCAATCAGCGCGCGCATCACCAGAATCCCGTGCCAGCTGGTCATCATTGTCGACAGCAGGGTGCACACAGAGGCCAGCAGTAACGCCGTGACCATCACCGGTTTACGTCCGATAGCATCTGAAAGCGGGCCGGTAAACAGTAAACCGACCGCCAGCATACCGGTTGAAATTGAGAGCGAAATACTGCTGCTGGCAGGCGACACGCCAAATTCATGAGACAACACGGGAAGAATAGGTTGAACGCAATACAGCAGGGCAAATGTCGCCAGTCCTGCTGAGAAGAGCGCCAGCGTGACGCGCATGAAAGGGGTTGTACCACGTTTAATAAATTGGGCTGGCTGAGGTGTTGCAGGTAAATCATCAATGTCGCTTGCCGGGGCGATATCAACGGTTGTTGTACGACTCACGTAAGATCCTTGCGAAAACGTCCCCGTGATGACGGGGGATGGGAATGACCACAGGATCAGGGTAGGAAATTGTCAATATTCTGTCTAATATATTAATAATCTCAAATGATACGTTAAACATATGAATATTGAGCTGCGCCATTTACGCTATTTCATTGCCGTGGCCGAGGAGCTGCATTTTGGCCGTGCGGCGGCGCGGCTAAATATCTCCCAGCCCCCGCTGAGTCAGCAGATTCAGATCCTTGAGCAGCAGGTGGGCGCGCGGCTACTGGCCCGCACCAACCGAAGCGTCAGCCTGACGGCAGCGGGCAAACAGTTTCTTGCGGATAGCCGTCAGGTGCTGAGTCTGGTGAATGACGCGGCTGCCCGTGCGGAGCGGCTACATCTGGGCGAAACGGGCGAACTGCGTCTCGGATTTACCTCATCAGCGCCGTTTATCAGCGCGGTTTCGCATACGCTTTCTACCTTTCGTCGTCATTATCCGGATGTGCATATCCAGACCCGCGAGATTAATACCCGTGAACAGATTGTTCCCCTGAATGAGGGATCGCTGGATTTGGGGCTCATGCGCAATACGCAGTTGCCCGACACGCTGGCGTGGGAGGTAATTTTACGGGAACCGTTAATGGCGATGATCCCGCGGGATCATCCGCTGGCGGCGCAGCCGTCGGTGACGCTGGCCGAGCTGGCGCAGGAGCCTTTTGTCTTTTTCGATCCTCATGTTGGGACCGGTTTGTACGATGATATTTTAGGGTTGATGCGTCGTTACGGGTTAACGCCAGTGATTACGCAAGAAGTGGGTGAAGCCATGACCATCATCGGTCTGGTCGCGGCCGGGCTAGGGGTGTCCATTTTGCCCGCC
>Ga0302347_1003457_pt1 | contig 13944 bp, 14 predicted proteins | sample PhyWR1_FD_202178 | JGI IMG/M metagenome (GOLD analysis project Ga0302347, IMG submission 202178) | Leaf surface microbial communities from wheat plants in UC Gill Tract Community Farm, Albany, California, United States - DLSL W.R1 (v2)... | ecosystem: Host-associated > Plants > Phyllosphere >...
CCAGATCCTGTCGATGGGTCGCCGCAACAAAATGACCGGTGTTGCCGAGCAGTTTCAGTACATCCTGCGCGACGAATCCATGCACCTGAACTTCGGCATCGACGTGATCAACCAGATCAAAATCGAAAACCCGCACCTGTGGGACGCTGAAATGAAGGAAGAAGCTTCGCAGATGATCCTGCAAGGCACCCAGCTGGAAATCGAATACGCACGCGACACCATGCCGCGCGGCGTACTGGGCATGAACGCCGCGATGATGGAGGACTACCTCAAATTCATCGCCAACCGTCGCCTGTCGCAAATCGGCCTGAAAGAAGAATACCCGGGCACCACCAACCCGTTCCCATGGATGAGTGAAATCATGGACTTGAAGAAAGAGAAGAACTTCTTCGAAACGCGGGTGATTGAGTACCAGACCGGCGGTGCATTGAGCTGGGATTGATAATGGCGTAATGCCATGACACAACAGCAAAAGTAAAATGGACACTTAGCTGTATATGTAAACTGCCCCGCAAGCGCGGGGCTTTTTATAGGAGATAAAAATGCACACACCATTACTACTTGATTACCATGCTCCTCATGGCACATCGAAGATCAGAAGTCTTTACATCCATGACAACCTCTACATTTCATTAGAGGATGTCGTTCTCACGCTAGCAAAGACAAACTCGGCAATAAATGAAAGTGAGAAAACGGGTCTCGGTCAATTGGTACAAGCGCAACGCGACGTTCTCGATAGCGACGAATATAAGCATTTCCCCGTCAGCGATGACTTATCCACATCACCGAGAACCGAAGTCTTCATAACAGAGCCTGGTTTATACAGAATCATTTCACGTGACAATACACCAGCGAGTAAACTATTCCAAAGATGGATTTTTCACGAAGTAATACCTTCAGTGAGAAAGCATGGAACATATCCGGCACCAATCAAGCAAGGTGGCTCGGAGATAATGTCTTTAGCTCAGAACCTTGCACAACACACAAACTTACTTATAAAAGAAATAGAAGAGAGGGAAAAACTCGCTCATGAAACTAGACTTCGCTTTGAGGAAACCGAGCGACAACTCGAAGAGATAAATCAAAAAATCGATACATTCTCACTTCCCAATGATACTTCCAACCTTGTAGATGTGGGGAGTTATTGCTTAGATAAAGACATAGTTATTGATCAAGCCCACCTGAGGGCCATGTGTGCAAAGTTATGCCTGGAACAAGGCATCGCCCACACCAAAAAGAAAAACTCCGAATTGAAAATGGACCACCTGTACCCATCCTTATTAATAAACGAAGCCATAAAATTAATACGCAGCTAATAATAGGCAGTCCAATAAAATTAACTCTTCCGCAACAATCCACCCTCGCACAAAAAACCTGAAACTACCTAAAAAGCCCTTAAAAATCAGGGCTTTTTAAAAAACTCACCCCCAATAGTCTATTTAAATCCAATGCAAAAAGTGGTCCCTTTAAGAGAAATCGAACTCCCAAACAAACCTGCACTCATCGAGAAAACTTCCGCCCGGAAAGACTCAATTTCCTGCTCAGAAAAGTACACTCTGTTGAATGCTTGAACCTGAAAAACATACAACTCCCGTGAAGAGAACTCAGAAAACCCATCTTTAAGATACATCAATGCTTTGGGAAGCAAAACCTCTACCTGCTTATCAAAGATAAGTTTAAGCACTCTTAAAAATGCACCTAACCTATTTGGATTTTCAACAAGCACAATATCTAGCTCTCGCCGCCTTAGACTATCAATATAATCATGACCCGATATCAACGCTTCGTCTTTAAAAGAAAACGCAATCGCATCCCAGTTCGTTATTGTGGTCAAAAGTAAGCTTTCTCTATCTACGTAATCCACATACCCACTGACAAATGCCCAGGTCTCTTTCATAGGCCAAACATCTATACTCCAGCCACCTACTTTCACTCTATAACCGCCAAAATGGTTTCGCCCTAAAAGTCCACCATGTTTTTCAAAAAAGGCAAATAAAATATCAGGGGAGCAATCCACAACCAAATCAATGTCAGAGTTAAATTTACCACCACCATATAGTGCAATATCTCGCAACAACCCCCCAAAAACCAACACCTCTCCGCTTCCGGATAGAATCCTTATAAAATTCTTTACCCCCAACCGCTTAGGAGAATCAAAAAACCTTAAAACTCTCTTCTTAAGAGCTCCCAAATTACTTGCAATGGCTATCATACAAAGGTCTTAATTCTGAGTGCAGCGCTATCAAATAACTGTCCGTCATACCAGATATAGAGTCAGCAAGAAGCTGCGCTTCTTTATAGCGCACAGGAAGTTCATTTTTTTCGTCTTCAAATATTCTTCTGTAATTCTCCGATATCCTCGAATAAACATATTTCCCAAATGGCGTATTGGACTTCTGAGTTTTATCAAGCCTGCCGTGCACTCCCACCCAGAGCATATCCATTACTTCAGTGATAAACGAATCCCCTCTCAACTCAAGCTCAAGTACACTTTTATGCTTAAAGCCATATTCAAGATCAAACTTCTTCAAAGCCTTACATAAAGCCGCTGACTTTGAGACACTAATGATCCCCTTGTACAAACTTCCACCACTTAAAAACGTTTCAACATAACTCGAAAACTCATCAACCACAGAGTTAACCATAGCAGTTATCGAAAACACTCTAAACATCTGCATTGAGCATTCATTCAACTCCTGCGGGCTTAATCCTGCGCCTTCAAAAGACGAGCTACTACTCTCAGACTTGGAAATCACCTCTTGGGCCACATAATCATCGACACACTCACTCTTAAGATAACGAAGTAGATCATAGTACGACGCCAACCCTTTTTTAACTGTATCTTCAGCATCTAGTACAGAATATGCAATATCATCACATGCTTCCATAACATAAGTCAGTGGATGCCTAATACCTTGTGATAAGCCTGTTTCGCTCCAAACGTCCTCCACTATCTCTTGCTCAGATTTAAAATACCCCTGCTTCTTCCATTGTTCTTTATTCACCCCACATACGGGGACGGGATACTTAATCAAAGCAGCAAGAGTGCCATAAGTCAAATTCAAGCCAAATTTATCATTTAATATCTGTAGCTTCGTGACGAGCCGAACTGTTTGCGCATTCCCATCAAACGTAAAAAAATCATCTGCTTCTTCAACACTCATACCATCTAAAAAAACATCTTTCCTATCTTTAAACCAACGTTGAATTGCGTATTCACCTTGATGACCAAAGGGAGGATTACCCAGATCATGGACAAGGCCTATTGCCGCAAGCATAGCCGGAATTCCGCGCTGGAGAAAAGCCCCCAACTCGGCACCTTCAAAAATACTTTCTTTTTCATAAACTAATCTCAATCCAATACTTCTTGCTAGAGTTGAAACCTCGTGAGAGTGAGTCAACCTTGTACGGACGCTATCATTCCTATCTAGTGGAAAGACCTGAGTTTTATCTGCTAGACGTCGAGTAGGCGCAGCAAACAATATTCGATCATAATCTCGCTCAAATTCAAACCTCCCACTTTCTTGCCCCCCTGCGAGCCCTTTACTTTTCCGTCGCCCATCATTCAAAAGGCTCTTCCAATTCAGCATAAAAACTCCATTTAATACTTCAATAACAGTCAAGACGAAAAAAAGCATTTCCCAGCCACTGCACAAATCCTACTTTATTTTTCTAGTCATGTTCATCTATTTTTTCAAAAAAAATGATGACATATCGACATGCCTGCTACTTTACTAATAGAAAATATAAATATGGAGGCCTTCAATTTCTCCAGCATCTGTGGCGGTAACACATAAGCCAGAGGATGGGTCGTCTAGGCAATTGCTACGATAACTCGCCAAAGGAGCGTACTTTACGGAGATTGAAAATCTATGTAGATATCGTCGGCGGACTACATGTCGGTTCGCCAGGTTCAACGGGATATCAACCACTATTTGATGCATCGCTGCAACTAAATATAGCCTCATCAACTCAATGACGGGCTAACGCCCACTCGCGCCAAGACAAAAACTTCACGTCGTTTCCGGGATTTTTTGACAACCACAAAATCGGCCGTCCACCGCTGGAACTTCAGGTGAGTTCCGTGCACTGGTTGTAAAGATGACAATTGCCAGAAATGCACCGAGCACTGATTGACACTTTACTGCGCACTCTGACGCCTCTCCGCGATTTCCATTATCGAAATTTTCAACCCTTGCTCCCCACGTAAAAGCTCGCAAAAAAGCAGCCAGACAGCAGATTCTGCCGTTCGGCATTTATCAAAAAATGAGTTTGTTCCAGGTTAAAAATGACTGTATAAAAACACAGTACATTTTCAAGCACTGAATCCGCCCTGGAGAATCCCCATGCCACATTCAGCCATGCGCAGTACGTTTGAACGCATCGTCATCAACCAATTCACCCCGCTGCACTGCGCCCAAGCCCGTGTAATGCTGGGCTGGAGTCTCGAGTATCTGAGTGAACAGTCCACCGTTTCAGTACCCGCAATTCAGCGCTTTGAAGCCGGAGAGCCGATACGCGATGTCACTCGACTAGCCCTCGCTTACAGCCTGGAAGCGCAAGGGTTGGTGTTCTTCCCCGGGTTTTCTCCCGGCCGCGGGGGTAATGTTCGCGGTACAACGCCAGACCCGATGGGCCGTGAAGATTTTGCCCTGATCGAGTAACAAGGCACGTCTACTGCCCTAGGTGCTGCACCTCAAGCCACCAGGCACGGCCCGAGTGAGGCGTTATCAGGTTGAACGCTTCCCCCATTTGTGGCGTTGTAATGAGCACATTGCGTTGCTCGGCCAATGCCACAATACGGTCAAACGGCTCTGACCAGGCATGGAAGGCCAGGTCAAAGGTGCCGTTGTGAATCGGCAATAACCAGCGCCCATTCAGGTCAATATGAGCTTGCAGGCTATGCTCGGGCTGCATGTGCACATGTGGCCAGTCCACGTTGTAGGCGCCTGTTTCCATCAGGGTCAGATCAAAGGGCCCGAACTGCTCGCCGATCTGCTTGAAACCGTCGAAATAGCCTGAATCACCACTGAAGAAAATCCGCACGTCATCGATGATCATCACCCAGGATGCCCAAAGCGTCTGGTTGTGATCAAACAGGCCGCGGCCCGAAAAGTGCTGTGACGGGGTAGCGATAAAGCGGATACCTGCAAGATGGGTGTCCTGCCACCAATCCAGTTGCTGAACCTTGCTGGCTGGCACTCCCCATTTGACAAGCAGGTCGCCCACACCCAGGGGTGCCAAAAACTGCTGCGTTTTGGCAGCCAGCTGCAACACCGTTTTTTGGTCCAGGTGGTCGTAGTGGTTATGCGAAAGAATCACCGCCTCCAGGGGTGGAAGCTCATCCAGGCTGATGGGCGGCGCATGAAAGCGCTTGGGGCCAGCCCACTGCAACGGTGAGGCGCGCTCGGCATAGACCGGATCGGTCAACCAGTACTTCCCCCTGAGCTTGAGCAGCAAGGTCGAATGACCCAACCGATACACGCTGAAATCCGCCGCCTCGTCCAATTGTTCACGGGTCAATGGCTTGACCGGGATCACGCCTGTTGGGCGTGTGCTCGCAGATTTTTGGAAAATCATCTTCCAAAAAATGCCCAAGGTTTTACCAAGGCTGGAGGACGGCCTGACGCCGGTATTTAGAAATGCACCTTGATGACGCTCTGCGGGTTTAGACGCCTCTGTACTGCTTGAGTCGAGTGCCATGGCTTGAAGACTCCAGTAAAAAGTGATTAATGCTCTGCTTCCAGACCGTTTAAAGGGTGATCATCATTCTACTGGCATCAATCGCCACCAGCGCCGCAGATTTGCGCTCGTCTTAATAAGCTAACCTACACCCCACAACTGTTTCAAAAATTTTCAGAATATGTGCAATGGACTCTCGACAAGGTTAACCGACCCGCCAACAATCGGCGGGGCAGTACCCGGCAGTAGACAAAAACCCGGCCCGAACATCTTGCGTAGATAACCATGGACAATAAAAGAGGCAAAGGGTTGTCATTCGCCAAGCGCATTTATGCGCCGCGAGTGATTGGCTCAGGGTTTGGCAGTGTCGGTCTAATGGCCGCCCTCTACCCTCTCGAAAGATCCACTTGGGTGTGGGCGCTACTGCTTATCAATGCGTTTGTATGGCCGCATCTTGCATATCAGTTGTCGTCGCGTGCGACATATCCCTATCGGACAGAGCGGCGCAATATCTTGATTGACTCCCTGTGCGGGGGATTTTGGGCGGGGGTGATTCAGTTCAATCCGCTGCCTACGGTCATCATTGTGTCGATGATGATGATGCACAACGTTGCCGCCGGCGGGCCCAAGCTGCTGTGGCGTGGAGCCCTGGCGCAACTGGCGGGCGCCGTGATTGCGTCACTGCTATTCGGTTTTGCCTTTACGGCCCATACCACCAGCGTGCAAGTCTATGCCTGCGTGCCCGTGCTGATTCTTTATCCTTTCGCTGTAGGCATGGTCAGTTATGGGCTGGCAATCACCCTGGCCGAGCATAAACGCACTCTGCGCACCCTTAGCCGTACCGACAGCCTGACCGGGCTGCTGAATCACGGCTCATGGAAAGACCTGCTGCAACTTAGCTACCAGCAGAGCCTGGAGCGTCATTCACCGGCGACGCTGGCGCTGATAGATATCGACCATTTCAAGCAGATCAATGACACCTACGGGCATATCGTCGGTGACAGCGTGCTACGCCAGCTCAGCAAGGAGCTCAAGGACAACTTGCGCGCCGAAGACCTGGCAGGTCGATACGGTGGTGATGAATTCTGCGTCATCCTGCCCAATCGCACCCTGGAACAGGCCCGGGAAATCATGGAGCGGCTGCGCCATGTGTTTGCCAACTATCAACACGCCGACGAGCCTGATCTGTGCGTAAGCCTGAGCATCGGGCTCGCCACGTGCCGCCCCGAATTCCCCCACGCCAGCATGTGGCTGAACGAGGCCGATAAAGCGCTGTATATCGCCAAGAATACGGGGCGCAACAAAATCAGTGTCGGCGCAGCAGACACTCTTCCAGAGTCAGTTCTGAGCAATGGCCCGCTTTAAAAACAGGCTCGCGGGCGCTCCTGCTCAGCTGATACAGCGACGCACAGCCGAAATCTCGGGTACGTCCTGACGCTGCATATACACCCTCAGGGGTTCGGTGATGTTCAGACGGTCATCGATATTCTGATCCAGCAACAACTGAATCAACTCGCGCTTGAGGGTCATGGTGTCTGCGCCACCGGCCTGCCAGACAAATTCGCTGGTAGGGGTGATGTTGTCGTCGGCGACATCCATTCCGAAGGAATCTTCACTGAAACGGACAATGTGCTGGCCTGTCTTACGATTGAAACCAACAAAGCCGTTAAGTAGGTCGGCGGCCTGGCAAATAAGTTGCGAAGTGGTGCGCATGGTAAACCTCACTTACGAGCCCGAAAGGCTCTGGGACGATGGTTTACACGCAAGGTAGAACGCTTGTCCCTCTACTGGGGACGCTGTTAAACCCAAGAGTACTGCACATTTGTAAGAAAAAACGCTTAAAAATAAACATCACACACGTTTGTGTCGGTTTCTCGATAGCAAGCGTGGCGGTCTTATTGTTAAAAAGGCGCCCTCTATTTTTCTGATTGAAAGGAATTCAACCAATGCCTGACACTTTTGGCAAAAACGCCCTGCTGCTGAGCCTTATTCTGGGCTTGGGTGGCGTACAGACTGCTGGCGCGGCCAACACGACCGAGGCAGCACTGGCCAACGCTCATGGCATCCCGCGCCCGGCAGTTATCGCCCACCGCGGCGCATCCTTCGATGCTCCGGAATCAACTGCAGCCGCCTACACCCTCGCACGGGATCTGGGCGCCGACTATCTGGAAATGGACTTGCAGCGCAGCAAGGACGGCGTTTTGTTTGCGCTCCACGACAACAGTTTGTTGCGCACCACCGATGTGGCCAAAAAATTCCCGGAGCGCAAGGACAGCCCGGCCAGCGCCTTTACTCTGGCCGAGCTTAAAACCCTGGATGCTGGCAGCTGGTACAACCAGGCTTACCCGGACCGCGCGCGCCCGTCCTATGTCGGGCTGCCAATCCTGACCCTGGATGAAATCATCGATATCGCCCAAGGCAATCCGCAGCACAAGCCGGGCCTGTACATCGAAACCAAAGAGCCCAAGCAGTTCCCGGGCCTTGAACATGACCTGAAAAACAAGCTGAGCGAACGCGGCTGGCTGCAACCTGTTGCCTCAACAGAGGTCAAAGGTCAACCACAGGTCGGCCAGGGCAAAGGCCGGGTCATGTTGCAAACCTTTGAGAAAAGCAGCCTTGAGCTGCTGCAAAAAGAAATGCCCGACACGCCGAAAATCCTCCTGCTATGGGTCGGTGAAGGCGGCATGACGCCCAACACCACACTCAGTTTCGCCGACTCTGGCGAAAAGGATAAGGCCGCCTACTACGCCAAACAGCAGCCCAGGGACAAAGCCGAATTTATCCAGTGGCTGGACTTTGCCAAGGCCAATGGCGCCATCGGTACTGGCCCTTCGGCAGCCTTGACCCACGGCGATGACCAGAGCTACTTCGACCTGATTCAGCCATGGATGAACCAGGCCACCCATGACAGGGGCATGCTGGTACACGTGTACACCCTCGACGCCCCCATAGACTTCAAGAAAGCCATGGACACAGGGGTCGACGGTATCTTTACCAATCGCGCCAGCGAGCTGCTCAAGTATTACCAGCGCCCGGCCTCACAAAGTGTCAGTCAGTTGCTGGAGAAAAATGGCTTCTAAGTCTGCGAATCGGTAACAGGGTGAAAATTAAGGATGAGTTAAGTTGCGCCGGTTAATCTGAGCCCACTTAAACAGATCAACCCCAAGGGATTAAACATGAAAGCACTTAACGTAGTATTCGCCACTGTTGCCCTGGCTCTGACTGCCGGTATTGCCCAGGCCGATGTTCGCCCTGACCATATTCCTGGCCTGATCAAATCGGGTGAAATAACCTCGTTTGAAAAGTTGAATCAGGCCGCGCTGGCCAAACACCCTGGCGCTACCATTGTCGATACCGAGCTTGATCACTCCTACGGCAAGCTGGTTTATGAAGTTGAATTGCGCGATACCAAAGGCGTCAAGTGGGACGTGGATCTGGACGCAAAAACTGCCGAAGTTCTGCAAGACAAACAAGACACCTGAGTTGATTTAAATAAACCGCACCACTCATATAGAGTGGCGCGGTTTTTTATTGGGCGCCCGCTTATGAATATGTGCCACCTTCAAGCGTTATGGCTAGAATCTACTTTTTAGACACGAGCACTTCCCATGGCAACAGGCGCGGTCGACGATATCGCAACGATTAACCGGATCAGTGCAGTTCCAGCGATGCTTCAGGTCATCGCTGAAATGACCGGCATGCGCTTTGCCGCCGTTGCCCGTGTCACCCAGACAACCTGGACAGCCTGCGCGGTACTCGACAAGCTGGGTTTCGGCTTGCAAGCCGGCGGTGAACTGGATCTGGTCAGTACCCTGTGCTTTGAAAGCATGAACTCGCACCTGCCGATCATCATCGACCATGCCAGCGCAGACCCGCTCTACCAAGATCATCACACGCCAAAAATGTACCGTTTCGAGAGCTATATCACGATCCCGGTGTGGCGCACTGACGGTAGTTTTTTCGGCACCCTGTGCGCTCTGGACCCGGAGCCTGCAAGCCTGAAAGACAGCACCATCCAATCGACAATGGAGTCTTTTGCCCGCCTGCTCTCGCTGCAGATTGATGCGGAAGAAAGCCTGCAACGCACCGAAACAGAGCTGCTCAAAGAGCGTGAAAATGCAGAACTGCGCGAACAATTTATCGCCGTTATCGGCCATGACTTGCGCAACCCGCTCTTCGCCATCACCACCGCCGCCGAGCGCTTGTTACGCAAACACCCCAATCCGCCAGCCGATGTGCTGGTGCAACATATCCTGAGTTGTGGCAATCGCGCCTCGCAGTTGGTGGAGGACGTTCTGGATTTTGCCCGAGGCCGCCTGGGCAGCGGTATTCCCCTGATCCTGAGCGAATGCTCCGACCTCGATCAGGTGTTCAGACACGTCGTTTCAGAAATTCAAAGCGTGCATCCCGAGCGTTTGATCCAGTCAGACATCGGGTCACTCGACGGCATTCAATGTGACAGTGGCCGTTTGGCACAACTGCTCTCCAACCTGTTGATCAATGCCATTACCCACGGCGGCCCATCAGGTGCCGTACGCGTCACGGCCCTGATACGCAACAGGGTGTTCAGCCTCAGGGTCTACAACCAGGGCAAGTCGATTGCCCCCGAGTTGCTGCCGCATCTGTTCAAACCCTACTCACGCCCGGCCAATAACACACCGCAAGCGGGCCTGGGCCTTGGCTTGTACATCGCCAGCCAGATCGCCCTGTCCCACGGCGGCAATCTCGACGTTGTCTCGGATCAAACCCATGGCACGATCTTTACCTTTAGCTTACCGCTGACATAAAGCCTGACTTGATATGTGAAATGACATCTTCTCGCAGGCAGCATGAACGCTGGTCATTTGCCGTATCAGGGCTAAGGTACTCGTGACACATCTTTAAATTGCTGTTTTGCCATGTACGAAAGGAGTCGTTCATGCACACTGGAAGTGATCTAAAACCGCGCGCGCTCAGCCGTACAGGCAAAATAGCTGCGCTGGTTTACAGCTTGCTCAGCTATCTGTTTTTCCTGCTGACCTTCCTCTACCTCATGGGCTTTATCGGTAACGTCGGAGTACCAAAAAGTATTGATTCGGGCACAGGCCTGACATGGCCCTGGGCACTTTTGGTCGATATTTTGCTGATTACCCTGTTCGCGCTTCAGCACAGCATCATGGCCCGCAAAAGCTTCAAGAACAGATGGCATCACATCATCCCGGCCCCCATTGAGCGTGCCACCTATGTTCTGGTCTCCAGCGCTGTTCTGGCGTTGCTGTGCGTGTTGTGGCAACCGATTGGTACCCTTGCCTGGAAGCTGGACTCGCCATTGGCGGCAGGTTTGCTTGTCTCCTTGCAATGGCTGGGATGGGTAATCGTGCTGGTGGCGACTTTTTTGTTTAGCCACTTTGAACTGTTCGGCGTCAAACAGGCCCTTGCTCCATTACTGCGACCAACCCCTGTGAACACTGCTTTCCAAACCCCAACACTCTATAAAGTCGTACGCCACCCGATGTACCTGGGCTTTTTGCTCGCATTCTGGGCCACCCCCGAGATGACCGTCGGGCACTTGGTGTTTGCCCTGACAAGCACGATTTACATCCTGATTGGCACACAACTGGAAGAAAAAGATCTGGTTGCGTTGTTTGGTGACAAATACCGGCGCTATCAAAAAAACGTCGCCATGTTGCTGCCCTTCGTGCGTCGCAACTCGGGTTCTGAAGACTGAGATGGGAATAAATCTGTATTTGCATCAGTGATCGGTAGAAACTGACGTGCTGTTCAGCGGTAACTGATGCAACCCATCAGTTGCCTCCTATTGCACCTCGACAGAATTCCCAAATGAACACCCGCCTCTGCGCTTACGAAGACCTGACACCCCGCCAGCGCGAGCAACTGCGCGAAATCGAGGTTCGACCTGAGCAAATCGCTTTTTGCGGCACTATCGAGTCTGCCCTGCACTCGTTACCGACCACGCAGCACGCGGGAATCAAGGGGCTGGTGCTACTAAGTGATAACCTGCCGGTGGCCTTTTTGCTGCTCAAGCGCGAGCCGCTACTCGCCCATTGGGCCGAAGCGGGCAGCGCCACCTTGCATGCCTTGCAGGTCGATAGCCGGGTACAGGCCCAGGGCCTGGGCAAGGCCTGTTTGCGCGAGCTGCCCCGGGTCATTTATCAGTTCTGGCCCGAGATCAGTCAGTTGATGCTTTCGGTGAGCCCATTCAACGCCAGTGCCCTGGCCTTTTACCTGAGCCAGGGCTGGGTCGAGCGAGGTGAAGCCTACCGGGGCGAGCGACGTCTGGTGCTATCTCTGGTGTCTGAGCCACTGCCCCACCTGCAAGCCGGCTAAGCGGCTTTTTTAACCGGTAGCCAGATCTCTACCAGCCCCGTGCCAGCATCCGGATTGAAGTCTGCGCTGTAACGCTCGAACTCGGGCGCATCGACGGCTTCGTAGCCCGACTGCGGCAGCCACTCCTTCCAGATCGCCTGAAAGGTCTGTGCAAGGGTGTCCAGTGGCCCGCGGTGCTCGAAGACCGCGTATGACTGCTCTTGCAGCTCAATCCAGCGAAAGCGCTCGGGCAGGTCGTCCAGCTTGCTGATGGCTACACCGGCAATGTATTCAAAACCGCCCTCGCCATCGGGATTACAACAAACACCATAGGCTTCTTCGCCTATCTGGCTAGGAACCTTACCCAACTCCGGAAGGAATGTGTCCCACAACTGTGGAATTCGACCTGCGGTCTCTTGAGTGAAGCGACCACCAAAACCCGCGATCAATTGAAACGGACCTTTGGTGAATCGCGGCGCTGACAGTTCGAACTTTTTTATCTGATCCATGGGGCATACTCGATGGAGTAAGTAGGAAACCTAGCTGCTGAGTATAGGAACAAAAATACAATCGAGTCGGATCTGAGAAAAATAGCCCCTGCCTCCATCTAGACAAAAGGCCATCACCGCCCGTATTGTTTCGCCCAGACCACCGCAGTGGTCAACGTCGCTCGGACGGTTCCGGGCGCTTACGTATCAGAGGCACCCCCATGGCAGACCAAGGTTCGCCGCGCCGCTTTGCGCGCATAGATCGACTCCCCCCTTACGTTTTCAATATCACTGCCGAGCTGAAGATGGCCGCCCGACGCCGTGGCGAAGACATTATCGACTTCAGCATGGGTAACCCTGACGGCCCTACGCCCCCCCATATCGTCGAAAAACTCTGCACGGTCGCACAGCGTGAAGACACGCATGGCTACTCGACTTCGCGTGGCATTCCACGTCTGCGCCGGGCCATTTCTCGCTGGTATGCCGACCGTTACAACGTTGAGATCGACCCCGAACACGAAGCCATTGTCACCATCGGCTCCAAGGAAGGCCTGGCGCACTTGATGCTAGCCACCCTGGACCAGGGCGATACCGTGTTGGTGCCCAACCCCAGCTACCCGATTCACATCTATGGTGCCGTGATTGCCGGCGCCCAGGTGCGTTCGGTACCGCTGATCCCCGGCGTGGACTTTTTTGCCGAACTGGAAAAAGCCATTCGCGGCTCGATCCCCAAGCCAAAAATGATGATCCTGGGCTTCCCGTCCAACCCCACGGCGCAGTGCGTCGAGCTGGATTTCTTCGAGCGCGTGGTGGCCCTGGCCAAACAGTACGATGTGCTGGTGGTTCACGATCTGGCCTACGCCGATATCGTCTATGACGGCTGGAAAGCGCCTTCGATCATGCAAGTGCCGGGTGCCAAGGACATTGCCGTGGAATTCTTCACCCTGTCCAAAAGCTACAACATGGCCGGCTGGCGCATTGGTTTTATGGTGGGCAATCCGGAATTGGTCAATGCCCTGGCGCGGATCAAGAGTTACCACGACTACGGCACCTTCACCCCGCTGCAAGTAGCGGCGATTGCCGCTCTCGAAGGCGACCAGCAGTGCGTCAAGGATATTGCCGAGCAGTATCGCCAGCGCCGTAACGTGATCGTCAAAGGGCTGCACGAACTGGGCTGGATGGTCGAAAACCCGAAAGCTTCGATGTATATCTGGGCCAAGATTCCCGAGCATTACGCCCACCTGGGCTCACTGGAGTTCGCCAAGAAGCTGCTGGCGGATGCCAAGGTCTGTGTTTCGCCAGGGGTAGGATTTGGTGAATATGGTGACGACCATGTGCGCTTTGCCCTAATTGAAAACCAGGATCGCATCCGTCAGGCACTACGCGGGATTCGCGCCATGTTCCGCGCCGATGGCTTCAGCGCTGGCTAAAACAACACCCCATATGTGGCAGCGGGCTTGCTCGCGAC
>Ga0302347_1003461_pt1 | contig 13917 bp, 6 predicted proteins | sample PhyWR1_FD_202178 | JGI IMG/M metagenome (GOLD analysis project Ga0302347, IMG submission 202178) | Leaf surface microbial communities from wheat plants in UC Gill Tract Community Farm, Albany, California, United States - DLSL W.R1 (v2)... | ecosystem: Host-associated > Plants > Phyllosphere >...
ATGGCGTGGGGCTCGGGCTTGGCGTTCTCGCCGCCGTTGCAGCCGGCCAGCAAAGCCAGGGCCGGGATTGTCCAGGCCAGGTGGCGCAGGGCAGATTTCATGAGTGCATTCCTGTCAGGCGCAAATATGAAGATTCGCCCCTGTTATTTATGTGGCTATTGGTGTTTGGGGCTTGGGCAGCGATACTGGCCGCCCATTTGCGCAGGCTGAAGTGAGCATGATGTTGAAGCGATTGACCGTTGTTCTGCTGGCAGCCCTGACCCTGGCGGGTTGTGATCGGGTCGACCCGAACTCGCCGCTGGGCCAACGCAAGGCAATCTTCAAGGACATGCTCAAGACCAGCGAAGACCTGGGCGGCATGCTGCGTGGCCGACTGCCGTTCGACGGGCTGAAGTTTGCCGACGGCGCGTTGAAGCTGGACAACCTGTCGCATCAGCCCTGGCAGCACTTCCCACAGGTGCGTGATGCTGCTGGCGACAGTAGCGCGCGCGCCGAAGTGTGGGAGCGTCAGGCGCGCTTTCATGACCTGGCCCGGCAGCTGGAAGGCGTCACTGGCGAGCTGGTCGATGCCACTCGGGGTCAGCCACTCGATGCCGGGCAGCTGAAGGCACCGATGGACAAGGTCGAAGCTGCGTGCAAGGCCTGTCATACCGAGTTTCGTAATCATTGATAGCGTGCATTGCCCTTTGTGGAACTGTCTTGCACAGATCCTGTAGGAGCGGCCTTGTGTCGCGATTAGGACGCGCAGCGGCCTTGGGATTTCAGCCTTGATGCGTAAATCGCCAAGGCCGCTGCGCGGCCCGATCGCGAAACAAGGCCGCTCCTACACACCGACCGCGTTTGCCGGGGGCTTCAGCGGTCCAGTTCGTCCACCGCTTCCTGCAGTTCTTTACGGGACTCGGCGAGCTTGTCCTTGCGCTTGTTGATCTTCTCCGCGTCGCCTTTCTTCTCGGCTTTTTTCAGGTCTTTCTCGCGTTGCGCCACTTCATGGCGGGCATCGAGCACTTTCTGCTCTCGTTCTTTGCGCAGGCTGGCGTCGGTGCAGTTGTCGACCCCGCGCAGCGCTTCCTCAAGCCCCGCGACCTGGTCGGTGTTGCCATGCTCGCGGGCAATTTTCAGCTGGTTCTCGATGGCGCTGCGCTTGGCGGCGCAACCGGTCAGGCCGGCATCCGGCTGGGCAGCCTGTACGGAGCCCGTGGCCAGGCCAAGCGTTGCGAGCAGAAAAAAGGTGGAAAAGCGCTTCATGTAAAGCCTCCTGAACGGGGCGGGGTAGCAAAGTTGGGGGAAATGCTGCCTTGGTTTTGCCGATTTAGAAACCCTTCTCAGGCATTTCTTGTGCAATCTCAGGGTTTCCCTACAAGCAAATTGGTAAAAAATCATTGCGTGGTCACCGTGTGCTCGACGTCAAACCCATCTACCCCTGCGCCGGCCAACTGGGTTGCAATGGCATTGACCTCGTTGCTTGCAAAGAAGTCGGCAAGCAGTTGCCCGCGTTTTGCCCCGATGTCGGGCAAGGCTTGCCACTCAAGGCTTGTGCGCGCAGCCAGCGCCGACCATGCGCCCGCCACCTGCATGCCGCCAGGCAAGGGCGCCCCGAGCCCACGCAGCCATTGGGCGAAGGGGCGCGAGCGCGCTGCTTTGAAACTGTCCTGCAGCTGTGTAGCCGTCACGATGCTGATGCCCGCTACCTGGCGCAGGCGCTCGGCGTCCAGGTCCAGCCAGTCGCTCATTGAATTCACCAGCCCGGCAGCCACCAGCCGGCGCCAGGTACCGGCCCCGGTGCGTGGCAGTACCAGCCCCTGTTTGCTGCTGAGCCAGGCAAGGCGGGCAACGAACTGCTCTTCGCAGCCCTCGCTGACCTGCCAGCAACTGTGGGCGTGATGCCGGCCGGGCTCAGGTGCACTTACCGGCAGTCGCTCGACGGCGCGATGCACCACTTGCTCGAATCGTGGAATGGTCAGCCCGGCGAGGCTGACGGCCACCTGGTCGCCAGGGCGGATGTCGAGGCCATGCCAGCGGGCCAGCGAGCCAAGGCTCACCTGAGTGATTCGTCGATCATCAAGCGTGACCGGCAGCACGTGCAGCACCGGCGTCACTCTGCCGGTGCGGCCGACCCGAAAGCGTACGTCGCGCACTTCGGCCAAAACCTGCACATAGGGGTACTTCCAGGCCGCGATCCAGTACGGGGCCTTGGCTTGCCAGCGCTCGGCAGGGGGCCGGCTGCCCTGTCGCAAAATCACGCCATCGGTGGCGAAGGGCAGGGCGGAGCGGTACCAGTGCTCGCGCCAGTGTGCTGCCTGCGCCGGTGTATCAATCGCGACGCTGTAGTGCTGGCTGTCGGGGAAACCCAGCTGCGTCAGCTGGGCAAGGCGTTCGGCTTGTTGGCTGGGGCCTTGTGGCCAGTCCCAGACGAACAGGCCGACAGTGTTGCCTTGTTCACCGGCCAGCTGCTTGCGTGCAAGCAGGCCTGCAACTGTGCCACGGGCATTGGCGCTGCCAGCCCGGGCTTGTACGTGGGCGCCGTGGCGCAAGTAGAGTTCCCCCTGCAGCTGCAGGTCGAGTGGTCGGGGCAACCGCCGGGTAATGGCTCCGAGCTGGGGAATGTGCCGGCTCCAGTCGTGCCCATGCACGCCATCGCCTCGGCTGATCAGTTGCACCAGGCGGCCCTTTCGGTAGGTGAGGGAAACCGCAACGCCATCGACCTTGGGCTGTACCCAGACATCGGTCTTGCCGGTGAACCAGCGTTTCACGGCCTGCTGGTCGGCCAGCTTGTCTACCCCGGTATGTGGCACCGGATGAGGGATCGGTCCGCCAGCGCTGGCCAGGGGCGAAGGGCCGGTTGCGAGGCCAAAGCACTGCCGCAGCAGCTCCAGGCGCTGGCGGCTCTGGTCGTAGAGTTCGTCGGCCACCAGCGCGACGCCCTGACGGTGATAGTGGTCGTCCCACTGGGCGAGCGTGGCGAGTAGTTGAGCGACCTCGGCGTCAACTTGCTGCCGACCCCAGTCGGGGCAGGGGGCGGCCCAGGCCAGCGGGGCAGTCAGCATCATCAGGGTGAACAAAAGCTTGATCAGCATGGCCAGCATCCTTGCATGGCGGAAGGGAGTTCCCAGCCTAGGCAAGTCTGGCGGCCCTTGCTGCGCCGCTATTGTCAGCCGATATGTCACAGAAAAGCCCCTGCCGAGAGTTCGACAGGGGCTTTCTTGTCCCGCTACTAAACAGGTTGAAGATTGCTCTTTTTCCCCGTGTCTGAAGGGCCGCTTTTCAGTTCCAACCATGCCTTGCGTGCTGCCCTGGCAGTCTCCCTGAACGGCTCCCCTCCATCGCAGGCGGTATACAGCAGCGTGACCCGGACATCCTTGAGCTTGTTCTTCAATGCAGCGGCAAAGGTGTCATCCAGAATTTCCAGCTGCCACTTCGAAATGGCGCCAGTCCCCTCGAATGGCAGGTAGCGTCCGTCATGTTCGATCAATTCATAGATCCACTCGCCTGGTGCATAACCAATACCGTCTTCCAGCCGGGCAGATGACAGTGCAATCTGCTGATTGGCCCGCAGGTTGCGTTTGACGCTGTCAGGTAATGTGGGCGCTTGGGCAGCTTTTGGGTTGGGATAGCAATACTCGACACCCGCATTATCGGCTTCCACTAGCGTGGTACTGGCCACTTGGGTCAGCAGTGCGCTGATCTCGCAATCCTCGGGTAGCGCGTCAGTTTGAAGAGAAACCGAAACATGTTTGAGTTGCCGACGATAGTGCCCGGGATAGCTCTGGTCGAAGTGTTCGGCAGCAAACGAAAACTCCAGTTTTTTACTTGTTTTTTGTTCGCCCTCGGCTGAAAGGCTGCTGACCCACGCCTCGAGCGTGGCCTCGCCAAGCAATGCGTTGAGGCTGAAGGTTTTCTTGATGGTCACCCGCCGCTCGTTGGCCTGCAGGTAGGCATTTTCCATGTGCTGCAAGTCATTGAGCAGGGACTCCCCGGCCAGCATGCCTTTATAGGCATCGCGCCAGCCACTGGGCCTGATGAAGGCCGGCCGCTTGTAGTCGCCGATTTCGTAGCGCCAGGCCGCCTCCGCGCTAAGGCATAGCGACATGACGGCATCACGCGCTGCGTCATAGAGTTGCTCCTGGCGTGCCACCAGCCAGTTGTAGATCGGGATGATGGTGAAGCCTGTGGTCATGGCGACATAGGCTTCCTGAAGATTCGCCCTGTCTTGCCGGATCAGGTCGAGTGACAGCGTTGCGGCATTGAGTTCGATATTCGTGTTCTTGATTTCGTTATCCAGTGCCATGATGTCCCATTCGGTCTGCTTGAGTTCGAATTCCCACTCCTGAGCGCGGCGGTTGTACTCTGATTCGCGCAGCATCTGGTCAGCGGTAAATCCGAAGATCGCAGCAGACGTATCGAAAGCTTCGGCCCATGCCTCCGGAACGACCGAAAGCTTATGCCCGCCTATTGAAAAGCCGTAAGTGTCCGGTATGGGGGCCAATGCAGATTTCATTATATGCAAGGGGAACTTGAGCGCCACCTGGAATGCCTGGGCCATGTGCACTGTCGTTGCAGATATTTCGAGCGCATTACGGCCCACGTCAATGAGTCCGCTGAGGTAGTCGCGTTTATGAAGTGCCGCTTGTTTATTGATTTCCAATGTGTGTTTCCTGACCTTTATCGCCGCCGTATTTTCCTGCTGAATGCTGAATGTGAAGTCGCACAGCTTGATTTCCTGCTGCTTCAACAGCACGGACAGACTGGTATTGAATTCGTCCTCCATCAGCTTCATGTAATGCCGACCGAAGTCCAACAGTTGTTTTGCGGCGATACGGGCCGTGGGCAGCAACTGGCGGAATCGGTACGCCGGTATGGGGCTGCTGCTGCTGTAGGGGCGGGCAACGCGGCTGAAGCCGCCCTTGCCTGAGGCCAATGGGTCATCCAGCCCGTCTGCCCAGCCCATGTCGGGAAGCAGGTTGCCATCAAGGGTCAGGCCATGGCGCAAGTTGTACACACGACGTTGCAAATCGTCGCGCAGTTTGATCACACGGCGGTTGATGGGGCTGAGGAAGCAGTTGGCGTCGATCTCCTTCAACTGTTTCGGCTGCCAGCGTGGCACGGCCGCGCGTTCGGGCAACGGCCCTAGCAGTTCCAGTGCCTGTTGGTAGCACAGCCAGGCCTGGTTGAGGCTGCTGTAGCTGAGCTGACGGTAGGCATGGTCGCCTTGCAACTGCCAGTTTTCCAGCAGCGACAGAAAGATGGCCTGCCGGTAGTAGCGTGACAATACGAAGGCGCGGCTGACGGGGTCGACAGCCTTGAGCAGCGTCGAACTCAAAGAGCCACCTTGGGCCAGCGGGCGGGTGTTCCAGAATGCGACGCGTCGTTCGCGATCGGGTTGATCCTGCTGTTCATCGGCGTTGCCGCGATATGGGTCGAACAGGTAGTTGAGGTACCAGTGCTCTGCCTCCTCGAACTGTTGTTGCTCGGTCAGGCGAGACGCGACCAAAGCAGGCAGGTGCAGGAACAACTCCCTGAAATACAGGCCATTGGCACCGTGAAAATCGAGAGCGGAAACATCTTGCTGGGGATCGATGATGGGCTCGGGCAACTGCTGGGTTTCCCAGGCCAGCACCCGCTCGACGCTTTCCGTGGCGCGTGATACCAGGCCTTTTCCAAACAGTGTGTTCAGCCTGATGTACGGCGTGTCTAATGTTTCTTTGATATTTGGCACCTTGGACAGATCCAAGTGGTACGTTTGGTTGGTTTGGTGGAGGTGTACAAGGTCTTTTGCGTATAGTGTGTCGGGTGGTAGGTCCTCTAGTGTGGCATCGATATAAATAACTAATGAACTCAGTTCGGATGTGTCGTCAAATTCGATTTTTATTGACTCGATGGTTGATATGCCTTCTGGGATTTTAAGTTTGACCTGGAGTTTATCGTTGAAATTAGCATCTAACTCTAAGTTAATGCTTTTAACACCGTTCTGGTAGATTAAGGCTGCGGCGCATGACAGTTTTGTTCGGGGGGGGGCGTTGGGGGTGAAAAGCTGGGAGTTGTACCGTATGAGCAGGACTGTGCCTGATGGATCGGATTTTTTAGTTATGATTGTATAGGTTGTCTCTTTTTCATTTCTACCTTTGAGTTCGGCCTCGACCTTTTTTAAAGTTTTTACTCCATAAGGAGATTGTATTTTTTGTTCATTTTTATAGCGGTCCCATAGCGTCCGGGCAATGGTATTTCCCGTTTCGGTGTCGGTAATTGGCTTGCGCTCGAAAAATAAGTCAAATACTTCCAGGAAATAATCAACATCACGGGTGTCAAAATTTCTCCCAATGGGGGCGAGCATTACGCTCACCCAAGGGTCGCTCGTCTGTTCATCTTTATCATTAATGGCCACTATCAGTGTGAATTGCCATGATTCGCTGAACAAGGACTGGATCGGCTTCACTCCACGCTCGTGCCCATAAGTGCCATCGAGTCGGATGACTTCATTGGCGGTCGACCATGCGCCGTCACTCTGCAGGTGGCAACACTTGACCGTGATGGCTTTGTATTTGCTTATCTTGGTACTGTCCTCTTTCTCCGGGATGCCCTGCATTTCGCGTTCGACCCAGAAAACGTAGAGCCGACCGGCAATCACCACCGGTCGCACCAAGTCCGTAGTGGTTGTCGCCTTGATGGTTTCGCCAACGTTGATTGAGTTGATGAACTGCAATCTGGTCTGGAATTCTTCATGGCTGATAGTTTTGTTGAGGTTGCGGGATGAAGTGCTATAAATTTTTCCTGATTCGTTGTCGTACGCCCTGAGCTGACCAGTGCGATGGCCTTCCACTTTGCTCCATACCATGAATTTAGTTTGGGCCAGGCTTTTTTTGAGATCAGCTTGTCGTGTTATGTTGGCTTTCTTGTCTGGGTTGGGGGCTTCGGTGGCATACGACAGCTTCAATATCTCGCCAGTGAACGCAAGCGTGATTTTTTGCCATTCACTCCACGCCAAGGGGCTCAGGCGCTTCTTGTCATCTCGCATGCCCATGTCCAGCGAGCGCCAGTAGTACTCAACCGGTGTGCTGTTGCTCTTGCCGATCAGGTAATAGGTGTCATTCAGCGGGTCGTCGCCATCAAGGTATCCGCTGATCACTTGAAGGTTGCTGAGGCGCTCGAACTTGTTCAGGTAATTGCAAATGGCGGTCTGCACCAAGCTGGTGTCGAGTTTGCCCTGGTTCAGTTCCGTCTCAAGCTCTTCGAACGCCGTGGTCTTGTGCTGGCGGTTACTGTGGTGGATGAGGTTTTCCGGGTGCATCAGGCGTTCTTGCCGAATTCGCCATTTACGGTATTCGCTCAGGTACTGGTGCCAGGCTTGCTGGGCCTCGGCCGACACCGGGTTCGTGGCATAGCCAGGTTCCAGGTGCGCGGTCAGGCGATACAAGTAGTGCTGCAGGCTGGAGATAGCATGGTTGGCAGGGGTGGCTTCAACCTTGTCGGTGACCCATACGTCGGTCAGGAAGTAATTCGACAGTGCATCAGGGGTGGGTATGAACGCCTGCAAGTTCGCGTCGGCGGCAACCCACTCGCTCATCAGGTAGGCCACCAATGCGTCACGCCATTGCGGCTGGAGGCCTCGCTGGACAGTGGCGCGCTGTTCGGCGGTGCAAGCGCCGAGTAGTACAGCGGCCGCGGTCTTGTACTTTGCAAGCGAGCTGGTTTCGTCAAGGGATGACAGTTTCAACAGCGATTGACATGACATCCCGGTAGCCTTGCTCATCGCCTGCAGTCGTAGAATGTAATCAATGTCACTGATGGAAGCGGGGACAAGCGGAGTATATTCGTACTGTACAGCTTCAAGGGGGGGCGGTGAGTCGGGTGTGTAGATTTCCAGTTCTACATAATTGGCGTTTTCTCTTATTATGCCTTGGTCTTTATAAGTTTTTATTCTTTGGGTCCAAAAGCTCTTTGAACCAATGGCTAGCTGTTGTGCTTCGGTCACGCCCAGTGGTCCTGGGTTGTCGATTATGAATTGTCGAAGTTTTTCGTACGTGCTTTGTGCTAGTGGATCAGTGTAGCGGCTACCCTTCCCTAGACAATGGTACAAGGCGAAAATGTATCGGATACCACCACCTTTTGATAGGTAGTTAAGTTCTTCAAGCGTGAATGTGTCCAGACAGTCATTAAATGTTTTTGTTGTGCTGTCACGGGGTCGCAGTTCAATGCTGTTTTCAGTGCGGGGTGTTAGTTCGTCAAGGATCGTCGATATTGCGTAATATTCAGCTGTCGAAACCCTGATGCAGTGGCCGAATTTCTGAACGAAATCCGAGAATTTTTTATTGATCGAACTGACGTCAGGCTCCAGGTCAGCTACTGCCTCGTAGTAATTTTTTATGAGCTTTCCGAGTGCACCCCCTTTGTTCTTCGCATCGGTGTTGTAACTATTTCTCTCGTACGCGGTCAGTGAAAGCCTGAAAGCACTGAGGGTGTTTTCTTCAGGTGCAACAGGTGTGCTCTCTACCTCCAGGCAAGGGGCTGCCTGATAAACCTCATCCGCGTTCCAACCAATCAATCGACCTAATTGCTGACTGGCTTCCTTCACGCTAGTAGGGGAGTCGCTCTGAGGCCGCAGCTGCAGGTACTCGAGGGCATCGCTTTCCTGATGGCCAGTCGTGCGGCATACGTCGACCCAGTCTCGGTAGCGGCTGAGTTGGTACAGCAGGTCGAGGTTGAGCAGCGTGCCGGTTTGCGTGTCGGTATCGGGTTCATCCTCCTGCTGCTGCTGCAGGTCGAACCAATCAGGATGTTCGGCCAGGGCCTTGAGCCCGGCGGGGCTGATCTTCAAGGCAAGCACTGCCAAGGCATAGCGCTGCAGGTAGTGCCACAGCGCGGGGGTGAGCATCGACAGGGGCTTGGCATCCGGCTCGGCGGCTGTCAGATCATGCGCCGCTGCGGCAAGCATATCGCACAGGACATTGTAGGTAGAACTGCCTGCCGACTTCAGCAAGTACAGCGTATGGTCGCTTTCCAGGCGCTGCCCACTGTGGCCCAGCACGTCGGTGAGAATCTGCTTGGCGATGGCTTCCTGGGCATTGCGTGCAATGTTGATCATCGGTACAAGGTCGCTGGCGACCTTGGAGGCTTCATCCGCCGCGTCATAGTGTGGAGTCAACAGCCCCAAGAGGTAGGCATGCAGGTCTTTCATGGCTGCCTGAGGCAGTGGTCTGATCAACCCCTGGAAACCGATCACCTTGGCAAGTATTGTCGTCCACGGGCTTTTCGCGGGGCTGGCAGCCTCTTTGGCCGAGAGCTCTGCGCTCAGCAGTGTCTCGCGCAGTTGCGGCAATGCTTGCGCCACCGCCTCGCGGATGGCGGGGGAAACCACCTGCGATGTGCTGCCAGCCTCATGAGGCTTGACCCACGCAAGTACCTGGCTGGCTGTCAGGCGATTCTGGCGTAACCACCTTTCGAGGTTGGTTATGCCCACCAGGACATCGAGCAGGTCGCTGTGTTCCGCATCATCGCTGATGCTCGGGGAACCGGCCAACTGTCGGTAAATATCGGGGTTGTCGATAGCCAGCAGATCCAGCAAGGCAGTGCCGTTGGCCTGGGAAAGCTTCAGCAGGCGGGGCAGGCGGCTAAGCCGGTAGAGCGATGTGATCAACCCTAGCGACAGGCGCGGCGTTTCCAGTGCCTGCTGGTCGATGACCTGGTTCAAATAACGATGAGTGAGCTGCTCTTCAACCCCCAGTACCAAGCTCAATTGGCCGACGATGGCCGAATAAGGGCGGTGGCCTTGATCGTCCGCATCACCGAGCAGCGTGAACTCGCGGTTATCGACGATCAGGCGATCACCCACGGCTGCCAGCTGACCGGTCCCTGGGCCATCCAGGATGCGGTCCAGAAACGCGGTGTCTGAACCGACCGAGTAGGGGGAGACCTCACAGAGCAGGGCCGCGTATTGTTCAACGGTAATGCCATGACGCTCGCGCAGTAGATTGAAAACACCCAGGGCGCGTAATGTTCCCTCTCCGATACTACGGGTGTTGTGAGCGTTCTGTGCGGCCATGGCCGAGGCCAGCAGCAGGTCTGTCTGGGCAAAGCTGAGCCCCAGCGCGGCACGCAGGTGGATGAGTTTATGGATCCGCTGGAAATGGGCTGGCGTAGCGTTCCTGAACCTGAGTTGAGTACCTGGGCCGGCCTTCGAATCTTCGAGGTTGAGTAAGGGTGTCAGGCCTTTGTTGATGAACGCGGCTCCGTACAGATGAGCACCCGGTGCTTCGTCGGTACCCGGGCAATACGCTGTGCTGCGGCGCACGGCGCTGAGCCCTTCTGTGGCATCGTCAGGGACGCTGGATAGCGCCAGCATCTCCAGTACCTCATCGGTCTTGAGGCCTGTGCGCTTGCAGAACAGGTCCACGTCGCACAGTGCCGCGACGGCGGTGGCAGCGTTTCCTGCCACGCCGAAACGCGACTTGAAGTAATTCTTGCTCGTAGGGGCCGTGTCATCGAGCAGCAGCTCCTGCAGTGCGGGGCTCAGGCCGCAAGCGTTGCGCATTACCGCTCGGAGCTCGTCGGTGCGAAGGTTGCCGTAGCAGAAGTTGGGGTGGGAGTACTCGGTTTGTTGCAAAAGGTCGAAATGCGACAGCTTCTTGTGCTCAAGGACGGCCTTGATTTGCTCAAGCGAGTGGTGGAAAGGCAGGTTGTGATGGCGAACTGCGCTGGCCAGTGCATCGACTACAGGTTTGTTGCCGGTGTGTGCCAGGGCCTGGCGGCTGAGGGCTTCGATCACCAGCTTCAAGGTGGGAACTTTACTGTCGAGGCTGTTTTGGTCGAGAAAAAGCTCGCCAATATCAGGGCGCCGCGTGGCCAGGCTGAAGATCTTGCTGACGGCGCCGCTTTTCTCGATGGTGAGGGCTTTTTTGTGCAGTTCGGACAGGTAGGCAAAAGGACCGTAGGCACACTCCAGTGCATCAGTCTGGCACTTGTCGGTAATCTGCTCAGGGAAAAGGCCGCCATAGGTTGGGCGCGTAGGCGCTGTCGAGACTGCAGCATCTGGTGTGGTCGTGACAGGGGTAACCGGAGTGGTATCACTCATGCTTGAAGGCTCCTGAACGCTGAGTGCGGCGCACTGCGCAAGGCGAGTGCGAGACAAACCCATTGAACGAAGGCGGGGAGCGAGGTTGCAACTGGCAAAAATACCAGTTGCCGGCCAGAAAAAAGCCCCTGCCGATTGCTCGGCAGGGGCTTTCGCACAGCGCTGCAGGAAAAATTACAGGCCGGCGGCGTCACGCAACGACTGGGCGCGGTCGGTGCGCTCCCAAGTGAAGGTGGTGAAGGTGTCGTCGCCGACCGTCTTCTGCTGCGGGGTGCGGCCGAAGTGGCCGTAGGCAGCGGTTTCCTGGTACATCGGGTGCAGCAGGTCGAGCATGGTGGTGATGGCGTACGGACGCAGGTCGAAGCACTCGCGCACCAGCTGGATGATCTTCTCGTCGGAGACCTTGCCGGTACCGAAGGTGTTGATCGAGATGGAAGTCGGCTGGGCTACGCCGATGGCGTACGAAACCTGGATCTCGCAGCGCTCGGCCAGGCCGGCAGCGACGATGTTCTTGGCCACGTAGCGGCCGGCGTAGGCCGCGGAACGGTCGACCTTGGACGGGTCTTTGCCAGAGAACGCGCCGCCGCCGTGGCGCGCCATGCCGCCGTAGGAGTCGACGATGATCTTGCGGCCGGTCAGGCCGCAGTCACCCACCGGGCCACCGATGATGAAGTTGCCGGTCGGGTTGATGTGGTACTGGGTGCCCTTGTGTAGCAGTTCGGCAGGCAGGGTGTGCTTGACGATCAGCTCCATCACGGCTTCCTGCAGGTCTTTCTGCGAAACCTCAGGGTTGTGCTGGGTCGACAGCACGATCGCGTCGATACCCACTACCTTGCCGTTTTCGTAACGGCAGGTGACCTGGGATTTCGCGTCCGGGCGCAGCCACGGCAGCAGGCCGGACTTGCGGGCTTCGGCCTGGCGCTCGACCAGACGGTGCGAGAAGCAGATCGGTGCCGGCATCAGCACTTCGGTTTCGTTGCTGGCGTAGCCGAACATCAGGCCCTGGTCACCGGCACCCTGGTCTTCCGGCTTGGAGCGGTCGACGCCCTGGGCGATGTCCACCGACTGCTTGCCGATGATGTTCATCACAGCGCAGGTGGCGCCGTCGAAACCGACGTCGGAGCTGTTGTAGCCGATGTCGATGATCACCTTGCGCACCAGGTCTTCCAGGTCGACCCAGGCCGAGGTGGTGACTTCACCGGCGATGATGGCGACACCGGTCTTGACCAGGGTTTCGCAAGCTACGCGGGCGTATTTGTCCTGGGCGATGATGGCATCGAGGACGGCGTCCGAAATCTGGTCGGCGATCTTGTCCGGATGCCCTTCGGACACGGACTCGGAGGTGAAAAGGGAGTATTCGCTCATCTCGAAGGTTCCTGAAATTTACCGATGGTGTATGTCGCCAGCCGTGCGCTGGAAATGGCGGACCTGGATCTGGAAACCGTTACGCAAGCCCACGTACAGGCTGTCGCCGAGGGCCAGCCCGGCAGCGTTGGCCCAGCGGGCCAGGTCGTCCTGTTCGAAGCCAAGCCACAGGTCGCCGCACGCTTCCCGCGCCCACCCCTGGTCATGGCTGCAAAGTTCGGTGACCAGCAAGCTGCCGCCTGCCTTCACCCGATTGGCCAGCTGGCGCAAGGCCAGGGCCGGGTCGCTGAAATGGTGCAGGACCATGTTCAGCACAACGCAGTCGGCGGCCACATCCGTTGCACCCAGTGCATCGGCCAACTGCAGGTTCACGTTGTCGAGCCCTTCGCGCTGGCACACCTGGCGCGCCAGCTCGAGCATGGTCGGGCTGTTGTCCAAAGCGGTGACCCGGGCGAAGCGCCGGGCCAGGTCTGGCAGGAAGCCGCCGTCACCGGGGCCGACCTCCAGGGCGCTGGCAGCCGGGTCGAAATTCAGCTTGTCGAGCAGTGCCAGCAGGCTTTCGCGGTACTGCGGCAGGCCGGCAATAAGGTCTTGCTGGGCGCGAAACTTTTCTTCCACGCGCAAGAAGAAGTCCTGGCTGGTTACCGCGCGGCGCTGCTGCACCTGGGCGATCCGCGCCTGCACGTCCGGCGGCAGCGTCAGGCCGTCGACCTCTTCAAGCAACGCCGCATGCAGCCGGCCGCCCAGGCGCAGGCTGTCGGGCAGGGCGCGGCGGTAGAAGATGGCATTGCCTTCGCGGCGGGTCGCTACCAGCTCTGCCTGGGCCAGCACCTTCAGGTGGTGGCTCATGCCTGACTGGCCTACGTCGAATATCTGCGCCAGCTCCAGCACGCCGAACGAATCGTTGGCCAGGGCGCGCAGTACGTTCAGGCGCAACTCGTCGCCACTGGCCTTGCACAGGGCAGCCAGTGTTTCGCGTTGCTCGGGAATGGATTGCGCACGGAGGTTCATGGGGCGGCAGTCTAGACAGGCATCGATGCCCTAGCAAGGCCAATATCAAAAAGTTTTGATATTGAGTGATGGGCGGGCCGTTTCACCCGGTTTTGCCCCGAATTGAATGCCAATCACAGGAAAATCCCCCGACTGCGACCATACGTCATTGCCCCCGGCACCCCCAGTGGGCGAAAATAGCCGCCTTTTCCGTGACACCACCTATTCAAGCCCCCCCAGGAGACCAGCGATGCCCAGCCGTCGTGAACGTGCCAACGCCATTCGCGCCCTCAGCATGGATGCCGTGCAAAAGGCTAATAGCGGCCACCCAGGTGCCCCAATGGGCATGGCGGATATCGCCGAAGTACTGTGGCGTGACTACCTGAAGCACAACCCGAGCAACCCACATTTCGCTGACCGTGACCGCTTCGTGCTGTCCAACGGCCACGGCTCGATGCTGATCTACTCGCTGCTGCACCTGACCGGCTACGACCTGTCGA
>Ga0302347_1003465_pt1 | contig 13904 bp, 9 predicted proteins | sample PhyWR1_FD_202178 | JGI IMG/M metagenome (GOLD analysis project Ga0302347, IMG submission 202178) | Leaf surface microbial communities from wheat plants in UC Gill Tract Community Farm, Albany, California, United States - DLSL W.R1 (v2)... | ecosystem: Host-associated > Plants > Phyllosphere >...
GAATTTCTTGACGACCATAGAGCATTGGAACCACCTGATCCCATCCCGAACTCAGTAGTGAAACGATGCATCGCCGATGGTAGTGTGGGGTCTCCCCATGTGAGAGTAGGTCATCGTCAAGATTCAAACCCAAAGCCCCTGTCTGCGATGCAGACAGGGGCTTTGTCTTTTCCGGGCAGTGGTGGCTGATCAGAACTGATAGCTGACCGTTGCGCTGACGTTGCGCTCTTCACCCATGTAGCAGTAGTTCAGGCTGGCACACGAGGTGATGTAGCTTTCATTGGTCAGGTTGTTGGCGTTCAAGCGTACATCCACACCTGCGAGGCCGATCTTGCCCAGGTCATAGCCGATGGAAGCGTCGAACAGGGTGTAGGAAGGCACCTTCATGCTGTTTTCCGCATCGACCCAGCTGTACCCCACATAACGCACCCCACCGCCCAGCCGCAGGCCATCCAGAGCCCCCTGGTGGAAGTTGTAATCTGCCCACAGCGAGAGCATCTGTTTCGGTGCCTGGGTTGGCGAATTGCCTTTGTTGTCCAGGCTGCCGGACACCAGGCTCGGCATCGACTTGGAATACTCGATGTCGGTAAAGGTGTAGCCACCCAGCAGCTTCAGGCTGTCAGTGAGCTGAACATGCGCTTCCAGTTCAAGCCCTTGCGAACGAACTTCCCCGACAGGGCGATAGAAATCCTCGTTTGGCTGCTTCGACGCCAGGTTCTCCTGCTCGATGCGGAACACCGAAGCAGTGAACAGGTTGTCGCTGCCAGGGGGTTGATACTTGATACCGGCTTCCCACTGGGTGCCCTCCGTAGGTGCCAGCGGGCGGCCGTCCTGATCGGATACGGTATTGGGGTTGAACGACTCCGAATAGCTGATATACGGCGCAATGCCGTTCTCGAACAGGTAGAGCACCCCGGCGCGGGTAGTGAACCTGGAGCGCTGATCGCTGGCCTTGGTATCGCTGTCCCGGTTCTCTTCGGACACCTTTACCCAGTCCTGGCGAAGCCCGAGGGAAAAGCGCCACTGGTCCAGCTCGACCAGGTCCTGCAAGTACACGCCGGTTTGTTGCAAGCGCCGCTGGTAGCGGTTCTCGCCCAGCACCTGAAGGTTGCCATTACCGTACTGCGGGTTGCCGGCATCCAGTGGCTCGACTGTGCCGTAACGCCAGGCCACGTCGGCTTTGCGGCGCTGATAGTCAGCACCCAGCAGCAGGGTATGCTTGGCCGCGCCAGTGAAGAACTCCGCCTGCAGCATGTTATCGATGATGTATGAATGCAGGCGCTCGTCGCCCCCGGTGTACGCGCGATTGAGGATGTTGCTATCGGCATCGGCCCAACCGGCGGAGTACACCTGGTCCATCGACACATCCGAATCCTGATAACGGAAGTTCTGTCGTGCGGTGAAGACGTCGTTGAAGCGGTGCTCGAACTGGTAGCTGAAGGACTGTTGGGTGCGCTCGTAGTGGTCGATACCCGGTTCGCCCTCGAAGAAATGGTCCGACAGCCGCAAGCCGTTGCGCTGGTGCAGCATGCCGTCGGCAGGATTGCCGCCGTGGTACCCGCCGTTCGGGTCGTGTTGCAGGTAGGCTTGCAGGGTGAGCGAGGTGTCTTCGCTGAAGTCGATGCTGATTGCCGGCGCAATGGCGTAGCGTTCTTCCTTACTGTGGTCGAACTGTGTGTCAGAGGCATCCGCCAGGCCTGTCAGGCGGTAGGCGATGCGCTTGTCGTCATCTACAGGGCCGCTGAAGTCAAAACCCATGCCGCGCTGGCCCTGGGTGCCCACCGTCGCCTGCAGTTGATGGTAGGGCGTGAACTGTGGCTTCTTGGTAGTCAATGCCACAAGCCCTCCAGGCGAGCTACGGCCATATAGCACCGAAGAAGGCCCTTTGAGAATGTCGATACGTTCGAGGAAGTACGGGTCGACCTGCATGGTGCTGTAGGTGCCGTTGTCACCCATCGACTTGAGCCCGTCGACGTAGATGTTATCCACCGACCCATCATTGAAACCGCGCATCGCCACGTAGTCATAGCGATGAGTTGCCCCGTAGGGGTTGGTCAGTACACCGGGGGTGTAGCGCATGGCCTGGGCGACAGTCTGCGAGCCCTGATCGTCCATCTGCTGACGGGTAACCACCGACACCGATTGTGAGGTCTCCACCAGCGGCATGCTGGTCTTGGTTGCCACCTGGCTGTGGGTGGCGTTGTAACCCTCCATGCTGCCCAGGGCATTGCCCAGGCTGAAGCTACGGACGTCGGTGTCTGGCAATGACAGTGCAGCGCTTTGAGGTTGTGCCTGCAGCACGTAGTTGCGCTCGCCCTGGCTTATGGCCTGCAGGCCGCTGCCATTGAGCAACTGGCGCAGCCCCTGTTCGGCAGCGTATTGCCCCTGCAAGCCGTTGGACTGCAATCCATCGGTGAGCTGTGGCGTGCTCGACAGGGTGATGCCCGCCTGCCGTGCAAACTGGTTGAGCACGTCATCCAGCGGGCCGGCCGGGATCGCGTAGCTATGGCTGGCCTGGACGACACCAGCGGCGACCGAGAGCTGCGGGGCTGTGATCAGCCCCAAGGCGGTACCCAACAGGGCAGCCCGGACAGCTTTGCGCAAAATAGCTGATTGCAAAACAGGTCGAAAATCATTCAGGGGTGAAATGTGCGTGTGCACAGGGTCGGTTGGCATGAGCGGTCCGTTGGCAAGTTGAGGGGCAGAGGGGATTGCTTTCTGTCCTAGCCGGACCGGCATTCAAAACCCGCCAAAAAATCATCAGGGCCTGATCAAGCCTGCTGTTCTACCCGCACCCACCAGCGGGTACGTTGCAGCAGCCGCACAGGTAACGTCTGTGGCAGCAGCTGCAGCAGCCGCTCCGGGTCTTCGAGGCGGAACACCCCCGACAGGCGCAAATCCGCAATCTCGTCGCTACAGCCCAGATAGCCATGGCGATACCTGCTGACCTGCGCGAGAAAGTCGAACAGGCGCATGTCCCGGGTAACGATCAGCCCTTCGCTCCAGGCCATCGCGTCCATGTCGACATGTTCCAGCCGTTGTGCACCTTGTGCATCCAGGCGCCAGTCCTCCCCGGCTTCTATCCACTGCAGCTGGCCATTGCCTGGCCGGTGGATGGCCAGCCTGCCATGGCTGACGCTGACGCGGGTGCAGTCACTGTCCTGGCGAGCAACAAAGCGCCCTTCGAAACCTTCCAGCAAGCCGTCGCGGGTTTGTATCAGCAAGGGACGCTGCGCGTTCGACGCCTGGCTGCAGGTGATCATCAATTCCCCCTGCTTCAGGCGAACCAGACGCTGCCGGTCATTGAAGGCCAGGTCCACAGCACTGCGGGTATTGAGTTGCATGAGCGAGCCATCGGGAAGGGCATAACTGCGTCGCTCACCCGTATTTGTGGCGTAGTCGGATGCCCAGTCGCTCACCATCTCCAGGTCTTTGCCCAGCCATGCCGTCGTTCCTATCATGGCAACACCGCCCAGCAGCTTCAGTGCCTGCCGCCGCTGCAGGCGCCGCTGGCTGGTTTCCAGGGTGCGCAAGGCGACACCGGCGCCGGGGATGGCGCGCAGGTCGAGGTCCTGTTGCAGGTAAGTGACCCGTTGCCAGGCCAGTTCATGCTCGTGGCGGGCACTGCGCCATTGTGCGCACTGTTGTTGCAGGGCCAGGTCATGGCCGCTTTCGCGCAGCCTCAGCGTCCACTGGATGGCCTGCTTGACCGCTGTTGCGCCAGGCTGTGCGGCAGTCATCGTCTCAGCACTCGTCTTCGTAGCGCAGCACGTAGCAATGGTAGAGCGCATCAGCGATGTAGCGCTCCACGGTACGCACCGAGATGCCCATCTGGTCGGCAATGGCCTGGTGCTTCAGCCCTTCGCACTGGGCCAGCAGGAACGCGCGGCGTACTTTCGGCTTGAGGCCGTCGAGCATGCGTGCGATGCGTTCCAGCAGTTCCAGCAGCAGTTCACGGGTTTCGGCGGAAGGGGCTTGTGCTTCCGGCACGTATGTCAGTGCCTCGAGGTAGGCCCTGTGCAGCTCCTCGCGGCGCCAATGATCGATCACCAACCCACGTGCGACCGTACGCAGGAAGGCTCTGGGCGTGTTCAGCTGGAGGGTTTCTCGCCGCTGCAGCAGGCGCACGAAGGTGTCCTGGGCAAGGTCGGCGGCATCGGCGGCATTGCCCAGCTTGCTGCGTAGCCAGGCATGCAGCCACCCATGGTGATCACTGTAAAGCGTTTGCACGGAGTCATTGCTGGACATGGGAGGAGGGCGCTGAGGTCAATGGACATGAATGATAATTAGTCTCATTGTTGGCATGGCCAGATGAATTTGCAACCCATCTGGTGCGCCGCGAGCTCCGCCGCTGAAGCGTCAGCGCCCCAGTTGGGTATCCAGATACTTGCGGATCACCCTTGCACCGCTATTCAGGTGCTGCTCCAGCACCGCTATCGCCTCATCTATCAGCTTGTCGCTGGCCGCATCCACCAAGGCGTTGTGATCGTCCTGGGTGAGCTTGCCCAGCCCCATGGATGAGAGATGAAAGCGCAGGAAGCGCTCCTCCTCGTTCAGCTCGTTCTCGATCAGGCGCAGCAGCTTCTTGTTCGGCGCCTTGCTGTACAGCGCCATATGGAAAAGGCGGTTCAAACGACCGATTTCGGCATGCCGGGTTTCGTTTTCCAGTTGCTGGATATACCCGCGGGCGCTGGTGATGTCGCTGGCATCGAGCAACGGAATGGACTGGCGCAGCGCTTCGCTCTCGAGCAATACCCGCAGGGCATAGGTGTCCACCGCATCCTCGCCGATCAGCGGCGCGACCACTGCGCCCTTGTGCATCTCCACCTTCAGCAACGATTGCGCTTCGAGTTGGCGCAGCGCTTCGCGCACAGGCATGCGGCTGACCCCGAACAAAGTGGCGAGCTCTTGTTGCCGCACCGCAGTACCTGGGGGTAAGCGGCCATCGAGAATGGCGCTACGCAGGCGTTCTTCGATCACGCCACGCGCCTGATGCGGCAGCAGCTGCTCGCTGGCCAGCACATTGCTCAGTTTGATTTTCTCGGCCACGTGACGCCTGCCTCAACGATGACAAAAGTTGGATCCAATGACACTAGTAACAGCTTGTAGGGGTGTCAAACCTGCTCTGCGCTGGCACGCGCGCCCCAAAAGCGCGGCTATGGTGGATGAAGTCGGCGGCCAAAGGAAGCAGCCTATAGAAGGATATATCCAGAAAGTGGAGGGTTGCTGACCGGCGGGGGCATGATTGCAGGGTGCCATTGTCTTTTGCCCTGGCAAGCCCCACCATCGCTGCTTTCGACTGGCCGGAACAGGGCTTCGCAGTGGCGATATCCTGGATGCTCAAAACCGTTGTGCGACGCGTCGGCCTGGCCGGGCTGCTGGGCTGCCTGCTGCTCGGCGGTTTGCACGCGGACTGGGATTTCTCCCAGATCAGCCGCCAGTCGCAGGCCCTCTATGGGCCGCTGGGTGCCGGGCAAGGCCGCATCGATGCCTGGCAGAACCTGATGGCCACGCAAAAGCAGGGGACCGAGCTTGAGCGCTTGCAAGTGGTCAACCGCTTCTTCAACCAGCAACTGCGCTATGTAGAGGATATCGACCTGTGGCATGAGGTCGATTACTGGGCGACGCCGGTGCAGGCACTGATCAAAGGTGCCGGGGACTGCGAGGACTACGCCATTGCCAAGTATTTCAGCCTGCGGCGCATGGGCATCCCCAGCGACAAACTGCGTATCACCTACGTAAAGGCGCTGCGGCAGAACCGGGCGCATATGGTGCTGACCTATTATTCAAGCCCACAGGCCCAACCCTTGGTACTCGACAGCCTGATGGACGCCATCAAGCCGGCAAGCCAGCGTACCGACCTGCTGCCGGTGTATGCCTTCAATGGCGAAGGGTTGTGGCTGACGGGTGCCACGGGCAACAAGAAAGTCGGCGATACCAAGCGGTTGTCACGCTGGCAGGATTTGTTGAAAAAAATGCAGGCCGAAGGGTTCCCGGCCGAGCCGGTTTACTGAAGGAGCACAGATGTCACTGTTCAAACAATTGCTGTTGGCCATTTGCCTGTTCCTGGTGGTCGCCTTCAGTGGCAGTTTCATGGTCAGCCTGGAAAGCTCGCGCAGCCAGTATGTCAACCAGCTGCGCTCGCATGCCCAGGATGCGGCAACTGCGCTGGCGCTGTCGCTGACGCCGAACATCGATGACCCGGCGATGGTCGAGCTGATGGTCAGTTCGATCTTCGACAGTGGTTACTATTCGAGCATCAAGGTCGTCGACCTGGGCTCCAATGCCGTGCTGGTAGAGCGCCACGCCGAGCCTGACCCGGGTGGCGTGCCACGCTGGTTCGTGCAGTTGATCGGCCTGGAAGCAGCCGGTGGCGATGCCATTGTCAGCCGCGGCTGGCAGCAGGCCGCGCGCGTCGAAGTGATCAGCCACCCGATGTTTGCCATTGCCAAGCTCTGGCAAAGCGCGCTGGGCAGCCTGGGCTGGTTGCTGGTGTGTGGCGCTGCCAGTGCCGTGCTCGGCGCCTTGCTGTTACGCCGCCAGTTGCGGCCGCTGGACTACATGGTCGAGCAATCCCACGCCATTGCCCGCCGCGAATTCCTCAGCCTGCCAGAACTGCCGCGCACGCCGGAGCTGCGCCGTGTGGTGCAGGCGATGAACCAGATGGTGGAGAAACTCAAGGCCCTGTTTACCGAGCAGGCCGAGCGCAGTGAACGGTTGCGTGCCGAGTCCTATCAGGACAGCCTCACTGGGCTGTCGAACCGGCGTTACTTCGAGATGCAGCTGAACACCCGGGTCAGCAACCTGGAAGAGGCGCGCGCGGGCTATCTTCTGCTGCTGCGGGTGCAGGGTCTGGCGGGTTTGAACGCACGTCTTGGCGGCCAGCGCACCGACCAGTTGCTGCAGGCGGTAGGTGAGCAGTTGCGCCGCACCTGTGCCAGCTTTCCGGAAACCAACGACCTGATTTCCCGCAGCCGCGGTGGCGAGTTCGCTGTGCTGGCGCCGGGCATGGTGCATGAAGAGGCGGTAAACCTTGCCCAGGCACTGGAGGCCACGCTGCAGAGCCTGCATGAGACCGGCGCCAGTGATATCGACCCGGTAGCCTGCATCGGCCTCGCGCCCTTCAGCCCCGGCGATGCGCCGCAGGCGTTGCTCAAGCTGGCTGACGAGGCCCTGGCCCGCGCCGAGAACCAGCCGACGCCAGGCTGGGTGTGCCTTGAGCAAGGTGTCGCCGCAGTTGCTGCAGACAGCCAGCATGCCTGGCACGAGCGGCTGGACCAGGCCTTCAACAACGGGCACTTCGAGTTGTTCTTCCAGCCCGTGGTGGATTGCGACAATGCGCAACGGGTACTGCACCATAAAGTGATTTCGCGCTTGCAGGATGGCCAGGGCGTGGCCTTGCCGGCCGGTCGCTTCCTGCCCTGGCTGGAGCGTTTCGGCTGGATGCCGCGGCTGGACGTGCTGGTGCTGGAAAAGGTGCTGGCCCACCTGCGCGGCCATGACCAAGTGCTGGCGCTGAACTTGTCGGCTGCCACCCTTGCCGACCCCAAGGCCCTGCAGCGAGTCTTCGAACTGCTGGGTCAGAACGCGGCACTGGGGCCCCGCCTGGTTTTCGAAATTGGCGAAGAGCAGTTGCCTGAACAGGCTGCTCTGGAGCAACTGACCCGGCGCCTGCACGCCCTTGGCTTCGGCTTGGCGCTGCAACGCTTTGGCGGGCGCTTCAGCATGATCGGCAACCTGGCGCACCTGGGGCTGGCGTACCTGAAGATTGACGGTAGCTACATCCGCAACATCGATCACGAGCAGCACAAACGGCTGTTCATCGAGGCCATCCAGCGCGCGGCTCACAGTATCGACTTGCCGCTGATTGCCGAACGGGTCGAGACGGAAGGCGAGCGGCGAGTGTTGAAGGAGATGGGTGTGGGCGGGATACAGGGGCAGTTGGTAGGCGAGCCCGCGCCCTGGCGCTGAGTTGTCGTACTGGCAGTTCCGGCCCTATCGCCGGCAAGCCAGCTCCCACAGATACTGCACAGCCTTTGAAGTCGGTGCAGTGCCTGTGGGCGCTGGCTTGCCGGCGATAGGGCCAGAGGAGCCACCAGAAAGCAGTGGCCAAGCTGATTACCGCTCGCGCAGCGCTTCCGAACGCGCCTTCATGATCGGCTTGAGCAAGTAGCTCATGATGGTCTTCTTGCCGGTCATGATGTCCACCGTCGCCACCATCCCCGGGATGATCAGCAGCGGCTTCTCGTCAGTCCCCAAGTGGCTGCGATCGGTGCGCAGTTTGATCAGGTAATACGTGGTCTTCTTGTCCTCATCGGTGATGGTGTCTGCGCCGATCTGCTCCAGCTTGGCCTTGAGCCCACCGTAGATGGTGTAGTCATACGCCGTGAACTTCACCGTCGCTTCCTGGCCAGGGTGCAGGAAGGCGATGTCCTTGGGCAGGATCTTCGCCTCGATGACCAGCGTGTCGTCCAGCGGCACCACCTCGATGATATCGCTGCCAGGCTGGATCACCCCGCCAATGGTGTTGACCAGCATCTGCTTGACGATACCGCGCACCGGCGAAGTGACCAAGGTACGGTGCACCCGGTCGTCCAGCGCCTTGCTGGTGGCGGTGGCCTTGTTCAGCTCGGTGCGCGCCTCGTTCAGCTGGGTCAGCGCCTCGCTGCGGAATTTGCCACGGGTTTCTTCGATCTTGCTTTGCACCTCACGAATGGCCGCCTCGGCACGCGGGATAGCCAGCGCGGTGGAGTCCAGCTGACCGCGGTTTTCCACTTCGGCACGACGCAGGCGCAGTACTTCTACCTGCGAGATCGCACCTGTGGCCACCAGCGGCTCCGACATGCCGATTTCCTTGCGCAGCAATTCGAGGCTGTTTGCGTACTGCGAGCGTTTGGAGCTGTACTCGCGCAGTTCCTGCTGGCGCTGCACCAACTGTTGCTGCAGGCCGCCAATCTCGTCTTGCAGTTGCTGACGACGGCTCAGGTACAGCGACTCTTCGTTCGCGGCCTGGCTTGGTGCAGCTTTGCGCAGCTCTTCGTCGATTTTCAGCGGGCTGTCCTGCACCTCGGCACTCAGGCGCTCGACCCGCAAGGCCATGGCCAGGCGGTCCGCCTCGGTTTCACCGACGTTGGAGGCAAAGCGGGTTTCATCCAGGCGCAACAGCGGCTGGCCGACTTCGACAATCTGCCCCTCCTTGGCGAATATTTCGGCGACGATGCCGCCCTCCAGGTTCTGGATCTTCTGCACCTTGGAAGACGGAATGGCCTTGCCTTCACCTCGCGTGACTTCGTCGATGCGGGCGACGCTGGCCCACACGATCAGGAACACGAAGAACAGGATCACGCCCCAGATGGTCAGCCGTACTACCCGCGGCGCATCCTCGATCAGGGCTTTGTTGACCTCGGGCAACGGTTGCCCGCCCAACGAGTCGCTGCCTTTGAAATAGCGCCGCAGGCCGCTCTTGAACTGCCCCATATCCAGCTTATGCAACACTGATCTGCCCCTTCTTCAGCGCATCCATGACCGCGGCTTTCGGGCCATCGGCGACAATCTGCCCGCGATCGATCACGATCAGCCGGTCCACCAGCGACAGCAGCGAGGCACGGTGCGTGACCAGCAGCACTGTCTTGCCTTCCACCACCGCCTGCAGGCGCTGCTTGAGGCGTTCTTCACCGGTGTTGTCCATGGCGCTGGTCGGTTCGTCCAGCAGCAGAATCTGCGGGTTGAGCAGCAGCGCTCGGCCCAGGGCGACGTTCTGGCGCTGGCCGCCGGACAGGTTTTGCCCACGCTCGCCCACTTGCAGCTCGTATCCGTCCGGGTGCAGCCTGGCAAACTCGTGCACGCCGGCCAGTTCGGCAGCCTGCAGGATAAGCTCGTCTTCGATGTAGCGGGCGCCGCTGACCAGGTTGTCGCGCAGGGTGCCGGCCAGCAGCTGGATGTCCTGCGGCACGTAGCCGATGTTGTGGCGCAGCTCGCTGACGTCGATCTGGCGGATATCCACGCCATCCACCAGCAACGAGCCACCATCGGCTTCGTACAGGCCGACGATGAGCTTGGCCAGGGAGCTCTTGCCCGAGCCACTTCGGCCAATGATGCCGACCTTTTCGCCGGGGCGTATGGTCAGGTTGATGTTTTTCAGGGCCAGGTTCTGCTGGTTGGGGTAGGTGAAGTCGACCCCGCGAAACTCGACGCTGCCCTGCAGCACTCTGCGGCTGAGTGGGCGCTCTTCGAAGTTGCGCTCTTGGGGCAGCTCCATCATGTGGTCGGTGGAGACCATGGTCACCTTGGCCTGCTGGTAGCGGGCAAGCAGGCCGTTGAGCGACCCGAGCGGGCCGAGCGCGCGGCCGCTGAGCATGTAGCAGGCCACCAGGCCGCCCATGCTCAGGTTGCCGTCGATGATCAGGTACACGCCGACGCAGATCATCGCCACACCTGCCAGTTGCTGGATCAGCAAGGTGATGTTCATCGCCAGGCTCGACAGCACCTTCACGCGCAGTTCCAGCCGGCTGAGGGTGCCGAGGGTCTGCTCCCACATGTACTGGCGTTCGCTTTCGGCGTTGTTGACCTTTACCGCATCCAGGCCGGCCAGGGTTTCGATCAGGCTGGACTGGCGCTCCGAGGCCAGGGCCATGGTCCGCTCCATGGTCGCCATCAGCGGCCGTTGCAAGGCGTAGCCGATTCCCAGAGCCAGCGGGAAGGCGATGATCGGGATCCATACCAGGTGCCCGCCAATGATGGCGATGACGACCAGGATCAGGATGGTGAAGGGCAGGTCGATCAGGCTGGTCAGGGTCAGCGAGGCAAGGAAGTCGCGCAGGCCCTGGAACTCGTGAATATTCTGGGCAAAACTGCCGACCCTTGCCGGCCGGTACTTCATCGACATGCCGACGATGCGTTCGAACAGTGTCGCCGAAATGATCAGGTCGGTCTTCTTGCCGGCCAGGTCCAGGCAAAGCCCGCGCAGGCCCTTGAGGATCAGGTCGAAGATGTAGGCGCCGGCAATACCGATGGCCAGCACCCAAAGCGTCGAGGTGGCCTGGTTGGGTACCACGCGGTCATACACGTTCATCACGAACAGCGGCGCGGCCAGGGCGATCAGGTTGATTACCAGGCTGGCGGCGATGGCATCGATATACAGCCATTTGCTGCGCAGCAAGGTGTCGCGGAACCACGACTTTGTCCGCGGGATGAGATTGCCGTGGTTGACGTCGAACTTGTGTTGCGGCTGGGCGAAGAACACCCGGCCGCTGTAGTCGCTTTGCAGCGCTTCGCGGCTGACGTGCACTTCGCCGCCGTCGCTCTCGCTGAGCAGCAGGCGCGCGGTGTCATCGTTTTCCCAGCCCAGCAGGACGGCGCTGCGGCCTTCTTTGAGCAGCAGCATGGCCGGCATGGCGATTTTCGGGATCTGCTCCAGCTTGCGTTGCAGCAACCGCCCCTGCAGCCCGGCCCGGGCGGCGGCGCGGGGCAGCAGCTCGGGGCTCAGGCGCTGGGCAGGCAGCGGCAAGCCGGTGGTCAGCATGACCCGGCTGGCAGGTTTCTGGTGCAGGACACACAGGCTCAGCAGACTATCCAGCAGGGGGTCGTCATGCTGACTGCGTGGATCGTGGCTGAGTTGGACTCGACTGACTTCGGATTCCACGCGGCGCTCTCTTCATCCTTGTGGGTGGGTGGGGTGGGTGTGCCGCCGTACAGGCTGGCGGGCTCACCCTGGCTCTCTATGGTCTGTACCAGGCTGTGGGGCTGGGGACGCTGGCGTCCTCACGCCGGGGCAGGCCAATGGTCGCCTTGAATCGGTGTTGAGTAAACAATTCTACGTGGTTCATTTCTACCAGACGTGACTGGGTCATGGATGTTTCATTTTTGATCCGGTAGGCGACCTGCTGGAAATCAGTTTGCAGCATAGCGTTCCTGATGCGAGTGGCAGCGAGGGGGTCACTGTCCAGCTTAGTCATTGTCATTAAACAGGCGCTGCTTTATTGGCGTAACGCTGTAAGTATTTAGTCAAAATTTATCTATAAAAAGCCGATCTCCAGGGACTCTGTGTTCAATAATTGCCGCCCGGATTCTGCAATGGAGTGACGGTAATGGCGGTCCCCACACTCACGTCTTTGATTTACAACATTTTCCCTGTCATTTGACAGCGTGAGGGCAGGTGTCTTTTGGTGATTTTGGCGGCCACGGACCATAGCGCTGCCTGGCCTGCAGGCCGCTATGTGGTTGGCTTCCCGGCAAGGTTTGTGCTTGTGTATCGCCTGTGGGGCAGGTGGCGGAATCTTTGACGCCTCAGACTTTGACAGACCCGATCGAAGGCGGGCCCCGAGGCGTGTTTCACGATCGCCGAAGGGGCTGAAACGGCACCTGAACCGCCAACGTTATCCGCTTTAAATCAAGCACGGAATTTGCCCCCCGGAAACGGTTGGCTAAGGTTCGAATATCAATGTGACATTACATTGCCGATTGTTTAGGATGGCCTGTATAAGGTCAATAGTTTGGCAGTTAAGTAATTCCAAATAGTTATAGACGGAATATTGGCGTCAAAAACGCCAAATGATCAATGACATAGTTCCGCCTGAAGTGGCTTAGAAGTGCCGCTCTGGCAGGGAAGTACCCACAGGGTCACACGGAGAGTCCAATGAGCAGCGTTGTAGCCATCGTCAAAAGTATTGTCGGCCAGGTTATTGCGGTATCCCCAGAAGGCATCCGCCGTGTGCTCATCGAGGGTGACCGTCTGTTGTCCGGTGAGGAGGTCCTCACTGGCCCTGGTGGCGCAGTTACTTTGGAACTGGCTGATGGCCGTCTGCTTGACCTTGGCCGTGACACCCAGTGGAGTGCCGATGCTCCCGACAGCAGCACCGACCTGAGCCAGGCCACCGCACAGGCTGCGCCGTCGGTTGAAGAGCTGCAGCAGGCGATCGCTGCGGGTGTCGACCCTACTACCGAGCTTGAAGCTACTGCGGCCGGCCCGTCGGCAGCAGGCGGTGGTGGCGCGCTGGGCGGCGGCCACAGCTTCGTGATGCTTGAAGAAACCGCAGGCAGGGTCGATCCGACTGTTGGCTTCCCGACTGACGGGCTGGGCTTCGCTGCGGTATTGGACAGTGAAGAGGTTGGCCTGCTGGACACCAATGGCAACAACCTGGTGACTACGCCGACCACAGATACCAACGTTGCTACTGACCTGATTCTTGGCGCCACGCCTTCTATCAGTGAAGCGGGTGGCGTAATCGTCTATACCGCCACGGTTGGCCAGGCACCGACCACCAGCCTGGTAATCACGCTGTCAAACGGTGCCGTCATCGTCATTCCGGCCGGGCAGACCAGCGGTAGCATCAACGTCGTGGTGCCGGCGAACGATACGCCCTATATCGATGGCGGCCAGATTTCGGCGACCGTGACAGGTGCCACCGGTGGCGGTGGGTTGACTGTAACGCTGCCGCAAACGCCTGCGGTTACCCAGGTCACCGATACCATCGACAGCACCACCGCGACACTGACCGCCTCGCCAAGCGTGACCGAAGGCGGCGTGATCACCTATACCGTGACCCTGAGCAACCCTGCTCAGACGCCGGTGACCGTGACCCTGTCCAACGGCCAGACCATCACTGTTGAAGCGGGCAAGACCCAAGGCAGTGTCGACTTCCAGACCCCGGCTAACGACGTCTACAACAACGGTTCCACCGTCAGCGTCACCATCGATAGCGCCACTGGCGGCAACTTCGAGCAACTGACCCCGAACCCGACCCCTGCTCAAACCACGATCAATGATTCGGTCGATAACACCACTGCGACCCTGACCGCTTCGCCGAGTGTGACCGAAGGCGGCGTGATCACCTACACCGTGACCCTGAGCAACCCTGCTCAGACGACGGTGACCGTGACCCTGTCCAATGGCCAGACCATCACTG
>Ga0302347_1003467_pt1 | contig 13895 bp, 10 predicted proteins | sample PhyWR1_FD_202178 | JGI IMG/M metagenome (GOLD analysis project Ga0302347, IMG submission 202178) | Leaf surface microbial communities from wheat plants in UC Gill Tract Community Farm, Albany, California, United States - DLSL W.R1 (v2)... | ecosystem: Host-associated > Plants > Phyllosphere >...
CTGCTCAACGAAGTGGTGCAGGCCGGTGACATGACCGACAAGCAGCGCAACCAGTTGCTGGCGAGCATGACCGACGAAGTCGGCAGCCTGGTGTTGGGCAACAACTACAAGCAGACCCAGGCCCTGTCCCTGGCCGCGCGCAAAGCCTACGAGCGTGCCGCCGAGTACAAGCGCCTGATGAGCGACCTGGAAGGCCGTGGCAAACTGGACCGCGCCATTGAGTATCTGCCGACCGAGGAGCAGCTCACCGAGCGTGCCTCCACTGGCAAGGGCCTGACCCGTCCGGAACTGTCAGTGCTGATCTCCTATAGCAAGATCGACCTCAAGGAAGCTTTGCTCAAGTCGCTGGTGCCGGATGACGACTACCTGACCCGCGACATGGAGACCGCGTTCCCACCGAGCCTGGTGGCCAAGTTCGGCGAGGCCATGCGTCGTCACCGTCTCAAGCGCGAGATCGTCAGCACCCAGATCGCCAACGATCTGGTCAACCACATGGGCATCACCTTTGTGCAGCGGCTCAAAGAGTCGACCGGCATGAGCCCGGCGAACGTGGCCGGCGCGTATGTGATCGTGCGTGACATCTTCCATCTCCCGCACTGGTTCCGTCAGATCGAAGCCCTGGATCATCAGGTCTCCGCCGACGTGCAACTGGAACTGATGGACGAGCTGATGCGCCTGGGCCGCCGCGCCACGCGTTGGTTCCTGCGCAGCCGCCGTAATGAGCAGGATGCTGGTCGCGACACCGCACACTTCGGTCCGCACTTGGCTGCGTTGGGTCTTAAACTCGACGAACTGCTGGAAGGCCCGACTCGCGAAGGCTGGCAGAACCGCTACCAGGCGTACACCGAAGCCGGCGTGCCGGAGTTGTTGGCGCGTATGGTGGCAGGCACCACGCACCTGTACACCTTGTTGCCGATCATCGAAGCCGCCGACGTCACCGGGCACGATGCTGCCGAAGTGGCCAAGGCCTACTTCGCTGTAGGCAGCGCGTTGGACCTGCCGTGGTACCTGCAGCAGATCAGCGATCTGCCCGTGGCCAACAACTGGCAGGCTCAGGCCCGCGAAGCGTTCCGCGACGATGTGGACTGGCAGCAGCGCGCGATCACCATTTCGGTACTGCAAATGGCCGATGCGCCACAAGACATGGAAGCCCGCGTGGCCCTGTGGCTTGAGCAGCACCAGGACATGGCCGATCGCTGGCGCGCGATGATGGTGGAAATTCGTGCCGCGGTCGGCACGGACTACGCCATGTACGCCGTGGCCAACCGTGAACTGCTGGACCTGGCAATGAGCGGTCAGTCGGTGCTGCAATCGGCTTGATGTCCCGGTGAAACACCTGGGGGAGGGGGCTTGCTACCGATAGTGGTGTATCAGTCATCTATAGGTTGACTGACACACTGCCATCGGGGGCAAGCCCCCTCCCACATTTGGTTCTCAGTTGGCTTCAGGTTTGTATGCGGGCTTGGCCAACAAGAGGCATGGAACGCACCCTGGCACCCAGCCTGGCGCGTACAAAATTGTGGGAGGGGGCTTGCCCCCGATAGTGGTGCATCAGTCATGTATAGGTTGACTGACACACTGCCATCGGGGGCAAGCCCTCTCCCATATTTGGGTCTCAGTTGGCTTCAGGTTTGTATGCGGGCTTGGCCAGCAAGAGGCATAGAAAGCACCCTGGCACCCAGCCTGGCGCGTACAAAATTGTGGGAGGGGGCTTGCCCCCGATGGTGGTATATCAGTCATGTATAGGTTGGCTGACACACTGCCATCGGGGGCGAGCCCTCTCCCATATTTGGGCCTCAGTTGGCTTCAGGTTTGTATGCGGGCCTGGCCAGCAAGAGGCATGGAAAGCACCCTGGCACCCAGCCTGGCGCGTACAAAATTGTGGGGGCTTGCCCCCGATGGTGGTGTATCAGTCATGTATAGGTTGGCTGACACACTGTCATCGGGGACAAGCCCTCTCCCATATTTGGGTCTCAGTTGGCTTCAGGTTTGTATGCGGGCTTGGCCAGCAAGAGGCATGGAAAGCACCCTGGCACCCAGCCTGGCGCGTACAAAATTGTGGGAGGGGGCTTGCCCCCGATAGTGGTGCATCAGTCATGTATAGGTTGGCTGACACACTGCCATCGGGGGCGAGCCCTCTCCCATATTTGGGTCTCAGTTGGCTTCAGGTTTGTATGCGGGCTTGGCCAGCAAGAGGCATGGAAAGCACCCTGGCACCCAGCCTGGCGCGTACAAAATTGTGGGAGGGGGCTTGCCCCCGATAGTGGTGCATCAGTCATGTACAGGTTGGCTGACACACTGCCATCGGGGGCGAGCCCTCTCCCATATTTGGGCCTCAGTTGGCTTCAGGTTTGTATGCGGGCCTGGCCAGCAAGAGGCATGGAGAGCACCCTGGCACCCAGCCTGGCGCGTACAAAATTGTGGGAGGGGGCTTGCCCCCGATGGTGGTGTATCAGTCATGTACAGGTTGGCTGACACACTGCCATCGGGGGCAGGCCCTCTCCCATATTTGGATCTTCATTATCTGAAGGTCAGTGATGTTTCAGTAGTTTGCTTTCCAGGTGATCCAGGTGTTGGGTCATCAGGCTCACCGCAGTGTTTGAGTCGCGCTGCTCAATCGCATCCACAATCGCCACATGTTCCTGCCACGCGCAATACGTGCAGGCTTTTGCTTCAAATTGGGCGATGACCAACGATGTCAATGGCACCAGGCTGTTGAGGAACTGTGCCAACGGCGCATTACCGGCGATCGCGGCCAACTGCAAATGAAACTCCCCTGATAATCGAATCGCCGGCCCACGCTGGTCGCGCTCAATGCACTCGCGCTCGCGGGCGATCAGATCGCGCAAGGGGCGAATCTGCGCGGGTGTGGCCTGGGCGCAGGCCAATTGCACCACGGTGACTTCGGTCATGCGCCGGGCTTCGAGGATTTGTCGGGCTTGCAGGCTGTCCGGCGCGGCGACCTGGGCGCGTTGATTGGGACGCAAGATAATCACCTGCTGATGGGACAGTTTGGCCAGCACCCGGCGAATCACACTGCGGCTCACGCCGAAGGTTTCGCCCAGGCCTTCTTCGGTAAAGCGGCTGGACGGGGCGATGCGTTGTTCGAGGATGGCGTCGAACAGGCGCGGGTAGATGTCGTCCACCGAGGGTTTTTTACCGGCCACCAGGCGCAGGGCAGGCAGGCTCGGGTTGCGTTGCAAGGCGTGGGCGGTCATGGCCGGTCTCCAAAAAATCAGCTGCCGAGATGGTCATCCGGGATGTTCAGGGCGATGCCCATGCGCAGACCTTCCTGGAGGATATGCCGACGCATTTCGGCGCTGGCCAGGGCGCTGTTCTTGTTACGTATGGCGCGCACCACGGCTTCGTTTTCCTGCAGGCGTTCGGCCAGGTGCTCAGGCGAGTTACGCAGCACCTGGGCGCTTTGCTTGAGGGCGTTGCGGGTCTGCTGCACCACGTTCTGGAAGATCGGGTTGGAAGTCAGCGCGAACAGCTCTTCATGAAAATCGACATAGGCGTTCAGGCCCGCTTCGGCATCGCCGGCGTCCAGGGCTTCGCGCATGTCCATCAGGGTCAGGCGCAACTGGCCGACTTCCTTGCTGCTGATGGACTGGGCCACCAGGCCGACGATAAAGGGTTCGAGGGTGTAGCGCAGTTGCAGAATGTCTTCGAGGCTGGCGTCGGCTACGGCGTCGCTGGACTGCGGATCGCTCACGCTGGTCTCCAACACGACCACGCCTTTGCCGGGCATGGAGCGCACCAGGCCGAGGGTTTCCAGTACGATCACCGCTTCACGCAGACTAGGGCGGCTGATGCCCAGCTGTTCGGCCAGTTCGCGCTGGCCGGGGAGCATTTCACCGCGGCGCCACTGACCCCGCGCCAGGGCGGCGCGTAGTTTTTCTACCACTGAATTGACGACGGTTGAGGTGCTGATCACGTCGATGGCTCCTTGATGATGCAGATACGGTGGGAGCAGTTTTGCCCGCTCCCACCTGGGTAGTGTCGCCTTCAGAATTCCTGGTGCGCCGGCAATACCGGTTTCTTGGCCTGGAAGGCATAACCCTGCTGGCCGTCCAATACCTTATTGGCACGCTGGAGGTCGATGTCTTTTTCCCAACGGGCAATGGCCACGGTGGCGACGCAGTTGCCGATCAGGTTAGTTAATGCGCGGCCGATGCCCATAAACCAGTCCACCGCTAGCACCAGCACCAGGCCCACCACCGGAATCGCTGGGATCGCGGTGAGGGTGGCCGCCAGAATCACCAGCGCCGAACCGGGGATGCCATGGGCGCCCTTGGAGGTGATCAACGACACCAGCAGGATGGTCAGCAGGTCGGTCATCGACAGCGGTGTGCCGGTGGCGTTGGCGATAAATACGATGGCCAGGGTCAGGTAGATCGAGAACCCGTCGAGGTTGAACGAGTAGCCGGTCGGAATCACCAGGCCCACGGTGGAACTGCCAATGCCCAGGTGCTCCAGTTTGCGCATGATCTGAGGCAGCACGGCGTCGGAAGAGGCGGTGCCCATTACGATCAGCAGCTCTTCGCGCAGGTACTTGAGCAGCGGCAGCATGCGCAGGCCCGAGAGGCGCATCACCACGCCGAGGATCACGCCGACAAAGGCAAAGCAGGTCAGGTAGAAAAGGCCCACCAGACTGCCCAGGTGTTGCAGGGAATCCAGGCCGTAGGTGCTGGTGGTGAAGGCGATGGCGCCGAACACGCCAATGGGCGCCAGGCGCACGATCATGCCCATGATGCGGAAAATCACATGGCTCAATTCGTTGATCAGTCGCGAAATGCCCGACGCCGCTTCGCCCACCAAGTTCAGCGCGCTGCCGAACAGCACTGAAAACAGTAGGACTTGCAGCACGTTGTTGTCGGCAAACGCACCGATCACTGAGTTGGGGATCAGGTCCATCAGGAATTGGCTGGTGCCGCGGATGTGCTGGCCCTTGTCGGCCAGTTCGTTCAGGCCGGCGGACGAGAGCTGTTCCAGATGAATATTGGCGCCGGTGCCGATGCCGGTGCTGAACGCCATAACCAGGCCGATCACTAACGCGATGGTGGTCAGCACTTCGAAATAGATCACCGACTTAAGGCCGATGCGCCCGACTTTTTTCAGGTCGCCGGCGCCGGAAATGCCGCTGACCACTACGCAGAACACGATCAGGCCGATCAGCATCTTGATCAGTTTGATAAAGCCGTCGCCGAGGGGTTTGAGTTGCGAAGAGAATTCGGGAAGGGCCAGGCCGCAAACAACGCCTAACATCAGGCCGATCACGACTTGCAGGAAAATCGAACGCGAGCACCATCTGAGCATGGGAGGGATCTCTATTCGGCGCCCTGGTGGTTCCAGGGCTTAATTGTTGTGGTCATACCGGTAAGTCCAGTGCGGGGCCAGTCTACGCCGGGGTTTTTTGAAATCACAAGTAATAATTCGGCGGTTGGCAGGTCCCGGTCTGACCAGTGGGTCGGTAAGGGCGATGCTTGAGCGGTTGGCGGCGTGCAAAATTTTTCGCTTATCATCCGGCGCTCGGCACAGAAGGGGGGCGAATGGACACACCAGGTTTGAGCACCGATAAGCATGGGCACCGACACTGCGCCTGGCGCGGTGCCGCGCCGGAATACCTGCATTACCACGACCATGAGTGGGGCGTGCCGGTGGCCGATGATAGTCAGCTGTACGAGAAAATCTGCCTGGAAGGGTTTCAGGCGGGGATGGCGTGGATCACCATCCTGCGCAAGCGCGAGCAGTTTCGTGCAGCGTTCGACGGCTTTGATTTTCGCCGCGTGGCGCAGTACGGCGAGGCGGATATCCTGCGTCTGATGCAGAACCCGGGCATCGTGCGTAATCAAGCGAAGATCGTCTCCACCATCAACAATGCGCGGCGTGCCTGTGAACTGGTGGACGAGACCGGTTCTCTGGCGCAGTGGTTATGGGCCTTCGAACCCGGCCCGCAAGAGCGCCCGGCCGTGGTGGACCTGGCTTACTGGACGGGTAACCCGACATCACCGGCCTCGGTGCGATTGTCCAAGGCGCTGAAGAAGCGTGGTTGGACGTTTGTAGGGCCAACCACGATGTATGCGCTGATGCAGGCGATGGGGATGGTCAATGACCATCTCGAAGGATGCGCATGCCGCCCGCAGATTGAAGCGCTGCGGCGCCAGTTCAAGCGCCCCTGAATTGCCGAATCGGGCGATTGAAACTGTGGGAGGGGGCTTGCCCCCGATGACGCTGGGTCAGTCGACCTCTCGTTAACTGACCCAAAATCACGCCCGGCGGCCGGGTTATAGAACGTCACGCAATCTTCAGCAGAATATCGCGCACCCTGTCCAGGGCCGGGTCGATATCCAGCAGTTCAATGGCGCCGAACCCGACAATCAAGCCTGCACGCACCGGCGCGTCATGGAAGAACACCTCCAGTGGGTATAGGCCGACGTCCACCTGACGCGCCAGCTCCCGCAGCAGCGCAATATTGACCGGCACCTTGCACAGCGCCGCCAGGTGGAACCCCGCCACTGTGGGCACCGTTTCGAACCATGGCGACAGATCGCCCGCCAGGCGCTCCAGGATACGTTCGCGGCGTCCGGCGTAAACCGTGTGGCAGCGTCGGATGTGCTTGAGCAGGTAGCCCTCGCTGATGAACTTGGCCAATGCCCACTGCGGCAGCGTGGAACTGTGCTGGTCGGTCAGTTGCTTGGCCTTGAGCACCGCGCCGTGGATCGCCGGTGGCAGCACCACGTAGCCCAGGCGCAACTCGGGCAGCAGGGTCTTGGAAAAGGTGCCGACGTAAGCCACTACGCCGCGACTGTCCAGGCTTTGCAGGGAATCGGTAGGGCGGCCCTCGTAACGGAATTCGCTGTCGTAGTCGTCTTCGATGATGATCGCGCCCAGGTCGAACGCACGCGCCAGCAAGGCTTCGCGGCGCGCCGCGCTCATGGGCATGCCCAGGGGGAATTGATGGGACGGGGTGACGTAGATCAGGCGCGTGCCGTCGGGGATCTGGTCGACCTGGATACCCTGCGCGTCCACGGGCACGCTGGCGACATGGGCGCCCCGTGCCGTGAACAGTTGGCGCGCAGGGGTGTAGCCGGGGTCTTCCATGGCGACAATGCTGCCCGGTTCCAACACCACGCGGGCGAGCAGGTCCAGTGCCTGTTGCGCGCCGTTGGTGACCACGATGTCGCTGTCGCGGCAGTTGACCCCTCGGGAAAACGCGATATGCCCGGCGATGGCACTGCGCAACGCCGGCAGCCCTTCAGGTTGACTGTAGAAGCCGCTGTGCTCGGCGATACGCCGTAGGGCATGCTGGGTGCAGCGCCGCCATTCATCCAGGGGGAACTGCTGGCGGCTGGTGGCGCCGCCGATAAATTCGTAGCGCAGGCGCTTGTCGTTGGCGGGGTGATGCATGGGCGAGGGCAGTGCCTGCCACTTCGCCAGGTTGGCGGAGCAGGCCAGGTCTGTAGCGGTTTGTACGCGATCAGGTTGTGGTGCCCAGGCGTTGACGAAGGTCCCGCGGCCAATCCTGCCGACCAGCAGGCCTTCATAGGTCAACGTGGCGTAGGTATCGGACACCGTCTTGCGCGATATGCCCAATTGCTCGGCCAGCAAGCGGCTGGGCGGCAGTTGCGCACCTGCCGTCAGACGCCCTGCGGCGATGGCTTCGCGCAACTGCTGATAAAGCTGCGCCGCCAGGTCCTTACGCCCGTTGATGACGATGTGGAGTTCCATGTTTCATCCTGAGACAGATCGATCGGCGCCAAGATTACTCGCAAATCGATCTGTACCGCTGCGCCGGCACTCAGGACAGGAAGCCACCGTCCACATTCAGCGACACGCCGGTGGTGTAGCTGGAGGCGTCGCTGGCCAGGAACAGTACTGCACCCGCCATCTCGCTCGGGTCGGCTACGCGCTTGAGGGGGATCTGCGCCAGGGCCATTTTCAGGATCGAGTCGTTCTTGACCAGCGCCGAGGCGAATTTGGTGTCGGTCAGGCCCGGCAGCAGCGCGTTGCAGCGTATACCGAACTCGGCGCATTCCTTGGCGAACACCTTGGTCATGTTGATCACCGCGGCCTTGGTCACCGAGTAAATGCCCTGGAATATGCCGGGCGAGATGCCGTTGATCGAGGCCACGTTGATGATGCTGCCGCCGCCGTTTTCGCGCATCAGCTTGCCGGCTTCCACCGACATGAAGAAGTAGCCACGGATGTTCACGTCCACGGTTTTCTGGAACGCGCCGAGGTCGGTGTCCAGCACATTGCAGAACTGCGGGTTGGTGGCGGCGTTGTTGACCAGGATGTCCAGGCGCCCGAACTGCTCGCGAATACCGGCGAATACTTGGCTGATCTGCTCCATTTCACCGATGTGGCAGGCCACCGCTGTGGCCTTGCCGCCGTCGGCGATGATCGCATCGGCCACATGCTGGCAGCCTTCGAGCTTGCGGCTGGACACGATCACATGGGCGCCTTGCTGGGCCAGCAACTTGGCGATGGCCTCGCCGATGCCACGGCTGGCGCCGGAGACAAATGCGATCTTGCCGTCGAGGTCGAACAGGTGGGTCTTGGACATGGGGATTCCTTAAAGGGCTGATTTGCTGATGACATTCAGGCTCATCTGCTCGAGCAATGCGTTCATCTGGATGAACTGCGCGAAGCGTTTGTCCTGGGTCTGGCCATGGAAGAAACGGTAGTAGATCTGCTGCACGATGCCGGCCAGGCGGAACAGGCCGTAGGTGTAATAGAAATCGAAGTTATCAATCCGGATGCCCGCGCGTTCGGCGTAGTAGTCAACGAATTCTCGGCGAGTGAGCATGCCCGGCGCGTTGCTCGGCTGGCGGCGCATCAATTGCACCGGCGCCGGGTCGGCGGCTTCGATCCAGTAGGCGAGGGTGTTGCCCAGGTCCATCAGCGGATCGCCCAAGGTGGTCAGTTCCCAATCCAGCACGCCAATGATCTGCATCGGGTTATGCGGGTCGAGGATCACGTTGTCGAAGCGGTAGTCGTTATGCACGATGCTTGAGGTGGGGTGATCGGCCGGCATCTTGTCGTTGAGCCAGGCGCGTACCGCCTCCCATTTTGGCGCATCGGGGGTCAGGGCTTTTTCGTAGCGGTCGCTCCAGCCGCGAATCTGCCGCGCCACGTAGCCTTCGGGCTTGCCCAGGTCGGCCAGGCCGCAAGCGGTGTAGTCCACCTGATGCAGTTCGACGAACTTGTCGATAAAGCTTTTGCAAAGTGCTTGAGTCTTGGCTGCATTCAGGCCCAGCTCGGCGGGCAGGTCGGAGCGCAGGATGATGCCGTTGACGCGCTCCATCACATAAAACTCGGCGCCGATCACCGACTCATCGGTGCAATGCACGTAGGCCTTGGGGCAGTAGGGGAAGCCATCCTTGAGTTGGTTGAGAATGCGGAACTCGCGGCCCATGTCGTGGGCGGACTTGGCTTTGTGCCCAAAAGGTGGGCGGCGCAGTACGAATTCCTGATCGGGGTATTCCAGCAGGTAAGTCAGGTTGGAGGCGCCACCGGGAAACTGGCTGATGGTGGGCGTGCCGCTCAACCCCGGGATGTGGGCCTTGAGGTAGGGATCGATCAGGCCGGCATCAAGTTCCTCGCCGGGGCGAATCTGGGTGGATTGGTCGTTCAGCGCCATGCTTATCCCTTCTGCTTATTCTAAAGGCCTCGGACTATTGGCTAATCTAATGCGCGCCACCGCCCAGCCACAAGGTCGGGGCGGTTTAATAGGTTAGCGTGTTGCAGGATGATCAACGTGCCTGATCGGTCATTTTACGGGCGGGGGCAGGGCGACCGGGGTGAGCACCGGGCGCCCGGCGAAATACTCCACCAGATTGTCGGCCACGCGCTGCACGGTGTCATGGGCGGCCTCGGGCGACAGCCCGGCGACATGGGAGGTGAGTACGGTATTGCCCAGGCGCTTGAGGGCGTCGGGCACCTTGGGTTCGTCGTCGAACACATCCAGCGCCGCACCGCCGATGCGCCGCTGTTCGAGGGCGGCAATCAGGTCGGCGGTGACCACCACGCTGCCACGTCCGATGTTCACCAAATAGCCATGGGGGCCGAGGGCGTCCAGTACGCGCCGGTCGATCAGGTGCCGGGTGCCGTCGCCGCCGGGCGTGGCCAGGATCAAGAAGTCTGCGGTGCGCGCCAGATCCAGGGCCGTGGCGCAGTAGGTGTAGTCCACGTCATCCCGAGGTTGGCGATTGTGGTAACTGATCTCCATGCCAAAGCCCAAGGCCGCGCGTTTGGCGATCTCCAGGCCGACGGCGCCGAGCCCGAGAATGCCCAGGTGTTTGCCGCCCAGGGATGGGCGCATCACTTTGGGCCACTCGCCGCGCCGTACGGCGGCGTCGTTCTGCGGGATGCCGCGTACCAGTGACAGCAACAGCGCCATGGCGTGGTCGGCCACCGAAGGTGCATTCACGCCGGCGCCGTTGGTGACTACGATCCCGCGATTGCTGGCCGCCTGTAGGTCGACGTGTTCATAGCCGGCGCCGATCACGCAGATGATCTCCAGCTGTGGCAAGGCGGCGATTTCCTCGGCGTAAAGGCCCAATGGGCCACGGGTCAGCACGGCCTGGATCTGCCCGCCGTGGGCTTTGATGGCGTGAGCGCGTTCGGCGGGCGTCGGCGCCAGGATCACATGAAAGTCGTTGCTTTCGATGATGGGCAGGTAGTCGTTGATGGTTTCAACCAGGACCAGGACGGTAACGGGCATGGGGTAACTCTTCCTAGGACGGCAGGATGGAAGAGAGAGTATGCGATATTTATGCGGCGCTGTTGCGAGGAGCTTCAGGCGCTGCGACAGGGCGTGAGTCTATGGCTGGGACTCACGCCCTGTTTGGTTGCCGGTCGTTAACCGATCCGAGGCGTGGGGATCAGGGTGTTACGAGACTCGGGCGCTGAATTGAACTCAACTCCGCCGAACTCGAATGTTGCTTTGGGTTGTTGCTTTGGCTCTTCTTTTGCCTTGGCTTCCTGTTCAACGTAGCGCGCTACGCTATCGATCAGATAGCTGTTGTTAGCCAGGTTCAGGTATGTGGTTGTCATGCTTGAGTCTCCAGAAGTACGTGAAAAGTGCAGCCTCTGGGTGGGATGGGCTGGGCGTGGGGTTCCTGAGTTATACAAATTGTCGTCAATTGCGTGCGTCTGATCCGTATCACCATTGCTCAGCTAAGTCTTTGCTTCTCCACGAGAATCCCGGACAATCCAGCCCCTTCTACGATCGGGGCGCTGCCTGTCAGGTTTTTCTGACTCGTCCCGGCTGTGTAAATGCGGAGATCCGACTGGATGAATGATCAGGCCAATAGCGTCGACGAACGCTATGCAACGACACCTGCAACCCTCACGCGCTGGAGCCGCCAGGACACCACCTGGATGCTCGGCCTGTTCGGCACCGCCATTGGCGCCGGTACTTTGTTCTTGCCGATCAACGCAGGACTGGGCGGCTTCTGGCCCCTGGTGATCCTGGCGCTGCTGGCATTCCCGATGACGTTCTTCGCCCACCGTGGCCTGACGCGGTTCGTGCTGTCCGGTCGTGAAGGCTCCGACATTACCGACGTGGTGGAAGAGCATTTTGGTATCAAGGCCGGGGCGTTGATCACGTTGCTGTACTTCTTCGCGATTTTCCCGATCCTGCTGATCTACAGCGTGGCGCTGACCAACACCGTCGGCAGTTTTATGGAGCACCAACTGCACATCCTGCCGCCGCCACGGGCGATCCTGTCGTTCGTGCTGATCCTGGGCCTGCTGGCCGTGGTGCGCTGCGGCGAGCAGTTCATCGTCAAGGCCATGAGCCTGATGGTGTATCCGTTTATCGTCGCCTTGCTGTTCCTGGCGGTGTACCTGGTGCCGCACTGGACCGGCGGCATCCTCAGCACCGCCCGCGAGGTGCCGGCGCCGTCGGCGTTGCTCAATACGCTGTGGCTGGCGATTCCGGTGATGGTGTTCTCGTTCAATCACTCGCCGATCATTTCGGCGTTCGCGGTGTATCAGAAGCGCCAATACGGCGCCAATGCCGATGAGCGCAGCTCGCAGATCCTGTCCCGCGCGCACCTATTGATGGTGGCGATGGTGCTGTTTTTCGTGTTCAGTTGCGTGCTGACTCTGTCGCCGGCCCAGTTGGCCGAAGCCAAGGTGCAGAACCTGTCGATCCTGTCGTACCTGGCCAACCACTTCAACAACCCGACCATCGCGTTCGCCGCGCCGCTGATCGCGTTCGTGGCAATCGCCAAGTCGTTCCTGGGGCACTACATCGGTGCCAGTGAAGGCCTCAAGGGCTTGGTGCTTAAAACCGGTCGCCGCCCGGCCGCCAAGACCCTGGACCGTATGACTGCCGCCTTCATGCTGGTGGTGTGCTGGATCGTCGCCACGCTCAACCCCAGCATCCTCGGCATGATCGAGACCCTCGGCGGCCCGGTGATTGCGTCGATCCTGTTCCTGATGCCGATGTACGCTATCCGCAAAGTGCCGGCCATGGCCAAATACCGTGGGCAGGCGTCCAACGTGTTTGTCACGGCGGTTGGTCTGGTGGCGATTACGGCGTTGGTGTATTCGCTGATGGCTTAAGTGGTGTGGGAGGGGCTGGTCCTCTCCCGCCATTGTTTTGTCTTGGCACCAATGGCTTATTCCAGGCACAAAAAAACGCCGCGTATCTTGCGATACGCGGCGTTTTTCACATCAACACACCGTTAGGCTTGCAGCACCGGGATGTTGGCGCTGGCCGCGATCTTGCGGAACTCGGCGATCTGGTCGAAGTTCAGGTAGCGGTAGACGTCGCTGGCCATGGTGTCCAGCTTGGCCGCGTAGCCCATGTACTCCTCGACGGTCGGCAGGCGACCCAGGGTGGAAGCGACAGCCGCCAGCTCAGCCGAAGCCAGGTAGACGTTCGCGCCGTCACCCAGACGGTTCGGGAAGTTACGGGTCGACGTCGACACCACGGTGGAGTTCGGTTCTACCCGTGCCTGGTTACCCATGCACAGCGAGCAGCCCGGCATTTCCATGCGTGCGCCAGCCTTGCCGTAGATGCCGTAGTAGCCTTCTTCGGTCAGTTGGTGAGCGTCCATCTTGGTCGGCGGCGACAGCCACAGACGGGTTGGCAGCTGACCCTTGACCTGTTCCAGCAACTTACCGGCAGCGCGGAAGTGACCGATGTTGGTCATGCACGAACCGATGAACACTTCGTCGATTTTCTCGCCGGCAACGCTGGACAGCAGACGGGCATCGTCCGGGTCGTTCGGTGCGCAGAGGATCGGCTCGTTGATCTCGGCCAGGTCGATCTCGATGATTTCGGCGTATTCGGCGTCGGCATCGGCTTCCATCAGCTCCGGGTTGGCGACCCAGGCTTCCATCGCTTGGGCGCGACGTTCCAGGGTGCGTGCATCGCCGTAGCCTTCGCCGATCATCCAGCGCAGCAGGGTGATGTTGGAGTTCAGGTACTCGGTGATGGACTCTTTAGACAGCTTGATGGTGCAACCGGCAGCCGAACGTTCGGCCGAGGCGTCGGACAGCTCGAACGCTTGCTCCAGGGTCAGGTCGTTCAGACCTTCGATTTCCAGGATGCGGCCGGAGAAGGCGTTTTTCTTGCCTTTCTTCTCTACGGTCAACAGGCCAGCCTGGATCGCGTAGTAAGGAATGGCATGAACCAGGTCACGCAGGGTGATGCCGGGTTTCATTTTGCCTTTGAAGCGCACCAGGATCGATTCCGGCATGTCCAGCGGCATGACGCCGGTGGCGGCGGCGAACGCGACCAGACCGGAACCGGCTGGGAACGAGATGCCCATCGGGAAACGGGTGTGGGAGTCGCCGCCGGTGCCGACGGTGTCCGGCAGCAGCATGCGGTTCAGCCAGCTGTGGATGATGCCGTCGCCTGGACGCAGGGATAC
>Ga0302347_1003469_pt1 | contig 13887 bp, 15 predicted proteins | sample PhyWR1_FD_202178 | JGI IMG/M metagenome (GOLD analysis project Ga0302347, IMG submission 202178) | Leaf surface microbial communities from wheat plants in UC Gill Tract Community Farm, Albany, California, United States - DLSL W.R1 (v2)... | ecosystem: Host-associated > Plants > Phyllosphere >...
ATCCGAAGAGAATGTAGAACTCGGTATCATCAAACAACGTAAAATTATCATCGTCGGCTTCGGGTATTTTGGGAGTACAGTTGGGAGATTGCTGAAAGCCAATGGCATCAGGTCAACCGTTTTGGACAATGATCCGGACCGTGTTGCACTGCTGCGTTCAAACGGTTTCAACGTGTATTACGGCGACGCTACCAAACCCGCACTGCTCCGCTCCGCAGGGATTGAGGACGCAGAATTGCTCGTCATCTGTCTGGATGACCCCGAAAAAAATAAATTCCTCGTAGATTACGTCAAAGAAAATTATCCCGACATCAAGATTTTTGTACGCGCAAAAAACCGTCTAGACGCTTATGAGTTTCTGAATAAAAAAGTAGACAACATCTACCGAGAAACGCTGGGAACTGCCGTAGATATGGCCGTTGACATCCTCAAAGAAAACGGAATGCGCAAGTATACGGCCAGAAGAATGGGCAAACGCTTTATGATCATCGACAAAGCAATGACAAGGCGACTTGCTAAAGAAAAAGACGAAAATATGGTCACCTTTACCCTTCGGGAAACCCTCGAGCGCGAGGCACAATTACTGGCGCTGGACAGTATTTCCTTTGAGGAAAACCACTGGAGCGGTGATGACGATGACGACAAATAAAATGATTTGGGCAGCTATTCCGCCCTCCGTTCCCGCTATTTTTTGCCACAGAATTTCAAGATCGAAATGAAAGGAGTAGTCCGCAAAAAATGAGCTCCACTCAGGTCGGGCTGCAGATTCTGCATTGTTACAATCTTCATCATCAGTTAGAATAGAATCATAAGACTTCATTATTCTTAAAACTGAATCCCCAAAAGTCAAATACATTTCTAAAAGTTCGCTCACTTTTCATTACTTTTATTCCCAAATAATTTTTTATTCAATGAAGAATATCAAGACCTCTTTACTCATAACATTTATGGCTTTCAATGCTGGTCATATAATGATCAATGCACAGCAGAAAAAAGCATCTGCAACTACACAACAAGCTATGGACAACAATCCCTTCCTCAAGAAAAGCACACTTCAGTATCAGGCGCCCGCGTTTGATAAGATCAAAGACAGTCATTTCAAACCAGCATTCGAATTTGGACTGAAAGAGCAGCTGGCCAACATAGAAAAAATCGTCAACGACAAGGCTGCGCCAACTTTTGAGAATACAGTGCTTGCTTTGGAAAACAGCGGCCCTACATTGGGAAGAGCCACGATTATTTTCTATAATCTGACCAGCTCCAATACCAATGATCAACTTCAGAAACTGGAGGAGGAATATGCACCGGTTTTCGCTTCGCATTCAGACAAAATATCATTAAACGAGAAACTTTACAAAAGAATCAAAGCAGTCAAAACCGATAAGCTGGATGCCGAAAGCAAAAGGCTGACCGAGTTTTATCTTACCAATTTTGAGCTGGCAGGCGCCAATCTGTCTTCAGAAAACAAAGAAAAACTGAAGGAGATCAATCAGCAGCTTGCAACGCTTTCTACGCAGTTCAGCAACAAATTACTCGAGGCAAGAAAAAATGGCGGCGTCCTGATTTCTGACGTAAAAGAACTGGACGGACTTTCTACAGACGAAATTGCAGCAGCGGCCACAGACGCCGAACAAGCGGGGCAAAAAGGTAAATTTCTTCTGGCTCTGCAAAATACAACGCAGCAGCCACTTCTCCAAAATTTGAAAAATAGAGCTACCAGAGAAAAACTCTACAAAGCATCGTGGACAAGAGCGGAGAAAGGTGATGCCAACGATACAAGAGAAACTGTAGAAAAACTGGCTAAACTTAGGTTGCAGAAAGCACAGCTTTTCGGAAAGAAAAACTTCGCAGAATGGAGCCTCCAGGATCAAATGGCGAAAAATCCGGAAGCTGCAATGGGACTTTTGGCACAACTGGCGAAACCAGCTGTAGAAACGGCCAACCGCGAAGCTAAAGAGATTCAGGAAGTGATAGACGCGCAGAAAGGTGGTTTCAAAGTAGAGCCCTGGGACTGGAATTTCTATTCAGAACAGGTGAGAAAAGCTAAATATGACCTTGATGATAATGAAATTAAACCTTATTTTGAAGTGACTACGGTTCTAGAAAAAGGAGTTTTCTACGCAGCAGAACAGTTCTATGGTATCAGTTTCAAGGTGAGAAAAGATCTTCCTGTGTATCATCCGGATGTTGTGGCCTACGAAGTTTTTGACAGAGACGGAAAATCTCTGGCGCTTTACTACCTCGATTTCTACACCAGAAGCAACAAAAGCGGTGGTGCGTGGATGAATAATTTTGTACAGCAATCGCATTCTCTAGGTCAGAAACCTGTGATTGTGAATGTTTATAATTTCCAGAAACCGGCACCCGGAAAACCATCTCTGATCTCTTACGACGATGTGGAAACACTGTTCCACGAGTTTGGACATACACTTCACGGCTTGTTTGCAGACCAGAAATATGCCTCTATTTCAGGCGCAAATACGCCGAGAGATTTTGTAGAATTCCCTTCTCAGATCAATGAGCATTTTGCTTTGGAACCTCAGGTTTTGAAGAATTATGCATTGCATTATCAGACCAAACAACCGATGCCTCAGGCGCTGATTGATAAGATCAAAAAAGCATCTAACTTCAACCAGGGTTATGCTACGACAGAACTTGTAGCCGCCGCGACTTTGGATATGAACTGGCATACAGTGACTTCTGACAGCCAGCTGATCCCTGTTCTTGATTTTGAAAAACAGGCTTTACAGAAATACGGACTTTTGGTTCCACAGGTTCCTCCAAGATATCACACGCCATATTTTGCGCACATCTGGGGCGGCGGCTACTCGGCTGGTTATTATGCCTATCTCTGGTCAGAAACTCTGGATTCTGATGCGTGGGAATGGATCAAAGCCAATGGCGGCCTGACGAGAGAAAATGGTGACCGTTTCCGAAAATACATTCTTTCTGTAGGCAACAGCGTAGATCTCAACAAGGCTTTTGAAGGCTTCACAGGTCATAAAGCGGACATTAAACCGCTGTTGAGAAGCAGAGGTTTTATCAAATAAGATCAATCTGATAATCTTCAAATTTTATGATTACTTAAAAAACGTTTCCATCTTTGGAAACGTTTTTTTTACTTTTATTGAATTCTGAAAACCAAAACTTATTTTATTTCGTAAATAATATTGAGTCGATCATAGTTTCATAGTTTATTTTTTTTCCGGAATTCCTGCTTTCAATTTTTCATAGGCTTGTAGCAGAATTCCGGATTTAAAAATTGAAAGCTCTTTTCATAATTTTTTTGTGGTTTTTATTCCCCTTGATTCATGTAATCAAGAAATCCCGGTCAGATTTGATCGGGATTTGTTTTTTATAAATGTAATACAGAAGCTAATTGAAACTGACTATTCACCGATTTGCAGATGGGTGCTGATAGCAATTCTGTTCCACGCATTGATCGTCACGACAGCCATAATGATCTCAGCAATTTGTTTTTCTGAGTACACTTTCAAAGCTCTTTGGTAGGTTTCTTCGCTCAGTCCGTTCTGGGTGATCTGCGTAATTTCTTCAGTCATTTTCAGTGCGACTTTTTCCTGTTCTGTGAAGAAGCTTTCTGCCTCGTGCCAGGCGCTTACGATGAAAAGTCTCTCCGGAGTTTCGCCATATTTCAGGGCATCTTTGGTGTGCATCGCAAGGCAGTAAGCGCAGTTGTTGATCTGTGAAGCACGGATTTTAATCAGTTCTTTGATTGTTTTAGAAATCTCTGTCTGGGCCAGATAGCCTTCCAGTGCAAACATTGCTTTGTAGGCGGCAGGTTCTGTGGTGTTGATGTTGATACGTTTGTCCATTGTTGTGATGTTTTAAATTTGACAAGACAAAGTTGCACCGTTAAAACCCTAAAATTCTTAAACTGGTTTAAGAAACGTTTTTCTTTCTGATTTCACTGAGGTACTCCGGCGTAAAACCCAGAAACGAAGCGATGAGATATTGCGGAACACGTTGTACAAAATCCGGATATTTTTTGACCAGTGAGAAATAAAAATCTTCCTTAGAATAAGAAAAAATATATTTCACGCGACGCTGGTTGGCTGCAAAAGCTCTGTGGTAAACAATCCGGAAATATTTCTCCATGATGGGAAATTGCTCCAGGAGCCTGTCTTGAGACTGAGCGGAAATCGCTAAAACAGTAGACTTCTCTATGGCCTGAATAGAAAAGTCGGACGAAAGTTGGTGCTCAAAGGAAAAGTTGTCTGTCATCCACCAGTTTTCAAGAGCAAAATCTGTGGTTTGTTCTGATCCTTTTTCTGTTATAAAAAATTTGCGGAGAAGACCATCTAAAACGAAGTAATTGTGTCTGCAAATCTGACCTTCGAGAAGTAAATTTTCTTTTTTGGCAAACGTCCTGGTCTCAAAAAAGGAAAGGATCGTTTCAAAATCGTTGTCACTGATGGTGATGAATTTTCGGAGGTGTATTTTGAAGTTCTCTGACATCGGAACAGTTTAAAATCTTTTTAAAAGTGCTGTCTTAATTTGATCATTAATCCTACCGCATCCAATCAATTGTTTCTATGAGCCAGCCGCAGAAGCATTCTCTACTTGTCATCAGGCAAATAATGTAGGCAATAAAGACGGCAGCCGGTATTAGAAACGGAATGTCTAGCAACGCAAGATTGTATTCTTTTCGCACGAGCCTCTTAATCAAATCAAACATAAAACCTACGAACAGAATGATCAGTATAAATCCACCCAGCAAAACAATTCCCATTGCTGCATCTGTCGGATGTTCCTTTTTTCGGTTGGCTGCAAAGGCAATTTCGGAATAAACATACAGACAGAGTAACGGTAATACAACGATTACTAACCTGATCAGAAAAGCCTTGAGTAGCGTCATTTTTGAAATTTGAGTGGTCGTTATTGGTGAAATCTGCTGTCTATGCGCTCGTCGTACTTATTTCTGAGAAATTCTGCCATTTTACTTGCTGCGTGGAAGAAAAACAGTCCCAGAAGCCATCCGGCAAACACACCGCAGATAATTCCCGCTATTACTGAGATTTCCGGATTCCACCAGTCTTTTATAGAATTGATACACCAGAATGCAAATACGGAAAGCACGGTGCTTCCCAAGATTGATAATGATAAAATAAATGTTTTAAAACCTTTGCTCATCGACTTTTGCTGAAGACCGACGAGCACCGATGCCGAAATAATGCCGCCGCCAATGAAGCTGACAATGATAAAAAGAATGATCAAAATGAGGACAATGCCAAAAATAACAGCGAGAAGAAAAACCAGAGCGCCCATCAGCAATAGAACTGCGAGGAAATCGTCATCATTTCTGAAAGAGTCGATCAGGTAGAATTTTATGCGGAAAAAATTTGAAATTATAAGGGCTGGTACATTCATCTTCATGTTATTTGGCTTCAAATTACCATTTTAAAGGCAAACTTCGAAGAAAAAAATCATAATTTTTAATTTGACATCCGTTCTATCACGTCGTTGTAATCCTGTAGGTCTCTGTTATTTTCATCATAAATCCGTTGCCATTTGAAATTTGGAATCAGAATTTTGGTGGTTGCGGATTCATTCCAATCGACTGCGAAACCGTGATGTTTCAAAACTTCGACTACTTTTTTGCCAACTTCAATCGAAACCATATCGTCTTTATTATTGATTTTTTGAAAAGCGATGTACAAACTTGGATTGTCTTTTGAAATCGCTCTGGCAAGATCTTGCTCGTGGTAAAAGCAGTAGCCCTCGGACATTTTTCCATTTTCACGCAAAGCTCTTTCCACTTCTACCACTTCATATTCGCCGTCGCTGGTTTCAAAACCGGCGTTGTGTAATGCGATAATGTTCTTGTCGCAGAGTTCATCAAAAGCTTCTGTCAGCCTTTCTGTGTCAGTTGGACTTTTCCAGTTTTTACTTTCTGAGATTAAGTTTTCCCATTCATTATCAATCTGTTCATTTGCCCATTCTTCTGATATTTCGTCTTCAAATCCGTTATCTTCTATTTCTTCAATGATATTATCCTTGATCTCATCTATGGAAAGAAATCCCATTCTGACTTGCGAAACAATCGATTCGTAGATAAATTCCTGATTTTCTGTCATCATAATTTGTGATTAAAGTTGTACAAAAAATATTTAAAACTGAATTCTACATTCTATTTAATATCTCTTTCTTTTTAGTTTCGTAATCTTCGACAGTTATTAAGTCATTGTCCAGATACGCTTTCAATTTCATCAGCGTTTCCATTGGATCTTCGCTTGGAGCCTCTTTCTTAGGTTCTTCTTTTAGTTCAGGTGTGTTTACAGTAATTCCGCCAGAAGTTGCCCGCTTGTCCTCCAGTTCCTTCTGTCTGCGATATTCTATCATTTCTTCCTCTTTGGCTTGGGCGTATTGGTAAAGCTTTCGAGCTTGAGATTTTGGGATATAATCAATCGTTTCCACCAATCCGCTGACTGCAGTCATCTTAAAAGTAGAACCAAGAATCGCTTCACTAATGTGACTTTCGGCAACATCTTTCCACAGATAATCCTCAAAATCCGTAATCAACCCAAACGACTTGGAACGGAAAAAGATGATTCTTTTATTCGTTAGCACAATAGAATCCGGCGAAATATTGATTGCCGGTTTATTCTGCACCGCGATGTACTCAATGGTTTCGCTATTTGTCAATAAATCACTGACTTTTTCTAAGATTCTTTCTACAGATTTTGGATCTTGTTCTTCGTTGAGGTATTTTTTGAGGTTGTTGATCATTGTGATTAAATTTTGATGTTTATTTTAGAATATTAGAATTAAAAAGTTATTCTGATTCTATTTTAAATATATGGATGATATTATCAGGTTTATTCTCTTCAGAACTATCTAAAATTTTTTGAAACTTGCTCTCAATATTTTTTAAATTAACTTTTTGATTTGTTTTGATAATTACACTAGCAGGAAAAATATCTCCTTCAAATAAATCTTTTGATTGGATTCCTAAAAGTTTTGAAGCTTCTAGTTTTGCATCCTCCTTAGAAATGTATTTTAAATTGATAACTTCTAAGGTTTCGTTCAAGTATTTTTTGAAATCATTAAGTTGACTTTGACTTATGGAGTCTAGCAGAAAAAACTCATATTCATAAATTTTCTCTTCTTGCGTTTCATACTTTATTAAGAATTCTGACTCTCTTGTAAGTGCTGGTGAAAAATTCATAACTGAGAGCTTTTCTTTTAGGTTTTTAAAATTGATTTTAATAGTAGGAAATACTTGTTTAGTCGAATCAGATAAACTAATTAATTCATTTCTACCAAATGTATAAACTGTTAAGTTTAAGTAATTTTCGTTTTGTAATAGTTCTTTAGATTTTTGAGAAATGCTGGTTTGATAAAAATTATTGTCTATTTTTTTCCAGTCATAATTTTGCGCGTGTACAAATTGTATGAATAAGGTTAATATTAATGTGAGTTTATAAAAATTTTTCATTGATAATTTTGAGTCTATGATTTATGAATAGTGAAATTACAAAAACAAACTCAAAGTAGTAAACAAAAAACTGCATCAGAATCTCCAATGCAGTTTATATTTTATCTAAAAATTTAAATTCTAGCTTTCCAATTGGGTTCCCAAGAATTCCCATTCCTGCAAAGTCAAATCCAATTCTTCTTTGATTTTGTTGTAGGTTTCCAAAGTGTCTTCAGAAGGGTTTTCTTTCGTGAACGAACCTTCAAATTCCTCGATTTTAAGTTCAAGTTCAGAGATCTTTTCTTCAACTTTTTTGATCTTGTTCTGAATATTCTTTTGTTCTTTGCTTACGATAATATTAGATTCTTTCACTGGATCTGGAACTTTAACCACAGGCTCTGGAATGACTTCCTGATGAAGTTTTGCTTTCTCGGCAGAAACTTCTATGATACTTTCTTTCTGTCTGTATTCCAGATATTCATTGATGTCGCCAAGGAATTCCTTCATACTTCCATCACGGAATTCGAAGATTTTGTCAGACAATCCTTGCAGGAATTCACGGTCGTGAGAAATCACGATCAACGTTCCTTCAAACTTCTGAAGTGCCAGTTTGATAATCTCCTTAGACTGGATATCCAGGTGATTCGTAGGCTCATCCATAATCAATGTGTTGAACGGACGAAGCAACAATTTACAAAGTGCCAAACGGTTTCTTTCTCCCCCGGAAAGGACTTTCGTTTTCTTGGTCACATCGTCGCCCTGAAAAAGGAAAGATCCCAGAAGATCACGGACTCTAGGTCTTGTTTCCTCGGTTGCAGAGTCTTCCGCTTCCTGCAATACGGTTTTATCCGGCGTCAAAACTTCTTCCTGATTCTGCGCAAAATAGCCGATATTCACATTGTGACCAAGATTCCAGCTTCCTGAAAAATCGGTAATGTCGCCGGCAAGAATTTTCGCCAAAGTTGTTTTTCCCTGTCCGTTTTGTCCAAGCAATGCGATTCTGGCACCTCTTTCTACGATGAAATCTACTTTATCAAAAATCTGTTTTTTACCGTAAGCTTTCCCAAGATTTTGTGCTTCGAAAATCACTTTTCCTGGTTGTACACTTGGTTGGAAACGGATATTGAATTTGGAAACGTCATCATTCTCAACTTCGATGCGTTCCAGTTTGTCGAGTTTTTTGATCAATGACTGCGCAAAAGATGCTTTGGAAGCACTCGCACGGAATTTGTTGATCAATTCTTCGGTATGTTTTACTTCTGCATCCTGGTTTTTCTTCGCCTGGATGAGTTTTTCTTTTCTGTCTTTTCTAAGTTCCAGATATTTGGAATAGTTGGCTTTGTAATCGTCAACTTTTCTGTTGTTTACATCAAAAGTCCGGTTACAGGTAGAAGTCATAAACTGTTTGTCGTGACTTACCAATAACATCGATCCCTGATAATTTGTCAGGAAATCCTCCAGCCAGATGATAGATTCCATATCCAGGTGATTGGTAGGCTCATCCAGAAGCATCAAGTCGTTTTGCTGAAGAAGCAATTTTGCCAACTCAATTCTCATTCTCCAACCTCCGGAAAATTCGTCGGTTATTTTCTGAAAATCATCCGCTTTGAAACCTAATCCAAATAGAATTTTCTCAACATCACCTTCCAGGTTATAAGCATCGAAATTCATCAGCATATCATTCAGATCCGTCATTCTGTTGATGAGATCGGTGTAAGCATCACTTTCGTAATCTGTTCTGGTTGCGAGTTGGTGATTGACTTCTTCCAACTCGTCTTTCAAAGCATTGATCTGTTCAAAAGCCTGCATCGTTTCGTCCCAAACGGTTCTTCCTTTTACGAAGTCCAGATCCTGTTTTAGGAAACCAATGGTGATTTTACCTTCAGTAACCACGTTGCCTTCATAATAATTGATTTCTCCGGAAAGTATTTTAAGAAGCGTGGATTTCCCGGCTCCGTTTTTTCCGACCAACCCGATTTTATCGCCTTTTTTGATGGTAAAATTGGTGTCTTTGAAAAGATAATTTCCTGCGTGATGTAAGCCTAATCCCTGAACCGAAAGCATTGTATTCTATATTTTATTTGAATTTGCAAAAATAGCATAAATTATTGAGGTGGCGGGGACCTTTTTGTCGAAAGAAATAATCAACGTTATAATTGTTTATGACTACTTATAATCAGGAGATATTATAATTATTTAGCGATTGTGATAACAAACTTGTTTTTATATTAAAAATTTTGTAAATATGCACTAGTTTAATTATTAAAAAAAAATTTATGAAAAAAATCTTTACTTCTTTAGCAGTTATAGCTTTAACTGTAAATTCTTTTGCGCAGGTACTAACACAAAGTGCGACACAAACTGTTTCTCCGACGGGTTCTGTAGCTTGTGGAAGCCAGGCAAATGGTTATACCGCTGATAATTCTTACATCAGAGTTTTTAAATTGTCAGATTATGGTATTAATTATAATTATAAGATTACCAAAGTGGATTTTGGTGTTCAAACTGCTAATTCGTCATTTCCGGTTGAGGTAAATGTTTACAACTGGACAGGTGGTACATTTCCAACAGGAACTGCCGCTTTGTTAGGGACAGCAAATGTTAACCTTACGACTGCAAGTCCCGGTACAATAGTGAACACAGGTACAGCTTTGACAGCAAATGTTCCTGCAGGTTCTACATTTGTTCTTGAGGTTTACCATGACGGTGATGTTCAACCACCTCAGGCTTTCTATATGGGGACAAATGCTGGCGCGCAGACGGGGCCTTCATACCTTTCTTCTGAAACCTGCAATATTTTAACTCCTACAGCGACAGGTACAGGTGGATTGGCTGCTTTTGGTACGGCAAGATGGGTAATGTCTGTAACAGGCGTAAATGCTACTTTAGGGACGACTGAAGTTATCAATTCCAGACAGTTGCAAATCTATCCAAACCCTGTAAAAGATGTTCTTAACTTCAAATTGGCTGATGGATTGAATGTAGAGTCGATCGAGATCTATGATCTTACAGGCAAACAAATCAATGTGAAAAGTTCAAAATTGGTTTCCTCTGTTAATGTATCTTCTTTAGCAAAAGGTAATTACGTTTTGAGGGTGAAAGCTAACGACGGAAAAGTACACATCCAAAAACTTATTAAAGACTAATTTTAGTTTTTTTATTAATTAAAGAGAGCCTGGTGCTCTCTTTTTTTATTTTTACAATCCTTATCTTTGTAAAAATCTTAAACAAAATGAGCAAACCGATTACTGAGTTTATAGAAAAATATTATCTGCATTTCAACGCAGCAGCATTGGTAGATGCGTCCAAAGGTTATGTTGCCCACCTGAAAGATGGCGGAAAAATGATGATTACACTTGCCGGTGCAATGTCTACGGCAGAATTAGGAAAAATTCTTGCTGAGATGATCCGTCAGGGAAAAGTGGATTTCATTTCCTGTACTGGTGCAAACCTTGAGGAAGATCTGATGAATCTTGTGGCACACACGCATTATGAAAGAGTTCCAAACTATAGAGATCTGACGCCTCAGGAAGAGTGGGGACTTTTAGAAAGAGGTCTTAATAGAGTGACAGACACTTGTATCCCGGAAGAAGAAGCGTTCCGAAGATTGCAGAAACACATCTACGAAATCTGGAAAGATGCAGACACGAAAGGTGAAAGATATTTCCCGCACGAATATATGTACAAAATGATCTTATCAGGCGTTCTTGAGCAGTATTACGAGATTCCGAGAGAAAATTCCTGGATGATCGCTGCGGCTGAGAAAAACCTGCCAATCGTAGTTCCGGGCTGGGAAGATTCTACAATGGGAAATATTTTCACATCCTATTGTATCAAAGGCGATTTGAAGTTTTCAACTATGAAGTCGGGAATCGAATATATGGCTTATTTAGCCGATTGGTATCCGAAAAATTCTGGCGGAAAAGGGGTAGGATTCTTCCAGGTTGGAGGTGGAATTGCCGGTGATTTCCCAATCTGTGTGGTGCCGATGTTGTACCAGGATATGGAAATGCACGATATTCCTTTCTGGAGTTATTTCTGTCAGATTTCCGATTCTACAACGTCTTACGGATCCTATTCAGGAGCTGTTCCCAATGAGAAAATCACTTGGGGAAAATTGGATATCAACACACCGAAATTCATCGTGGAAAGTGACGCGACGATTTGCGCACCATTGATGTTCAGTTATATTCTTGAAAATTCTTAATTGAATTAATTACATAAAAAAAGCGTTCAAATTAGTTTTGAACGCTTTTTTTATGTTTTAATGTTTGATGATTTAATCTAATGAATTCAGCAGAACTTTATATCTGTAACCGAAAATCAGTTTCTGAAATTTGTTGAGTTTTGTAAAATCCCTTTTGCTGTATTTTGGTAGAATTGCTTTGTTGATGTTGTTCAGAACTCTGAAAATTGCTTTTTTCATAACTTGAAATTTTAAAATACTGATTGTTAAAATACAAGTTTTAAGCCACGCCAAGAATCATTTATCAATCATTATTTATCATTTATTTCTAAAGCATCATCACATTTTCAATTTTTGCAACCTGCTGATAAATGTCTATGACCTGATCTGCGTCCATTACGAAACATTGTAAAGAAACGGAAGTGTATTTTCCCTTGGAGCTTTCCCTGTTGGATAAAGTGTATTTCAGTCCGTCAAAAACTCTTAAGATTTCGGTGATCTTTTCAGAATCGCCGGGAACGATGAATTTGAATAGATATTCTTCCGGGAAGTTGTGCTGGCTTTCCAGTTTTTCCTTCAGCGACTTGTAAAATTCTTCCTGGTTATCGTGATTCGTCTCTATAATATCTGCCATTTTATTTTTTGAATATTTAATTAATAAAAAATCTCCGTAAAAACGGAGATCAAAGTTAGTGATATTTAATTTGTTGCTAAGAAGGATTTTCCGCAGTCGCTTCCTGAGGCAGCGAAACGTCATCCGGAGCTGACTCCAGCGCTTTATCGAGACTGAAAAGAGATTCATCGCTTGCACTGTCTCCACCGGCGATTTTCAATTTATCAATCAGGTCAAGTGCCAGTTTCTCTTCCTCAATCTGTTCTTTTACAAACCATTGCATAAAGTTCCACGTTGCCCAGTCTTTTTCTTCAAAAGAAAGGTTGACAATGTCGTAGATGGCCGTCGTATTATCTACTTCGTGCTGGAAAACTTTGTTGAAGCAGTCGGTGAGGTTTGATGGATTTTCGGGCGGTGCCGGGATAGCTTCCACTTTCGCTTCGCCGCCTCTGTCGAGAATGTACCGCATTACTTTTATCATATGATTTCTCTCTTCCTGAGAATGTCTGTATAGGAAATTGGCGATACCGCCGTAGCCTTTTACATCGGCCCAACAGCCGTATGAAAGGAAAATCTGCGAGGCGTGCGCTTCTTTGGTCATTTGTTTTATCAGAGCGTTCTGAATAGCTGGTGAAAGTCTATTGGTGTTCATAATTTATTTTAATATTTGGTTGATATAAATTGTTATGGATAGATCATTGAAAATTAATTCCAAGGATTATTTACTATTGGCTCATTTTGAAGCAATAATAATTTAATTTCCAATAAATGCTCAAATACTGAGCCAAAACGGGGAATTGATCTTGCTCTTTTTTTTGATATAATTGTTAATTTATCGAATTAAATCAATGTAAATCAATACTATATGATTTATTACGATTAATTAACGTCCTGTTAAAATTTTCTTTATATTCGGTGTAAGAAAATAATACATAAGAATATTATGAAAAAAAATTATGTGAAATTACCATTATTGATTGCTGCAATCTATTTTGGAGGCAATTTGCATGCCCAATCCACACAGGATACAACTTCTGCTGAAACGAAAATAGAAGAGGTAGTTGTGATTGGATATGGTACTAGAAAAAAAGTTGATAATACAACTGCAATCAGCTCAATCGGAGGCGATGAAATTACTAAAACTAAAGTTCTAAACGCTTCACAGGCTATTCAGGGAAAGGCTGCAGGTGTGCAGGTAACAGCTTCTGATCTGCCAGGATCTACTCCCACAGTTATGATTAGAGGGCTGGGAACTGTTTTGGGTGGTAGAACACCACTGTATGTTGTGGACGGAATGTTTATGGATAATATAAACAATATTAATTCCAACGATATCTTGAGTTACGACATCTTAAAGGATGCTTCTGCACTGGCAATTTACGGTAATAGAGCCGCCAACGGTGTTATTATTATTACGACAAAGTCGGGAAGAGGTAAAATTAACGTCGAATACGACGGTCTAGTGGGCATCAGGACGCCATTGAAAAAGGTGGAGATGGCCAATGCCCAAGAATTTGTAAATTATAATAATATTGCAAACAGCAGATTGTCCGCACCAGGTGTTCCTTTCTCAACGAATCAAGCGTATAATACCGATTGGTTTAAGGAAACGACCAGAACAGGGATGTACAATCAGCATAATATTGCTATTTC
>Ga0302347_1003471_pt1 | contig 13883 bp, 12 predicted proteins | sample PhyWR1_FD_202178 | JGI IMG/M metagenome (GOLD analysis project Ga0302347, IMG submission 202178) | Leaf surface microbial communities from wheat plants in UC Gill Tract Community Farm, Albany, California, United States - DLSL W.R1 (v2)... | ecosystem: Host-associated > Plants > Phyllosphere >...
CCGGCGAATGCGCCGCTGTCGGTTAATCACCAGGGCCTGTCAGCAGCCTCTACGGTCTCTTTTAACTTGCCAACCGGGAAATCGCTGTCGGAGGCCAGCGCGGCCATTGACCGGGCAATGACTCAGCTTGGCGTACCGTCCAGCGTACGCGGCAGCTTTGCCGGTACCGCACAGGTATTTCAGGAGACGATGAACTCACAGTTGATCCTGATCCTGGCCGCTATCGCCACGGTCTATATCGTGCTGGGTATTTTATACGAGAGCTACGTCCATCCGCTGACGATCCTGTCGACGCTGCCCTCGGCAGGCGTTGGCGCGCTGCTGGCGCTGGAAGCATTCGATGCCCCGTTCAGCCTAATTGCCCTGATTGGGATTATGCTATTAATTGGCATTGTGAAGAAAAACGCCATCATGATGGTTGATTTTGCCCTTGAGGCGCAGCGCAACGGTAACTTGCCGCCGGAAGAGGCTATTTTCCAGGCCTGCCTGCTGCGTTTTCGCCCGATCATGATGACCACCCTGGCCGCGCTTTTTGGTGCGCTTCCGCTGGTGCTGTCCGGCGGCGACGGGTCAGAACTGCGCCAGCCGCTTGGAATAACCATCGTTGGCGGCCTGGCGATGAGTCAGATCCTGACGCTGTACACCACCCCGGTGGTCTACCTGTTCTTTGACCGCCTGCGGTTACGTTTTTCGCGAAAAACCCGACAACCGGTAATCGAGTAACATGACTGAACTGCCCGCCAGCGTACGCTGGCAACTCTGGATTGTGGCATTTGGCTTTTTTATGCAATCGCTGGATACCACTATCGTCAACACCGCCCTCCCCTCAATGGCGCAGAGCCTCGGGGAAAGCCCGCTGCATATGCATATGGTGATCGTTTCCTACGTGCTGACGGTTGCCGTCATGCTTCCGGCGAGCGGCTGGCTGGCCGATCGTATTGGGGTACGCAATATTTTTTGTACTGCGATAGTGCTGTTTACCCTTGGCTCGTTTTTCTGCGCTCAGGCGGGCAATCTCAACGAACTGGTGATGGCGCGCGTGCTCCAGGGCATAGGTGGTGCCATGATGGTTCCCGTCGGGCGGCTGACGGTAATGAAAATCGTGCCGCGCGAGCAGTATATGGCGGCGATGACCTTCGTCACCCTGCCGGGACAGGTCGGCCCGCTGCTCGGCCCGGCGCTGGGTGGCGTGCTGGTAGAGTACGCCTCCTGGCACTGGATCTTCTTAATCAATATTCCGGTCGGCATTATTGGCGCAATCGCCACCTTACTGCTGATGCCTAACTATAAAATGCAGACCCGACGTTTTGATATGTCCGGGTTTATTTTGCTGGCGCTGGGCATGGCAACACTGACCCTGGCGCTCGACGGGCAAAAAGGTCTGGGAATATCCGCCCTGCCGCTGGCCGGGCTGGTGGTTATCGGTATTTTGTCGGTGTTACTTTATTTGCATCATGCCAAAGGTAACGATAACGCGCTGTTTAATCTTAATTTGTTCAAAACACCGACCTTTTCGCTGGGGCTGGCAGGCAGTTTCGCCGGACGAGTGGGAAGCGGGATGCTGCCATTTATGACCCCGGTATTCCTGCAAATTGGCCTCGGCTTTTCGCCCTTTCATGCCGGACTCATGATGATCCCGATGGTGCTGGGCAGTATGGGAATGAAACGCATCGTCGTGCAGGTGGTTAACCGTTTTGGCTATCGCCGGGTGCTGGTAGCCACCACGCTCGGTCTGGCGCTGGTCAGCCTGCTGTTTGTGAGTGTCGCGCTGCTCGGCTGGTTCTGGCTGTTGCCGGTGGTTCTGCTATTACAAGGAATGGTGAATTCAACGCGCTTCTCCTCAATGAATACCCTGACGCTGCAAGATTTGCCGGACGACCTTGCCAGCGGCGGCAACAGTATGCTGTCGATGATCATGCAATTGTCGATGAGTATTGGCGTCACCGTTGCCGGGCTGCTGCTGGGGATGTACGGACATCAGCATATTGCCATCGACAGCAGCACCTCACACAGCGTCTTTATGTCTGTCTATGTCAGTATGGCGGCGATCATTGCCCTGCCAGCGCTGATTTTTGCTCGCGTCCCGGATGACACCCGTAAAAACGCGGTTATTGCCCGGCGTAAAAGGAGAAACTCGTGAAGTTATGGCGACCCGGCATTACCGGCAAATTGTTCCTCGCTATTTTTGCCACCTGCATTTTGCTGCTGGTCACGATGCACTGGGCGGTGCGTTTCAGCTTCGAACGCGGTTTTATCGACTACATTAAGCGTGGAAATGAACAGCGCCTGCAAATGCTTAGCGATGCCCTGAGCGAGCAATATGAGCAGCACGGCAACTGGCAATTTTTACGCAATAACGACCGCTTTATATTCCAGATCCTGCGCTCGCTTGAGCGGGATGGTGAAGATCATCCCCATCCCGGCGGCGGTCCGGATCGCGAGCCGGGGCCAGGGATGCCGCCGCACGGCTGGCGCACCCAGTTCTGGGTGGTCGATCAACAGCAACAGGTGCTGGTCGGCCCTCGCGCCCCGGTTCCCCCGGACGGTACGCGACGGGCGATTACCGTTGACGGCCAGCGCGTCGGAGAGGTTATTGCCTCGCCGGTTGAGCGGCTGACGCGCAATACGGATATCAATTTTGATCGCCAGCAGCGGCGCACCAGCTGGCTGATTGTCGCCCTGGCCACGCTGCTGGCGGCGCTGGCCACGTTTCCGCTGGCCCGTGGTCTGCTGGCCCCGGTAAAACGGCTGGTCGACGGGACGCATAAGCTGGCCGCCGGAGACTTTTCGACCCGCGTGGCGGCCAGCAGTCAGGATGAACTGGGCAAGCTGGCGCAGGACTTTAACCAGCTTGCCAGCACGCTTGAGCGCAATCAGCAGATGCGCCGCGATCTGATGGCGGACATTTCTCATGAGCTGCGCACGCCGCTCGCGGTGCTGCGCGGTGAACTGGAGGCTATTCAGGACGGCGTGCGCAAGTTCACGCCGGAGTCGGTGCTCTCCCTGCAGGCAGAAGTCGGCACGCTGACTAAACTGGTGGATGATTTGCACCAGCTGTCAATGTCTGACGAAGGCGCGCTGGCATATCAAAAAGCGCCGGTGAATCTCTTCCCGCTGGCAGAAATGGCCGCCGGCGCATTCCGCGAACGTTTCGCCAGCCGTGGCCTGACTCTGCGGCTGCTGCTGCCGGAAAGCGCGACGGTATTTGGCGACGGTGACCGGCTGATCCAGCTGTTTAACAACCTGCTGGAAAACAGTCTGCGCTACACTGACAGCGGCGGGCATTTGCTGATCACCGCAGTGATGAGCGCGACCCACGTGACGCTGGATTTTGCCGACAGCGCACCGGGCGTAACCGACGCGCAGCTTGACCGGCTGTTTGAACGGTTCTGGCGTGCGGAAGGTTCACGTAATCGTGCCAGCGGCGGCTCAGGTTTGGGCCTGGCCATCTGTCAGAACATTGTCGCGGCCCACGGCGGTACGCTACATGCTGCGCACTCGCCGTACGGCGGCGTGAGTATTAAAGTACAACTACCGTTAGATCGCGATGGACAGAGGGATGTATGACTGCGTTACCGATTAATGATAAAACTCCGCGAATTTTAATCGTGGAAGATGAGCCTAAACTAGGTCAATTACTCATCGACTATCTGCTGGCGGCGAATTATGCGCCGACCCTGCTCACTGATGGCGATAAAGTACTGGCCTATGTCCGCCAGACCCCGCCGGATCTGATCCTGCTGGATCTGATGCTTCCCGGCACTGACGGCCTGACCCTCTGTCGAGAGATCCGTCGTTTTTCCGAAGTGCCTGTCGTTATGGTCACCGCAAAAATAGAAGAAATAGACCGCCTGCTGGGGCTGGAAATCGGTGCCGATGATTATATTTGCAAGCCATACAGTCCCCGTGAAGTGGTGGCGCGGGTCAAAACCATCCTTCGTCGCTGCAAACCGCAGCGTGAACTAAAAGCCCTTGATGCCCAAAGCCCGCTGATCGTTGATGAAAGCCGGTTTCAGGCCTCGTGGCACGATAAACTTCTCGATTTAACCCCGGCTGAATTTCGCCTGCTTAAAACTCTGTCGCAGGAGCCGGGGAAAGTCTTCTCGCGCGAACAGTTGCTGAACCACCTCTACGATGACTACCGGGTAGTGACCGATCGGACCATCGATAGCCATATCAAAAACCTGCGGCGCAAGCTGGAAGCGCTGGATGCCGAGCAATCCTTTATTCGTGCCGTATACGGCGTGGGATATCGCTGGGAAGCGGATGCCTGCCGATTAGGGTAGTTACGCTGCCCTCCCGCTTACGGTATAACGATTGCCATCATCTACAACCCATAAGGATTTAACCATGCTGCCACGACGCTACGGAGTGTGTGCCCTGATGGTATTCTCATTTTGCGCCCAGGCTGAAGTCAGCGATCGGGAGTACGCCGAGGCCTGCGCCAAAATACCTGGCTATGCCCATCAGGGAGAAAGCGCGTATCAGGCGAAGAATTATGCCAAAGCCCGGGACGCGTTTGAATTACAGGCGATGTGGAGTGAAAGCTGCGAATATGATAATAAAGCGCTCGCGACCGCCTATAACAACATTGCGCTAACCTGGATCCGTGAAAAACAGTACCGTAAAGCGCAGGCGTGGCTTAACCTGCTGCCGCGCGATCCAAAATCGGTCTACAACCTTAATTTGATTAAAGATAAGCTGGCTGCCCTTCCCCCGTCGTCCAGCCCGGCCGGAGAGTACTGGCAATACGCCGGCGGTGCCGCCTGGAATACGCTTACCCTGAAAGCCGGAAAAAGCGCGGATCGGTATCAGGCCGATTTTATGGGATATTACTTCGGCATGACGGGAGCCTTATACGGGCCCAACACCGGCGAGTTTTCCGCTCCGCTGACCTTAAAGGACGGGAAAGGCGTGATTGCCTTACGTGAGGCGGATTATATTCATTGCGATATTGCGGTCACCGCCACGCCTGACGCCATTGACTTAAAAACCGATAACCCCCAGGAGTGCGGTTTCGGGCATAACGTCGATGCTAACGGTCAATACGTGCGGGTTAACTAACATCCTCCCCCGTCAGCGAGGACGTAAGGTTTACTCCTTCCCTCGCTGGCGCTACAATTCCCGCCCTTAAAGTAAGGGAACCCCCTTCACCGCCTTATCAGGTAAGGCGGATCTGACCTGTCATCAGAACGAGAACATCATGTTTAAACCGGAACTCCTTTCGCCGGCGGGAACGCTGAAAAATATGCGTTACGCTTTCGCCTATGGTGCCGATGCGGTATACGCGGGCCAGCCGCGCTATTCGCTGCGCGTACGTAATAATGAATTCAACCATGAAAATTTGCAGCTCGGCATTAATGAAGCCCATGCGCTTGGCAAAAAATTCTACGTGGTGGTGAACATTGCGCCGCATAACGCCAAGCTGAAAACCTTTATCCGCGATTTAAAACCGGTGGTGGAGATGGGGCCGGACGCGCTGATTATGTCCGATCCCGGTTTAATTATGCTGGTACGCGAGCACTTTCCGCAGATGGCGATTCATCTGTCGGTGCAGGCTAACGCCGTTAACTGGGCGACGGTGAAGTTCTGGAAACAGATGGGGCTGACCCGGGTGATCCTCTCCCGCGAACTGTCGCTGGACGAAATTGGCGAAATCCGCGAACAGGTGCCGGAGATGGAGATTGAAATCTTCGTCCACGGTGCGCTGTGCATGGCCTACTCGGGCCGCTGCCTGCTTTCCGGCTACATCAATAAACGCGATCCTAATCAGGGCACCTGTACCAACGCCTGTCGCTGGGAATATAACGTGCAGGAAGGCAAAGAGGATGATGTGGGCAATATCGTGCATAAGCATGAGCCGATCCCGGTGCAGAACGTCGAGCCGACCCTTGGGCTTGGCGCGCCAACCGATCAGGTGTTTATGCTGGAAGAAGCCAAACGTCCGGGCGAATACATGACCGCCTTCGAAGATGAACACGGCACCTATATCATGAATTCAAAAGATCTACGCGCCATTGCTCACGTGGAACGTCTGACTCAGATGGGCGTTCACTCGCTGAAAATCGAAGGCCGCACTAAATCTTATTATTATTGTGCGCGTACTGCTCAGGTATACCGGAAGGCCATTGACGACGCCGCCGCCGGACTGCCGTTTGACGCCAGCCTGCTGGAAACGCTGGAAGGTCTGGCGCATCGCGGCTATACCGAAGGTTTCCTGCGTCGCCATACGCATGACGACTATCAAAACTACGAATATGGCTACTCTATTTCCGAGCGTCAGCAGTTTGTCGGGGAATTTACTGGCGAACGCAAAGGTGAACTGGCCGCCGTGGCGGTTAAAAATAAGTTTTCGACAGGCGACAGCCTGGAGCTGATGACCCCGCAGGGTAACGTTAACTTTACCCTCGAACAGATGGTAAATTCCAAAGGTGAGGCCATGACGGTCGCCCCTGGTGACGGACATACCGTCTGGCTACCTGTTCCCCGGGAGATGGCGCTGGATTATGCCCTGCTGATGCGCAATTTTAGCGGACAAAACACCCGCAATCCGCATGGTAATTAGTTTATTGACGTTATTTTTAGCGAGTGAATGGATCTTAGAATCGGATCACACACCGCTGTGTTTAATAAGGATATTATCCGTTCGCTGAAAAACATAACTCATAAATGCTCGTTGTACCAGGAACCACCTCCTTAGCCTGCGTAATCTCCCTTACGCAGGCGTATTTTTTCCTTCAATATAATGAAATAGAAGGTTTTATTTCAGCTCACGCCCACATATTGACCACATCGATACAAAAAGCCCTGCACTTGCGGGGCTATGATTTCCTGGAGAATCTAAAAAGTGATCTAACGACACCGTTGAACCCATCCTGGGCAGTTACGTTCATTACTAACTGAAGGTTGTATCTAATCCTGGCGGCAGGTCAACCTCGCCACGGCGGTGCATGCGAACTCACGCACTAAATGCATACACGGCTAGAAAACAGAAAAATCGCGGAAAAGTGACATAAAAAACCGGCATTTTCGGTACCGGTCCGGTAATTATTTGCCGTTTAACCCGAGAATGATGCTGCGTAATTCTTCGGTACATGTATCACCCGGCAACCTGCGACGGCGGTTTTTTTCTCATTTTACGCTGTTACGCCGTCCAGCGAACATTCCAGCCATCTTTAAACAAGATATTTCCATCGGTGTACTTCCATGTGATGTTTTCATAGCGAAGCTCTATAGCCTCCATATGAGTTCCGCTAACGCCACCCGGAAGCAATGAGGGGGTAATACTGCTAATTTTTACGTTTTCAAGCTCAATATTGAAATACTCAGTTTCTATCCCCGCTTCAGTAATTCTATACATTCGGATTATTGCCGACTTAAGGGTCCGCCCCTCGCAGAGTGCGCGGAATAGAACAGGCGTAGTTTGGTCAAACTCCTTCTGTACGCAGATCGGGGAGTGAACTCTTGTACCTGTCAGCTTTCCATAATTCGGATCAACCGGGATGCTGACATTATGAGTTAATGTTTTTAGCTCAATCGAACCGAGCCGGGTAGGCATCATGCAACCGCCTACAATGGGCGAGTCATTTTCATCAGTTAACCATAAATGCGCTGGAGTAGACATAATTCACATCCTTTTAAAAATCACTTTGACGGCTTTGCCGTAAGATAAACAACAATGAATACTAAAACGGCAAAAATCCCGCTTATTTGAATAGCGTAAGAAGGGAAAAATTTAACCGCAATCATAAAGAAAATAAAAATTGCAACGGCTGGCATATAAGTCCGGACAAAAAAACCGACTTGATATCTTAACCAATTCTTTAAAAAGCCCATTAACTGGCCATCCTGGAAATTATATTTACAATATCATCATCAGATAGATAAGTGTGCTCAAAAACCCGAGCTTTCACAAAAATCGGTTCTACGATGAAATACATCATCTCCAGCTTTCTAAGATAGAGAGCGTGATAGTATCCAGGCCCCCAAAGTTTAAGCCTGTCCGCGCTTTCCGCCGCTTGCTGCACATAGCCATAAAGTCCAGCAGCACCTACGGCACCGCCAGCCAACGCACGGACGCGCCCGACCACCAGAGGACTAAAACCAAGGCTCAAACATATGGTCGTAGTTATACCAAGCGTAAGAGAATCAGCTGTCAGACTACTGGTTGAAATATTTAAACCTAATTTCAATAGTCGCCATTTTATAAATTCTAATTGCTGCTGTGTTTTATGCTGCAACACACCCTTGAAATAGGCTTCAATCAAATCGTATACAATACGACGATCGCGAAAAAGCTGATATAGCCCCTCTCCAAAGCGGACATCTTCACTTTTCAGTTTTGCGCAAACATCCTGATAATTATCAGTAAAACAGGAGGTATAATATATTGCGCGGGTTGCACCATCTTTAATTCTGGCGGCTGTTTGTACTACCTGCTCGCCAACGCCTTTTACAGCCTTATCAAGCTGCAACGCCATTAGTTTTTCTGCCTGCATTTCTCTTATGATTAAATCGCTGTAGTACATACCCCGTCCCTGCGGTTGATAAACACACACACTGCAAAAAGTAACACATTTACGTGAAATTATTAAATAAAAAGAAAATGATGAATAAACCATTCATAATATGAATACACTCAAGCAATTCATACATCCATTAACTAATCGTAAGTAATCTGGAAACAACCGTCAAAATTATAGCTTCTCTCGCCAACAGAATTGCAGAGATTAATTCACAGCTTCGCCACTCATTTTATAATTAACGGGGGGAGCATCATCACACTGCAACGAATTTTGGGTCACTCACGAATAGAGCAAATAATGGTATATGCGCACTTTGTCCCGGAATATTTGCAGGATGCCATTTCGCTCAATCCGTTAAGGGGTGGTATTGAGGCCCAGAGCGTCCACAAAGTGTCCACTGACGGATAACTACATGGCTCTCAATGGTCTTGTGTGCCGTGCAAACCCGCATTACACCGCTGAAAGCCAGTAGCCGTAAGGATCGTAATCTCCCTTACGCAGGCGTATTTTTTCCTCCCGCCTATTTCAGCCTGTTCTTACGCGCGTTTCCCTTTCCTGAGATACACTTATATTCTGGAATTTGGGTCGCGATGACCGCGCCCCTTCCCTGAAAAATGACCAATATGTCAGCGCGTTGCGATAAGAGGCAAAAAAGGATGACCAATTTCCCCGCCAGTTTACTCATTCTGAATGGTAAAAACGCCGGTGATGAACTGTTACGCGAAGCCATTTATATGCTGCGCAACGAGGGTGTAACCCTTCACGTACGCATCACCTGGGAAAAAGGCGATGCGCAGCGCTATGTCGAAGAAGCCTGGCGTCTGGGCGTTGAAACGGTTATCGCTGGCGGAGGTGACGGGACGATTAATGAAGTGTCGACCGCGCTGATCCAGCTTTCCGGGGAGAATATCCCGGCGATGGGCATCTTGCCACTCGGCACCGCCAATGATTTTGCCACTAGCGCCGGCGTACCGGATACGCTGGATAAAGCGCTAAAGCTGGCGATCGCGGGTAACGCGGTGGCAGTGGATATTGCCATGGTAAACGGTAAAACCTGTTTTATTAATATGGCGACCGGCGGGTTTGGTCCACGGATCACCAGTGAAACGCCGGAAAAATTGAAATCCGCGCTCGGTGGCGTTTCCTATCTTATTCACGGGCTGATGCGCATGGATACGCTGGCACCGGACCGCTGTGAAATTCGCGGTGAAAACTTTCACTGGCAGGGTGACGCGTTGGTCATTGGTATTGGCAATGGTCGTCAGGCTGGCGGCGGTCAGCAACTTTGCCCCGAAGCGCTCATTAATGACGGCCTGCTGCACCTGCGTATCTTTACCGGAGATGGCCTGCTACCGGCTATTTTTACTACCCTGACTCAGCCGGAAGACAGCCCGAATATTATCGACGGTACTTCATCCTGGTTTGAAGTCACCGCCCCGCACGAGATCACCTTTAACCTTGACGGCGAGCCGCTGCGCGGGGAAACCTTTCGCATTGAGATCCTGCCGGAAGCATTACGCTGCCGCCTGCCACCGGACTGCCCGCTGCTGCGCTGACCGTCCGGCGGCACAGGTATCAGGACGCTTTTAATGCGCCGTCATCGGCATAACGGGTTTTGCGGGCAAAACCCGGCTGCTCAACGTCAATAAATGAGCACACGACAAAGGCTACGATATACAGCGCAGTATAGGCAATGACCACGCCAAGAGTGTCGAACCACGGCAGCAAGACTACGGCGATAGCCGGTGCAAGGAAGTTAGACAGACCGGCGGAAAGGTTATAGACCGATATTGCCGCACCGGTATGATTTGGCTCCAGCGCCGGAAACACCGCTGCCATCGGCACAAAAGCCGCGACAAAAATACCCAGCGAAATTGCCGGGATCAGCGCCATCGCAAAATTATGCCCGGCCCACAGCGGAATGTAATAAAACGCGAGGCTGGACAGCGCCATGCCGATGCAGCCAAACCAGCGCACCACTTTCATCCAGCCCAGCTTTTCCGACACCACGCCCCAGAAAATATTAGAGAAGATGGTGGTAAAGAAGAACACCGCCCACACCTGAAGCCATTCAGACGTGGTAAAACCGAGCCTGTCGACAAACATCATCGGCATAATAACCGCGAAACCGAACAGTGACAGGGTATTGATAATCCGCACGATGCTGGAACACAAAATATTTTTATTGGTGTACAGCAGCGTTACCGCGCGGCTTAACTCAGCAAACTTTTCCCGGGTCGAGAGATTATGCATTCGGGTTGGCGTCTTAACATTGCGCAGCGACACCATCGCGATCAGCCCGCCGGCGACGCAGAACGCCAGCGCCATCCACAGCGTGCCCAGTTCGCCCATCAGTGGAATAGTGAAGCTCGGAATATAGCTGCCAGCAACGCCAATCCCAATCGAGTAAACCGCCCAGTACCATCCCAGCGCAGAACTGGCGCTTTCGCTTTTCACGTTGTGAATGATAATCACGATAAAGGAGTAGAGGAACAGCGGGTAGGCGAAGCCGCGAATGCCGTAAAACAGCAGGATCAGCGCATAGTTAGCATGACCAAGACCGAACACCAGAAACAGAACGTGGAAGATGGCCCACATCACAAAGCCAATCAACATGGTTTTTTGCGGAGTGATAATTTCAGCGACCACGCCGGAGATCCACGCTGACAGTGCTGCTGCCAGCCCATAAAGGGTAAAGGCAAACGACGCCTCTGCCGGCGTAAATCCGAGGCCGGTAATGTAGTGCGAAAGAAACGCCAGCTCAAATCCGTCTCCGGTCATAAATACCGCGATAGCGAGATAGCCCCATAACAGATTAAGCGGCAATCCCAGCCACTGATTATTGGTATTCGTCATAATTGCCTCATTTGTAGGGTATAAGGTTCTGGTGCCCTGCCCGCTGGCAGGACACCTTTTTTAAAAATTATGTATTCCGAAACCTGAGATCGTTTTGATAAAGCGCGTTGAACGTTTGATAACGCTGGCGCAGAAGGTCCTGACACGCGGCTGTCGGGGCGTAGACGTTATACACCTCCGGCTTTTTACAGACTGCTTCAATGGACTGACCGGTGGCGAGACAGGCCAGACGGGCCGCTCCCAGCGCGCCGCCGGTTTCGCCGCCTTTGTGGGTAACAATCGGCATGTCGAGGATATCGGCCAGCAGTTGCGCCCAGTACGGACTGCGGGCACCGCCGCCCACCAGCGAACATTGTTCAATACGCGTTCCGCTTTGCTGGAGGACGCGTAACCCATCGGCGATGCCAAAGCTCACGCCTTCCAGTACGGCGTAGCCCAGCAGGGCGCGATTAGTAGAATGCGTCATCCCGTAAAACAGGCCTTTGGCATTGGGATCGTTATGCGGCGTACGCTCGCCGGACAAATAGGGCAGAAACTGCGGCGCGCTGGCTCGCTGCTCATCGCTCAGTTCAGCGACCTCCTCCAGCAGAGCGGCTTCAGTGGTTCCCACCAGGCGGCAAAACCATTGCAGACAGCTGGCCGCGCTGAGCATCACGCTCATCTGGTGCCAGCGATCCGGCAATACGTGACAAAAAGCGTGTACCGCCGACTGTGGCGCAGGGCGATAAGCGTCGTTGACCACAAATAAAACGCCGGACGTGCCGAGGGAGATAAAGGCATCGCCAGGGGCGACTGCACCCACACCAATCGCGCTGACCGCATTGTCTCCGCCCCCGCCCGCCACTACCACAGACGCATTTAAGCCCCAGCTTCTGGCAATCTCCGGATCCAGCGAGGCAGAGACATCGCATCCCTCCACCAGCGCAGGCATATTGCAGCGCGCCAGTCCGCATTTTTCCAACAGATAATCCGACCAGTCACGGCGGGCAACATCCAGCCACAGCGTCCCTGCTGCATCCGACATATCGGCAATTTTCCGCCCGGTCATTTTGAAGCGCAGATAATCTTTCGGCAGTAAAACCGTTTCCAGCCGGCGAAAGTTATCCGGCTCATGCTTGCGTACCCACAGCAGTTTTGGTGCGGTAAACCCGGGCATCGCCAGATTGCCGGCGATGGCGTGCAGTTGTGAAGCGGACTGTTCAAACTCCACACATTCGGCGGCGCTGCGGGTGTCATTCCAGAGAATTGCCGGACGGATCACCGCATCGTCACCATCAAGCAGGACTGCGCCGTGCATCTGCCCCGACAGGCCTATCGCTTTGATAGCGCTCCAGTGCGGAGCGCATTTTTCGCGCAGAGTGGCGATAACATACTGGGTGGCGTCCCACCACGCCTGCGGATCCTGTTCCGACCAGTGTGGATGTGGCCGCTGAATAGTCAACGGCGCACTGTGGGTCGCAATGATGTCGTGATTTTCGTCAATCACCAGCCCTTTTACTTCCGAGGTGCCCAGATCGATGCCTAAGTACATAGTCACCTCTCAGGCAATCAGGGAATAGACAGCGTTGATCTTTTCACGCAGCAGCGCGGCAAAATCGGCGTTATCCGCCAGTTCGCCAAACAGGGCGCGGTCGCGAACGTAAATCGCTATCGGATCGGCGGCGTCAAACATCGCATATACGGCGCGGGCATCAAGAATGCCGTCCTGATATTCATACGGCAGCTTGCCGTTATGCCACTGTTCCATAAAGACAAAAAACAGCGCTGGCAGCATGGCGGTGGCCTCCGGACGTACGCCGCGCTGATAGCATTCCAGTAGCGTAGGCGCGATCATTGCCGGAATTTTCGAGAAGCCGTCGGCCGCCACCCGCTGGTTGGTATCCTGAATATGCGGATTGGTAAAACGCTGTAACACCACATCGCGGTAGGTAGGCAGATCAATTCCGTTGTTACCAAGACAGGGAATAACGTCTTCGGTGACATAGCGGTCGGCGATGGCGTAGATGGCCGGGGTTAACGTGCTTTCATGAATATACTGCTGGCCAAGCAGCGTACCGGCCCACGCAATACAGCTATGGGAGGCATTAAGAATACGAATTTTGGCCTCTTCATAGGGAATAACGGATGCCACCATTTCGACGCCCACGTTTTCAAGGGCGGGACGCCCGGCCTTAAAGTTGTCTTCAATGACCCACTGTATAAAGGTTTCGCCCATCACCGGGGCATTATCATCAATACCGGTGCGCGCCTTAATACGCGCCGGCAGATCGGCGGCCGGACGCGGCGTAATGCGGTCAACCATCGTATTTGGGCAGGTAGCGTTAGCGTGTAACCAGTCAACCACCGCGGTTTTACCGGTCAGGGTGAGAAACTCCACCAGCCCGTCATGGAAGCGCTCGCCGTTATGTCGGACGTTATCGCAGTTCAGCAGCGTTAATGGGCCGGCATTATTGGCAATACGCTGTTCAAGCATCCGCGTAATGGTGCCGTAAATCGTTTTCA
>Ga0302347_1003474_pt1 | contig 13872 bp, 11 predicted proteins | sample PhyWR1_FD_202178 | JGI IMG/M metagenome (GOLD analysis project Ga0302347, IMG submission 202178) | Leaf surface microbial communities from wheat plants in UC Gill Tract Community Farm, Albany, California, United States - DLSL W.R1 (v2)... | ecosystem: Host-associated > Plants > Phyllosphere >...
TGGCGCGACCAGTTCGACTGGGTCTACCGCGAACACGAACACGCGGTGTTCACCATGACCATCCACCCCGACGTCTCCGGCCGTCCGCAAGTGCTGCTGATGCTTGAACGCCTGATCGAACACATCCAGAGCCATGCCGGCGTGCGCTTCGTCACCTTCGACGAAATCGCCGACGACTTTATCCGCCGCCAACCGCGTACCTGACTCCCAACCCCTCCGAGGCGCGATTTATGTCCATCTACAACAAGCTTGACCTGACTGGCTGGAAACCCCGGCAACTGACGTCCCAAGAGGTGCGCTTTGCCACCTGGATCGCGTTTTTCGCCTGGGTGTTTGCGGTGTATGACTTCATCCTGTTCGGCACCTTGCTGCCGGAGATCGGCCGGCACTTTGGCTGGGGTGAAGTGGAGCAAGCTGAAATCGCGACCTGGGTGGCGGTGGGCACCGCCGTGGTCGCCCTGGCCATCGGCCCGATCGTCGACAAGCTGGGGCGCCGCAAAGGCATTATTTTCACCGTGGCCGGCTCCGCACTGTGTTCGGCGCTGACCGCGATTGGCGGGGCGTGGGGCAAGTCGCCGTTGATTCTGATCCGTTCGTTGGGCGGCCTGGGGTATGCCGAGGAAACTGTCAACGCCACGTACCTGACCGAGCTGTACGGTGCGTCGGAAGACCCGCGCCTGACCAAGCGTCGCGGCTTTATCTACAGCCTGGTGCAAGGCGGCTGGCCGGTCGGTGCGCTGATCGCCGCCGGTTTGACCGCACTGCTGTTGCCGGTCATCGGCTGGCAGGGCTGCTTTATCTTCGCCGCGATCCCGGCGGTGGTGATCGCGATCATGGCGCGCAAGCTCAAGGAGAGCCCGCAGTTCCAGATCCACCAACGCATCAGCCAGCTGCGTAAAAGCGGCGCGGTGAAAGAAGCGCAAAACGTTGCCGTGACCTACGGCGTGGACTACGACGAACACAGCAAGGCCGGCCTCAAGGCGGCCTTCCGTGGCCCGGCGCGGCGCGCCACCCTGGTGATCGGCGCTGCGCTGTTGCTCAACTGGGCAGCGATCCAGGTGTTCAGTGTGTTGGGCACTTCGGTGATCGTCAGCGTGCACCACATCTCGTTCGAGAACTCGCTGATCATCCTCGTGCTGTCGAACCTGGTGGGCTACTGCGGTTACCTCAGCCACGGCTGGATGGGCGACAAGATCGGCCGCCGCAATGTCATTGGCCTGGGCTGGATGCTCGGCGGGCTGTCGTTTGCCGGGATGCTGTTTGGTCCGAGCAATATGGCGATGGTGGTCGGGCTGTATAGCCTGGGCCTGTTCTTCCTGATCGGGCCTTACTCGGCGGCGCTGTTTTTTATCAGTGAAAGTTTCCCGACCAGCATCCGTGCCACCGGCGGCGCGATCATCCATGCCATGGGCCCGATTGGCGCAGTGGTCGCAGGTTTCGGCGCTACCCAGGTGTTGTCCGCCGGCAGCGACTGGCAGACCGCCGCGCTGTGGTTTGGCGCCGTGCCGTGCTTTTTGTCCGGGATGCTGATGTTTGCCGCCCGCCATGTGCGCCCGGAAACCGTTCAGTAAGGAGTTATCGATGAGCCGTAAAGTTGCCTTGATTACCGGTGCCGCCAGCGGCATCGGCCAAGCCCTCGCCGTGGCGTATGCGCGCGTCGGCGTGGCGGTGGTCGGCGGGTATTACCCGGCCGACCCCCATGACCCGCACACCACCGTGGCGTTGGTGGAAGAAGCCGGCGGCGAGTGCCTGATGTTGCCACTGGATGTGGGCGACACCGACTCGGTAGACGAGCTGGCCGCCCAGGCCGTGGCGCATTTTGGCCGCCTCGATTACGCGGTGGCCAACGCCGGTTTGCTGCGCCGCGCGCCCTTGCTGGACATGACCGACGCGCTGTGGAACGAGATGCTCAATGTCGACCTCACGGGGGTGATGCGCACCTTCCGTGCGGCGGCGCGGCATATGGGCGAGGGCGGCGCGCTGGTGGCGATTTCGTCGATTGCCGGTGGCGTCTATGGCTGGCAGGAGCACAGCCATTACGCGGCGGCCAAGGCCGGCGTGCCGGGGTTGTGTCGGTCACTGGCGGTGGAGTTGGCGGCCAAGGGTATTCGCTGCAATGCGGTGATTCCGGGGTTGATCGAAACGCCGCAGTCGCTGGATGCGAAGAACTCGCTGGGGCCGGAAGGCCTGGCCAAGGCCGCCCGCGCGATTCCGCTGGGGCGGGTAGGGCGCGCGGATGAAGTGGCGTCGCTGGTGCAGTTTTTGACCAGTGAAGCGTCGAGCTATCTGACTGGCCAAAGCATCATCATCGACGGCGGCTTAACTGTGCGCTGGCCCGACTAACGGGTGTACATCAATCCAAATGTGGGAGGGGGCTTGCCCCCTCCCACATTGGACCTGTGTTTGGCTTTGGAGAATTTACATGCCTCAACTGACTAACCGCCGTGCCGTCATCACCGGCGCCGGCAGCGGCATCGGTGCCGCCATCGCCCGTGCCTACGCCGCCGAGGGCGCACGCTTGCTGCTCGCCGACCGCAACGCCGCGAGCCTCGCCGAAACCGCGATCACCTGCCGCAACCTCGGCGCCGAGGTGTTCGAATGCCTGGCCGATGTCGGCACGGTCGAAGGCGCCCAGGCCAGTGTCGACCGTTGCGTCGAGCACTTCGGCGGCATCGATATCCTGGTCAACAACGCCGGCATGCTCACCCAGGCGCGTTGCGTCGACCTGTCCATCGAGATGTGGAACGACATGCTGCGCGTCGACCTCACCAGTGTGTTCGTCGCCAGCCAACGCGCCTTGCCGCACATGCTCGCGCAGCGCTGGGGGCGGATCATCAACGTCGCCTCGCAACTGGGTATCAAGGGCGGTGCCGAACTCACTCACTACGCCGCCGCCAAGGCCGGGGTGATCGGGTTTACCAAATCCCTCGCGCTGGAAGTGGCCAAGGACAATGTGCTGGTCAACGCCATCGCCCCCGGCCCGATCGAGACGCCATTGGTGGGCGGCATCAGCGACGACTGGAAGCGCGCCAAGGCCAAGGAGCTGCCCCTGGGCCGCTTCGGCCTGGCGGACGAAGTGGCGCCCACCGCCGTGCTGCTCGCCAGCGAGCCGGGCGGTAATCTGTTCGTTGGCCAGACCCTCGGCCCGAACTCCGGCGATGTCATGCCATGAGTAAGGTGTAGCCATGTGCGGACTCTGCGGATTGCTCGGCGAAGACCTGCACTGGAGCGATCCCCTGGGCGATGAGCTGCCCAGGCGCCGCGAGCGCCTGCGCCGCATCGCCGCGATCAACCAGGTGCTGGCGGTGTTCCGGCTCAAGGTCGAAGACTTCCAGGGCGCCTCGTATTTGCTGCTCGGCGCCACCGGCAAGCAGGCACTGGCCAGCGGGCTGGATCAACTCTGGCAGGCAGCCGAAACCATGCTCGGCCGCCCGTTGGATCCTCTCGATCCGCAACTGCTGGATCACTTGGAGTCAGCCTTATGAGCATCGCCCTGAATGTCATCACCGGCTTCCTCGGCAGCGGCAAAACCACTTTGCTCAAGCGTCTGCTGCAAGGTGAAAGCCTGGGCGACACGGCGCTGCTGATCAACGAGTTCGGCGATGTCGGCATCGACCATCTGCTGGTCGAAGAGGTGGCGCCGAACACCGTGCTGCTGCCCAGCGGCTGCATCTGCTGCTCGATCCGTGGCGAGCTGAAAGACGCGCTGCTCGGCCTGCTGCAACGCCGCGAGCGCGGTGAAATCCCCGCGTTCAAGCGGGTGATCCTCGAGACTACCGGCCTCGCCGACCCGGCGCCGATCCTCGCGACCTTGAACAACGACGTGCAACTGCGCGGGCGTTTCCATATCGGCCTGGTCATCACCCTGGTCGACGCCAGCCACGCCGCGCTGCAAGAACGCCTGCACCCGGAATGGCTGGCGCAGGTGGCGGCGGCGGATCGCCTGCTGCTGAGCAAGACCGACCTCGAAGGCGAGTGCACTGAGTTGCGCGCCCATCTGCACGCGCTGAACGCCGGTACGCCGATCCTTAATACCCAGGACATCCACAGCGGCGACCAACTGCTGCTCGGCGAAGGCTTGCGCAGCGCCGAGCCCGCGGTGGAAGTCAGCCGCTGGCAACTGCACCAGGCCACCAGCGTCACCCATGGCGCGGCGCAGGTGTGCAGCCTGACGTTCGACCAGCCGCTGGACTGGGTGGGGTTCGGGGTGTGGTTGTCGATGCTGTTAAGATGCCACGGCGAACGAATCCTCCGCGTCAAAGGGCTGCTCAACGTGAACGCCAGTAACGCCCCCATCGTCATTCATGGCGTGCAGCATTGCCTGCATGCCCCGGTGCACTTGCCTGCGTGGCCGGGCACAGACCGCCAATCGCGCCTGGTATTTATCCTGCGCGGCCTCGACCCCGTGCTGCTGCGGCGCTCCTTTGACGTGTTCTCGCGGCGGTTCGCGGCATGATCACACTGCGCGTCCTCGGTACCTCGGTGACCTTGCTGGAATGCCTGCGCGTGCGCGCCGAACAGGAGCTGGGCATTCGCCTGGTGTACCAGGTGCATGATGTCGAACAGGCCCAGCGCATCGCGGTGATGCAGCCCGACAGCTACGACCTGTATGACCAGTGGTTCCACAACGTCGACTTCGTGTGGCCGGCGCGGGCGATCCAGCCCATCGACACGCGGCGCATTGCGCTGTGGCACGAGATCAATGACCTGCCCAAGCGTGGGCGCCTGTCGCCCGATGACCGCCTGGGCAGCGGCAGCGTGCCCAGCGAGCGGCTGTTCGTGCAGCACGATGGCAGCCTCGGCAGCACCGTGACCGAGCGCATCAGCATGCTGCCCCTGACCCACAACGCCGACAGCTTCGCTTACCGCCCCGAGCGTTTGCCGGAGGGCTTTTGCCACGGCAATGAAAGCTGGGGCTGGCTGCTCGACCCCGCCTGGCGTGCGCGCACGGCGCTGCAAAGCGACGCGGCCATCGGCGCCCTGGATGCGGCGTTGGCGGTGCAGGGGGCGGGGTTGGCCAGCTTCAAGGACATCGGCAATATGAGCATCGAGGAGATCGATGTGCTCGCCGACATTCTGGTGCGCAAGCAGAAGGAGGGGCATTTTGCGGCGTTCTGGTCGGATGACGAGGAGGCTGCGCAACTGATGCTCAGCCCGAGCATTGATATTCAGAGTTTGTGGTCGCCGACCTTGATGCGTTTGCATCGGGCCGGGGTGAAGTATCGGCTGGCGGTGCCGCGCGAGGGGTATCGGGCCTGGTTTGGTGGGTTGTCGTTGTCGCGGCATGCCCGGGGGCCGGTGCTGGATGCGGCGTATGCGTACTTGAATTGGTGGCTGTCGGGCTGGCCTGGGGCGGTAATGGCGCGGCAGGGGTACTACATCGGTAATCCGGCGCGCAGTCGCGATCACTTGAGCAGCGCCGAGTGGGATTACTGGTATGCCGGGAAGGCGGCTCGGGAGGAGTTGCTGGGGAGTGATGGGTTGCCGTTGATTGATGTGGGTGAAGTGCGGGATGGGGGGTCGTATGAGCAGCGCATGGGGCATATTGCGGTGTGGAATTCGGTGATGGATGAGCACAATTATCTGGTGCGCAGGTGGGGGGATTTTATGCGGGCTCGTTGTGTTTGATTGGTTGAGTACATATCCGTTGCTGCGGTAACGGCGGCTTAGGGTTCCGCTCTTACAGCGGCTCACTTTTGGAAGGACCCAAAAGTAAGCAAAAGGTCCACGCCCCACCACTCGGTGCCTCGCCTAGGCTCGGCATGCCCGTAATCCGACAGTGATGTGGGGGGCCGCCGCCACGCGCCATCCATGGCGCGGGGCGGCTAAACCGGCATCCCTGCCGGTTTACCCCCCACATCCCTGTCGAATTCCGGCCAGCGTGGTTGACGGGGCGATTTCAGATCAAAATCACAAGCAAAGCAGATCAAAAGCAGAGCACGGCGGCCTAAGAGCCGACCTGAGTGGTTAGATCAAAAGCGCTGTGGCTTTGCTCTGCTCTGTTTTTGATCTGGCCCTTACATCCTTTTCGCTGACGAAGTCAGCGCTCTTTTGATCTGCGCTTTTGATCTTGATCTTGATCTTAGGCGCCCCGTTAAACACGCTGGCCGAACGCAGGCTTGAATCCGTGGGTAACCCGGCAGGACGCCGGGTTAGCCGCGCTGGGCCAAGGATGGCCCATCGCGGCGGCCCACGGATTCAAGCCGGAGAGAGGGCACACCGAGCCTAAGCGAGGTGCCGAGTGTTGGGGCAAGAGCCCTTTGCTTACTTTGGGGCTTTTCCAAAGTGAGTCGCCGTAAGGGCGAAACCATACGCAGCCATCACCCAAATAACGGATATGTACCCCGGCCGATTCCCAAGCCAACTCTCTGTCGCCAATAAACCGCCACCAAACTCCCCGTATTTATTGGGTGCACTCAACCCAACTCCCAGTTAATCTCCAAAAACCAAATACCCACTCAAAATGGATATTTTTTTGACGCCAAGTCAGCAGTCGCCAGGAAAGCACATGACAAAGGGACGCAATGGCAGAGAGCGGCGAACACTGCCAGAGGGCACTGCAATGAGGTGGCGTCACACATTCCAAACCCGCATTGCCGGGGTCCTCGCCCTGTTGCTGCTGGTGGTGGTCGCCGCCACTTATTTTGCCGTCAAGGCCGCCACCTCGCGCGCGGTGGAAAACCAGGCCCAGGTCCAACTCAAAACCGGCAGCCAGGTGTTCGAGCGCCTGCTGGACCTGCGTGGCCGCCGCCTGCAATACGGCCTCGACTGGCTGACCGTCGACGGCCCATTCAAACAGGCCGTGGCCAGCGGTCAGACCGTGCCGATCCTGGCCGCGCTGCGTCGGCATGGCACCGGCATCCGTTCCAGTGAAGTCTTCGTGCTGGGCCTTGAGGGCAGGGTCATGGTCAGCACCTTGCCGGTCCTCACCCGCGGCCAGCCTTTCCCCTATGACGAGGCCCTGCGTCACGCGCGGCGCAGCGGGTTGCAGATGCTGATCGTGGCCATGGACGGCCGCCCGTACCTGCTGGTGCAGGATGAAGTGCTCGACCCGCTGCCCATCGCGCGGGTGGTGATGGGCTTTCCCATGGATAAACTGTTCGCCAACGAACTGCGCTCCATGAGCAACCTGGAGGTGTCGTTCCTCAGTGTGCAACACGGCACGCCCGGCGTGTTGTTCAGCACCCAGCCCGATGCCTACCAGGCCGCCACCCTCGGCCTGTTGCGTGAGGGCAAGGTCAACCCCGAGCCGCAGATCCATCTGTTTTACGGCGAGCGCGTGCTCAGCCAGGTGTTGCCGCTGGCCAACACCGGTGATGGCGATGAAGTGCGGGTGCTGCTGCAAAGCCCGCTGGACCACGCGCTGGAATCCTTTGCGCCGCTGGACCGGCAGTTCCTCGGGATTGCCCTGGCGGTGCTGGTGGTGTCGCTGGCCGGTGCGCTGTTCCTCGCGCGGCGTGTATCGCGCCCGTTGAATGCGCTGGTGGAGGCGGCCGGGCGGATTGGCGCCGGTGATTACCGCACGCCGGTGCGGGTGCGCAGCCACGATGAATTCGGCTTGCTGGCCCGCGCCTTCAACGCCATGCAAAGCGGCATCGCCGTGCGCGAGCGGCAATTGGCGCATAACGCCTTGCATGACCCGCTCACCGGCTTGCCCAACCGCGCCTTGGCCATGGAGCGCCTGGGCAGCGCGATCAGCGCGCAGCGGCCGGTGGTGTTGCTGTACCTGGGTATCGAGAACTACCGGGCGATCAACGAAGGCTTTGGCCCCGAGGGTGTCGAGGAGATGATGCGCGAGGCCAGCCGCTGCCTGTCCATGAGCCTGCTGGCCAGCGACACCGCGGCGCGCATCACCGGCAGCGAGTTTCTGCTGTTGCTGGAAAACACCGAGATCGACCGCGCGGTGGCGCGCGCCGACCGCCTTTATGCGCTGCTCACCGAACCCCAGCGCATCGGCAACGACGAGCTGCGCCATGAAGTCAGCATCGGTATCGCCGCGTACCCCGCCGACGGCCAGCAGGTCGAAGAGTTGATCGGCCGCGCCGCCATCGCCCGGCATGATGCGGCGTCGCTGCCCGGCCATCTGCAGATCTACCAGCAAGACCGCGATCTCGCGCATCAGCGCCAGATCACTTTGATCCGCGACTTGCGCCGCGCCGCCGCCGAGGGCGAGTTGTACCTGTGCTACCAGCCCAAACTCGACCTCAAGCACGGCCATGTACGCCAGGCCGAAGCGCTGTTGCGCTGGCAACACCCGACGCTGGGGCTGGTGTCGCCCGCCGAGTTCATCCCCTTGGCCGAGCGCACCGGCAGCATGGGCGGCCTGACGCTGTGGGTGATCGAAGAAGCCATCCGCCAGATCGGCGAGTGGGGCCAGCGCGGCATGCATATTCAGTTGTCGGTGAATATCTCGGTGGACGACCTGGCCGATGACGACCTGGCGATTCGCGTCACCACCTTGCTCGCGCAATACGGTGTGCAGGCCCAGCAGCTGATTTTCGAGATCACCGAAAGCGCGATCATGCACAACCCCAAGCAGGCCCTCAGCGTGCTGGAGCAACTGCGCGGCTGCGGCATCAGCCTGTCTGTGGATGACTTCGGCACCGGTTATTCCTCGCTGGCGCAACTGCAGCGCCTGCCGGTGCAGGAGTTGAAGATCGACCAGTCCTTCGTGCGCAACCTCAACAGCACCAGCGGCGATGGGGTGATCGTGCGTTCCACCATCGAGATGAGCCACAACCTGGGGCTCAAGGTGGTGGCCGAAGGCGTGGAGTTCGAGCCGAGCCTCAAGCTGCTCAAGCAGTGGAACTGCGACACCGCCCAGGGCTACCTCATCAGCCGGCCGCTGAATGCCATGGCCTTCGAGATGTGGATGCGCCGCGAGCGTATCCCGGTCTGAAACTCCCTCCCATCGACTACAGATTCTTTCCGCGTGGTCGATAACCCCTACAGAGCTTGACCGTTTGCATAGGTTTTTACCGACCGGCGGTCATGGATCTCTCGTTATTCAGTGATGGCATATTGCCTTGTTTGCGGCATCATGACCGCTATCTCTGTGCCAAGGCTGGCCGCTCATTTTCCTTTTTTGCGGATGTCCCATGGCACGAACGATTTCTCTGCTATCACCTGTGGCGCTGTTGCTGATGCTGGCCGGGCCAGCCTCGGCGGCCACGCTCGAGGTGCTGATGCAACAGGCCGATGGCAGCCCGGTAGCGGATGCGGTCGTGACCCTGCAAGGCCCGGCCGGTGCGCCGGCCGCTGTGCTCAAGGCAGATATGGACCAGCGCGGCCAACGCTTCGCCCCCCATGTGCTGGCGGTGCACACCGGCACCCAAGTGCGTTTCCCCAACAGCGACAACATCCGCCATCAGGTGTATTCCTTTTCCACCGCCAAGCGCTTCGAACTGCGCCTGTACGAAGGCACGCCCGCCGACCCGTTGCTGTTCGACAAACCCGGCGTGGTGGTGCTGGGCTGCAATATCCATGACTGGATGCTCGGCTATATCTATGTCACCGATGACCCGCATTTCGCCGTCAGTAACGCCCAGGGCAAGGTGCGCCTGGAGCAACTGCCGCCAGGGGACTACCACGCCACCCTGTGGCACCCGCAATTGGCGGACATGCAGCCGTTGGATGGCGGCACCTTGCACGTGCCCGCCGCCGGCTTGAGCCATCGTGTCACGCTGAGCCTGGAGCCGACTTCCGCCGACCTGCCGCCGACGCCGACGCCAAGCGCGTTTGGCGATGCCTTCAACCGAGCTGCCCATGAAACTGCGCAATAGCTTCCAGGCGCGGGTCGCCTTTGTCCTGATTCTGCTGTCGCTGGTAGTGATCGGCGCGCTGTATTTCAGCGTCAAGGCTGCGACCAGCTCGGCGGTGCGCGGCCAGGCCCTGGCGCAATTGGACGTGGGCACGCGGGTGTTCGAACGCTTGCTCGACGTGCGCGGCCGGCGCCTGGCCGATGGCGTGCAGCTGTTGGCCGCCGACTTTGGCTTTCGCGACGCCGTGGCCAGTGGCGATTCAGCCACGATGCGCTCAGTGCTGCTCAACCACGGCAAGCGCATCAATGCCAGCGACATGATCCTGTTGGGCATGGACGGCAAAGTCCTCGCCAGCACCCTCGACGAAGTGCCCGAAGGCTCGATCTTCCGTTACGACCAGGCGCTGCGCGAGGCGCGGCGCAATCGCCAGGCCATGCTGATGGTGCCGCTGCAAGGCAAGCCGCACCTGCTGGTGGAAGCCTCGGTGCTGGCGCCGTTGCCGATTGCGCGGGTGGTGATGGGCTTCAGCATGGACGGCGCGTTTGCCGATGAGTTGCGCTCGTTGAGCAACCTCGAAGTGTCGTTCCTGGCGCTGGACCATGACCATCCCGGCGAGTTGGTCAGCACCCAGCCACAGGTGCTGCGCGACAGCATCATCGAACTGATGCAGGGCGATTCGACGCGCCGTGGCGTGTCTACCACCGATCACCTTGAACACAGTTTCCTCAGCCAGTCCCTGGTGTTGGCCAGTGATGAAAACGGCAAAGTCCTGGCCTTGCTGCAAAGCCCGCTGGATGCGGCGATGCAAGCGTTTGTGCCGCTGGACGAGAAAATCCTCGGCATCGCGTTGGTCGCGTTGATTGCTTCACTGATCGGCGCGTTGCTGCTCGCGCGTAGCGTGTCGCGGCCGGTACAGGCATTGGCCCTGGCGGCCGAGCGCATCGGCCAGGGAGACTACCAGACCCCGGTGGTGCTCAAGCGCAGCGATGAACTCGGGCGCCTGGCCCATGCGGTCAACTCCATGCAAAGTGGGATCGCCGAGCGTGAACAGCAACTGGCGCACAACGCCCTGCATGATCGCCTCACCGGCCTGCCGAACCGCGCGTTGGCCATGGAGCGCCTGGGCAGTTCGATTGCGTTGCAACGGCCGATGGCGTTGATCTACCTGGGCATCGATAACCTGCGCGCCGCCAGCGAAACCGCCGGGCCGGATGCGGCCGACCAGCTGTTGCTGAGCGTCAGCAACCGCCTGCAAGCCACCCTGCGCGCTGGCGACACCCTGGCGCACCTGATCGCCGATGAATTCCTGCTGCTGCTCGAAGGTGCCGGCAGCGAAGAAGCGGTGGGCATGGCCGACAAGCTGCAACAACTGCTGCTGCGCCCCAGCCGTATCAACGGCCATGACCTGGCGCTCGACTGCCGCCTGGGTATCGCCGCGTACCCGGCCGATGGCGAAAGCCCGCACACCCTGCTGGAACGCGCCGCGATTGCGATGAAAGACGCAGCGCAAATGCCCGGTCGCCTGCAAATCTACGAACACGGCCGCGACCTTGCGCACCGCCGCCAGATCACCTTGATCCGCGACCTGCGCCACGCGCCCAACCAGGGCCAGTTGCTGCTGCATTACCAGCCCAAGCTGGATATCCGCCAGGGCCGTGTGCGCCAGGCCGAAGCCCTGTTGCGCTGGCAGCATCCGCAGTTCGGCATGGTCTCGCCGGCGGAATTCATCCCCCTGGCCGAGCGCAGCGGCAGCATCCAGTTGCTGACCCAATGGGTGATCGAGGAGGGCATTCGCCAGTTGTGCGAATGGAACCAGCGTGGCCTGTACCTGCAGCTGTCGCTGAACATCTCGGCGGATGATTTGCTCGGCGATGAGCTGGCCCATCAGGTCTCGGCGCTGTTGCGTCGCTACGGTTTGCCGGCGGAGCAACTGGTGTTCGAGATCACCGAGAGCGCGGTGATGCGCGAGCCGGAAAAAGCCCTCAAGGTCCTGCACCTGCTGCGCGACTGTGGCATCAGCCTGTCGGTGGATGACTTCGGCACTGGCTATTCGTCGCTGGCGCACCTCAAGCGCCTGCCGGTGCAGGAGTTGAAGATCGACCAATCCTTCGTGCGCAACCTCGATGAAACCAGTGAGGACGCGGTGATCGTGCGTTCCACCATCGAGATGAGCCACAACCTGGGCCTCAAGGTGGTCGCCGAGGGCGTCGAATACGCCCACAGCCTGCGCTTGCTCGAGCGCTGGCAGTGCGACACGGCCCAGGGCTACCTGATCAGCCGACCCCTGGGGGCCGAGGCTTTCGAAGCCTGGGTGGCGCTGCCGCTCAGTGCGCAAACTTCATTGGTTCATTGAGTGTTAGACGTGCGTCATTTATTGATCGGCTGCCTGGCCGCCCTGACTGTGCAAACGAGCCTGGCCGATAACGGCCGCCTGATCGCCACCGGCGGCGCCAGCAGCATAGAGGGCACGGCGGGCGGCGGCATCACGCCGTGGGCGGTGCTGGCCGGGTATGGCGAGCAACACGAATGGGGCGCCACGGCGTTCGCCACCACGGTCAACCTGCCGGACTACCGCCTCGACGTGGCCGGGCTGGCGCTGGCCTATGACAACCGGGTCGAGCTGTCTTTCGCCCGCCAACGCTTCGACCTCGGCACGCTGGTGCATAAGCTCAACCTGCCCGAAGACAACCTCGGCCAGGACGTGCTCGGCCTTAAGGTGCGGCTGTTTGGCGATGTGATCTACGACGCCTTGCCGCAGGTGTCATTGGGCCTGGAGTACAAACACCAGACCAACTTCGATATCCCCAAGCTGGTCGGCGCCCAGCGCGACAGCGACGTCGAAGGCTACCTGGCCGCCAGCCGTTTGTTCATGGACGCGGCATTTGGCTACAACGTGCTGGTCAACGGCAGCCTGCGCTACAGCCGCGCCAACGAAACCGGTTTGCTCGGCTTTGGCGGCGACCGCCGTGACAGCCGCAGCCTGCTCAAGGAAGGCTCGGTGGCGGTGCTGTTCAACCCGCGCTGGGCGCTGGGCGTGGAATACCGCGAAAAGCCCGACAACCTGTCCTTCGCCGGTGAAAGCGATTGGGCGGATGTGTTTGTCGGCTACTTCCCCAACAAGCATGTGTCATTTGTATTGGCCTACGCACGCCTGGGCGAAATCGCTACGCTGGATAACCAGAACGGCACCTACCTGTCGGTGCAAGGGAGTTTCTGATGCGCTTTTTACCCGTGGTCTTTGTGCTGCTGCTGAGCGCCTGCGCCCAACAACCGCCGAAGGACGACAGCCTGTACCGCGACCTTGGCGCAATGCCTGGCATCACGCGGATTGTCGAAGGCATGTTGCTTAACATTGCCCGCGATGAGCGCATTGTTGATCGCTTCCGCCGCATTGATATCCAGCGTTTGCGCAACAAGCTGATCGAGCAGTTCTGTATGGAGGCGGGTGGGCCGTGCACTTATACGGGCGACAGCATGGCGGAGAGTCACAAGGGGCAGAATGTGAGCCGCAGTGATTTTAATGCGTTGGTGGAGGATTTGATCAAGGCGATGGACAGCGAAGGGATTGCGGTGCCGGTGCAGAATCGCTTGATTGCAAGGTTGGCGGTGATGCGCGGTGAAGTGATCGAACACTGACCTCACAAACACTGGAGGTTAAATGTGGGAGGGGGCAAGCCCCCTCCCACAATTTGATCTCCATTTGGATATAAAAAAGGCGGCTACCTTGATCAGGTAGCCGCCTTTATTTTGCTGCCGGTAACGCTTAATCCGGCAGTTTAAACGCCATCACATAGTCACCCTGCTTGGTACCCAGGGAACCATGACCACCCGCCATGACCAGCACATATTGCTTGCCGTCCTTGCCGGTGTAGGTCATCGGTGTGGTTTGCGCGCCGGCTGGCAGGCGGCCTTCCCACAGTTGCTTGCCGTTTTTCACGTCGTAGGCACGCAGGTACTGGTCGAGGGTACCGCTGAGGAAGGACACGCCACCGGCGGTGGTGAAGGTGCCGCCCAGGCTAGGTACGCCCATGCTCAACGGGATCGGAACCGGCGAGCTGTCGCGCACGGTGCCGTTCTTGTGCATCCAGATGGTTTTGTGGGTGGTCAGGTC
>Ga0302347_1003481_pt1 | contig 13852 bp, 13 predicted proteins | sample PhyWR1_FD_202178 | JGI IMG/M metagenome (GOLD analysis project Ga0302347, IMG submission 202178) | Leaf surface microbial communities from wheat plants in UC Gill Tract Community Farm, Albany, California, United States - DLSL W.R1 (v2)... | ecosystem: Host-associated > Plants > Phyllosphere >...
ACCGATGAGCTGTCCAGGAAGAAGCCGGTCGCCTATACGACCGTGCTGACCATGTTCAAGGTGCTGGACAAGAAGGGCCTGGTCCACCATCGCAGCGAGGGTCGCGCCTTCATCTACAGCGCCGCGATCACCCGCAGCGACGCGCGCAAGCAGGCGCTGGAGAATCTGCTCAAGTCCTTCTTCAACGATTCGCCCAGTGTGCTGGCCCAGCACCTGATCGATGAGCACGACATGGACGCTGACGAGCTCAAAGCGCTGCAGCAGCGCGTGGACGACGCATCTCCTTCGAGGACGCCCAAATGACCGTGCATTGGACCCAAGCCCTGGCAACGATGGCCGTGCAACACCTCTGGCAGAGCGCCTTGTTGTTCGCGCTGGCTGCCCTTGTAGTGGGGCGCAGCCGGATCAATGCAGAAGCTCGCTCCTGGGCACTCTGCGTGGCCTTTGTGCTGGCTGCGGCATCACCGCTGTTGGTCCTGCTGCCTCGCGCGGCGCCGACGACTGTTGAGGTCGCGCAGCAGGCCGTACTGCCCTTAGCGACTGAGGCTCCAGTGCCGGTTGCCGCGCAGAAAGTGGACGGCATCACCAACACGATCCCCGCCTCCACCACGCCGACCCTGCTGCACGGGGCCGTACTGATCTGGTTGCTCGGCACGCTCTGGGGCCTGACCCGCTTGGGCCAAGGCGCATGGCAAGCGCGTCGCCTGCATCGCAGCGCGCGGCATTCGCCCCAGCACGAAGCGCTGCTGGGTGGAGAACTGCCTGCGGGTGCCAGCGTTGCACTATCCGATATCGCCCCGGGGCCGATGGTGGTTGGCCTGTGGTCGCCGCGCATTCTGGTGCCGACCACCATGGCATCCACCCTGCCCCCGGCCGCGCTGCGTGATCTGCTGCTGCATGAAGCCGCGCATATCCGTCGGCATGATCTGTGGATCACTGCTGCCCAGCGTGCACTGCTCGCCGTGTACTGGTGGAGCCCGTTCCTGCACCTGCTGGGCCGTCGGCTGGATCTCGCCCGCGAGATGGCTTGCGATGAGCAGGCGGCCCTGCGCACCGGCAGTGGCCGCGGCTATGCCGATTCCCTGCTGGCCGGTATCGCCGGACTGATGACGCAGCGCGGGCACAGCGCGCCACTGGCCGTCGGCATGTCCGCCACCCGCAGTGGCTTGAGCCAGCGCATCGATGGGCTGCTGCGCCTGGACACGCGTTCAACCCGCTGGACAACGCGCTTCGGCTGGGGCGCACTGTGTGCGGTTGCGCTGGTCGCGCATGTTGGTGTCACCGTGGCCGCTACGCCGCGGTTGGGCAACGCGATCATCGTTGCAGAGAACGAAACCGCCACTACGTCGCGTACCGTCTCGCCGCACGCCGAGCAGCTGCTCAGCGCGGCCAGCAACGGCGACATCTCCCGCGTGCAGCAGCTGGTCAAGACGGGGGTTGCCGTGGACACGCAGGTCAGTGGCGACGGCACCGCGCTGATCATCGCCGCCAAGCAAGGCGAACTGGCGATGGTCGACGCCCTGCTCGTGCTCGGCGCGCAGCCCGACCTGGCCTCGCGCGGCGATGGCAATCCACTGATCGCGGCGGCACGTCGCGGTCATCTGCCGGTAGTGGAGCGTCTGGTCGGCGCCGGGGCCGACGTCAACCGCATCGTCGCCTACGACGAAACCCCGCTGATCAATGCCGCCCGCTCCGGTGACGTCGACACCGTGGCCTATCTGGTCGAGCACGGTGCCGACGTCAACCTCGGCGTGGTGGCCGATTTCGGGCAGTGGCGCTCGCCGCTGAACCAGGCACGCAACGATCGCGTCCGTGACTACCTCACCCAGCGTGGTGCGGTCGCCGGCAGACGCTGACCGGCCGCACTCCCCACGGGTGACGCTGATCGGTGCGATGGCCTCCGCCGCCATCGCCCGCCACGCCATCCCCTCTTTCGCTGCACCGTATCGCCCCTCTCTCTGCGGCGTGCACGCGCACGCCTGTCTTTCGCGCATCGCCCCTCATGAGGTATCGCATGGCTTACGCATCCACTCCGCAGGCATCCACACCATTGCGATTCCACCGCGCTCAGTACGGCCTGCTGCGCGCGTCACTGTGTGCCGCGCTGCTACTGCTGCTTGCCGGCGCTGGCGCGGCGGCGGACCGCGAAGACGCGATGATTCGCACGGCGCTCGCCTCCGGCCTGCGCCCCAGCGTGGTGCCGGCCGATACCGGGCTGCCGCACTGGTCGCTGCAGGAACGCATGACCCAGCACCATGTGCCCGGTGTGGCCATCGCCGTTCTACGGGATGGCAAGCTCGTGCACAGCGCCGGCTACGGTACGCGCGAGGTGGGCACGCAGGCTGCCGTGAATGCAGACACGCTGTTCTCGGTCGGCTCGGTCAGCAAGGTGGTTACGGCCGCCACCTCACTGCGATTGGTCGCCGACGGCACCCTCGCGCTGGACCGGGACATCGCCACCTACCTGCGCAGCTGGAAAGTCCCGGCTACCCCGTCGGTGCCGGCACCGCAGCTGACCCTGCGCATGCTGATGTCGCACACCGCCGGGCTGGGCGTCCATGGTTTCGCCGACTACCTGCCCGGCCAGCCGCTGCCCACCTTGCTGCAGACACTGGACGGCATCGCCCCGGCCAAGAACAAACCCGTACGTCTGATCCATACACCTGGCGAACGAGGCGATTACTCTGGTGGTGGTGTGATGGTGGAACAGCTCGTGCTCGAAGATGTGACTGGCCAGCCGCTGGACACGCTCGCACGCAAGCAGGTGTTCGAGCCACTGGGCATGCAGCGCAGCCGGTTCACCGATCCACCCGCCAACACCGACAACATCGCCAAAGCGCATGACGGCGACGGCAAGCTCACCGCCCTGCCGCGCGGCTGGCAGTCCTTCCCGGAACAGGGCGCCTCCGGCCTATGGACCAGCGCCAACGACCTGGCCGCGTTCGTTGCTGCTCTTACGGCCAGCTACCGTGGCCAAGGAAATTTCCTGCCGCGGCCCATTGCGACCGACATGATGACCGAGGTGTCGCCAAGCTGGCACGGCCTTGGCCCGCGTCTGGACGGTGCCGGGCAGACCCGGATCTTCCACCATGGCGGCTCCAACGACAGTTACCGGGCGTGGATCGAGGGGTATCTGGAGACGGGCGATGGCTTTGTGATTCTTACCAATGGTGAGAATGGCGCCGCGCTGGCGACGGAGATCCGCAATGCACTGTCGGATGCGATCGGGCGTGGCGTGAATCCTGCCGTGCGCACGGTTGCGCTGGACCTTCGTGAGCCCCGGTATGCGGACTATGCCGGGGTGTTCGATCAGGACGAGCGCGTGCCGATGGCGCAGCGCCGTGCGTTGACCGACATCTTCGACATCCCGGCGTTGGAGGTGAAGGTAGCTGGTGGGGAGGTGCGCGTGGGTGTGGCTGGGACGAAACGCGATGGGCGCGTGCTGCCGGTGTCGCCGAATCGGTTTATGTCACCGGATATCGATGGGCTGGAGATCGAGTTCCATCGGGATGCGTTCGGGAAGGTGGAAGCGTTGAGTGTGGTGTTTGGGGAGGGGCGGGGGTATTACGTGCGGCGGAAGCGGGATATTTGATGACGATTGGGGCCGACGCCGAGGGCTTTGCACCAGTCTCGCATCACGGCGCGCGGGAATAGAGCTTCCGACGCAGCGAATACAGGACCGGCCGCGCGAGGCGGCCGGCCCTTGGTCCAGCTACAACACGTTACAGCGCAATCCGCGCAACAGATTCTTCGCTGCCCTTAGGCTCGCTGTCACCGTTCTTGACGGTCACGTACAGCACGTTCTTCTTGGCATCCAGCGCCAGACTGTTCGGGTGCGTCGGCACCGCGTACGTCGCCACCTGCTTGTAGGTATCGCTGTTGTATGCGGTGACGGTGCCACCATCGCGGTTGGTCACGTACAGGCGCTTGCGCGGTGCGTGCAGCAGGATGCCCAGCGGGCCGGCGTCGGTCGGGATGCTGGCCAGTTCCTTGCCGGTCGTGCGGTCCAGCACCAGCACGCGCTGGCCCGGATGCTTGGATTCGAAGCCCGAGCTGCTGGCCTGGTACTTGCGGATCATCTCCGAGCCCTGGTCGGTCACGAACAGGCGCTTGCCGGCCGGATCCAGCGCAATGTTCATCGGCTGCTCGGCACTGACCTTGAAGCGCTGCTCGACCTTGCCGCTGTCGGTGCCGACGGTGACAACCTCGGCCAGCAGGTTGGAGGTGTACACGCGCTTGGCCTTGGCATCCAACGCCAGACCGGGCGCCTTGGCATTGCCCAGGCCCGGAATGGTATTGATGACCTTCAGCGACTGCGTGTCCACCACGAACAGCACGCTGCCCTCGCCGGAGTGACCGGTGACGTACAGGCGGTTGTTGGCGCCATCGACGACCAGCTCGCGCAGATCGTGGGTGTAGGCGGCCTTGCCATCCTTGCCGACTTTCTTTTCCATCAGCTGCACGATGCCGACCGACTTGTTGGTAGCGGTGTCGACCACGGTGACCGAGGTATCGACGGTGTTGCCGACGTACAGGCGGTTGTTTGCATCGTCCAGCACCACACCGAAGGCCTTGCGCTCCAGCGGGATGGCGGTTTCGACGGCCAGGGTTTCCGGGTTCAGACGCAGGACCTGGGAGGGACCAGCGGCGTCACCGAAGCCGCCCGAGGAGGCGACGAACACGGCGTTCTGCTTGGGGCTGAAGGCCAGCTCATAAAGGCCCTGGGCGACGGCTTTGCGCTGGACGGCGGAGGCGCTAGCGGATGCGGTGGCCTGGTCAGCGGCGAAGGCAGACGGTGCGCCAAGGCTCAGGGAGATGGCGAGGGCCAGAGCGGCCGAGCGGATTACGGAATTGCGGTACATGCGAGCTTCCTTGAAGGGGCACGGGAGGGTGTCCTGGCTCGCTGGGCCGTACATGTGACGGCCGGCCCCGCATGGTGGTGCGTGGGATGGCTGGCTGGAATGCCGGAGAATGGTAGCAGGGTGTGTAGATAAGCGCCTGCGCAGGGAGTCGAAAGGCAGCAGTCGCAGCCTGTGGGAACGCTTCCGCGCATCCTTCGCCCTCTTTCGCGAGGTGGTTGGATGACCAAGATTGATGGGGAGTGGCTGCGGGCGTTTGATGAGGCAATGCAGGAGTTCTTTGCCATCGACCACTCGGACGCCGGAATGGATGAATCTCTGCTTGCGTGTTACATGGACCTTCCAGCGTGGGAGGCAGCGCTGGCGTTTGGGGAGGACTACGACTTGGTTCGGATGGACTCATTCTGGTCACTACGACGCCAGCCCTAGGAACTTGGCGCGGCTGAACTCGTAGGCTTACACGCTGATCCAAGTTCGGATCTCTTCAGCGAGCACGCCTTCGCTCAGCACAGGGTCTGTCCCAGATGACGCCACCCACGCAAACTTCCTCACCCGAATTTTTCCGATTGCGGCTGGCAAGGGTACCAAGCCATCCTCCCTGTGCCTGAAGCCGACGATGAAGCCTCTCTCTGCCTCAAAGCCAGATGCGAATGCCACGATCTGATTGAAGCTAGCACGGTCCCAGTCGCCGCCGAAGTACTTGTATTTGACGTCCCCCACGATGCGACCTCCGTCCACAACGAGATCTGGATTGAGCGTGATTCCACCTTCCGTCAACCGGAGCCCCCGCTTCCTGACATCAATCGGTGATAGCGCGTTTGCGAGAATGTTGCGCAATCCGCTCTCCACGATGCCTGGCGTTGGGATCAGGAAGCAGGTCCCCGCGACATTTCCCGCTTCCATGGATGCTCCTCGCGACGCCAGAACTAGCTTCGCAAGCGGCAGTACCCGTGAGTAGCGTGCATGCAGACGTGTCGCTTGGAATCGCCAGTCGGATTCACGTAGGACACCCACAGGACCCATCGCCAGTACGAGACGGCGCGCCTGCCGTCTCTGGGACAAGTCGATAGCCGGGTCCGCAGCAACGGCTGCACAGCTCGCCTTCATCAGGCGATTGATCGCCGCGTCTTCGTCTAGCTCTGAATAGGTGCAGTGAACCGCGACTCGACCAGAGAGGTTTGCCAGCATCGTGGGTACAGGCTGTACGGAGCCTCTCACCTCAGAGAGCTCATCCTCGTACTCGCTGTAGTCCCTATGCAGCCCAAGCCTTAGCACGCGCTCGGCTTCCGCCAGCAGCCATCTACAGACCAGTTCCCGCAATTCTTGCGAGCTGCCGATACGAGTTGGTGAATCATCCACTCTCGGCGCCACCTCAGACCTCCCCATGAGGTGGCAGAAGTGGCTCAGCGGGATCTTGGGCACAACCTGGAGCTGTAGGTCGCCCAAACGAACTACGCCCACTACGTTCCTAAATTTCACTAGGTGCGTGCCATTAGGCCGATACCTGACGCTAACCACTGATGCTTGTTCATCCGGGTTACCGCTACCGTCGGCATTCGTTTTGGACTTTGAGCCCCACCAGTTTAGGCGGCCGGCCATCCGACGACCAATTTCCTCTAACGCCTGGACCTGCTGATCTGATAACCGAACGGAGCATTCTCGATTTTCCTCGAGAACCACTTCAGTCAGCATAGTCAGGCCACAACTGGTTGACGCTCAGGGAACCCATGCCGTCCGGCTGATCGTAGTAGTACTCCTCAATGAGGGGCAACAGCTTTCGCATCCAGACTTCCCGTAGAACTTTTGGGGACATGTCATTGCGCATGAAGAAGGAATGGCCGATGGTGTGGTGTCGGTCCAGATCCCTTGTGAGATGCCCATTGAGCCTGGACAGCCCTTCTATCACGGCTGCTGAGGGTAGAGCTATGGAGCTGAAGTAGCGCTCTAGCACTTCCGCATCCGGTGCGAGCTCGAAAATCTCGAAACGGCGTCGCATCGCCGCATCTATGGAACGAATGCTGCGATCGGCGGTGTTCATCGTTGCGATGAACATCAGGTTGGAAGGCAGCTTGAACTCCTTGGAGAGCTGGAGACTAATTGCCTGATCCCGATACTCAAGAAGATACAGAAGCTCGCCCATCACCCGAGGGAGATTTGCCCGATTTGCCTCATCCATGATGATGACGTAGGGATGGTCTGGATCGTTGAGATGTCCCGCCTGGTGCATATCACGCACTACCTGCAGCACTACGCCAGCCGTCACATCGAACGAAACGCCTGAAGGACCTGCTACTGGTCGCAACCCTTCGATGAATGCCTCGTATGTGTAGCTGGGATGGAACTGCACCAGCCGCACCGCATCCTTGCGGCCGTTGGTCAGGTAGGTTGCAAGCTTCTGGGCCACCCAAGTTTTACTGGTGCCGGGTGGGCCCGCCAGAATCAGCTGTGGCTGACTCCCGCGCAGACAATCGAGCATACTGCCAAGTGCTTCTTCAGTGAGGAGCGTCTCAGCCACCAACCATGACATGTCCAGATCCAGTTCGGGCTCGGCTGAAATGGTCGATCCGTCCGCGCCGGCAGCGTCTCGGCCGTCATCGTCGCCGGGGTATGAGTCTTTGAGTCTCTCGTACACGTAGCCGAATGCATTTTGATTCACCACGTTGAGCGATGTGGAGAACCCGTCGACCAGTTCCAATTCTTCTACCGGGAAGGGGTCAATGAACTCGATGGCCTCGACTTTGAACCACGTCTTGTAAGCGCCGTTGGCGCTATCGTTGAATCGATTTCCTTCGTCGTGGGTACCTGGTAGCGAGGGCCATGGGTTGGGCATTCCATCCGCAGACGGCGCGCAGCGGAGCGCGCCCACGCGCGCTTTGGCGACGATCTGCCGCCTGCCGCCATTGATGTAAAGCGTGAAGCCTCTGGAGAGCTGGTCACGAACGCCCTCTCGGAGCCTGAATGTCCAGCCGCTCGCCCATCCACCATTGCTGTCTATGCTCTCTCGTACAGAGCTAAAGTCCCGAGAGATTGTCCCCCATGTCCCCACGAGGGCAACGCGTCGTTCTAGCCCTGCCGCCACCCGGCCTTTGTGAGCATCGACGACTGCGCCGTAAGCCCGCAGAGCAGCGTCGAGATCGGCGATCAGCGATTCATCGGAGGGGAGTTCATCCACGCCGTAGTACTTGGACGCGATCGTGGAAGCTTCATACATACGGGCCTTGCTGCCCTTGGAACGGAGATCTATGCCCGCGGAGAAGTCGAAGCCCGCTCCAGCAAGGCTGGGAATGAGAGCCCTCACCCCATCTGCGCGGTCATTGAGCTGCCTAACGGCCTCCTTGCGATGAAGCGACTCGAGCTCGGTGACTCCTTGGGCGAGAGTGAGGTAGACCCCGTCCCCTGCCTCGCTGAAGAGATAGACCACATAGACACCACGCTGAGTGGTGGTGGTCTCTCTTCGGTCCAGGACTGACAGCCATGGGATTGTTGCCCAGTTGCCCTTGCCGTAGCTCGCTACAACTTTTAGGTGCTCGTTGCCGGCAACAGTCGGAATGCCCTCAACTGCCTCTCTTAGCTCCCGAAAGACTTCTGAGACTTGATTCTCTCCGCCGAAGCTGACTTCAGATCGCGCCTGCTGATACGTGCGCAGGATTGTGCCAAGCATGCCCCTTAGGTCCTGGGCTTTTTGGCCTGGCAATTGATCTGTCATTTGAAGCTCCTAGCCGCTGTCTAGTGGCCATGCGGAGAACAGGCCGATTGCGACAACAGTATCGGAACGTCATAGTATTCATCAATGACCACTTGGGTCCTGGCGACGCCCACCCCCGGAGATTGAGTAGCGAAGCGGTTTGGAGTCCAATCCTCAATGACAACGGGATTGGACTTGAAGAAGCGCTTTTCCGAAGATCCGATCATCGGCTTTCTGCGCGAAACTGAGGCCGGCATGCCGATCAACAACCTCTATCGCCGAAAATGGCTTCGGCGAGGCCTCGTACTATCTGTGGCGCAGCAGGTTCGGTGGCATGAGCGTGCCCGACGCCAAGCGACTGAAGGACTTGAAGGCGGAGAACACTCGCTTGAGGAGGCTATTGGCACAGCAGGTCATCGAGACCGAAGTCATCAAGGGTGCTTTGCGAGAAAGTGGTGACCGCACCGGCGCGCAGGCTGCCGGTGCGGAGCATGGTCAAAGAAGGGCTGAGCGAGAGGCGGGCACTCGCCGCTGCTCGCATGGGCGCCAGTGCGTTTCGCTGCGATTCCAAGCCCGACCACAACCTGGAACTGCGCGAGCAGATCGCTGCGCTCGCGCATCGGCACAGACGCTGCGGCGTGGGGACGTTCCATTTGAAGCTGCGGCAGAAAGTTCTTGTCGTGAAATACAAGCATGTGGAGCGGCTATACCGGGAGGCTGGACTGCAAAGTGCGTCGTAGGAAGCGCAAGAAGGAGCCCCTTGGCGAGTGCCGGCCACTGATGCGGCCGTCCGCAGCCAATGAGGTGTGGCCGATGGATTTCATGTTCTATCGCACAGAAGAAGGTCGCGTGATCAGGCGCCTGACCATCGTCGATGACGCAACCCATGAAGCCCTTGCCATCGAAGTGGAACGCGCCATATCCCGCCAAGGAGTCTCCAGGGTGCTGGTTTCCAACACTACCTCATGCCCGCACCAGCATCGAAAGCTGGCGGCGCGACTACGACGAAGTAAGACCCAAGCGAGCGCTGGGCGGGCTAACCCCCGCCCAGTACGCCGCACAGTTGGCGGCGAAGAAACATAACATCAGCGCCGGACTCTAAACCCGCCCGCTACTCAAGCCGGGGGACGTCGGATGGCGGATTCAGGAACAGTACTTACCTGTCGCAACGCCCGCTTGAATGGCAACGTCTTTGGTTGCGCTACCCCTAGTGCTATTGCATAGGACTTTTCAGCTAGATCTCAAGATGCCCCTGCCGCGAGAGTGAACCAAGATCGTAGATCCGTGACATCCCTGCGCGGAAGTCAGCGACACCGCCGTAACTTGGGTGCCGCACTTGATCGATCTCAATACCCAGACGAGCAGCGTACGCTCCTGCATCCTGCCCAATCGCGACAATCTTTTGAATCCTTAGAACCCGGATCAGTTCTGCGTTCAAATCTTGCGCAACGTTGAACTCATGTGAGCTGAACTTTCTGTTAGTGAGTTGATCACCCTGTTCAAATGGATGAAAGGGAAATACGTTCCAAAGCATGGGCGGTGCGTCGATGCAACGAAGCACCGACCAAACCTCAGTAGCCGTTCGCTCAGCGACAATAGGGCCGCAGGTTGAGCGCACCGGAGCGCCGAGCCCATACACCTTACCTAGCTCCGCAAGGTGGGCCTCGTCGGTGAGGGCGACGCCGGTGCGTCGCCCTCCACGATACCCCAGGTCCCTGCCCATCCACATGACGCGAGAATCGATCGATCGGACCGACTCCAAGTAGCGTTGCAGGAGTGCCCTCCTGATCAGCGGGCTATTAGCCGATTGATCATATGAGGGACACACGTCCGCGTAGGGGTTGAACACGTTTGACAGCCTTACTCTTGCGAGGCTTTCGACGAACTTCTTTATACTCGATGCGCTCATTTATTTCCTTGAGACCTTTATACGTTATTTCTCTCGCATCCAAGTCGGCTAAGACATAGCCACCCCGAGCTTTCTTAAGCTGCCTGAACACCTCAAATCCTTTGAGGATTGCGCGAGCCCACTCCCAAGGTTGGCATTTATCCACCTCGTACCCTTTGACTAAAGCTCGAATTTGCTTGAGCAGGGCATAGGGGAACTTATCCTGCGTCACGTTCAAGAAGAGATGTTCGCGGGCCACGTTGAACATCCATGTCGAGATGCCCTCTTCGGTTATTATCGCACGGGCCCCATCTTCGTTTTCATCCAAAACATAACTGGATTTTCGCTTCTTCTTCAGCAATGCGCGAAGGACGGGGGACCATCCAAGATAAGCAGCGTATGCGAGATGAAATACGTCGTGAAACCTATAGTCATCGGGCTCATGGCTGTTGTCTGTAAGTCGATCACCAACATTTATTCCATTGACCGAGATGTAAACGTAGGCAACGTCCTTCACCTTCTTCTCTTCGAATCTGACCCAGAGCTTTCTCGGCAGCTGCTCACCAGGTTTGCAGGCGGAGTCGAACAACGGAGTTACGGCACCAGCGTCTCTCGGCCACCTTGCGTTGGTCTTGGCAATGTTCTCGGCAGCAATCTCCTCGAGGTCTAGACTGAGAGCATGTGCCAGTAGCGCAAGATCTGCCAGCACTTCAGCCAAGTGAGCTGCCTGAGAGCGCGGAGAAGACACCAACAGACCGACTCGAGCGGCAAGTCGTTGAAAGGCCTCAACCTCCTTTATAGCTCCTGGTGAAGCATGTGCATTAACAAAACCGACAATCTGTCTGAAACTTGCTTGGGCCGTACTACTTCGGGGAGCACTCACATTTAGGATCTTGGCGATCTCTTTTAGCGCTGACGCAACAAGTGCCTTTGCGTCGACTTTTTGGTGGAGCGCGATGGCTAGGAGGTACCAAAGCGCATCGCCAACTTCCTCTGCCGCAACTCTCGCTTCCGCATCCGTCAGCGCGTCGCGACGCGCCTTCTTGATTCCTGCATACAGCTCACCCACCTCGCCAAAGAGCCCAAGCTTAAGGGTGAAGAGCTGCTCTGCTGATCCTGCGAATTGATTGGACGTGGTGACGGACTCAAGATAGCACTCTATCGTGAGCGGACTACTCAGACGGACGCTACTCATATCGCCCCCTTCCAGTTGGCCGGCTGGCCGTGGATGCCTGGGGCATAGCTCTGCGTGAGCCACTCAAGAAACTCATCTCTTAATGCTTCTGGAATGTTCACGATGTGACCGCGCCCCGGCCGACAAAGATCATGCCGCCCAAGTCTTCGGGCACGCAGCGGCACCTGAACTGCTTGATCGCCGAAGTAGTAGAACTCTTCTGCGACCAGCACACGGTCCGCGCTGACATCCCTCCTTAGATTTTCACTATTTTGTCTCCCATCAACAAAGCTGTGATGTGAGTCGGCTTGTAGCCAGACACCGCCTTCCTTGTGATAGATGTTGTCGCCGTAAGCACGCTTGAGACTTCCGTTGATAACCGGCCTCTTCACAGTGAATCGCGAATCGCGCCAGTACTCGTCAAACGTTAGACCTTCCCCCACTTTCATCGCATAGATTAGATTTCCCGCTCGACCGGTGGAGATTGCCCCAACCCCGATGACCCAGTCTCCACGCTGCGCCTTTGCGCGAATCTTTGGCTTGCAGGCGGCTAGGGTACAGGTTCCGGAAAACGGATTCGGAGCGAACCCATAGTCGCGCACAACAACGTAACTGTAGAGGCGGCTCATTGGCACTTGATCCTCTTGATGTCCCGCGCCTCCATGGGAGAGCTATCCGGACATTCCCATGAGTCCTCACCATTGATTGCGGCGATGATCCTTTCTGAGTTCCAGCCAACTACTGAGTCGGCATATTTGGTCAGTGCATCCGGGAGATCACAACCCTTATTTCCGTGCACCCAGATCCCAACGATGCGCTTTCCGAGCGAGTTTGCGTGCTCGATTTCCCAGTTGACCCATTCACTACTCAGCGTCTGAGGCGTGATAAGCACGACCACAATGCCGGCCCAGGAAATCTGAGGAGCGATGATTTCATACTTTATGTAGCGCTCGTCTTCCGCATTGTTTGGCGTCGCGGAAGTAACTGAAGAGTCTCGGCACTCAAGCCCAGAACGCTTGAGAAGATCATAGAGCCTTTCGATGTGAGACTCATCTTCTTGAACATGGCTAACGAAAACATTCCTTGATTTCATATCCATCCCCTGTGTAATTAGACGTCCTTTCTTGCCTCCCACTGAGTGTGCTCTCTAGAGAATGCATTCTCAGCGTCACCAACGAACATCGAGAACTCGTGCTCGCCACGCACCTTCACTAACTGCTCTTCAACCATACCAATTTCATGTGCTGTGAGCGCATAAGAGGCGGCGAGCTCGGAAAATCTCTTAGATTGGGTATAGGCCAGGACCCCCGAGGCTAGCGTTACAAGCAGCTCGGTTGGCCAGTAGTTAAATAATGGATACTTAATTTTCAATAGTGCTGATACAATCGCCAGACCATTGGCAAGCACAACCACCATAAAGAAGCTCTTGCTCCGCCGAGCATTTTCTCTAGCCTTTGCAGCATACCAAGCTCTCTGATCAGAGATTCGGTGGATTCGATATGTTTCCATCCGAACTTCAAGTTGATCGCTCCGACGCTTTCGCATCTGATCGGTAATCTGCCGCCCATCCAGGTTCATCAAGAATCGGCCGGCCAATTCTCTGTTCTGGTTGAGGGTCGCCCTTAGTCTGGCTTGAAGTATTTTTTCAGCAGCATCGTCGGCCTCATCGAAAGGCTCAGCGCGCGAAACGAATCGCCACGTCAGCGTCTTGATGGACTCTGCTAGTGCGCGGGCGGCGTACCAGATACGGTCCGCTCGGGTGCTGTAGAGGGCTACCGAGATGACTAGCGCCATCAGTAGCGCGATGGCCTGGAGCAGCGCAACAGCCCAATGGTCCATGGAGCCGATGGACAGAGCAGCGCCGAGCAACAGCAGTGCGAGATTGGCCTTCAATAGATTGAAGAACCGACCCTGCTCGCAGGCCGCAAGGTCATCTGCAGACCTGTATAGAGCGGGAAACTCTTCAGTGCGCATCCTAGCCCCCTCGTCAATGTAAAGAGGGACGGCGATTGCCGTCCCTCTTATCAATCAAACCGCGACAGGATTAGCCTTCTCAGGATCAATCTTGTACTGCTTGATCGCCCGAGCCACATCCTTAGCCGTCATCTTCCCTTCCTTCGCCAGCGCCGCAATCGCGGCATGCGCGATGTAGTACCGGTCAACCTCGAAGAAGCGACGCAGGTTGGCACGCGTATCCGAACGACCGAAGCCATCGGTACCCAGCACCGTGTACGACATCGGCACGA
>Ga0302347_1003482_pt1 | contig 13852 bp, 9 predicted proteins | sample PhyWR1_FD_202178 | JGI IMG/M metagenome (GOLD analysis project Ga0302347, IMG submission 202178) | Leaf surface microbial communities from wheat plants in UC Gill Tract Community Farm, Albany, California, United States - DLSL W.R1 (v2)... | ecosystem: Host-associated > Plants > Phyllosphere >...
GCTGAAGGTGGTGCGTGACGACTTCATCGACCTGGCAGCTTTCGATGCCTGGGGCGCCGACTACCTGGCCCGCTGCGAGCGCGAAGCGGGCAATGCCGAGGGGCGGCGTGAACGGATGCACGCAGTCAACCCGCTGTACGTGCTGCGCAACTACCTGGCGCAGAAAGCCATCGAAGCGGCTGAGGCGGGGGATTACAGCGAAGTGCGGCGGCTGCATCAGGTGTTGAGCAAACCGTTTGAAGAGCAGCCGGGGATGCAGGCGTACGCCGAGCGACCGCCGGAGTGGGGCAAGCACCTGGAAATCAGCTGCTCTTCTTGATTGATGACTGCTGTACCGGCCCTATCGCCGGCAAGCCAGCTCCCACAGGTACAGTGCCGCACCTGAGGCAAGCGGTAGCCCTGTGGGAGCCGGCTTGCCGGCGACAGGGCCCGAACAAACACCACAAGGAATTGATATGTCCGACCCTCTGGTAATCCCCTGCCCGCACTGCAACGGCCTGAACCGCCTGCCCGCCGAACGTTTGAGCGACGCCCCCAAATGCGGCCGCTGCAAGCAGGATGTGCTGCTGGCCCAGCCCTTCGAGCTGACCGAGGCCAGCTACGCCAGCCAGATCAAAGGCGACCTGCCGCTGCTGGTCGACGTCTGGGCCGACTGGTGCGGCCCCTGCAAATCCTTCGCCCCCACCTTCGAACAAGCTGCGCGGCAGCTGGCGGGTCGCTGCCGCCTGGCCAAGCTCGACAGCGAAGCAAACCGCAACCTGGCGGGACAACTGGGCATACGCTCGATCCCCAGCCTGCTGCTGTTCAAGAACGGTCGCGAAGTGAGCCGCCAGGCCGGAGCGTTTCCACTCCAGTCGTTGCTGGCGTGGTTGCGCAGCCAAGGGGTCTAGGCGTTCTCTTCGAGCAGCGAATGCAACTCGACAAACTGCTGGGTCAGCTTGTGCCGCGGCTCGAGGTGAATCAGCGGCAGGCTGGCATGATGCGATTCGCGCATTTTCACCGAACTGCTGAGGTACACCGGTAGTACCGGCATGCCCTCGGCCAGCAGCTCGTCGAGCATCTGCTGGGGCAGGCTGGCGCGGGACTGGAACTGGTTGACCACGATGCCTTCGACCACCAGTGCTTCGTTGTGGTCCTCCTTGAGGTCTTCGATCTCGGCCAGCAACCCGTAAAGGGCCTGCCGCGAGAAACTGTCGCAGTCGAAAGGGATCAGCACACGATCAGCTGCGATCAACGCAGAAACTGCGTAGAAATTCAGCGCCGGCGGGGTATCGATGTAGATGCGCTCGTAGTCCTCGTCCAGCTCGTCGAGCAGCTTGCGCAGCTTGTTGATCTTGTGTTTTGCCTCAAGCTTGGGCTGCAGGTCGGCCAGCTCTGCCGTGGCGGTGACCACGTGCAGGTTGTCGAACGGGGTTTCGTAGATGTCGACCTTGTTCTTCTTGCTGAACGGCCCGCTGGACAGGCTCTGCTTGAAGAAGTCGGCAATCCCCATGGGGATATCCTCGCCGGTGAGGCCGGTCAGGTACTGGGTCGAGTTGGCCTGGGCATCCAGGTCGATCAACAGTGTCCGGTAGCCTTCATTGGCACTGACCGCCGCCAGGTTGCAGGCGATGCTCGACTTGCCCACGCCACCTTTCTGATTGAACACCACGCGCCGCATGATTGACCTCCGTGTTTCGACGAATGCCCGAGTATGTGGCGAGGCCGCGGCAATGGCCAGTGCCATTTAGCCTGCGTCAGCCCTGGCCGACCGCCTGCCCGGTAAGCAGCTCGGCAAATGCCTTGGCCATCGCCGAGCCTGCGTGCTCACGCTGCACCAGCCACACCGCAGACATCGCCCCTTCATCCAGCAAGGTGCGGTACACCACGCCTTCAATGCGCATGCGCTGGAACGACGCCGGCAGCACCGAAACCCCAAGCCCCGCCGACACCAGGCCGATGATGGTCATGGCCTCTCCAGCTTCCTGGGCAAAATGCGGGCTGAAGCCGGCCTGCCGCGCCAGGCTCAGCAACTGCGCATGCAGGCCGCTGCCATAACTGCGAGGGAAGAACACGAACGGCTCATCGGCCAGCGCCGCCATGTGCAGGCCATGTTCAGTGCCTTCGGCAAGCGGGTGCGAAGCGTTGATCACCGCCACCAGCGGCTCACGGAACAGCTCCGTGGCCAGCAAGCCTGCCGGCAGCGGCATCGGCCGCATCAGCCCCACCTCGATGGACTCGTCGAACACCCCTGCGGCAACGTCGCGGCTGCTCATCTCCTTGAGGTTCAGGTGCACAGCGGGGAAGCGCTGGCGAAAGGCATGAATGGCCTTGGGAATCTTCGAGGTGAACGGTGCCGAGGAAGTAAAACCTATCTTCATCTCGCCTAGCTCGCCCAACTGCGCACGACGGGCTACATCCGCCGCTTTCTCGACCTGCGCCAGCACTTGCCGAGCCTCCTCCAGAAACAGCCGCCCGGCCTCGCTCAACTCGACCCGACGATTGGTACGCTCGAAAAGCCGTGCGCCCAGTTCCTGCTCCAGTGCCTGGATCTGCTGGCTGAGGGGTGGCTGTGAGATACCCAGCTGCTGGGCGGCGCGTCCGAAGTGCAGCTCTTCAGCCACAGCGATGAAGTAACGCAAATGGCGCAGTTCCATGATCGGCTCCGAACAGGTCGAAAAACGTCTTAAATAGGTCGAACAATATATTGGATCTAATCATTAGCCAGCTATATGCTTTTTTCATTGCGCCAGAGGTACCCGCCCGTGAAAACTGCTGTAGCCCCCCTTCCCGCCGAGCCAGAGCCCACTCCCCTGAACGAAATGTGGATCGAAAAAGGCACCCCCGCCTTCATGAAAACCGTGCTGGCGCTGTTCAGCGGCGGCTTCGCCACCTTCGCCCTGCTGTACTGCGTACAGCCGATGATGCCGCTGCTCTCTCGGGAATTTGCCATCAATGCGGCGCAGAGCAGCCTTGTGCTGTCGGTGTCCACGGGCATGCTGGCGTTCGGATTGTTGATCACCGGGCCCATCTCCGACCGCATCGGGCGCAAGCCGGTAATGGTGTTTGCCCTGGTCTGCGCCGCCCTCTCCACCTTGGCCAGCGCGGTGATGCCAAGCTGGGAGCTGGTGCTGGCCACCCGCGCGCTGGTGGGCCTGTCGCTGAGCGGCCTGGCGGCAGTGGCGATGACTTACCTGAGCGAAGAAATCCACCCGCAGCACATCGGCCTGGCCATGGGCCTGTACATCGGCGGCAACGCCATCGGCGGCATGAGCGGGCGGCTTATCACCGGCGTGCTGATCGACTTCGTCAGCTGGCACACGGCGATGCTGACCATCGGCGGCCTGGCCCTGATGGCGGCGCTGGTGTTCTGGAAGGTGCTGCCAGAGTCCCGCAACTTCCGCCCACAGGCACTGCACCCGCGCAGCCTGCTGGACGGTTTTGTCGTGCATTTCAAGGATGCCGGGCTGCCTTGGCTGTTCCTTGAGGCCTTCCTGCTGATGGGCGCATTCGTCACTCTGTTCAACTACATCGGCTACCGCCTGCTGGCGGAGCCCTACCACATGAACCAGGCGCTGGTCGGTTTGCTGTCGATAGTGTACTTGTCGGGCATCTACAGCTCGGCGCAAGTCGGCGCGCTGGCTGACAGACTGGGCCGACGCAAGGTGTTCTGGGCCAGTATCGTCGTGATGGCCGCAGGCCTGCTGATGACCCTGGCCAGCCCGCTGGCGATGGTGATCGTGGGCATGCTGGTATTTACCTTCGGCTTCTTTGGCGCGCATTCGGTGGCCAGCAGCTGGATTGGGCGGCGAGCGTTGAAGGCCAAGGGGCAGGCTTCGTCGCTGTACCTGTTCAGCTATTACGCAGGGTCGAGTGTGGCGGGTACGGCGGGCGGGGTGTTCTGGCACCAGTGGGGGTGGAACGGGATCGGGTTGTTCATTGGCAGCTTGCTGGCGGTGGCGTTGCTGGTGGCGCTGCACCTGAGCAAGTTACCGCCCAAAACAGCCTGAGAATGGGGCTGCCTTGCAGCCCATCGCCGGCATGCCAGCTCCCACAGGTGCCCCAAGGCTCATGGCCTGTGAAGTAGTTGTGGGAGCTGGCTTGCCGGCGATAGGGCCATCGGATCAGTTGATGATCTCGACGATATCCACATCCACTTCCCGGCTCATCAGGTGCTTCTCCACCTCACCGGTCAGCTTGACCTTGGTCTTGTCGTTGAACGGAGTAGCCGGAAGGTCTTCATCGTCGATTTCGACGGTGATGACGCCGGTGTTGTCCTTGAACTCGTACTTGTCATCGTTGTTGATCTTCTTGGTCACATAACCCTGCAGCACCACCGGCGTGTCATCTGCGGCGTCGTTGGCGGCAGCAACGGTGGTCACCGACTGTGCACCTGGGCCGGTGTAACCCGCAGCCAATGCTGCAGTGCTGAACAGAGGGGCGAGGATCAAGGCAAGGTAGCGAGCTTTCATGAGGATCGGGTCCTGTTTCGGTTTCGATGGCCCCAGATTAACGACGATCGCTGAATTGAAACTTAATGCAATAAAAAGCCCGGCACATGGCCGGGCTTCGGTGTTCAGCCATCAGTTCATTGATGGTACTGCGCCGACAGCTCGTGCACGGCGTTGATGAACACGCCGGCATGCTCCGGGTCGACTTCCGGGGTGATGCCGTGGCCCAGGTTGAACACGTGGCCGGTGCCGTGGCCATAGCTGGCCAGGATGCGCGCCACTTCCTGGCGAATGGCCTCGGGTTTGGCGTACAGCACGGTCGGGTCCATGTTGCCTTGCAGTGCCACTTTGTCACCCACACGGCGGCGGGCGTCGCCGATTTCGCAGGTCCAGTCCAGGCCCAGCGCGTCGGCACCGGCGTCGGCGATGCTTTCCAGCCACAGGCCGCCATTCTTGGTGAACAGAATTACCGGCACCTTGCGCCCTTCATGCTCGCGGATCAGGCCGCTGACGATCTTGCGCATGTAGGCCAGCGAGAATTCCTGATAGGCCGCCGCCGACAGGTTGCCGCCCCAGGTGTCGAAGATCTGCACGGCCTGGGCGCCGGCCAGGATCTGGCCGTTGAGGTAGCTGGTAACCGACTGGGCCAGCTTGTCCAGCAACAGGTGCAGGGCCTGAGGGTTGTCGTACGCCATCGCCTTGGTCTTGCGGAAGTCCTTCGACGAGCCGCCTTCGACCATGTAGGTGGCCAGGGTCCACGGGCTGCCGGAGAAACCGATCAGCGGCACGCGGCCATTGAGCTCGCGGCGGATGGTGCTGACCGCGTCCATGACGTAGCCAAGGTCTTTCTGCGGGTCGGGGACCTGCAGCGCTTCGATATCGGCCGGGGTGCTGATGACCTTCCTGAAACGCGGGCCTTCGCCGGTTTCGAAGTACAGGCCCAGGCCCATGGCGTCAGGGATGGTGAGGATGTCCGAGAACAGGATCGCCGCGTCCAGCGGGTAGCGGTCCAGCGGCTGCATGGTCACCTCGCAGGCGAATTGCGGGTTCATGCACAGGCTCATGAAGTCGCCGGCCTTGGCGCGGCTGGCGCGGTACTCCGGCAGGTAGCGGCCGGCCTGGCGCATCATCCACACGGGGGTGACGTCTACGGGTTGCTTGAGCAGTGCACGCAGGAAACGATCGTTCTTCAGGGCAGTCATGTCGGCATCCGGAAAAATAGTGCGGGCATTTTCTCAGACGCACAAAGAAAAGGCACGGCTGTTTGCCGTGCCTTTTCTTTATAGGTATGTCGTGGATCAATAGATTTTGTATACAAAAACTTAATGATGCACGATACCGATGGCCCTATCGCCGGCAAGCCAGCTCCCACAGGGTAGCCGCAGCTCTTGTGGGAGCTGGCTTGCCGGCGATGAGGCCAGTGCAGGCAGCATCAGACTTCGAGGTAGTCCAGGATCCCTTCGGCAGCGGTACGCCCTTCGAAGATCGCCGTCACAACCAGGTCCGAACCGCGCACCATGTCGCCACCGGCAAACACTTTCGGGTTGCTGGTCTGGTGCTTGAACTTGCCCTGCTCCGGCGCCACCACTCGGCCCTGGCTGTCCATCTGGATACCATGCTGCTCGAACCACGGTGCCGGGCTCGGGCGGAAGCCGAAGGCGATCACCACGGCATCGGCCGGCAGGATTTCCTCGGAACCCGGGATCGGCTCGGGGCTGCGGCGGCCACGGGCATCCGGCTCACCCAGACGGGTCTCGACCACTTTCACGCCTTCAACCTTGTCCTCGCCGACAATGGCGATGGGCTGGCGGTTGTAAAGAAACTTCACGCCCTCTTCCTTGGCGTTCTTCACCTCTTTGCGCGAGCCTGGCATGTTGGCCTCGTCACGGCGATAGGCACAGGTTACCGCTTGCGCGCCCTGGCGAATCGAAGTGCGGTTGCAGTCCATCGCAGTGTCGCCACCGCCCAGTACCACGACCTTCTTGCCCTGCATGTCGACGAAGTCTTCCGGCGACTTCTCGAAGCCCAGGTTGCGGTTGACGTTGGCGATCAGGAAGTCCAGCGCGTCATGCACGCCTGGCAGGTCCTCGCCAGGGAAGCCGCCCTTCATGTAGGTGTAAGTACCCATGCCCATGAACACCGCGTCGTATTCGGCCAGCAGTTGTTCCATGCTGACGTCCTTGCCCACCTCGACGTTCAGGCGGAACTCGATGCCCATGCCGGTGAACACCTCGCGGCGGTTGCTGAGCACGGTCTTTTCCAGCTTGAACTCGGGGATGCCGAAGGTCAGCAGGCCACCGATTTCCGGGTTCTTGTCGAACACCACCGGAGTCACCCCGGCACGCACCAGCACGTCGGCGCAACCCAGCCCAGCCGGGCCTGCGCCGATGATGGCGACACGCTTGCCGGTGGGCTTGACCTTGGACATGTCCGGGCGCCAGCCCATGGCGAAGGCGGTGTCGGTGATGTACTTCTCCACCGAGCCGATGGTCACCGCGCCGAAGCCGTCGTTCAGGGTGCAGGCACCCTCGCACAACCGGTCCTGCGGGCATACCCGGCCGCACACTTCCGGCAGGGTGTTGGTCTGGTGCGACAGCTCAGCCGCGGCCAGGATGTTGCCTTCGGAAACCAGCTTCAACCAGTTGGGGATGAAGTTGTGCACCGGGCACTTCCACTCGCAGTAAGGGTTACCGCAGCCCAGGCAGCGGTGCGCCTGCTCCACGGATTGCGCCGGTTTGAAGGGTTCGTAGATTTCCACGAACTCCTTCTTGCGCTGGCGCAGCAGCTTTTTCTTCGGGTCCTTGCGGCCCACTTCGATGAACTGGAAGTCGTTGTTCAGACGTTCAGCCATTTTTCAAAACCTCTTTACAGCAGCTGCAAGCTACAAGCTGCAAGCCGCAAGACGATCACTTAAGCCGGGCAAACCTCGAGCGCTTCTACGTGCAGCTCGGGGCTTGCCACTTGCAGCTGTTGTTACTGCGGGTTGGCACGGGTGCTGGACAGCAGTTGCTTCAGGTTGGCCGCCTTCGGCTTGACCAGCCAGAAGCGCCGCACGTAGTCGTCCAGGTTCTCCGAGAGCTCGCGCCCCCACTCGCTGCCGGTTTCTTCCACATACTCGCCAAGGACCCGCGCCAGGTGGCTACGGTAGGCTTCCATCGCTTCACCACTGATACGCTGGATTTCCACCAGCTCGTGGTTGAGCTTGTCGACGAAGCTGTTGTCCATGTCGAGCACGTAGGCGAAGCCGCCAGTCATGCCAGAACCGAAGTTGTAACCGGTCTTGCCCAGGACGCAGACAAAGCCGCCGGTCATGTATTCACAGCAGTGATCGCCAGTACCCTCGACAACAGCGTGGGCGCCGGAGTTACGCACAGCAAAACGCTCGCCCGCAGTACCGGCGGCGAACAGCTTGCCGCCAGTGGCACCGTACAGGCAGGTGTTGCCGACGATGGCGCTGTGCTGGGTTGCGAACGGGCTACCGGCTGGCGGCACGATGGTGAGCTTGCCACCGGTCATGCCTTTGCCAACGTAGTCATTGGCGTCGCCTTCCAGCAGCAGGTTAAGGCCACCGGCGTTCCACACGCCGAAGCTCTGCCCTGCAGTGCCTTTGAAGCGGAAGGTGATCGGGTTGGCGGCCATGCCCTGGTTGCCGTACAGCTTGGCGATTTCACCAGAGATACGGGCGCCGATGGAGCGGTCGCAGTTGCAGATATCGAGGCTGAACTCGCCACCGGCCTGGTCGCGAATGGCCGGCATGGCCATTTCCACCATTTTCTCGGCCAGTTCACCCTTGTCGAAAGGCGGGTTCCTGTCGACTTCGCAGAACTGCGGCTTGTCCGCCGGAATGTGCGAGCTGCCCAGCAGCGGGGTCAGGTCCAGGTATTGCTGGCGCTCGGTGTCGCCTGGCAGCACGTCGAGCAGGTCGGTACGGCCGATCAGCTCGCCAAGGCTGCGTACGCCCAGCTTGGCCAGCCACTCACGGGTTTCTTCGGCGACGAAGGTGAAGAAGTTGATCACCATGTCGACGGTGCCGATGTAGTGGTCCTTGCGCAGTTTGTCGTTCTGCGTGGCTACACCGGTGGCGCAGTTGTTCAGGTGGCAGATGCGCAGGTACTTGCAGCCCAGGGCGATCATCGGCGCGGTGCCAAAGCCAAAGCTTTCGGCGCCGAGGATGGCTGCCTTGATCACGTCCAGGCCGGTTTTCAGGCCGCCGTCGGTCTGTACCCGTACCTTGCCGCGCAGGTCGTTGCCACGCAGGGTCTGGTGGGTTTCAGCCAGGCCGAGCTCCCACGGGGCGCCGGCGTACTTGATCGAGGTCAGCGGCGACGCGCCGGTACCACCATCGTAACCGGAAATGGTGATCAGGTCGGCATAGGCCTTGGCGACGCCAGCGGCGATGGTGCCGACGCCGGCTTCTGCCACCAGCTTGACCGAAACCAGGGCCTGCGGGTTGACCTGCTTGAGATCGTAGATCAGCTGGGCCAGGTCTTCGATCGAGTAGATGTCGTGGTGCGGCGGTGGCGAAATCAGGGTCACGCCCGGTACCGCATAGCGCAGCTTGGCGATCAGACCGTTGACCTTGCCGCCTGGCAGCTGGCCGCCCTCACCGGGCTTGGCGCCTTGGGCAACCTTGATCTGCAGCACCTCGGCGTTGACCAGGTATTCCGGGGTCACGCCAAAGCGGCCGGTGGCCACCTGCTTGATCTTCGAGCTGCGAATGGTGCCGTAGCGCGACGGGTCTTCACCGCCCTCGCCGGAGTTGGAGCGCGCGCCCAGGCGGTTCATCGCCTCGGCCAGGGCTTCGTGGGCTTCTGGCGACAGTGCACCCAGCGAGATACCGGCGGAGTCGAAGCGCTTGAGGATGGCGTCCAGCGGCTCGATCTGCTCCAGCGGCAGCGGCTGGTCGGCAACTTTCACCTTCAGCAGGTCGCGGATCATCGACACCGGGCGCTGGTCGACCAGCGTGGTGTATTCCTTGAACTTGGCGTAGTCGCCCTGTTGCACGGCGGCTTGCAGGGTATTCACCACGTCCGGGTTGTAGGCGTGGTACTCGCCACCGTGAACAAACTTCAGCAGGCCACCTTGCTGGATCGGCTTGCGCGCGCTCCAGGCTTCGGCAGCCAGCAGCTTCTGGTCGCTTTCCAGGTCTTCAAAGCGTGCACCCTTGATGCGGCTGGATACACCCTTGAAGCTCAGGCCAACCACTTCTTCGGCCAGGCCAATGGCTTCGAACAGCTGCGCACCACGGTACGAGGCGATGGTGGAGATGCCCATCTTCGACAGGATCTTCAGCAGGCCCTTGGAGATACCCTTGCGGTAGTACTTGAAGACTTCGTCCAGATCGCCCAGCACTTCGCCGGTGCGGATCAGGTCGGCCAGCACTTCATAAGCCAGGTACGGGTAAACGGCCGAAGCACCGAAGCCCAGCAGCACGGCAAAGTGGTGCGGGTCACGGGCGGTGGCGGTTTCCACCAGGATGTTACTGTCGCAACGCAGGCCCTTTTCGGTCAGGCGGTGGTGCACCGCACCCACGGCCAGCGAGGCGTGCACCGGCAGTTTGCCCGGGGCAATGTAGCGGTCGCTCAGCACCAGCTGGGTCTTGCCGGCGCGCACGGCTTCTTCGGCCTGGTCGGCGATGTTGCGGATGGCCGCTTCCAGGCCCACGCTCTGTTCATAGTTGAGGTCGATCAGCTGGCGCTCGAAGCCTTCGCGCTCCAGGTTCATCAGCGAGCGCCACTTGGCGGGCGAAATGACCGGCGAGCTGAGGATTACCCGCGAAGCGTGCTCCGGGGACTCCTGGAAGATATTGCGCTCGGCGCCCAGGCAGATTTCCAGCGACATCACGATCGCTTCGCGCAGCGGGTCGATCGGCGGGTTGGTCACCTGCGCGAACTGCTGGCGGAAGAAGTCGTACGGCGAACGCACGCGCTGCGACAAAACCGCCATCGGCGTGTCGTCACCCATCGAGCCGACCGCTTCCTGGCCCTGTTCGCCAAGTGGGCGCAGCACCTGGTCACGCTCTTCAAACGTGACCTGGAACATTTTCATGTATTGCTTGAGCTGGTCAGCGTCGTAGCTGGCCGCGCCCTGGTCATCGGTCAGCGTCGCCTGGATGCGCGTGGCGTGCTGACGCAGCCAGCGTTTGTACGGGTGGCGCGACTTCAGGCGGTTGTCGATGGCGTCGGTGTCGAGAATTTGCCCGGTTTCGGTGTCCACGGCAAGGATCTGGCCCGGGCCGACACGGCCTTTGGCCACAACGTCCTCGGGCTGGTAACCCCATACGCCGATTTCCGAGGCGATGGTGATGTAGCCATTGGTGGTAGTCACCCAGCGCGCCGGGCGCAGGCCGTTGCGGTCGAGCAGGCACACCGCGTGGCGGCCTTCGGTCATGACGATACCGGCCGGGCCATCCCACGGTTCCATGTGCATGGAGTTGTATTCGTAGAAGGCGCGCAGGTCGGCGTCCATGGTCTCGACGTTCTGCCAGGCTGGCGGTACCAGCATGCGCACGCCGCGGAACAGGTCGATGCCGCCGGTGACCATCAGCTCGAGCATGTTGTCCATGCTGGAGGAGTCGGAACCAACGCGGTTGACCAGCGGGCCGAGCTCTTCGAGGTCGGGGATCTGGTCGTTGGCGAACTTGGTGCGACGGGCCATGGCCCAGTTGCGGTTGCCGGTAATGGTGTTGATCTCGCCGTTGTGGGCGAGAAAGCGGAACGGCTGCGCCAGCGGCCATTTCGGCAAAGTATTGGTGGAGAAGCGCTGGTGGAACACGCAGATCGCGGTCTGCAGGCGCGGGTCATCCAGGTCAGGGTAAAACGCCGCGAGATCGCGCGGCATCATCAGGCCTTTGTAGATGATGGTCTTGTGCGAGAAGCTGCAGATGTAATGGTCGGCGTCGTGGGCGTTGGCCACGGACGAACGGCGACGCGCACTGAACAGCTTGATGGCGAATTCCTGGTCGCTCAGGCCTTCACCGCCGATGAACACCTGCTCGATCTGCGGCAGGCGCTCCAGGGCCAGACGGCCGAGCACGCTGGTGTCGATCGGCACCTTGCGCCAGCCGACCAGCTTCAGGCCGGCCGCGAGGATTTCGCGGTCCATGTTGGCGCGGGCAGCTTCGGCTTTGACCGGGTCCTGGTTGAAGAACACCATGCCAACGGCGTACTGCTTTGGCAGCTCGACGGCGAAGTGTTCCTGGGCCACGGCACGCAGGAATTGATCGGGCTTCTGCATCAGCAGACCGCAACCGTCACCGGTCTTGCCGTCGGCGTTGATACCGCCGCGGTGGGTCATGCAAGTCAGGGCCTGCATGGCGGTTTGCAGAAGGTGGTGGCTCGGTTCGCCCGTCATATGGGCGATCAGGCCAAAACCACAGTTGTCCTTGAATTCTTCGGGATGGTACAGACCTGTTTTCATAGACACATTCTCACCAGGTTCACCTCTCAACGGAGGTAAATCTCTTTTTTAACAACCACTTACCATCCACGCCGATCAAACGCCAGCTTTTTTGCGGTGGTCATGGAAAACCATTGTTGCACAGCGACAGCGATGCCCACAAATTTTCATGTCTCACCATTGAAAATTTATGTCGCGATTTTGAATGTTTTTGCGCCATGCGCCGTGATAACGGCTTGGCCGGAGTCTGAAGCGTTTCAGCCATGACTGCAACTAGGGGCTTGTGGCCGGCAGTCCGGGACAGAAAAGCCTGCCGCGCTCAGGCGCAGCAGGCTAGACGAAAAGTCAGTTATCGCTCAACAACTGGGCGGCGGGGTGTTGCCGCCCGGCAGGTATCAGCGGGCCGAGGCCAGCTCTTGTTGGACGCTGGCGACGGTACGTGGCCAAGGTTTACCAGCCTGGACCTTCGCTGGCAAGTTCTTGATTGCCGCAACCGCAGCGTCACGGTTGGCGAAGCTGCCGTAAGTGACGACGTACAGGGGCTTGCCCTGCAGGTTTTTCTTGAAGTAGCGATAGTCGCCACCCTGGGCCTTGACGAACGCCTGGGCCGAAGCCTCGGAGCTGGTACCCAGGATTTGCACCACGTAGTTGCCTGGTTTCTGCCCGGAGTACCAACCACCGCCAGCGCTGCCAGTGGCCGCTGGTTTCTCGGCAGGCTTGGCAGCTGCGACCTGGGCCGGCGCTGGCGCAGGCTTGGCAGGCGCAACCGGCTTGGCAGGCTGGGTTGCGACCGGTTTTGGCGCAGGCGCAACCGGACGTGGCTGGGCAGGGGCCGTGGCAATCGGCTGCGCAGGCGCAGGCGCCGGGCCGGCTGGTACACCTTGAGGCGGTGCGATGGTGGTAACGGTCGGCGGCGGGTTGCCAGGCTGCAGGGCCGTATCGCCAGCCGGGCTGCCTTCTTCACCCTCACCCATGCCTGCGGCCTGGGCCAACGGTTCGCGCATCACCGGTTGCGACTGGCCCCCCAGCGGCAGGGGCGTCGGCTGGGACGAGCCGGAGAATTCGATGGCAGCGCCAGGCTTGCCTTCGCCGAGCGGCAGCTGGGCCTGGGCGGGCGCTTCGGCAGGTGGCTTGTCGCCTTTCTTGGGCATCAATACCGCAGCCGCAACGGCGACCACAACCACAGCGGACAGTGCGAGCACATGTTTTTTAGGCATCTTGAACCCCATGGATGGTCGCTTGGCCGTCGAGCGGCTGGCGATCATGGCTTCGATCAAAGTGTCACGGGCGACCTGGTTGATGTTGCCAGGCCAGCCGTCGGAGTTTTCATGGATATCGACGATCTGTTCACGGCTGAACACCTCGATGCCCCGGCCAGCCCCTTCCAGGCGCTGTTCCAGGTACTCGCGGGTCTCTTCTTCACTGTAGGGGGCAAGCTCGATGATGTGGAAACGTTCTTCCTCGACATCGAGTTCGTCCAACCCGGCAATCAGTGATGGCTCACCGAACAGGAACACGTGCGGTCGCCCTTCTGGCACGCCCGCTGCCAACTCCAGCAACGCTTGGAGTGCCGACTCGTCGAGTTGTTCCGCATCGTCCACCAGCAAATACACTTCCTGCCCGGTCAATGCCAGCTGCACGACCTTGGACAGGATCGCCTGCATTTCAGCCTGGGCCACATCCAGCTCCTGCGCGACCTGCGCAAGCACGCTGCCGGCATCGCTGGCACTACGGGCGGACACCACCACACTCTGCACGGTCTGCTTGTTGGTGCTGGCCACCAGGGCCTGGCGCAGCAGCGACTTGCCGCTGCCCAGCGGGCCGGTGACCACCAGCATCAACTGGCTGTAGCGTGCCAGGTGGTGCAGCTGCCCGAGCACGGGCTTGCGCTGGGCCGGGAAAAACTTGAAGCCGGGCACACGCGGCGCGAACGGATCGTGGCTCAACTGGTAATGGTCGAGAAAGGCCTCATCGGCATGCAAACTGGTCATTGCGCTGTCACAACCTCAAAGCTGGGCCACGAT
>Ga0302347_1003483_pt1 | contig 13851 bp, 11 predicted proteins | sample PhyWR1_FD_202178 | JGI IMG/M metagenome (GOLD analysis project Ga0302347, IMG submission 202178) | Leaf surface microbial communities from wheat plants in UC Gill Tract Community Farm, Albany, California, United States - DLSL W.R1 (v2)... | ecosystem: Host-associated > Plants > Phyllosphere >...
GCTCATCATCCGAAGCTGGAGGTTACCCCTGAGAGCGGGTTGCCTGATGCCTCGGCGTTCGAATGCCCTCCGCCACAGAGCGGAGCGTTTTCGGAGCTAGCGGTGAAGCCAGTTCAAAGCGCTGAAAGCGCTGGCGAGGTTTTGCCCGCCTATTTCGGGCAATACACAGACTTTTCATTCCGAGGCCGCCAGGGGTTCAACTCGTTGCCCCTGCGTCAGAGGGAAAAGCTGCTGGCCATGCGTTCAAGCGTGTCACTCAACGGAGTCAAACCTCATACCGTGGGTGATGCGGCTGGCCTGTACCAGATGGGTGACAGCTACTATGCAAGCCTTGCCGGTGAGGTATATCGCGTAGAGCTTTCGAGCATCGGCGCGCGTGTGGTTGATGCTCAGGGCCGCTACGGGGCATGGCTGATTCCTTTCGATGGCGTTTGGCGAGTGAATGCGGGCATGGGTATCGGGGGGATGGAGGCTAGCGCCCTGAGCCTGAATATCAGCAAGCGCTTCAAGAAGCTGTCGTCCTCGGCCAGCGCGCTCGAAGTGCAGGCCCGCAGTCTGAGAACCGAATTCGCCACGCTGGGCAAGAGCATCATTGCGCAGCGGGATAAACTTTCAAAACTCCAAGGGATCAGGGCGGGTGCTCAGGCGAAAGTGGATGAGCAACCCCAGGGCAGTAATACTGCCGCTGCGCGGGCGGCCATAAGCCAATACGACGAGCGCATTGCGCAATGGCAAGCGGACCTTTTGAACCTGCGCAAAGAAACGGTCGCCAAGCTCGAGCAGGTACTGCACAAGGAAGAGCAACTGTTGCCGCTACTGACCGCCATGCAGGAGGCGAAGTACGCCACTGAGCGCGCAGCAGGGCATTGGGGAACGATCGTGCCGGAGACCGAGGTTGCGCTCAGGGTCCGGCTGATCCGCGACAGCCACTTCGTCTTCCGCGAGCTACAGACGTTGGCAGAAATCAGGGAGCTCAGCGAATTACAGGAGCGTCTGATAGCCGCCACGGGAGACGAAATCATCGAAGTCTATTTGCTGTGGCGGAGCAAACTCGAGGTGCTGGCAGGGTTCAAGGACCGTATGCTTCTGGCGTACGAACGTCTGGACAATCTCTTGGCCAATGCTTCTGATGAGCTCCAGATCAACGGTCTATTGGGCGGGGAGACGTTGACCGTCAGGCAAATGATCTCCTTGCGCAATGTCTCTACAGTTCAGTTGCGCTTCAATCAGATAATTACCCTGGCTGACCTGTCACTGCATGATGATGTTGCTGGTGTGGGAGAGACGCTTGCTACCTACAGAAGCGAACTCAAAGGTTCGTCACTGCGCAACGCTGCAGGCGCGCATGGCGTACTCGATTTTGTCAACCTGTCGGCTGAAGACCGCATTGGTATCCTGCAGGAAGCGTGGGACGAATACTCGGCGGCAATACTCAACAGTAGCAGCATCCTGACGGCCGGAGGGCAACACATAGAACCCGCCATGCTTGAGCGATATCGAGCACATGTCGAGAAGCTCAAACTGGATGCTGGCCGTCGTCTGGTCGAAGCCGTTCAGGAGCAGGAGGGGTCTGCAGCCACTGGCACGCGAGCGCCTTACAGTGCCTCCAGCGACCAGCACCGGGTGGTACGCAACAACCAGGGGCAGTTGCTGATCGGTACTGAAGTCGAGCAGGACGGGCAGCGTATCGTCGAAATTCGCGAGTCCTTTTCCAACGAAGTCCTGGCCACATTCGACTGGGTAGACGGCCAATGGCGGCAACGACAAGCGCAGCCGATTCCATCGCCCGGGCCCGCCCCTTCAACGGATCTGGCAATGCGCGTACAAGCGCTGCTGGACGAAAATGCCGTTATCGAGAGCAAGGCCAAAGCCTATGTCGCCAACGACATCAAGGCGGGCTTGCTCGCTCAACTATTCGATGGGCAGCTCGAGAAGCTCGACCGGGTGGTGGCCGACTTGCGTGAAGAAGGCTCTGGCGACGCTTTGGTCAGGCAACTGGAAAGCGCTGCGGATCGGCTTCGGTCGGACAAAAACCTGCAACTGACGACGCTTTATACCGGCACACACTACCCCTCTGCCCAGGCATTGCAGTTCCTGCATCAGCAGGGGCTGATCAAGGTCGAATACATCGCAAGAAAGACGATGCACGACGGCAGCACGTTCGACGAGTACAAGATCATGCGCTTGACCAAACCCGGCGATTCTCAGGGCCGGAATCTGTGGGCCGCGCATTTTCATTTTCTGGCTGCTGATGCCTTTGCCGAGGAATTTACTCACGGTCACCTGAAGACGTGGCGCCAGCGCAGCATGAGCAACCGCGCGGAATCTGCTGCGGGTGAGCGGGTGCACCGCGGCAGGTTGACCCTGGAGCAGGCCAGGGGAATCATTCCTTTCGTTTGAGCAGGCAGGCCGTTCAGCGGTTGCTGTAGCGGCCATGCTTACCATGCGCCGGCATGGCCTGATTGCTTCGCTCGGCGATCATCTGGTGCAGTGTGACCAGGGTGATGCCTTGGCTTTTCAAGTGTGGCAGCTCGCGTGCCAGTACCTCGAGCGTCTGTGGATACGGGTGTCCGATCAGCACCGCCGAGCCTTGCTTGCGCGCCAGGGCAATGCCCTGCTGCAGCTGCCCGGTAATCGCCTCGGTGGTGCGTACGTCGTCCAGAAACACATCGCGCGAGACATGCGCCAACCCTTGCGCTTGTGCCTCGGCGGCCGCCACCGTGGCGGCGCTGGTGCGGCTGTCGACGAAGAACAGGTGACGTTGCTGCAACTGGGCCATCAGCCAGGCCATCGGCGCGCGCTGTGCGGTCATGCGGCTGCCCATGTGGTTGTTGATGCCTGCAGCGTAGGGGACCTTGAGCAGCGCGGCCTCCAGGCGCCTGGCCAGTTCCTCGATGGGCAGGCCCGGGTGCCAGGCGTACGGCCCGGTGGCCGGGTCCATGGGCATGTGCAGAATCACCGTCTTGCCGGCCTTGTGCGCCTGGCGGGCGAAGTCGCTGGCGTGGGGGGTGTCGGGCATGATCGCCATGGTTACCGGGCCGGGCAGGGCAAGGGTGCGGCGGTCACGCTCGGGGCTTTGGCCGAGGTCGTCGATGATGATGCTCATGTACGCCTTGCCCGCCGGTGCCGCTTGCGCGACACCGGCGACCAGGCAGAACAGCAGGCACAGCAGATAACGCATGGGCTGGATCATTTACCCGAGGTAATGTTCAGGCCCTTGAGCAGGCTCAGTGCCTGGCTCAGCTGGAAGTCGTCATCCTGCGGGCGCTCCTTGCGTTTGCTGCTGCCGGTCGGGCGGTCGGCGCCGCCGTTGCCGTTGCCAAGGTGGCCCTGAAGATCGGCTTCCTTGAAGTTGTCGGTGTCGATTTCGGCGGTGAGCTTGGCCGGGCGCACTTCAATGTCGGGGACAATGCCCTGGGCCTGGATCGAGCGGCCGTTGGGGGTGTAGTACAGCGCGGTGGTCAGCTTCAGGGCACGGTCGTTGGCCAGCGGCAGCACGGTCTGCACCGAGCCTTTGCCGAAGCTGTCGGTACCCATCAGCACGGCGCGCTTCTGGTCCTGCAGGGCCCCGGCGACAATTTCCGAGGCCGAAGCGCTGCCGCCGTTGATCAGCACCACCAGCGGCACGCCTTCGCTGGCGTCGGCCGGGTCGGCCGAGAAGCGCAGCTCGGAGTTGGCGATGCGGCCCTTGGTATAGACGATCAGGCCCTTGGTCAGGAAGTGGTCGGCCACTTCTACCGCCGACTGCAGCACGCCGCCCGGGTTGTTGCGCAGGTCCAGCACCACGCCGCGCAACTTCTTGCCGTTGTCCTTGCGCATCTTGGCCAGGGCCTTGCCGACTTCGTCGCCGGTCTTGACCTGGAACTGGGTGATGCGGATGTAGCCGTAGTCGTTCTCCAGCAGCTGGCTTTTCACGCTCTTGACCTGGATGACCGCGCGGGCCAGGGTGACATCGAACGGGTTACCGCCGTCGCGTACCAGGGTCAGGGTGATTTTTTCGCCGATCTTGCCGCGCATCTTGTCGACAGCTTCGGTCATGGTCTGGCCGCGGGTCGGGGCGCCGTTGATCTTGACGATCAGGTCGCCCGCCTGCACACCGGCACGCGAGGCCGGGGTGTCATCGATCGGCGACACCACCTTGATGAAGCCGTCTTCCTGGCCCACTTCGATGCCCAGCCCGCCGAACTCGCCGCTGGTGCTTTCCTGCAGCTCCTGAAAGTCCTCGGGGCCGAGGTAGGCCGAGTGCGGGTCGAGGTTGCTGAGCATGCCCTTGATGGCGTTTTCCAGCAGGGTCTTGTCGTCCACCGGCTCGACATAGGCCGCCTTGATACGGTCCATCACCTCGGCGAAGGTGCGCAATTCTTCGAGCGGCAGCGGTGCCTTGGCAGTCACCTCGGTGGCCGGTACGGCTGCCGCCGGAGCAGGCTGGGCCTTTTCCGCAGCAATGGCCAGGGGCGCGCCGACCGCCAGGGCGATGGACAGGGCCAGCTGGGTGAGACGAGGCGAGTGCAGCATGTCGAACGAACTCCTGATCCTGTAAGCGCTCCCTGCGGAGCATCGGTGCAGCCCTCAGGCTACCCCGTATAAATGTGACTAGCCCCGGCACCACTGCGAAGGGTCGGTAGGCCGGCCCTGCTGGCGGATGGCGAAGTACAAGCCTGCCGTGTCCTGGCCACCGCTGTCGCCAACGGTGGAAATGGCTTCACCGGCCTTGACGATATCACCGGCGCTCTTCAGCAGGCTCTGGTTGTGGCCGTACAGGCTCAGGTAACCGTTGCCATGGTCGAGAATGACCAGAAGCCCCGCGCCGCGCAACCAGTCAGCGAAGACCACCCGCCCGCCGTGCACGGCCCGCACCTGGGTGCCTGGGTTGGCGCTGATCATCACCCCGTCCCACTTGGCGCGTGCATCGCTGCCGCGGGCATCACCGAAGCGTGCCAGCAATCGACCATTGACTGGCCACGGAAGTTTGCCCCGTGCGGCAGAAAAAGCTCCGCCATAGCTGGCGCTGTCGCTGGAAACCATCGGGCCGAGGGTGGTGCGGGCCTTTTTCGGCGGCTCCACGGGTTCGCGGGCCTGGTCGCGGGCAGCGGCGGCGGCCAGGGCTTCCTGTTGGCGGCGTTTTTCGGCTTCCTGCTGGGCCAGCAGGGCTTTCTGGCGTGCTTCTTCGGCCTCGCGGGCCTGGCGCGCCAGTGTTTCCTCAATGGTCTTGAGGACTTTGGCCAGGTCGGCCTGGTCTTGCTCGCGCGCCTGCAGCTTCTGGTCGCGGTCTTTGACGTCGCTGTTGAGCTTGGCCAGCACCTGCTGGCGCTTGCCGCGCTCGGCTTCCAGGGCCTGGCGGCGGCTGTCGAGGTCGGCACGCTGGGCCAGCAGTTGTTCCTGCTGGCTGGAGATTTCCTGCTCGACGTTGGCCAGCTGGCGCAAGGTCTCGTTGAAGGTGCGCAGTTGCTCCAGGCGCGCCTTGCTCAGGTAGTCGTAGTAGGTGAGGGTGCGGGCGAACTTTTCCGGGTTCTGCTGGTTGAGCAGCAGCTTGAGGTATTCCTCACGGCCGTTGTTCTGATAGGCCGAACGGGCCTGGATGGCGATCAGCCGCTGTTGTTCAACGCGGGCGCTCTGGAGTTTTTTTTTCTCGGTATCAAGGCGCTCCAGCTCGCCCTCGGTCTTTTTTAGTTCTTGTTGCAGGGCCTCCACCTGCTTTTCCAGCTTGCCGATATCGGTCTCGGTAGTCTTGAGGTCCTTTTGCACACCGGCCTTTTCTTCCTGGAGCTTGCCCAGCGTCTTCTTGAGCTCGGCAATATCCTGGCGGGTGGCGTCCAGTTGCTGCTGGGTCTGCGCACGCTCGTCGGCGAAGGCCGGGCTGAGCAGGCATGACAGGGCTAGGAGAATCAGGGCGCGAAGCATGGGGTTTGGCGTACCAGGGATGGAGACTGGCCTAGTATGCCCGCCTGGGCAGGCAAAAAAAACGCCTCGCTGCGGGTGCAGGGGGGCGTTTGTCTGGAATTCATGTGCAAAGGGGCTGCTTTGCAGCCCAATCACCGGCAAACCAGCTCCCACAAAATCACCACAAGCCTTGAAATTGTGTACGTTACCTGTGGGAGCTGGCTTGCCGGCGATGGGCCGCAGCGCGGCCCCCTACTCAGAATCAAGCGTCGATCAGGATCGAAGTACCGGTCATTTCCGCCGGCTTTTCCAGCCCCAGCAGCTTCAGCATGGTCGGCGCGACATCAGCCAACACCCCGCCGTCACGTACCTTGACGTTACGCTTGCCCACATAGATGAACGGCACGGGCTCGGTCGTGTGCGCGGTGTGCGCCTGACCGGTGCATTCGTCTTCCATCTGCTCGACGTTGCCATGGTCGGCGGTAATCAGCGCTTCGCCGTCCACTTTGGCCAAGGCCTCGACAATGCGCCCGACGCAGGTGTCCAGCGCTTCAACCGCCTTGACCGCGGCTGCGAACACGCCGGTGTGGCCGACCATGTCGCCATTGGCGTAGTTGACCACGATCACGTCGTAACGCTGCTGCTCGATGGCTTCGACAATGCGGTCGGTCACTTCAGGTGCATTCATTTCCGGTTGCAGGTCATAGGTGGCGACCTTCGGCGACGGGATCAGGATGCGCTCTTCGCCTTCGAATGGCTCTTCACGGCCACCGGAGAAGAAGAATGTCACGTGTGCGTACTTTTCGGTCTCGGCAATGCGCAGCTGGGTCTTGCCGTTTTTCGCCAGGTACTCGCCCAGCACGTTGTCCAGGCTGGCCGGGGCGAAGGCGGCAGGGGCCGCGATTTTGGCCGAGTACTGAGTCAGGCCGATGTAGGCCGCCAGTTTTGGCAGGCGGGTACGGGGGAATTCGTTGAAGTCGGGCTCGACGAAGGCGCGCGACAGCTCGCGAGCACGGTCGGCGCGGAAGTTCATGAAGATCACGGCATCGCCGTCTTCCACCTTGACCGCTTCGCCGATACGCGTGGCCTTGACGAACTCGTCGCTCTCGTCACGGGCGTAGGCGGCTTCCAGGCCTGCCTGGGCGGTGTCGGCGCTGTACTCGGCGGTGCTGTCGACGATCAGGTTGTAGGCGGCGCTGACGCGGTCCCAGCGGTTGTCGCGGTCCATGGCGAAGTAGCGGCCGATGATGCTGGCGATGCGGCCCTTGCCCAGCTTGGCAAAGGTGGCGTCGAGCAGTTCGATGGACGATTGTGCGCTGCGTGGCGGGGTGTCGCGGCCATCGAGGAAGGCGTGCAGGTAGATCTTTTCCGCGCCGCGCTGCGCGGCCAGCTCGGCCATGGCCACCAGGTGGTCCTGGTGGCTGTGCACGCCGCCATCGGACAGCAGGCCAAGGATATGCACAGCCTTGCCGGCACTGGCTGCCTTGTCCACGGCGCCGGTGAGCACCGGGTTGTGGAAGAACTCGCCGTCGCGGATGGCCTTGGTCACCCGGGTGAAGTCCTGATAGACGACGCGCCCTGCACCGAGGTTCATGTGACCGACTTCGGAGTTGCCCATCTGCCCGTCCGGCAGGCCGACATCCATGCCTGAACCAGAAATGAGGCCGTGCGGCTGGTTGGCGCGCAGGCGGTCATAGACCGGGGTATTGGCGGCAAAGATGGCGTTGTGTTCGGGGATTTCACTGTGGCCGAAGCCGTCCAGGATAATCAGGACCAGGGGTTTGGGCGTACTCGTCATCAATCAAACTCACGGTTGTTCAAAGATGATAAAGAAACGCATTTTAGGGCAAATACGCCACCCACGGCGAATATTCGTCCCATTCCCCCGACCGGCGCACCCGTGGTAGCAACATGAAGGTTGGTTTTCCCGCCGGCCCGTCGGGCTTTGGTGGCACCATGGGGCTGTGTATACTGGCCGGCATTTTCAATCGCCTGGAACACCGCTGATGGTTGCTCACCTGATTCAATTCGCGACAGATCACTACATCCTGGTTGCGATCTTCCTCATTCTGCTGGTCCTGCTGCTTATCAATGAAATCCGTCGTGGCGGCCAGAGCCTGAGCAATGGCCAGCTGACTGCCCTGGTCAACGCTGACAAGGCCCTGGTGATCGACATTCGCCCGGCCAAGGAATATTCCGCCGGTCACATCGTCGGTGCGGTGAACATCCCGCAGGACAAGCTTGCCGCCCGCATGAGCGAGCTGGAAAAGCACAAAGAGAAGACCCTGATCATCGTCGATGCGATGGGCCAGCAGTCCGGCACGCATTGCCGCGAGCTGCTAAAAGCCGGTTACAACGCCGCCAAACTGAGCGGTGGCGTTTCCAGCTGGAAAGCCGATAACCTGCCCCTGGTGAAGTGATATGAAGCCTGTCATCGTCTATTCCAGCGACTACTGCCCCTACTGCATGCGCGCCAAGTACCTGCTCGAGAGCAAGGGCGTGGCCTTCGAGGAAATCAAGGTCGACGGCAAGCCGCAGGTTCGCGCCGAGATGAGCCAGAAGGCCGGCCGTACATCGGTACCGCAGATCTGGATCGGCAGCACCCATGTCGGTGGATGCGATGACCTCTATGCCCTGGAGCGCGCCGGCAAGCTCGACGCGCTGCTGGCGGCCTGATTTGCACTGCATTCAAAAACATTAGGATAAGGATCTGCCATGACTGACCAACAGACCAACGGCGCTGCTGCAGAAGACAACAGCCCGCAGTTCTCCATGCAGCGTATCTATGTGCGCGATCTGTCGTTCGAGGCCCCGAAAAGCCCGCAGATCTTCCGCCAGACCTGGGAACCGAGCGTTGCGCTGGACCTGAACACCAAGCAGAAAGCCCTGGAAGGTGACTTCCACGAAGTGGTGCTGACCCTGTCGGTTACCGTCAAGAACGGTGACGAAGTGGCCTTCATCGCTGAAGTGCAGCAGGCTGGCATCTTCCTCATCGCCAACCTCGATGCAGCTTCGATGAGCCACACCCTGGGCGCGTTCTGCCCCAACATCCTGTTCCCTTACGCCCGTGAGACCCTGGACAGCCTGGTGACCCGCGGTTCGTTCCCGGCCCTGATGCTGTCGCCGGTCAACTTCGACGCCCTGTACGCGCAAGAAATGCAGCGCATGCAGGAAGCTGGCGAAGCGCCGACTGTGCAGTAATCGCTGGCTCTATCAAGAAAGCGCCTTTCGGGGCGCTTTTTTGTTGCCTGTACCGGCCCTGTCGCCGGCAAGCCAGCTACCACAGGTACTGCACAGGACCTGAGCTGTATGCGGTCCCTGTGGGAGCTGGCTTGCCGGCGACAGGGCCGGTACAGGCAGTTCATCAGCTCCCGGCAAACCCGTTCTGCCGCCACGCCTCATACACCGTCACCGCCACGGTATTGGACAGGTTCAGGCTGCGGCACCCTGGTCGCATCGGCAGGCGCAGGCGTTGCTCGGCCGGCAAACTGTCCAGCACGTCGGCCGGCAAGCCACGGCTCTCCGGCCCGAACAGGAACGCGTCGCCCGGCTGGTAGGCCACTTCGTGGAACGAGTGCGAGCCCTTGGTGGTAAAGGCGAACAACCGTGGGTTGCCCAGGCTTGCCAGGCATCCGGCCAGGCTCTCGTGGCGCTTGAGCGTGGCATACTCGTGGTAGTCCAGCCCCGCACGCCGCAGGCGCTTGTCATCCAGTTCGAAGCTGATGGGCTCGATCAGGTGCAGCTCGCAGCCGCTGTTGGCACACAGGCGAATGATATTGCCGGTATTCGGCGGAATTTCTGGTTGAAAAAGGATGACGTGAAACATGCACGGCTCCAAGCGTGAAGATGACGGGCATTCTACCCCTGAACCGGACGTGCGTTCGAAGGCGTTCCCGCGGGTGATGCTGTCGTTGGCGATTGTCGGCTTGATGGTCGGGCTGATGATCGGCCGCCTGACCGCGCCAGAGGAGCGCGAACTGCAGCAGGTGGAGGTGGTCCAGGACGGCCTGGAACTGTGGTTCAACGCAGAACCCAAACTGCATGGCGAGAATGTGGAAGGCACCGTTGCGCTGTTGTTCCAGGCCGAGGGCAAGGTCCAGCAGGGGCAACTTAGCTTGCAGGGCAAGCCCGTCAGCTGGCGGGTACAGCGGAGCAAGGAAGGGTTGTTGCTGACGGTGGTGGCCGCGCGCCCCCTGCACGGCGAGTGGGCCGGTGCAGAGGACGATGGGCGTTGGCGGGTGCAGGTGAAGCTGCACGAATAAAAGAGGGGATGTCCCGGCCTGCCTGTACCAGGGTCCCCAAAACGGGCGGTGTTGCGAATAAAAGAGGGGTCACCCGGCCTGCCTGTACCAGGGCCCCCGAAACTGGTGATGCGATAGCTATTGCAGGGGGCGTGCCAGTTTTGCAAAGCCCGTGAATACTGGGCTTTCAGGGGGATTTGGCCGGATGTTGAGGGGGTTTGTGCCTTCGGGAGGTGCAGTGGGCACAGGATCGGTGCATTGGGGCGGTGTCTGGTTTTGCGCCACAAACGCATTCGCGGGTGAACCCGCTCCCACAGGTACAGCACAAGCCTCTAGGTCGGTGCAGTATCTGTAGGAGCGGGTTCACCCGCGAATGCGTCAGTTCAGGTGGTCAAGGATTAATGGTCTTCACCCTCCTCATCATCCCCACCCGCCACATTCATTCCCAGTTCCTTGATCTTGCGCGTCAGGGTATTGCGTCCCCACCCCAGCAACAGTGCGGCATCCCGGCGCCGCCCGGCGGTGTGCTTGAGCGCCGTCTCGATCATGATCCGCTCAAAGCTCGGTACCGCGCTGTCCAGCAGGTTGGTCTGCCCACGGGCCAGCGCCTGGTCAGCCCATTGGCGCAGGGCCTGCTCCCAGTTGGTCACCGGCGCGGCGTCCTGCGGCAGGTTCAGCAGCTCGGGCGGCAGGTCACCGATCAGCACTTCGCGGCTGGAGGCCATCACGGTGATCCACCGGCAGGTGTTCTCCATCTGCCGCACGTTACCCGGCCATGGCAGGTTACGGATGAACTCTTCGGTCTCCGGCTTCAGGACCTTTGGCTCGACGGCCAGCTCCTGGGCCGCGCGGGCCAGGAAGTGGCGTGCAAGGGTGGGAATGTCTTCGCGGCGGTCGGCCAGGCGCGGAATGTGAATGCGGATCACGTTCAGGCGGTGGAACAAGTCCTCGCGAAACTTGCCAGCCTGCACCAGCGACTCCAGGTTCTGGTGGGTAGCGGCGATGATGCGCACATCGACCTTGACCGGCACGTGGCCGCCCACCCGGTAGAACTCGCCATCGGCCAACACCCGCAGCAGGCGGGTCTGGGTGTCGGCGGGCATGTCGCCAATCTCGTCAAGGAACAGCGTACCGCCGTCCGCTTGTTCGAAACGGCCGCGGCGCAGGTTGGCCGCCCCGGTGAAGGCGCCCTTTTCATGGCCGAACAGCTCGGACTCCATCAAGTCCTTGGGGATGGCCGCCATGTTCAGGGCAATGAACGGCGATGCTGCGCGCGGGCTGTGGCGGTGCAGGGCGTGGGCGACCAGCTCTTTACCGGTACCCGACTCACCGTTGATCAGCACAGTGATGTTGGAATGGCTGAGGCGGCCAATGGCGCGGAACACCTCCTGCATCGCCGGTGCTTCACCGATGATCTCCGGGGTGCGTGCCAGGTTCTGCGGCACATCCAGCCCTTGTTGCTCCTGCGCATGCTGGTTGGCGCGTTTGACCAGCGAGACAGCCTCGTCCACATCAAACGGCTTGGGCAGGTATTCGAAGGCACCGCCCTGGTACGACGCCACAGCGCTGTCCAGGTCTGAATGCGCGGTCATGATGATGACCGGCAGGCGCGGGTGCTGCTCGCGGATCTGCGCCAGCAAGTCCAGGCCGCTGGCGCCGGGCATGCGGATGTCGGAAATGATCACGTCCGGCTGCTGGCGTGCCAGGCGCCCCATCACACCGTCTGCGCTGTCGAAGCTCTGGGTGGTCATGCCTTCCTGTTGCAGGGCTTTTTCCAGGACCCAGCGGATGGAACGATCATCGTCGACGATCCATACGGTTTCACTTCGGCTCATGAGGCGGTGGCTCCTTGTTCCAGGGGCAGGTAGATCGAGAAGGCGGTGTGGCCGGCATGGCTTTCACACTCGATCAGGCCCTGGTGCTGGCTGATGATGTTCTGGGTAATGGCCAGGCCCAGCCCGGTACCGTCCGGGCGGCCGCTGACCATGGGATAGAAGAGGGTGTCCTGCAGTTCCGAGGGAATGCCCGGGCCGTTGTCGATGATCTCCACCCTTGCCACCAGGCGATGACGCACATGGCCGATGGTGAACTGGCGCAGGGCGCGGCTGCGCAGAGTGATGCGGCCCAGGCGCAGCTCATTCTGCGAGCTGATGGCCTGCATGGCGTTGCGCACGATGTTGAGTACGGCCTGGATCATCTGCTCACTGTCGATCAGTACATCGGGCAGGCTCGGGTCATAATCGCGCACCAAAGTGATGCAGCCCTGGCTTTCGGCCTCGACCAGGCTGCAGACCCGTTCCAGCACCTCATGAATATTGGTCATTGCCAGCGATGGCAGCTTGTTCGAGCCGAGCATGCGGTCGACCAGGTTGCGCAGGCGGTCGGCCTCTTCGATGATCACATTGGTGTAGTCGCGCAGGCCGTCTTCGGGCAGCTCGCGCGCCAATAACTGTGCGGCGCCGCGAATGCCGCCGAGCGGGTTCTTGATCTCATGGGCCAGGCCGCGCACCAGCATCTTGGTGGTTTCCTGCTTGCTCAGCTGGGCCTCTTCCTTGGTGATGCGCAGCAACCGGTCACGTGGGTGCACCTCCAGCAGCAGCAGGGTCTGGCCCTGGTGCAGGATGGGCGTGACGGCGTAATCGACGGTAATGGTCTGCCCGGTCAGCGATGTCAGTTGCGCTTCGCGCTTGGTGAAGGGGTGCGCCTGCTCCACCGCCTGGCGCAGCGAGCTGAGCGCTTCGGTCGATTCAGTGAACAGTTCGCTGATGAACTGGCCATGGCTGCGTTGGCCGCTAACGGCCAGCAGCATTTCTGCGGCCGGGTTCATGTACTCCAGGCGCAGATCCGCATTGAGCAGCAGCGTGGCGGTGGTCAGGTTGTCCAGAAGCAGACGGTGCTGTGCATCGCTGATGGTCATATGGCGTCGGTGACCTCTTTTGGCGCTTGCCTGGCACTCCTTTGGCAAGGGCCGGGCGCAGGTTGGATCCGCTGGTGCGAATTCTTGTACAAGAAAATGCAAGAAACAAACCAAAGCTCCGAAAAGAAGCGGGATTTAACGAGAAAGGCCTGGATCTGCGCGATATCGGATCAAAAACTCTGGATGAAACGTTTCATCTGAACCAGTTTGGCGAGCAAATGGGAGCACGGAGCAAAAATGTGCACCAAGATAGAGCATAGCGTGGCTGGTAAAGGTTTTTGTGGGAGCAGAAACGAAAACGGCCTCCCGAGGGAGGCCGTCTGGATCATGTCATCGGCGCCAGGCGCCGATCAGATCAGCAGCTGTAGTACAGCTCGTATTCCAGCGGGTGCACGAAGGTACGGACCTTGATCTCTTCTTCGCTCTTCAGCTCGATGAAGGCATCGATGAAGTCGTCGGAGAACACGCCGCCTTTCGTCAGGAACGCACGGCCTTTGTCCAGCTCTTCCAGGGCTTCTTTCAGGCTGCCGCATACTTGCGGAATGTCCTTGGCCTCTTCCGGTGGCAGGTCGTACAGGTTCTTGTCGGCAGCATCGCCTGGGTGGATCTTGTTCTGGATGCCGTCCAGGCCAGCCATCAGCAGGGCCGCGAAGGCCAGGTACGGGTTGGCCGATGGGTCCGGGAAACGTGCTTCGATACGGCGGGCTTTCGGGCTGCCGACGTAAGGAATACGGATCGAGGCGGAACGGTTGCGAGCCGAGTAGGCCAGCATTACCGGGGCTTCGAAGCCTGGGACCAGACGCTTGTAGGAGT
>Ga0302347_1003484_pt1 | contig 13847 bp, 18 predicted proteins | sample PhyWR1_FD_202178 | JGI IMG/M metagenome (GOLD analysis project Ga0302347, IMG submission 202178) | Leaf surface microbial communities from wheat plants in UC Gill Tract Community Farm, Albany, California, United States - DLSL W.R1 (v2)... | ecosystem: Host-associated > Plants > Phyllosphere >...
TATCTAGCAAAGAACAGAACTTAGATAGACAACTGCAAGCCTTAGAGAACGTTTCTAAGGTCTTTTCAGACAAAGTAAGTGGAGCTACTACCGAAAGACCACAATTACAAGCAATGCTTGACTATATACGTGAGGGCGATATTGTGGTGGTTGCTGAATTAGACCGACTTGGGCGTAATAATAAAGACCTGACTGACATCATGAATATCATTCAACAAAAAGGTGCTACTTTAGAAGTCTTAAATCTTCCTTCAATGAGTGGCATTGAAGATGATAATCTAAGACGTTTGATCAATAATCTAGTCATTGAGCTATATAAGTATCAGGCTGAGTCTGAACGTAAAAGAATAAAAGAACGACAGGCACAGGGAATTGCACTAGCAAAAGAAAAGGGTAAATTTAAAGGTCGCAAACTTAAATTTACCGAGAATGATCCTAGACTTCAGTTAGCATTTAAATTGTATCTCGAAGGATCTACTGAAAAAGATGTAGAACGACAAACAGGTATCAATCGCAGGACTTTTCAAAGATACAGACAAAAATATGATATTCATAGAAAATAAAAAAGCCATATGGGCTTTTATTTTTTGTTCCAAGAAATCGTGACAGTTAGACTTGTAATTGATTAAAAAGAAAGTCGAAAGGTTCTAAATTAATATCTTTCGAACCCTAATATTTTTGTCGGTTCCTTCAACGAGTTCACGTTTACTAATAAATCAAAGGAATTTTCTTCTTTTTCGTTATAAAACCCCATTATTTCAATAGTATATACACCTGTTTTAATACCTCCTGCATCTCTTTCGTAAGCTGTTATACTTCCAAAATCGAAATTAACTTTTTCAACCTTTGCATGTTTTTTTCATTTTCAGAAGTAATATAAAACTCTTGGTTTTCCATTGATGGTCAAGGTCCTCGCCCCACTGCCGTAGACCTTGATTTTTGGTAGCGAGTAAACATTGCCGTTATTCGTCACCGTCCCTGATGAGGTTCGATTGATGAGCGGGACATTGGCTTTATAGCGAAATGGCGAGCAAGTAACCTCTAGTTCAAACTCCCACATAGTTGAGAGGACTTGAGTTAACCCACTCGCTTGAATAGTTTTGATTTTATAAAATACTGACGGATCATTGGAAAAGCTGATGGTATTGGCATTCAAGATTCGAGGGGAGATGGTTCGCCAAACGTTCCACACGTCTTTTGCCCAAATAACAGCTTTTAAGGAGAATGTCATATCCTTCCAGCCTTTAAGCAAAGTCAAATCTCCCTCTCGTCCATCCACCTCAATAGTTTCAATCACTCGTCCCGGTGTTGGTACGATAGGAACCTGCGTAATCCGCAGACCAAAGTCCGTACGTGAATTAATTGTCCCATCTAGTATAAAAGCATTCAAGCTACCACCTCCTTTTTAGCATGAAAAAAGTCCACAATATTTACTTGTAGACTTCAAAAATTATTTTAGTTTTTCTTCTGTTGGGGTCATATGTGTATCGTAGTTATCAATCTTCCATTGCAAATAGTCAGCGGCTTTGGTAATTTCAGACTTTTTGGTATTTAATGCTTCGATTGCCTCCGCAAGCATCTCCTTACGTACAGGGATTGTGGATAGGTCTCCCTCAAAAACAAGAGTGACATAATCTTTCAAAATTTCAATTCCAAGCCCCGCGTCACGCATCTGACGAGCAAAGTTAATTTGGTTGATATTACGCTCACCAAACTTCCTAATACCATTTACTCGTTCAATTGGCATAATCAGACCAATACGTTCGTAATAGCGAATCGTGTCAGCTGAAACACCTGTCACCTGGCTTGCCTCTTTAATGTTCAAATCTTACCACCTCTTAATTCCCGGTTGGATATTTTCAATCCTACTCATGAACCACTCCACCATCTGTGGATCGTGATGGTCGAAGAATGCTGATTCTTTCATGTCTAATTCAGCTATCTTCATTATATCATCGTCAGTTAAGGCAAAGTCAAAGATGTTAAGGTTCTCAGCCATTCGTTCAAGTCTTGTTGACTTGGCAAGCGCTACAACGCCACGTTGCATCAACCAACGTAAAACGACTTGTCCGACTGACTTACCATACTTATGCCCAATTTCTGAAAGAACAGGGTTCGTAAATAGGTCATGTCGACCTTCTGCAAATGGCGCCCATGCTTCAGCTTGGACATTGTACTTTTTGTGCCATTCTAAGTCAGCCACTCTTTGATTCCAAGGATTGATTTCAATTTGGTTAACTTGTGGGATACCAACGTCATTCATTTTCACAAATTCAATCATTTTTGCAGAATCAAAATTGGAAATACCGAGTGATTTCACTTTACCTTCTTTTTGAGAGTTACCTAAAGCACGCCATGCGCCATATACATCTCCATAGGGTTGGTGAAGTAAGAATAAGTCAACATAATCCAGTTGAAGACGTTCAAGTGATTCATCAATGGCAGCGGATGCTGTTTCTTGGTTAATTACGTTGTTGACGAATAGTTTTGTCGTGATAAAAAGTTCTTCACGAGTAACCAGTTCATCTGCGATTGCTCGCTTGATACCCTCTCCCACGCCTTCTTCATTTCCGTAAGAAATCGCTGTATCAATTAGACGATAACCAATCTTGATAGCTTGATAAACTGCCTCAGCTGTCTCTTCATTTGGAATTTGATATACCCCGAATCCAAGTTGGGGCATTTGTTCCCCATTATTTAATGTGATGTAGTCCATGAATGATCTCCTTTTCGTTTTCTAATACCATTTTACTACTTGGAGTGAACTCCAAGTCAAGCGAAAAGTTCATGAACTATCTAATATGCATAATTTCTTCGTTTCAAAACAGCCAAGCTCTTATCAATCTCTGGAGCTAAGCGACCAACCAACGTCCCATCATCAAGGGTAATCTTGATGTCCATTGCTTTAAGCAATGCTGGAAACATTTCTGTCGTGATATTTGTCAGCGCATCCACCTTCGCTCCCAAATCAAGCATAGAGAAGGTGCTGTCGATTGCGGTGTGGATACCAGTATCAATATCTAAGTTAGGCATATCGAGTTTCGTTGGAATGGCATCTTGCATAGTTTTTGCCACACCTGTCATTTCCTTATCGAAACCAACACCAATTCCCAAAGCCATGTTCTTCCCGATTTCATCTCGGAACAAAGTCGATGGTGAGTGAATACCAAAGAAGTCTTTGATACTATCAACCACGCCACCAAAGAATGACTGCTGGCAAAGCCGAGACAATATTTTGAATCACCGGGATGATGTTCTTCAAGACATTTTGAAACGCCTCAACTACATTCCCAATCAGTAACCCAATATCCGCATTGACATTACCAAGACCTGCCATGAGATTTGAAATAGCTGACTGCATCCCATCAATCGAACCACTGATGGTTTCGGTCGCTTATTTAGCAGTTGTTCCTGTGATGCCCATTTCTGTTTGAATAGCGTGAATGGCTTCTGTCACATCGGCAAAGTTGGACACGTCATACTTCTTGCCGGTTATCTTCTCGGCATCAGCAAGTAACCTTTCCATCTCTGTTTTCGTACCGCCATAGCCAAGTTTCAAGTTGTCAAACATGGTGTAATTTTGCTTGGCGAACCCTTGATAGGCATTTTGGATGTCGGACATGTTGGATCCCATCTTATTGGCATTAGCACTCATATCCGTGATGGCTTGGTCAGCAACACCCGCTGCCTTTGCGGTATCCCCATTAAGCGATTGAATCAGACTTGCAGAGAAACCAGTGACCGTTTCCATGTATTCATTGGCGGACATCCCTGCCGTTTTGAAGGCATTATCCGCAGACTTTTGAACTGTCTTTGAGGTATCTCCAAAAAGGGTATCAACCCCACCGACCAACTGCTCATAGTCTCGGCATAGGCTGATACCACTTGTTTTCCTAATTCAATTGCGACAGCACCCGCAGCAAGAGCAACGGCTCCCATTGCGGCTCCAATTCCTTTAAGGACACCACCGAACTTTTTAAATTTACCGCCAGACTTCTCAGCCTCATCAGCTGTGTCTTTCAGTTCATTGCCCAGGTTCTCGGTTTCCTTGGTGGCGTCCACTTCCTCTTGCCCCATTGAATCGATTGCCTTCTCATTAGTCGCAAGTTCTCGCTCCGTACCTTTGAGCTGAGCCTTAGCGTTATTGAGTTGAATTGCCCAGTTTTGGGTTCGCTTATCATTTTCTCCAAAGCTATCCGAGGCATTTTGAAGGGCACTTTCAAGAGTGGAAATTTTCTCTTTCTGCGCATCAATAGATTTATTGAGGACAGCATTTCTGGCAGAAACTGCCTGAATGCTTTTGTCGTTTTTATCAAATTCAGACGATACCAGTTTCATTTCTGAGCCCAGTACCTTGAAGGATTGGTTGATGTCACGGAGGGAGTTTTTGAACTCTTTTTCACCATCAATCCCAATCTTTAGACCAAAGTTATCTGCCACTTAAGTACCTCCTTTCCTTGATTTTTGGGTATGAAAAAAGACCGTCTAAGCAGTCTTTCCAGAATTAAAATTCAGTGTGATTGTTCAATTGATTATCAGCATCACGTTTCCCGTAGAAAACTCGGAGGACGGACACGATTTCTGTTTCTTCATTCGGTATGAAGTAAGCGACATAATTGTCTATCGGCATAAATCGTAACCCTCGGCTTTTCCACGGTTCGTTAGAATACAACGGATAACCTGTCGGAAAAGTATCGAGTTTCAGAATGTGTTCTTCAAGTCTGTCGAGTTGATTACTCGCATTGCCCGAAGCTTGAAGTTCATAAGCGATGTACTCATAGATGCCACGTAAATCATCCTTTGCTTGAGGCATTACCTTTACTTCAAAACTCATAGGTTATATTCCTTGCGAATGCTAGAAAAAGCATCCTTAGCCGATTCCCCTTCGCCATTCAACATTTGAACGTAGCCTTTTTCAAGCTCCGCATCCATTTGTTCTTCAGTGAGTTTACTTGCATCCAAAACACTATGTTGTGGAATTTTTACATCAAATGGAATCCCACGTTGAAGAATGATTTGCTTGTAAAACATATTGATTGCATTGGATGCTGGAATTCCAAGACTTGTGAGAATACTTTCTGCTTGAGCCTTCACATCGGGTTCAATTCTTGCATATAAATTTGCTGTCTTTGCCATTTTGCACCACTCCTTTCGAGGTTTTATTTGACTATATTATAGCACCTCGTGCGGACAAACGCAATACAATTAGATTCCGCTAGGAATAATATCATCAATGAACATCTCAACTTTAGGCTTGCTGATACCAGTAAACTGCTTATGGCACTCCCATAAATCAAAAAACAATCCAAACGGGCAAAACCAAAAATCATCTGGTGTCATGCCCATCTGAACTGTTCCGTAATAGTAAAGGCGAGTAAATGTTTCAACATCACTTACTTGCCTGCTTTGTTTTTTGTCTCAAGTTCACTTTCAATGTTGCGAGCTGTGCCTTTGAACATTGCCTCTGTGATAGCTGACTTGTATTCAGCCAATTCAAGCGGTGAAGTCAACAATTCCACATACTCAGTCGTGAGTTCTTCTTGCTTATCATCCTTGTGTTTCAGATTATAAATCTTGATGGACTGATTGGCTAAGAGCGTAATCAACCAAAAGATGGTTGATTTTTCTATTTATCAAACAGTTCATATGTATCTTCTATTATTTTGTCTAAAATAGATGAACGTGACCTCGCATTTGTTTGTTTAACAAGGCTATCCAATTTTTCTAAGTTGCTCTTTTTAATAGAAAAACTTGTTTTTATTTTCTTTTCCCAATTCATATCAATGTTAGTTTCTTCTTTAACATTTTCTTTCACTGTATTCGGAAATGTGTTCTCTTGTTCATATTCATTGTTAGTACTTGAAAATTGTTCAAACTTATTAGCCATTTCTACCCCTTTTCTATGCCTCTAAAATATTTGAAAAAATATCATTTATCAATATCAGGAATTTTTCTTGTTCTTTCAGTTTTTCTTCTTTCCTTAAGTACTCCTCGATCCCCAATTTTTCAAGCATGCTCGCATTAATTAATTCTTTCTCTGGAATAATACCTATAACATTATCAATCCCTTTTAATGCGCTTAAAAATTCTTTTGATGTTTTAGTATTGTGTTTTACTCTGTTCCCTAAAAAGTTTACTGTTGCTGTTATATAGCTTTTTCCACTAACAGGGTCTACCACTTCTTTTTTCAACGTTGCAATACTTTGTAATACTTTTATATGACTTTCGTATCCAAATCTACTTGGGTCTAGTGGGGAAATAATTTTGTCTGAAACTGCTACGCCATTTTTCGTCAATAAATTCCAAGCTGGTGGTAAATCAATTATGACATATTCATACGACTTCTCTAGTCTGTCTATATTTCTAGAAAACCACATGAATAATAGTAATTCTTTATTTGGTTTTATTGATAACAAGTCTGTCAAATTATCTAGATTACTGACCGAAGGAATAAAAGAGATGAAGTCATTTATAGCAGTTTCTTCTTCTGTTATAGATGGGTTACTTAATATATCAGATATACTAAGACTATTTTTAAAGCTAACATTCTCGCTTTCAAAAGTTCCTGTTAAACTTTTTTGTCCGTCCATGTCAATCAATAGCACTTTTTTCTTTCTATCCTGTAAAAATTTTGCTAACTGAAAAGCCATTGTTGTTTTACCAACACCGCCTTTAATTGCCATAAAGCTGATAACTTCCATATTACACTCCTTCTTAAGAACACCTTGGTATTTACTTGGTATTTACTTAGTATTTACTTGGTATTTACTTGGTATTTACTTGGTATTTACTTGGTATTTACTTGGTATTTACTTGGTATTTACTTGGTATTTACTTGGTATTTACTTGGTATTTACTTGGTATTTACTTGGTATTACCATTTTACACCTTTATGTTTACTTTGTCAATACCAAAGTATTACTTATTTCATACCTTGGTATTTACTTGGTATTACCTTCTTACACCTTTATGTATACTTTGCCAATACACAGGTATTACTTATTTCATACCTTAGTGTTATCTTGGTATTTAAAAAGTATTACCTTGTAAAGAAGTAGGTAATACTTTTTTTATTTCTTACATTACTTTTTCATTGAGTCTGAAAGTTCTTTTTTAATTATTTCAAGCTCTCTTTGTTCTTCTGGAGTTGTTTCATTCACATATGCAGATTTATATCTGTGGTCAGGTATTTTATTTCCATTCACTGCTTCAACATTTCCTTCAGTTCTTAAGTATTTAGTCTTTCCTTTCTCTTTTTTGATCACATCTCCACTGGCTAAAAAATTTCTTGCTGAAACTAATAAATATTGAGCTATATTTGGTTTAGAATAATCTTGTCTATGATTTTTAATAGTTTCAAAATGTTCTCTAACACGGTTAATACCTGCTTGTCCCTCAATCTCTGAATATATTGGATAAACTACTTCTTGTAGACGTGCCATTAGACTGATGTCGGCTAAATTTCTCATTTCCAGTATTTCAAACTCTAGTAGTTCCATTGTGTATGGATTTTGCATTGCTTTAGCTGATAATAATGCCGTCTGTTCTTCTCTATTTTTCTTACCTTGCAGGTATGCAGGATCCTGTTCTCTTTCCTTGTATTCTCCATTTAGTTCCTGTGGCCGAGCTTTTTTAGATATATGGAACTGTATGCTGTCGATTGAACGACCTTTTTTAATTTTGTCATAAGTCACATCAAAATGAGTATGATGATTAATTTCATTTAGTGGCTCTTTTAAAATACGTTGTTCCAAACTTTGAAACCTTTTATAATCATTTATTGTATCTGTCATAGTTCTAAGTTCAGATACTTTTATTTCTGGATTACAATAACCTTCTAGTTGCTCTGTTCTTCTACCACCTTTGTTTGAATAATGTTCATATTGATTGTATTGCATGGATAGCCACTTATAAAGAATAATTGAGTACTTAGAGTTTAAGTTCATGACATCAGACAAGGCATATTGCGTAAAATTTTGTTTCAAATTGATTAGATAAGGCATAATTCTTTTATTAAATTCAATTATAACTTCATCATGGTAATCAGCCCATTTAACATAAGGGATTGGTACTATATTTTCATACTCAAAACCACGTTCTTGTTTTTCTCTTATTCTAAAGAAACTTTGTTCTTGCATTTTATCAACTGCTTTTTTAAAGCGACTATGTTTATCATTATCTGAGACATCAAAAAATTTAAATAATTCTGTTTTTGAAAGATAAATAATATGGTCTTTTGGTGGATTATCCGTATTAATATAAGATACTGCCAACTCAAAAATCTTTAAAGGTACTTTATCCATTTTAGCAATGCTAGTTATCAGGTCATTGTGTTCTACTATTTTTCTTCTCTTGATTTCATTCAAAGGATCTACCACCTTTTTATTTTCATTTCCTTTTGTTATAATGGACATATAAATACGCTCCTTTGCGTGTTTGAATTTGGCATAGAGAAAACTTTTTTTGCGAGAGAGTTCTCTATGTTTTTTATTATACATTAAAACTGTGTATATAGCAACAAAACGACTAGTTTTGTTGCTATATACACAGTTTTTTGTTGCTATATACACAGTTTTTTGTTGCTATATGCACAGTTTTTTGTTGCTATATAAATCTGTCAGGCCTTGGTATAATTGACTTTTTTTGTACGCAAAAGAACAAAAGACAAATATATATAAGATAAATAAAGATAGGCTTCGCCTATTTTTTTTTTTTTCAAGATGTTAGTAAATATTTGACATCAATCTTAAAAGTGCTAAAATAGTGTTAGTTAATTTAACTAACACTATTTACAAAGAGGTGTCTATATGATTGGAATTGACCCTTTAATTGATTACTCAAAAGAACAACACAGGGCGATTGCTTTTATTGACATGAAATCATTCTACGCAAGTGTAGAGTGTGTTGAAAGAGGTCTAAATCCTTTGTCTACATCACTATGTGTCATGAGTGGTGCTGACAACTCAGCAGGTCTGATACTAGCAAGTTCGCCAACCTTTAAGAAGGTTTTTGGTAAAGACAATGTTGGTAGAAGTAGAGACCTACCCTTTTATACCAACAATCGAAAATTCAACTATCAAAATTATTATCGTACAGCTCCACGTGATTGGCTAAATAAAGTTAATCCCCCCTCAAAAAGTGAGGTAGCATTTATAGAGTCTTGGGCAAAGAGAACAGAAATTGTACCTCCGAGAATGTCAAAATACATTGAGAAAAACATTGAAATTCAACATGCTATTCAAAATTTTGCATCTCCTGAAGATATATTTTGGTATTCGATTGATGAGGGGTTTGTTGATTTAACAAGTTCTCTAAACTACTTTTATGATAAAGCGTTGCCTGCTGAAGTAAAGCTCGATAGATTATCAAGAGAAATTCAATTAGCTATTCTCAATCAGACCGGTATCTATTCGACCGTTGGCATGAGCATTGGCAATCCATTACTTGCTAAACTTGCACTTGACAATGAAGCCAAACACAATAGTAATATGCGTGCTTTTTGGACTTATGAGAACATACCCGATAAAGTCTGGAAAATTAAATCCTTAACTGACTTCTGGGGGATCAATACTCGTACTGAAAAAAGACTGAATAAATTAGGTGTCAAGTCAGTCTATGATCTCGCACATTGTAGCCCTGCGTTATTAAAAAAAGAGTTTGGTGTCGTTGGAGTTCAATTATTCTTCCATGCCAATGGTGTTGATGAGTCTACAGTCTATGAGCCTTATCATGCTAAGTCAAAGTCAATTGGCAACTCGCAAGTCTTGCCCAGAGATTATGCTGATCAAACTCAAATTGAGTTGGTTATCAAAGAAATGACTGAGCAGGTCTCTATCAGACTAAGAAAAGCCAAAAAGCAGACAACTGTTGTTAGTCTGTATGTCGGTTATGCTTATTCTGAAAATAAACGAGGGCTACATATTCAAAAGAAAATAGAAGTCACGAACAGCATTGCTGTGTTAAGTGATCAGATCATGTCATTATTCAGAGCGGGTTATTCTGGTGGTAGTGTGAGACGATTAGGCATTTCATTTGGTGGGCTATGCAGTGAAGAAGTCAAACTAATTTCTTTATTTGAGACCTTTGATAAAAAAGCAGCCAAGACAGAAACACTTCAGGGAGCAATAGACGAGATAAGAAATCAGTATGGATTTTTGGCTTTACAAAAGGCAACTTCACTACTTGATGGATCAAGAGTAGTAGCAAGAAGTAAACTTGTTGGAGGTCATTCAGCAGGTGGATTGGACGGTTTAAAATGACAAGAGTAGATAGATCATATAGCCCCTACAAAGAGGTTCGAGAATATCAAGACAGGGCTATGATGAAGTGGCAGGGTTTTTATTTATCTGAACATACAACAGCTATGAAAGATGATAAAGCCCCCAAAAAATACTTTGCAATCAAAGTGATTGGATATTTGATATAAAAAAACAAGATATTCAAATCTCACTTTTCTGTTGGTAATGGATATATGTTTGTATCGTATTTATAAAGATCAAAATTAAATGTACCTCAAAAAAACAATGATATGGATTGATGGCTGATTTATTTGTCAGCAAATAAATCAGATTTTAATCCTTTAAATAAATCATTTGGGTTCATTTCTAAAGCAGTACATATTAATAAATAAGTGTAAATTGTGGGCTTTATAGCTTTTCCATTTTCCGCTCGACTTAAGGGCACCTCTAATAACTACCAATTAATTCACCTCTTTCATTTAGAGGTGAATTAATTGGTAGTTATTAGAGGTGCCCTAAATATATTGAGTCTAGTGATCTACCTGAAGTTGCTATCGACAATAGCCCTAAAAAGCCTTTTCAGTACTATCTTGCATCATATGAATATGATCATATTAAACAAGGAAAAACGTTCCTAGGCGACACAAGAGGGCTTTCTGAGGACACTATCACAACTTTTCGTTCTAAAGGGTTGTTAGCCCAAGCTAGGCTAAAAGGTTCTGATGGTATATTTGAACCTGTCCTTGTCTTTAAATTTTTAAATAAAGATAAAAAAATCATTGGCTGTAGTCTGCAATGTATTCACGAAAACTACTTACGACATGAACATGGTCGCCTTAAAAAGGTGCTTGGTGATGGTTCTACTGGTCTTAATATTGACGTTGGTACACCTTGAACGACTTATATTTCTTGAAGCTCCTATTGACTTAATGAGCTACTATGAGCTTAATAAAAACCGACTAGAAAACGTAAGACTTGTTTCAATGGACGGTTTAAAAGATACTACTATTTCAAGGCGTCTATACGAACTTTTAGCTGAAAAAGAGGGGCTTACAGATATTAACCTTGATGATGCCAAAAAATTACTCCCTATTTTAGCAAATACAAACTTCTTTGAATTAGGTGCTAATCGTGAATTGATCACTTTAGCTGTAGATAATGATAAGGCAGGTTTGGGCTTTATTGAAAAGTTAAAAAATAAGAATATAAAATTCAACATTGACTTGCCACCGCTTGAAAACAATCAAGAAAAAATGGACTGGAACGATTTTTTGAAACAAAAAAAGCCCTTGACCTAAGCCAAGAGCCTAACATTGGGAGCGGGACTTTTAACCGCACTTCGAGTTCTTTAGACAGCCAAGCTGTCAAGGAAGTACCCCAACCTGTTGAACAAGTTCAACCTACTTTTCCTACCAATGCTCAATTACATTTTAGCATTACTAACCCTCAAAAGTCAATAAGAAAGCCCAGCTACTACAAAGCAAAACCTAAAGATTTGACAAAAATAAATAGATACGCATCTGTTATTCAAGACTCAGCTAAATGGTATTTTGGCATTGATACTGGTGCATATAGTTTTGGCTATTTAGCATCATGGTCTGATGATAAAAAAGGCTTATCTGATTTTGAAAGTCAGCTATCAATTATTCAATCTGAAGCTAAAAAAATCATTGATACAGTAGATGCCAAACTTGAAAAAATAAAAGAAAAAGGTACTATTGAAAATACTTTTGAGAATAAATTTTCATCTTTTAAGCAATCAAAAACTGATAAGGAGGTGGGTAATAACTTGTCTCAAAATTTAGGAAAAGCCAACGGCTTATGAACTGACCTGAAAAAAATAAAAGAAAATGAGGATATATCATGACACAAATTGAAATCACACAAACTGTACTCTTTGACTATTTAATGGCAATGTCTGTCAATGGAAAAATAGAGCCACGAGAAAATGCTGAAACACTTACACGGAAAAAGATGCTTGCCAATATTGAAAAGGACTTTAAAGAAATTGAAAGTCTGGGCATTGATTTACTCTTTGAATATGCGACAACTATTGAGCATTTAAAATCAATTTCTGATGATGATTTTGAAACTTTAAAAGATACAATCATCAAAGTTGATTTAGTATCTTGATTTCAAAAAGGGGGATTGGGGAACACCCCAAAAATTTATAAAAAAGGTAGGAGTAGTCAATTTGACTATTCCTGACCTTTTTATAAAACAGCAAGTGGCTATCCACTTGCTAGTCCTGCCAGATAAAAAGTTTACCATGGTGTAACTGCATTGTAACAAATAAAAATTACTATTTAAGGAGTAAAAATTCCAATGGATATAGTCAAAAGAGAACGTTATGTTCAAAAAATAATTCGTCTTACACCAACTGAAAATAACTACATTAAAAATAAAATGGATAATGCGGGTCGAAAAAATTTCAATGCCTTTGCACTTGAAATGTTAATACAGGGTCAAGTGAACATTGTCGATTTTAAATCTTTGAGCGACCTCAAAATTGCGATTGATAGGGTCGGAAAAAATATCAATCAGATCGCCAAAAAAGTAAATGAAACTGGAGATGTCTCAAAGAGTGATATTGATGAAACAAAAAAATTACTCAAAGAAATTGAAACAGTTGTTTATCAATCAATTCAATCAGAATATAAAAAATACAAATAATGAAATGGGGCTATAATGGTTGTTGTCGTTAAAACAATGCAAATAAAAACACCTGAACGTTTAACAAGGTCTGTCAAATATATTTTAAACCCTAAAAAAACAAATGTACCTTATGTAGAAACTGAAAAAGATTTTCCAGTCACATTTACTGAAGATAAAAAAATGATGCAATTGGTTTCAGGGCATCAAATTTCAAATGTAAATTATGCTGATCAAGAATTTTTTCTAACAAAGATAATGGCTAATGCTAGCAATGGCAATCCTGATAATTCTGACATGAACAATCCAAATCGAGTAATGGCACATCATATTGTGCAATCATTTGCCCCTGATGAAAACTTAACTCCTGAAGAAATTCATGAACTAGGGAGAAAAACAGTTTTAGAATTGACTGGTAGCGATCATGAGTTCATAGTAGCAACTCATGTTGACCAAGATCATATCCATAATCATATTATTTTTAATACAACAAATTCTACAACCCTTAAAAAATTCAGATGGCAAAAGGGTACGGCGAAAAGTTTGAAGTATATTTCTGATAAGCATGCGGACATTGCAGGTGCTAATATTTTAAGCAACACAATGAAAAACTCGTATAAGAAATATTCTGCCTATCAACGAAAAAATAATTTTAAAATTGAGATAAAGGAGCGTTTAAACTTTTTACTGAAGCACTCTACCTCCATCTCTGATTTTAAAGAAAAAGCTAAGGCTCTGAATGTAATAATTGATGATACTGGAAAAAATGTAAAATATCGTCTTGCAGATATGGAACAAAAAAGAAACACACGTGATGACACTCTCTCAAAACGTGGTAAATATTCTATATCTAATATTGAAAAAATTGTCTCTAAAAATGTTTCTGTATTCTCTCAATCCGAAATAAAGAACGAATATGAAAAATTTAAGGTCGAAAAAAGTGATGATTTTGAAATG
>Ga0302347_1003485_pt1 | contig 13844 bp, 9 predicted proteins | sample PhyWR1_FD_202178 | JGI IMG/M metagenome (GOLD analysis project Ga0302347, IMG submission 202178) | Leaf surface microbial communities from wheat plants in UC Gill Tract Community Farm, Albany, California, United States - DLSL W.R1 (v2)... | ecosystem: Host-associated > Plants > Phyllosphere >...
GATTTTGATATTAAAAATAGAATTGTACATTTAAACCGCTGAGCTTATCATTTCAATTTTTTGTTTTAACATGAAACCCCTGCTTACTTTCATATTTGCGCTTTTGTGTATTGCAGGTAATGCTCAGTATGAATATGCTTTTAAACATCTGAATGTGGAAGACGGGCTCTCGCAAAGTTCTGTGCTTTCAATTGCTCAGGACGGTAGAGGCTTCATGTGGTTTGGAACAAGATTCGGGTTAAACAAATACGATTCTCAATCTTTTAAAATATATAATCACGAAAACAACAATGAGAAAAGCCTGAATAACCCGGAGTATCTTTCTTCACTTTTAGCCTTAAGAGATGGAACACTATTAATCGGCACTCAAGATGGTTTAAATAAATATAATGAAGGGGATGACAACTTCGACAGTTATAAACACAATGAAAAAGACCCCAACAGTATTAGCAACAACACGATCAGGTGTATTTTTCAGGATAAAGGCAATCGTGTCTGGGTTGGCACTTCTAATGGCTTGAACCTACTCAGTACCAATGGAAAGTATAAGTTTAAACGCTTTTTGTATATACAAAAGCTACGCCAACAAATTTATGCCATTACTGAAGATCATAATGGGACGTTATGGCTAAGTACAACTGATGGTTTAATAAATATGCGCTTTAAAGAAGGCAAAATTATTATTAAATATTTTAAAGTCTTTAACGAAGCACTTAACAAAACCATAGATAACCATGTAACTACCATGGTAGAAGACCGTGAAAATAATCTTTGGATTGGCACAAAACAAACCGGTGTATGCAAGCTCAACCTCAGCAACGAACAGATTACCAGTTATAAATATTCGATCCTGAATCCACAAGGTTTAAGCAGTAACAATATCCGTAAAATAATTGCAGATCAGGAAGGTAAACTATGGATTGGCACCTTACACGGCATTAACATCTACAATCCTGCATCAAAAAGCTTCATAACCTTACAAAACGAACCCGAAAACCCTGCAAGCTTAAGTCAGAATTCTGTTTACGATATTTACCAGGACCGACAGGGTATTATTTGGGTGGGCACTTATTACGGAGCCATTAACATGGTGTACCCTAACTATACGCCGTTTAAAATTTACCGTAGTACCACAACACCCCACGGACTTAGCAGCAACGTAGTGAGTGCAATTATGGAAGATCAGTACAAAAATCTTTGGATTGCCAGCGAGGGCGAGGGCATAAATTACTACGATAGAAAGAAAAATACTTTTACGCATTATAAAAATAACCCAAATAACCCTGCAAGTTTAAGTGCGAATTTAGTTAAATCAGTTATCCGTGATAAAAATAATAGGGTTTGGATAGGCACGCATTATGGCGGATTAAATCTTTTTAAACCTGAATCCAATAGTTTTGTTCGTTATACGAGTCGAGCAAACGATAATTCCTCTTTAAGCAACGATGAAATTACAGTTGTTTTTGAAGATAGTTTTGGGCGGTTTTGGGTGGGCACCAACAACGGTTTGAACAGTTTTGACAGACAAACCGGAAAATTTATGCGCAACCAGGTTAATGGTTTAGCCAATGCTGTGCTATATATCTTTGAAGATTCAAAAAGAACACTTTGGGTAGCTACTGATGTTGGGCTTTATCAGCTAAAAAATGGTAAGGCTAAATTTTCTCGCCGTGTAGCTGCCAATCCTGAAATTTTAAAATACAACCACATTAATTGCATTACGGAGAATAAAAATGGTGATTTATTATTGGGAAGTGATGGAAACGGCTTATTTAAGCTCAATCCTGAGAAACACCATTACAGCAGGCTTACCACCCATAATGGCTTACCCAGCAACGTCATTTTGGGTATTTTGGAAGATGATTTCGAAAACCTGTGGATTACTACAGATAAAGGCTTATGTAAATATAACCTGGAAAGTAATGAATTTAAAGTTTATAATACAAAAGATGGATTACCTGGAAACGAATTTAATTTACGATCCTTTTTAAAAGATAGTAATGGCGAATTTTTCTTTGGTGGATTGAGCGGAATGGTGAGCTTTTACCCCAACCAGATTAAAGAAAATAGAACCACACCACCAGTTATTTTTACCGGATTAAAGCTTTTTAATAAACCTGTGGTACTAAATGGCAAGTCTGGCTTACTGAAGAAGAACATTAGTACCTTAAAATCAATCACTTTCGAATCACATCAAAATGTATTTTCTATTGATTTTACAGTGCTTAACTTTATAAAATCGAATAAAAATAGCTACGCTTATAAACTAGAAGGTTTCGAAAAAAACTGGAATTATGTCGATATCCCTTCCGCAAGCTATACCAACCTTTCTCCTGGAAATTACACTCTTATTGTAAAAGGGAGCAATAACGATGGCCTTTGGACAAATAAGGCAAGCAGCCTTCAGATTAAAATCCTCCCCCCGTTTTACAGAACCTGGTGGGCATATTTATTTTATTTCTGCTTAGTTGCCGCCGTGCTGTTTGTGATTGCCCGCTATGTTTTAATCAGGGCACTCCTCAAAAAAGAAAAGGAAGTAAACGAACATAAGCTGGAATTTTTTACCAATATTTCACACGAAATACGAACGCCATTAACTTTAATTGTTGGGCCTCTGGAGCAATTAATTGAAAACGCAAAAGATAACCCCACCTTAAACCGCGATTTGCAGCCCATTAAAAATAATGCTGATCGTTTGATGAATCTGGTAACCGAACTGCTTGATTTTAGAAAGACCGAAAGTGGTAAAATGACACTTCATGTAAGCCCCGGAGATATTGTGAAATTTTCTAAAGAGATTTTTTTAGCTTTTCAAAACATGGCAATCTCCAAGAAGATCGACTATAGTTTCCAGACGGAAACAAGTCATCTGGAATTGTATTTTGATAAAATACAACTGGAAAAGGTGCTGTTCAATTTGCTTTCAAATGCCTTTAAATTTACACCTGATGGCGGAAAAATTAGTTTAGAAATTTCTCAGACTGATGCATTCGCAGCCATTAACATTTGTGATAATGGAAAGGGAATTCCGCTTGAAAATCAAGCTAACCTTTTTAATAATTTTTACCAGGCAAATAACAATAGCAATATTGGTACAGGTTTGGGGTTATCATTTTCGAAGAGCCTAGTTGAGTTACACCACGGCAAAATCTCCTTTCAAAGTTCTCCCGCAAGTGGTGATCAAAATGGCTACACCTGTTTCAGCGTAAATTTGAAAATTGGAAAAGAACATTTTAATGCTTCGGATTTTATTACAGATTATGTTTATTACGATGATGCCATCAATTACAATTTAGCCGAAGCAGAAGAGCCTGAATTAATAAAAACAACGCTAACTAATCCTGAAAAGAAAAGATATAGTATTTTGTTGGTAGAAGATAATAAAGAGGTACGGACTTTTATTAAAAATGCTTTAGTAGCAGATTATAATATCGAGGAAAGTGAAAACGGAATGGAGGGATTGGAAAGTGCTATTCAACTCATTCCCGATCTCATTATCAGCGACGTGATGATGCCTGTAATGGATGGGCTGGAGCTGTGCCGCCAGATCAAAACCGACGAAAGAACCAGCCATATTCCTGTTATTTTATTAACCGCCAGATCGGCTTATGTTCATCAAATCAATGGTTTTGAAAATGGTGCTGATGCCTACATCATGAAACCTTTCAATTTGAAAATGCTGGAGCTGAACATTAAAAACACCTTAAAAGCAAGAGAAACCATCAAGCAAAAGTTCGCTCAGGTGATTACGCTTGAACCTAGCAATCTCGTCATCAATAAAACTGAAGAAGGTTTCTTGACGAAGATTATGCAAATCATTGAAAATCATATTTCCGACCCCGAATTTGATGTACCCACCTTAGCCACAGAAATTGGCATGAGCCAACCGGTACTTTATAAAAAAATCAGGGCACTTACTGATCTTTCTGTGAACGATTTCATCAAATCATTAAGAATAAAGAGAGCTGCACAGTTATTAAAACAAAATGCTGGTAATATTGCTGAGGTTGCCTATGCCGTAGGCTTTAACGATAGAAAGTATTTTAGCCTGGAGTTTAAAAAACATTTTGGTAAAACGCCAAGTGAATTTATCCTGACCGAAAAAGACGTTTAAATCAGCTTGCGCCCAAAAGTGCAAACAATGAAAGCAATACAACTGAAAGCAAAAAAAGATTGCAATAAAACTGATTCATTAATCTTTTTCTGTACAGTAAAACAGCTTCAACGATTAGAAAAAGTATGCCAACTGCCGACAAGCCCAAAAAAGCATATATAAGGCCTAATCCCATAGGATCAGATTTTCCGCCCAGAATAATGATGTAAATAAATAAGAATACTATGGGAAGTGCAAAAATCCTGATCAACAGGTGTTTTATCCAACTTGTTTTTTCTTTAATCATCCTATTTTATGCAATGTTTTCCAAATATTTTAAAACTTCCTCCTTTTTACGGCTGGAAACCAAAATATTCGCCTTATTTTCCATTTGCAAATAACCTTCGCGATAATATTTTTTTACGTATTTAAAATTTACTAAAAAAGATTGATGACACCTTAAAAAACCAAAAGGGGTAAGTAAACTTTCATACTCTTTTAGTCCTTTAGAAACCACAATTTCTCTTCCATCCTTTAAAAAAAAAGAGGTGTACCCTTTATCGCTTTTGCAATATAAAATCTCTTCAATAGATACAACTTCAATAAACTCAAGGCTTTTTAAAGCAATCCGTTTGGAGGCAGCCATTCCCTGCCCTAAGTAATGCTCTTTTGCAATTGCAAGCTGCTGCATTCCAAACGATTCCTGTTCGCGGTGATGATAGCATTTATTTAAGGTTGTGGTAAGCGAAACCTCATCAATAGGTTTTAACAGATAGCCAAAGGCACCTAAATTTAGGGCCTGGATGGCATACTGATCATATGCAGTTAGAAAAATAACCTGGAAATCATGCACACCAATTTCATCAAACAAATGGAAACTATCACCATCCTTTAAGCGGATATCAGCCAAAATAATATCAGGTTTTAAAGCCGGAATTTCCTGAGCAGCAACGGTTATTTCTCCGGCGAAGCCAACCACTTCTAAATATTCTATCTTTTTTACAATTTGCAGGATGTGCTGTAAAATACGGATCTCATCCTCCAGGATATATAATTTCATAGCTATGTATTTTAATCGTTTATGATTGGAATAATGATTTTTACCAAAACTCCTTTTTCGTTAATTCCTTTTTTATCTGCAACCCGAAATTGAGCATGCTGTCCCTTTGAAAGGAAAAGCAAATCAAAACGTTCCTTTATAATAATCTGAGCCAGGGATTGTCTTTTCTCTTTTTCAGCAACTTTTTTTGTAAGCCCACTTCCATTATCATCAATTTCAATCAACAAAAAATTGTTTTCAGTTTTAAAACTAATGAGCAGTAAACCTTTATAATTTATATTTCGGAAACCGTGTTCGATAGCATTTTCAACAAAAGGCTGGATAAGCATTGGCGGAATGAAGGTTTCATTCACATCCAAATCATCATCTACCTGAATTTGATAATCAAATGCATCGGCGTAACGCATTTGCTGCAGTTGTATATAATTGTTAAGCGATGTTACTTCTTCGTCGATTTCAATAAAATCTTTCCGGTTTTGCTCTAAAATACCCCTTAGCAGTCCAGAGAATGATTTAAGATAACGCACCGATTCATCTATATGTCCAGAAGCCACTAAACTTTGCAAATTGGCAATGGCATTAAAAATAAAATGAGGATTCAGCTGTGCCTGCAATAGCCTTTGCTCCATATTTAAACGCTGGTTATCAGAAATCAAAAGTTTGTTTTTCTCTCTTAAGCGCTGTTGGCGATAAACAATAAAAAAGAAGGAAAGCGCCCCCAAAAAGATTAATAAAATTAAGAAAAGTGTCCAGCGCTGTTGTTTAATAATAGTTTCGTTCAATTTATTACGCCCGTTTAATTCGGCAATATTCTGATCTTTCTTTTCTGCCTCATACTTCTCATGCATTTCTACCACTTTCAAAGCTTCGATTGCCTTATTATTCCGAATTTCAATTTGATAGGAAGAATCGGCGGCTTCAAGTGCCCGGGCATAATCACCTTTCATTTTATATGCATCAATTAAACCTTGATAATGAACGTTTTTGCGTTTACCCGATAAGTCTTTTTTCTCTAACGCTATGCCTTTTTTATAATAATATATTGCAGAATCTGGCTGATGATTCCTGACAAAAGTAGTAGCCAGGTTATTGTAGGCTACATCATTCAAATTATTTGTTTTTTTAAGGTAATTAAAATATATCCTACTGGAAACCAAAGCCTTGTCAAGCTGCATCTGTCTGCTGTATATTTGGGCTTCATTATCGTAGGTACGGGCAAGTGCCAAACTATCGCCAACCTTTTGCGCCAACAGCCTGGCCTGACTGTTATAAAAAGTCATTTTTCTAATATCATTTAAGCGGGATGCCAGTAAAAATGAAATATCGAAATAACGCTGCTTTACTACCGGATGGCTCTTGAACGGATTGTTATTGTAATATAGCGCCGCATATTCTAATGATTTTACCTCATTATGGTTTTGAAAATAAGCCTGCGCCATTAAATCATAAAAACGGTAGGTTAAACGACTTTTTTCCTTTTCGGAAGTCTTTAATCCGGCAAAAATTTGAGCCATTAAATCAGATTCAACTAATGAGCCGTTATTCATTTTAACAGCTAAAGTTCCTAATCGCTTTAATAGCTCAACGTCGTCATTTGGTTGCTCCCCCTTCATCTTCAGGTATTCTACCAATGCACTGTCACTTTTTTTTATATACCCAAAATTTTTCGCCCTAAAAAAGTAATAGAAAGAATTCTGATCGGTATTGTTTTCTTTTTGCAACAAATCTATTTCTCTTTTAATGATCTTTTTTATAGCAGCAGATGATGAAGTATCAAAGGCAATAATAAGTGATAAATAATCTTTTTGATGGCCGGATTGAGGCGTTGGAATTTTTTGAACACTAGATTTACGCTGTCTGTCTCCGCATGATACAGCAAGAAGCAAACAGATAAAAGAAAAAAGAATAAGCGAAAACTTGTTTTTAGTATTCATTAATGATTAGAAAGGCAGATTTATAAATATTACGGTATAAATATATCAATTGAAAGCCATCCTGAAAAAAACTGTTCAATATTCGCGGCCCTTTAAGTCACATGTGCATCAAATCACCAATTATTTGACAACCAATGTCTGTTAGCAGGCTCGGTATGCAAATATTTCATTAAAAACGGCAAATATGAAATGCACGCAAGCGAATATAGGTTGAGCATTTTATAACAAAATAATTCTTTTCAATTTCAATGCAACAAAACAGAAACCATCCTCTGATTTCTACTTTGTATTAACCTTTAAATAAAAAATATGAAAAAATTAATTTTCGCACTTCTGTGCACCGCCATTGGTTTTAGTGCCACGGCGAACACTACAAAACCAGTAAAAACTGAAACCAGTCACACCGTATCAGTGAAAATGCCTACTTCGAACACGAAAAAAAGCTCATTTGTAAAATACGCCAGCTGGCTGTATCAGGATAGCTGTGGCAATAGTTTAACCATTGTTGTGGAGGCACCAAACGATACGCCTCGTTGGAAAATGCTTCAAGCTGCCAATGCTCATTTCCTGAGCAAACTGGATGACCACCTGTGTATGTAGTAGTATTTCTAAATCTAAAATTTAATCTATTCAAATTATGAAACATTTATTTATTGCATTATTATGCACATTATTCGGATTAAGCACTTACGCCAGCGATGTATTGCCTAAGAAAAATCTGCCTTTGGCGAGCAAGAATGCTCTTACTGTGAAAGTTGCAGAGGCAAATGAGTCTTTCGATTTACAAGCATTTAAGAACGAAAACACCAACAATTTTTTCCGCGTTCAGCGTGTTTTTTATTATTTCAACTGGTGCGGCACGAAAAGATATGCAGTTTACGTATCAGGGCCAAATAGTTCTACCTACGACAGCTTGTATAACTTCTCCTGGGATTGGTTTCAAAACTCTGATTTATACGAGAGCGGGTGCTAACAATATAAAAATCAAATAATAGAACAGGGGATGGTTTTATTCACCTAAAATAAGATAAGATATGCTGAAAGTTTTTAAGTTTTTAGTGCCGGTATTGACAATATGCTTGCTCTATTCATTCAAATTTAAAACGGTAGATGATCAGCCAGTTTCAATGGCTTACTACCGTTTTCAACACATTAAAGATACTACGCAGAGTGGCCGTGTAACCACAGAAGACTTTTACCTGGCCTTTAACAGTAATAAAAGTATCTATTTAAGCAAAACAAAAAACGACCAGGATTCTATCCAACAGGCGATATTGAGAAAAGCAGAGCAAGAAAATAGCAATGTAATTGATATGGGAATTGTTTTGCCAACAACTCCAGATCAAATTTTAGCTACAGATCAATCTCTTTCGGTAATTAAAGCCTTTAATGGAAACAATTACCTGATTAAGGAGGACTTCGAAAAAATTAGCTGGAAAATTGATCAGGAAACCAGCGAAATATTGGGTTATAAGTGCCAGAAGGCAACCGGTAAATGTAAAGGAAGAACCTATACGGCATGGTTTACTACTGATATACCGGCGAGTTTTGGTCCCTGGAAACTAAACGGGTTACCTGGTTTAATTCTAGAGGCATTTGATACCAGCGGAAGGATAAAATTTACCTGCACCAAAATTTTAAATCAGGTGAAACTTCCGGCTAATATTTCATTAACTATTCCCGCAGACGCTATTGCTACTACGCAAAAGGACTACAACCGCATGGAAAATGCGTATCGTGAAAATTCAGGAATGGGAACATTTGATGGCGGAGACATTCGCATAGAAAGCACTAGTTTAAAAAGCACTTCCGGAAACACAGGCAGCAAAAGATTCAAAGTAAACTTCCCTTTAGAAATTGTTGGCCATTAATAAGATATGTATAGAACATCTTTGTTTGTTTTTTTGCTGGGTGTGTTTTTTGTGAACCTTGCAGCGGCGCAAAATCTTCAAATGATTCAAGGTACTGTAAAAGATTCTATCGGAAATCCTATCGCCGCAGCATCGGTAACCATTGTTAACAATAGTGGTGCAGGAATCCATTTTGGTAAAACTAATGATAAGGGGAAATTTGAATGTAATTTCAACAACAACAACGAAGATCACGCTATAAAAGTTGGAGCCTTAGGCTATCAACCGTTCATATTGGCATTGCAGCAGAAAAACACTCAACAACTGGAAATCGTATTGAAGCAAAATATTGTTAAGCTTCATGAAGTTACGATTCAATCGAAAACAAAGATTAGTCTATCAAGCGATACTTTGAAATACAGTGTTAAAGGTTTTCAGGAAAGTAATGACCGTGTGATTGCGGATGTGATTAACCGTCTGCCAGGAATCCAGATTGATGAAAACGGGGGGATTAAATACAATGGAAAATCAATTACCAACGTTTATATTGATGGCGATAACCTGCTAGATGGCCGGTATAAAATGACCACCAATAATATCCCTGTTGGTTCGGTGCAGCAAGTACAGGTGATTGAACGCGACCAACCTATTAAAGCTTTAAATGGCTATGTGAACAGTAATAATGTTTCGCTTAATATTAAACTAACCGACAGCGCCCGAACTTCAGTAGTAAACACAGGTTACATCGGCGCAGGAAACAATGCTTATCATGGGGAACTTAACAATCTTACTTTTCGAAAAAAAATCAAATCAATTAATACTTTAAAAGCCAACAACATTGGGCAAAATTTAGAAGCAGAACAAAGTAGTTTAGGTGTTTCATTTAATAATGAAACGGAGTTAAAAATTCCCCAAACCTATTTATCAATGGAAAGTGGAAGTTTACCCAATCTGCAGGAGAAGTATTATCTTATGAATAATGATTACTCCGGAAGCATGAATATGCTACTGAATCTGGGTTCAGACTGGGGACTTCGTTTCAACTTATCCAGTTTACAACTGAAGCGAAAATATCAATACAATAATTTATTAAGTTATTTTTTAGGCAATGCCGATACCGTAACTTTTAACGAGCTGCAGGATAATATTTACAAGCTAAATCAATGGCATGCCGAAGCTCAGATAGAAAAAAACAGCAAATTATTCTACTTAAAATCGATTACCAAATTTGAAATACCAAAATGGAATCGATATGGAAATACCAAACAAAATGAGCAACAATTTGAACAAAACCAGCCCACAAAACAGTATTCGTTAAGTAACGAAACCCAATTGGTTAAAGCATTGGGTGTAGATCGCGTTTTACAATATAATAGTATTTTGCAATACTATAATGTTGATGAAAATCTTAAGATTTCACCTGGCATACAAGCAGATATAGTAAACAATGGAGATCAGTTTTTATCCCTGAACCAGCAAGTTGGCACGAAGAATATTTTCATCAACCAAACGGTTTCCCTTAGAAATAAATTTAATCGCCTCGTATTATCAGCTTTGCTTGGTGCAAGCTTTGAACGTAATCAGCTGCAAAGCACTTTATATAAAACCGACACCAGCAATACCATGAGTTCAGCAGGTAATGGGTTCCTAAACGATCTTAAATTTGACCAGCTGGCTTTGTTTGGTAAAGTGTCTGCTCTTTACTCTTTAAAAAATGGTTCAATTCAAGTTGAAATAAATCCAACGATGAATGTTATTACCTATCGGGATGCCCTTCAACCGCTTGATAATAAAAAGAAATATTTGTTAACGAATCCGAGTTTGGAGTTTAGAAAAAATGTAGGCAAATACCATGAAATCAATGCCCGGCTTTCCCTGCAAACCGAGTTTGGACAGGCAAATGATGTTTACAACGGTACAATTTTAGTAAATTACCGAGAGTTTAATGCGAACAGTATTCCATTGCCACAAAGTGATATCGGGGCATTAAATATCAGATATTCTTACCGCCGGCCTTTAGAAATGCTTTTTTACAATATTGGTGTAACTGCCAGCCGAACCAGGCAAAACTACATCAACTCTTATATTATTGATAGTGGTTTAACCAAATCTGTAGCTATTGATTTTCGAAATATCCAAAACCAGTATGCGCTAAACGGAAACATTTCTAAATACCTTTTTTTTATTGAAACCAATGCCACACTGAACTTCGGACTAAGCTTTAAGAAGGGGTTTAATTACTACAATACCGAAATTACACCATTTCAAATTACACAGATTAATACCGGGTTAACTTTGCGTAAGAAATTATTTAATAAAATTACCCTATCTCTGGCGGGCGATCTGAACCAGTTTAGTAACCAGCAGCAGGGCACCGGCTATAGCCCTATCGTAAATGAAACCAGTATTGAAAAAATCAAGGGCGAATGGTTGCATAATATCAGTCAGGAGTTATCTTATACTGTTGGCTATAACTTCATCAGTTACCGGCAAACAAACAATGAGGCTATCAAAAATCACTTTTTAGATGCGAAAATTAAATTCGCCCCTTCAAAATGGAAAAGTTTTTTTGAGTTTGAATGTACCAACCTGCTTAATCAACGCAGCTACCAGCAGATTAATTCTACTGCCAATCAGTTGTCCGTTTATCAAATGCCAATTAGGGCCAGAACATTTATGGTTAAATATTCTTTTAGTCTTTAATTAGATGGATATACCTTTTTACTGTTTAACAAATTCCCTGGAAAGTAGCCTTGGCAGAAACAAATATTAATAGCAGCAAAAGCATTGCGTTTCAAAAAAAATAAATTAATTTATCGTATGAAAAAATTAAACGCTGTACTTATTATTCTAATTTCAACATTTGCTTCGTGTGCACAGGAAAACGAAAGCAGCATCCCTAAAATAAAGTCTGAAGAAATTATCTTTTACAAATTAGACCCGGGAAGCACCCGGATCAGAAGAGAAGGACCAGGAATGGATGAATTGATAGAATATAATGCCGAAGGCAAAATAATACAGGTATCTGTAATAGAATTAGATGAAACGAAAAACAAAAACATTTACCTTTTACACGAACGCTATTTTTATGAAGATAACAACCTGATCAAAAAAGAAAAAATAGGTTATCAAACCGGCGAAGTTTATGAAGAAACTTCTTACCAATACCAGCAAAATAAATTGATCAGACAAGAGGTTAAAAGTATAGACAATGGCAAGGAAGTGCTCAAACAAGATGGTAGCTTTTACTCAACCTACATTTATGGAGATAACACCGAAACGGAGAAATTTTACGGGTATAACGAAGAGAAAAAAACTTTTGTATTAGCTTATGCAGCACATAAACAATTTGATGCAAACAAAAATTTAGTACAAGAAAAACTAGAAGATATAAATGGTGAAATCTATGAGCAGAGCGACCTGATTTATAACAAAGAAAATAAACTTATTAAAACGGTAAAATCACTCCGGTCACCATCAACAACAACTTACAAATACAATAAAGAGGGCCATATAACTGAAAATATACACGAAAGCGAAGGAACGATTATTACGACCACCTACACTTTTAAGTATGATACCAAAGGCAATTGGATCGAAAAAAAAGAGGCGCAAACAACTAACATAAAAAGGCAAATTCAAGAACCGGAATACATTATAAAACGAAATTTAACTTATTATTAAAATGGAATTTTAGATTAAGGCTAGCCATTCTTCACCTGGTTTAACGGTGTAACCCATTGGATTACAGCTATATTTTATCTAAAACATAATAGCAATGCATCCATATCACCACTCATCATCATTGCGAAACAGCTATTCCTTTTCTTTTGATGATTGTGGCAATGTCAGTTTGTTTCATTAAAAAAAACAGGATCAGATTTTGCAATCTTGCTTTTAAGCAACATCGCTTCCCTTATGTTCTGCATTAAGAACAACATTATGCTATAAATCTAAACTCTGCCTGCGAATAATAGCCTTTCATAACCGAATAATTTTTGAAAGGTAACGAATAACAAAACACCAATTTCCTTTATGGTTTATATACTATCTTAATACTCAAATGAAAAATATAATCTTTGTGTTTTTGGCTTTTCTGGTAAATCAATCGCTTGAAGCAAGCGAATGTTATCAATATCATACCTCTACAACGAATGCTATTGTAAAAACCAATAATGGTATTTTTTATCGGTTTGTAGAGAAAGATCAAAATGGTATTAGCTTCGTTCGGCAAATTGTTAAACCAATAAAAGGAATAGATTTTGCCACTTATAAGCCAATTGGCGAAGATGAAGCTTCTTTTATGTTTAGCGATAAAAATGGCTTTTATCAGTTACCAAAAAATGAGCAGTATGATGACAATACAGCTATTTATTCAAAAGTGTTATCTGCCAATGTAGCCAAAAAAAACATCAATGGCCGTTTGTTTTTAATAGACAATCAATGGATTTATTTCACAGGCTGGAAAGATAAAATAACCAAAATTGCATTGAAAGGATTGCCGGCCAATATTACCAATATTAAATGCTACAACAGCGGGTTATATGTCAAAAGTGACAAGCAGGTTTTCTCCATCAATGTAGATTTGTATGAAAGTAAAGCTACTGTTGAAACAATCCCGAACTTAAACCCTGCACAGCTTGTTTATTACGCTTGTAATCCTTTAGAAAACGAGGATTTTATTGCCGATGAGAAACACATTTATTCGATAACAAGGGAAGGAAGTTTTGAGGACCTTACCCCTCAGTTTATGGCTTTGGGTGTAAAACAAAAATTAAATAATTTGAAATTATTACCCGGTCCTGTAACCATTTGGTGGAGCAATCAGGTGATCAAAAAACGCGATGGTCATTCGGTATCAGGTAAAAATCCATTAACTGGTGAAGACATTGATATTTATTTCAGCT
>Ga0302347_1003488_pt1 | contig 13833 bp, 12 predicted proteins | sample PhyWR1_FD_202178 | JGI IMG/M metagenome (GOLD analysis project Ga0302347, IMG submission 202178) | Leaf surface microbial communities from wheat plants in UC Gill Tract Community Farm, Albany, California, United States - DLSL W.R1 (v2)... | ecosystem: Host-associated > Plants > Phyllosphere >...
CGTAAAAACGAATGATGTTGCTGAGGACTGCTTCTGTGAACATGGGCGCGCCACCAGCCTCTTCTTCCAGAATAATCTGCAACAAAATGGTGCGCGTGAGATCTTCGTTGGTTTTGGCGTCACGCACGACAAATTGCGTACTGCTCATCACCAGACGCCGAACTTCCGCCAAAGTGATATAAGCCGAAGTTTCTGTATCGTAAAGACGCCGGTTTGGGTATTTTTTGATGATACGGGCTGAGTCGGCCTTGCCCATACCCGCCGCCTTGACAGGCTTGCTGCCAAGATTGGCGTTCTCTGCAGAGGAACTATCCACTGAAGAAACGTCTTTGACTGAAGAATGAGAGGATTTGTTGCTATGCACTGATGACTCCTGGAAATGACAAAACCTGCCTTATAGCGACAGGGTTTGGTACATTCTAGGAATGTCTTGATATACGCAATTTTCTTGGGTTAAACTGATTTTGCTTATTTACTCTATAAAAGAGTTCATACGCCATATCAGAAAAACCAACTTTCAAGAAAATTGGTAGGCGCGATTGGACTCGAACCAACGACCCCCACCATGTCAAGGTGGTGCTCTAACCAGCTGAGCTACGCGCCTAAAGGACTGTTCGAAGCTCGTATTCTAGCAGTGCAAAACACAGGTTTTAGAAACTTGTGAAAAATAAACGCAGACAATTTAACGCCTACGTGCCGAACGGACTCCTGAAACCTCGGCCACCATGCCAAGCACCTGCTTGAGCCGACCCGCCTGAGCAACCTCGACGGTGAAGGTCATCCAGGCCGTGCCGCCCCGGTTGTCCTTGACGGACTGGGTCTGCACGCCGATCACATTCATTTTCTCCTTGGCAAAAACCTCCGAAATGTCGCGCAGCAGACCCTGGCGGTCTGCCGCCTCAACGGCCACATCAACCGGATAGACCGAGCTTTCCTGCGCCTTGGCAAGTCCCCACTGAACCTCGATGACACGGTCAGGACTGCCGCTGGCCATGTTGCGAAAGTTGCCGCAGTCGCTGCGGTGAATGCTCACGCCCTTGCCCTTGGTCACGAAGCCGAGAATCACATCGGGCGGCGCGGGCTTGCAGCATTTGGCCAGTTGCGTCAGCAAGGAGTCCATGCCCACCACCAGCACACTGCCCTTGCCGCCTTTGCCGGAGAGGCTCGATTTGTCAGGCTGGCGGGCCTTGCGGGCCAGCACATACTCATCGGGCGATGGCGCCGGATCGTGCGGCCTGAGCATGGTTTCAATGGTGCGCAGCGAGAACTCATCCTTGCCCACCACCTCGAACAACTCATCGGCGGTCTTGAAGCCGAGCAACAGCGCCAGATCCTGCAGCCGGATCGAAGTCTTGCCTTCGCGCTGAAGCAGTTTTTCGACTGCTTCCCGCCCCTTGGCCACGGTCTGCTCCATGGCCAGACTGTTGAACCAGGCGCGCACCTTGGACTTGGCCCGGTTGCTGGTGAGGAAGCCGAGCTCCGGATTGAGCCAGTCGCGCGAGGGGCCCCCCTCCCGGGTGGTGATTACTTCAACCGTCTGGCCGTTTTGCAGCGGCGTGTTGAGGGGCACCATGACGCCATCAACGCGCGCTCCCCGGCAGCGGTGCCCCAGGCTGGTGTGAACGCTGTAGGCAAAGTCAACCGTGGTGGCGCCTTGCGGCAGCTCCACGATGGCCGCATCCGGCGTCAGCACGTAAATCCGGTCTTCGAACAGGCCTTGGTTGGCCTCGTGAGCGCGCTGCGCCGCCGGCGCCGACAGCTCGCGCTCCCAGGCCAGCAGCTGGCGCAGCACCGCGATCTTGGCGTCGTACTCGCTGCTGGCCGACACGCCGGCATAGCCCTTGGCGCCCGCCTCCTTGTAGGCCCAGTGCGCCGCCACGCCATGCTCGGCATGGTCGTGCATGGCCTGGGTGCGGATCTGGATCTCGACGGCCCGCCCGCTCTGGTCGCGCACCACCGTGTGCAGCGACTGGTAGCCGTTGGCCTTGGGCTTGGCGATGTAGTCGTCGAATTCCCCCTCGATCGGCTCGAAGCACGCATGCACGTAGCCCAGGGCCGCATAGCAGCCCTTCACATCGGCGGCAATCACGCGCATCGCCCGGATGTCGAGCACCTGGTCGAAGTCCAGCGACTTGCCGCGCATCTTCTTGACGATGCTGTAGATGTGCTTGGGCCGGCCCTGCACCAGCGCGGCGATGCCGTTGCGGTTCAGGTCGCGCTCCAGCTGCGCGCGCAGCGCCTCCATGAAGACTTCGCGCCCTGCCCTTTTTTCGTCGAGCAGCCGAGCGATCTGTTTGTAGGTGTCGGGTTCCAGGAAGCGAAAGGCCAAGTCCTCCATTTCCCACTTGATCTGCCAGATGCCCAGCCGGTTGGCCAGCGGCGCGAACACATGCAGCGACTCGTGCGCCAGCGCCCGGGGCGCGAGCTGCCGGCTGGCGGCGTAGTAGCGCAGCGTCTGCAGGCGCGAGGCCAGGCGCAGCATGACCACGCGCAAATCGCGCGAAAAAGCCAGCAGCATGCGGCGCACGTTTTCTGTCTGCGCGGCCGGGTCGTCGTGCAGGTGCGCTTTGCCGTCCACGGCGCGCGTCTGGCGCTGCACATAGATCAGCTTGGTGGTTTCCACCGCCAGCGCGGCATAGCTGGCACCGAACGCCTTGGCGATGACATCCTGCGGCTTGTTCAGGTGCTGGCACGAATGCACCAGGTAGGTGGCGGCCTGCATCGCCTCGGAGCCGCCGATGACCTTCAGGATGGCAACCACCGCATCGGCATGCGCCAGGATGTTCTCGCCGGTGTCCATGGTTTCGCAGGCGATCAGCGGCTCGGCAAAGGCGCGCGCGCGCGCCAGAACATTGGGCTGATCGGCCAGGCTGTCGGCGGTGGCGGCGACGATGGGGCTGGTTGCGTTCTGGGAGGCGGCAGGGGTGTCTGACCCCGTTGTTTTATGTTTCATGCAGACTCATGTCATGTTTTTTCTACTACGGCCCAAGCAGGAAGCCTGCCACGGCAGCAATCTGGTCCTTGGCAATCAAGGTGGGGGCATGTCCTACGCCTTCAAACTCGACCAGCCGGGCACGCGGTCCGCGCCCGGTCATGGCGTGCGCGGTCTCAAGGCTCAGCAGATCGGACTGCCTGCCGCGCAGCACCAGCGTCTCGGCCTGGATGGCGTCGTACAGCCGCCAGAGCATGGCCTCGCCCTGCTGCGCCGATTCCTCGGTGGCCTGGCCAAACGGCTCGGCAATGGCCGGATCGTAGTGCAGGCGCAGCTTGCTGCCCGCATCGTCCGACACCGGCCGGAGCATCGGCCGCGACAGCGCCAGCCACTGCTCGGGCGTGTGCGGGCCAAAGCTTTCGGAAATCTTCCACATCGCATCGGCCGCCTCCTGCACGCTGTCAAAGTGGCCCGACTTGCCCAGGTAGGCGCCGATGCGCTGGATGGCCTGCCACTGCAGCGCCGGTCCCACGTCGTTGAGGACCAGCCGGCGCACCGGCACCGGCAGCGGCAGGCCCGGCTGGCCGCACACCACCATGCCGATCAGCCCGCCCATGCTGGTGCCCACCCAGTCAAGCGTGCCAATGGGCGCCTGGGCATGCAGCTGCGCCAGCAGCGCCAGCATGTCGGCCGCATACGCCGGCACCTGGTAACCCGCCGGATCCTGGAGCCAGTCGCTCTCGCCGCGCCCGGCCACGTCGGGGCAGACGACGCGAATGCCGCCCGAGGCCGACGCTTCGGCCTGGGCGCACAGGACGCGCGCCAGCACATCGAAGTCGCGCCCCTGGCGCGTCAGGCCATGCACGCACAGCACGACATGGGCGCTGTCAGGCTGGCCCCACTGCCAGTAGGCCATGCGGTGGCCGTCGGCGGCGTCGGGGCAGGATACGTGGTTCAGGCTCGGTTCAGTCATGGTGGGGCCATCCGGACAAAGGGGTTGAAGGGGCTGGGGATGAATAAGGCTTGATAATTGATTTCAGCCCGTTTGCCGCGTCCTCGGGCGCGCAAAGCGCTGCTCAAAATCAAGTCAACCATCGTAAATCATCCGGAGAAACTTCCATGCTCAAAGGTAAAACGGCTCTCGTCACCGGCTCGACCAGCGGAATCGGTCTGGGCATCGCCCGCGCGCTGGCCGAGCGCGGCGCCAACATCGTGCTCAACGGTTTTGGCGATGTGGACGGCCCCAAGGCCGAGATCGCCGCGCTGGGCGTGAAAGTGACCTACCACGGCGCCGACATGAGCAAGCCGTCCGAGATCGAGGAGATGATGAAATTCGCCGCAGCCGAGTTCGGACGGGTCGATATCCTGGTGAACAACGCCGGCATCCAGCATGTCGCCCGCATCGAAAATTTCCCGGCCGAGAAGTGGGATGCCATCCTTGCCATCAACCTGAGCAGCGCCTTTCACGCCACGCGCCTGGCGCTGCCGGCCATGCAGGCAGCCGACGGCGGCAAGGGCTGGGGCCGTATCATCAACCTGGCCTCGGTGCACGGGCTGGTCGGCTCAGCTGAAAAATCGGCCTACGTGGCGGCCAAGCACGGCATTGTCGGCCTGACCAAGGTCACCGCGCTGGAAAACGCCACCTCCGGCGTGACCTGCAACGCCATCTGCCCGGGCTGGGTGCTGACGCCGCTGGTGCAAAAGCAGGTCGATGCCAGGGCGGCGGCCGGCGGCATCAGCAACGAGGCGGCCACGCAGCAGCTGCTGGGCGAAAAGGAGCCGTCGATGCAGTTCACCACGCCCGAGGAACTGGGCGCGCTGGCAGTGTTCCTGTGCTCGCCGGCGGGCAACAACGTGCGCGGCGTGGCCTGGAACATGGACGGCGGCTGGGCGGCGCAATAAGCCGGCTTCGGCCCCCACCGGCGCCGCAGCAAATCAGAAATTGCTATTGAATTAATAGCGAAAAGCGCAGGTGCCGCCTGCGCTTTGGCCCCTTTTGGTGCTTGAAAGCCGTTATCAGGCGAGCGTGGAGGCGCCCTGCGACAAGGGCAGCATCCGGCGCACGCGCTCGCCGATGGCCAGCGAACTCGTCAGTCCCGGCGACTCGATGCCGAACAGGTTCACCAGCCCGGCCACGCCGTGCTCCAGCAGCCCCTGGATCACGAAGTCCTTGGCCGGCTCGTCGGGCGCCTGGATCTTGGGCCGCATGCCGGCGTAGCCCGGCACCAGGGCGCCGTCCCGCAGCGCCGGCCAGTACTTGCGCACCTCGGCATAAAACGCGTCGCCGCGCGCCGGATCGACCACCAGGTCGTCGGGCGAATCGACCCACTGCACGTCGGGACCGAACTTGGCCTGCCCGCCCAGGTCGATGGTCAGGTGCACGCCCAGCCCCGCCGCCTCGGGCACCGGGTAGATCAGGCGCGAGAACGGCGAGCGCCCGGCCAGGGTGAAGTAGTTGCCCTTGGCGAAATGGCTGGGCGGCACGTGCCGCGCGTCCAGCCCGGCAAAGCGCCGCGCCAGCGCCGGGGCCTGCAGCCCGGCCGAGTTGACGACCGTGCGCGCCTGCAGCTCAGTGCCGTCCTCTGCTACTAAAGTGATAGCGCCCGGCGAACAGCGAGCGCGGGCCAGCGGCGAATTGAGCACCACCATGCCGCCGGCCGCCTCCAGGTCGCCCTGCAGCGCGAGCATCAGCGCGTGGCTGTCGATGATGCCGGTCGAGGGCGAATGCACGGCGGCCACGCACTGCAGGCCGGGCTCCAGCGCCTGCGCCTGGGCCTGCGTCAGCAGCACCAGGTCGTGCACGCCGTTGGCCGCGCCCTTGGCGATGATGCCCTGCAGCTGTGCGACCTGCGCGTCGCTGGTGGCCACGATCAGCTTGCCGCAGCGCCGGTGCGCAATGCCGCGCTCGGCGCAGTAGTCGTAGAGCATGGCCCGCCCTTCAACGCACAAGGTCGCCTTGAGCGAGCCCTGCGGATAGTAGATGCCGGCGTGGATGACCTCGCTGTTGCGCGAGCTGGTGCCCGTGCCGATGGCGTCGGCCGCCTCCAGCACCATCACCTCCCTGCCCTGCAGCGCCAGCGCGCGCGCCACCGCCAGCCCCACCACGCCCGCGCCAATCACCACGCAATCCATCGAATCCATGCCAACTCCCTTTTGAAAAATGCCTTGTTGTGCTTGCCGCGCCGCCAGCGCCCCCCGCAGGCTCAGAGTTGCCGTGGGTCGGTCGCCAGCAGCAGTTCGACCAGCGAGCGCAGATCGGCTTTCAGCTTGTCAAAACCCGGCCCCAGAACCAGCGTCTGCTCGTCCATGTAGAGCTTGCGGTTGACTTCGAGCTGGATGCTGTGCCGCTGCGCGGCCGGCTGGCTGTGACGGCGCACCAGCTCCACGCCCTTGTAGGGATGGTTGTAGGCCACGTCGTAGCCCAGCGCGCGCAGGTGGCGGCACACCCGCTGCGACAGCGCGGCGCTGGCGGTGGTGCCGTCGCGGTCGCCGACGACGAAATCGGCATGCGCCTGGCCCGGAAACTCGGTGGCGTGGCTCGATGCGATGGCTGGCATCGAATGGCAGTTGATGTGGAGGCTGTAGCCGTGCGCGGCATGGGCCGCGTCGATGGCCTGCGCGACGGCGGCGTGGTAGGGCTGCCAGCAGCGCTCGATGCGCGCCTTCACCTCGGCCACGGACAGCAGGCGCTCGTAGATCGGCACGCCGTCATCGGTGGTGCGCCAGATCAGCCCCTTGCCCAGACGCACCTTGGAAAGTATCTGCGGGTCGGTCGCCACCGGGTACGGCCAGGGCGCGTCCAGCAGCGAGACGTCGAGCTCGGTGGTGTTGCGGTTGGCGTCCAGGTAGCTGCGTGGAAAATGCGCCTCGATCCAGTGCGCCCCCAGCGCCGGCGCAAATTCGTAGAGCTTTTCCACATGCGTGTCCTCGGCCTGGCGCAGCGTGGCAAGCGCGCAGGTGTGGAGAAAATCCGGCGGATAGGCCACGCCGCTGTGCGGCGAATCCAGGACCAGGGCGCTGCTGCCGGGAAGATGGGTGATGAGCTGCATGGCCCGACTTTAGCAGCAGCTTTCAGGGGCCACACCGGGGACTTTTTCACCGGGAAAAACCCTGGGCCGGGCCGCGCCCTGCGATGGCTTGAAATCCATGGCGGGCTTGCGCAAACTTCCTGTTGTCCTACAGGAATTTACCTTTTGCGCCTCCTCATTGCGTTCTGGACCTCGTCCTAGACTTTACCTTGGAGCCGCAAGGACGAAGCTGGCAAACCCCACCCATTGTTTCAACCCAAGGAAAAACACCATGAAAAGATTGAACCGCACCCTTTGCGCATCGGTGGTGGCCGCAGCGGCACTGGCAGCCATGAGTGGCGCCCAGGCCCAAAGCGCCAATTACTCGCTCTACGCGCCCGGTGCCGGCTATGTCGGCCTGAACGTGGGCACGTCCGACTACTCGCTGGGCAACGGCTTCGGCCCGTTTGCCTCGGACGACACCGACACCGTCTACAACATCTACACCGGCACGTTCTTCACGCCCAACTTTGGCCTGGAGCTGGGCTACACCGACTTTGGCAAGATCGAGCGCGCCGGCGGACACACCAAGGCCCACGGCATCAACCTGAGCCTGGTCGGGCGCGCGCCTGTCACCCAGTCGTTCAATGTGTTTGGCAAGCTGGGCACCACCTACGGCCGCACCGACGTGTCCAGCGCGGGCTTTGGCGTGCCGGCGGGCAAGGAAAGCGGCTTTGGCGTGTCCTACGGCATCGGCGCCGAATATTCGTTCAACCCCCAGCTCTCGGCCGTGCTGCAGTACGACGAGCACCGGCTGAAGTTTGCCGGCGGCGACCGCGACCGGGTCAATGCCACGACGGTCGGCTTGCGCTACCGCTTTTGAGCGGCGCACCGCGCGGGCGCTCCAGGGCGCACGCATCCCAAAGCCTGCAAAGCCTTGCAGGCTTTTTTATTGCTATTGTTTTCATAGCTTACTGTGCAGATGGCGCATGCGCTGGGAGCACATTTGGCGCCAAAAAACCGCATGCGCCCGCGCGCTGGCGGGCATCGACGAAAATACCGGCTCTGTCGCTTCACCTGCCGCCCGGCGGCCTGTCCATGAATTCCCAAAAATCCGTCAAGGAACGCTTTTTCCATGCCCTGGGCTTCGAGCTGGTGGCCATCGGCATCTGCGCGCCGCTGGGCGCCTGGCTGCTGGGCTACTCGCTCGCGCACATCGGCGCGCTGACCTTGATGATCTCGCTGATCGCGATGAGCTGGAACATGGTGTTCAACGCGCTGTTCGACCGCTTGCAGCGCCGCATGGGCTTTGCGCGCACGCTCTGGGCCCGGGCTGTTCATGCCACGCTGTTCGAGCTGGGCCTCTTGATGGCCGTGGTGCCGCTGGCTGCCTGGTGGCTGGGCATCGGCCTGTGGGAAGCCTTCGTGCTGGACATCGGCATCGCGCTGTTCTTTCTGCCCTACACCTTCGCCTTCAACTGGATCTACGACCACCTGCGCGCCCTCGTCATCGCCCGCCAGGCGGCGGCGCTGCGCACCGGCAAGGCCAAAGCCAAGGCCTAGCGCGCTGGCAGCGCGCCCAGCGGCATCGGGCTGGACTGCACGCGCTCGAAGCGCTCCGTTCCCGCCTGGTAATCCCAGCGCTCCAGCTGGCAGGGCACCGCCTGGCCGGGACCTGCGTAGCGCAGCAGGTTGACCGAATTGGGAATGTCGCCCCGCACCCGCGTTGACAGCGCCGTGCCCGCCTGAACGCACCAGAGCCTGCGCGCCAGGCCGCCCAGGCGCGTGGACAAGTCGCACAGGTACGGCAGGTGGATGTGCCCGCCCATCACGATGTCGGCGCCCGCCTCGGCCCAGGCATGCACCGCCGGCTCCCAGCCGCGCAGCCGGTCGTGGTGGTCGCTGGCATTGAGCACATGCACCGGCTGGTGCACCACCACGATGCGCAGCTGCGCCGGCTCCGAACGCCGCAGCTCGGCGGCCACGCGCGCGATCTGGGCGCCCGAAACCTCGCCGTTCTTGTGCCGCCAGCGCCGCGTGGTCTTCACGCCGATTACCCGAAGCAGCGACGTGGACAGCACCGGCTCCATCACCGCGCCAAAAGCCCGCTGGTAGCGCGCATAGGGCGTGCACAGCCGCTGGTACAGGTTGAGCAGCGGGATGTCGTGGTTGCCCGGAATGACCAGCATCTGCGGGATCGCCAGGCGGTCGCAAAAGGCGCGCGCCTCGGCAAACTGCGCGGCCTGCGCGCGCTGGGTGATGTCGCCCGAGAGCACCAGCACGTCGGGCCGCTGCTCGGCGGCCAGCTGCTGCAGCGCCCGCGCCACGGCCGGGCGCACGGTGCCGAAATGCGGATCGGAAATTTGCAGCAGGCTGGTCATGCGCGGCCTCACTCCACCTTGACCTGCTCGCCCGGCCCCGGCACCAGCAGCAGCAGCGGCTCGGGCGCCACGTCAAACACCAGCGGCGCGCGCATCCAGACGATTTCGCCGTCGGTGGCGACCTTGATGCGCCGCATGCCCTTGGGCGTGACGGTCAGGCGTTGAAAGGAAAAGCTCTGGATGTTCTCGGCCTCGCCCAGCCGCCCGAGCAGGCCGCGCAGCAGCAGGCCAAACAGCGCCCGCGTGCCGATGGGCCGCACCGCCACGGCCGCCAGCTGGCCCTGCGCCAGCGACTCGGCCTGCGCCTCGTCGATGCCGGCGCGCTCCAGCTGCAGCCGGTTGTTGCCGACGAACAGCGTGGGCGTGCGCAGCGCGGCCGTCTGGCTCGCCGACGCGATCTGCAGGCGCAGCTGGTGGCGCCACTGCAGCAAGGTCGCCATGCCCGACAGGAACGCCACGAAGCGGCTGCGCCCCAGGCGCTGCTTCCACATCTCCCGGTCCTGCAGGATTTGCGGGTACAGACCGACGCTGGCATTGACCAGGAAAATCCGGCCGTTGACCCGCCCCACCTGCGTCGGCGCCAGCAAGCCGCCGGCAAGCACCCGCGCGGCCTGGGCGCTGTCCTGCGAGATGGCGTTGTCCCGGCCGAAATAATTGAACGTGCCCTGCGGCAACACGCCAAACGGGCAGCCGCTGCCGATCACGGCGTTGGCCACCGCGTTGATCGTGCCGTCGCCGCCGGCGGCCACAACGACGCCCTGGCGGGCCTGGGCCAGCGCCACGGCGCGCCGGGCCAGCGCCTCCATCGGCTCGGAGCCCTGGCGCGTCAAGAATTCAAAGGCGCGCCCGGTTTGCCGCAGCACGGCGCCGATGGCCTGCTGCTCCTCCTGCGCGTCGCGATGGCCCGAGCCGTCATTGAAGACGATGAAAAACGGGCCGCTGCGCGCGGCCTGGCGGGCAGGCTCAGGGATGTCGGTCATGGCCTGCAGCATACGGACGGCTCATCGGCAGGTCTGTCAGCCAATCGCGCTTTTCAGGCCGCGCTGCAATAAAACCGCCAGCCGCCGCAGCGGCGCGGCACGCCAGGGCGAGCGCTCAGGGACGCGCCGGCGGCGCCAGCATCTGCACCGAACCCGACACCGTCACCAGGACCGTGCTTTTCCCGGCCTCCACCGGCACGGCCGCCTCGGCCATGTCGGCCTTGGCGCTCATGGCCAGGGCGCGCGGGCGCGGCATCGGCCCCTGGTCGTTGGCATTGACCGAGACTTCGCGCAGGCTGTAGCCGGCAAAGCCGAAGGCGCTGGCGATCTCGCCGGCCCGCGCCTTGAAGCGCTCGATGGCCTGCGCCTGCGCCTCGCCCTCGACCCGGGCGCGCTGCTCGCGGCTCAGGGCAAAGCCGGCGCTGGCCACGCTGAGGCTCTGGATCTTGCCGGCCGTGCTGCTGATGCGCGCGAAATCCCGGCCCTCCAGCACCAGCTCGGCGCTGCCCTGCCAGCCGTTGATCTTGCCGTTCTGGCTGTAGCGCGGGTACAGGCTGAAGTTGCCCGTGCGCACGTCCATCTGCCCCGGCAGCGCCGCCGGCCGGGCCTGCGCCAGCGCCGCGTCGAGCGCCTGGCGCAGCTGCGCCTGCACCGTGGCGGCGTCGGCGCCGTCGCGGCTGGTGGCCAGCGCGATCGACAGCACATCCTGTTGCACCTCCACCGAGCCGCTGGCCGAGAGCTGCACCACGTTTTTCAGCGGCTCGTTCGGCATATTCTGGGCAAAAAGACCGCCAGCGCAGACGCACATTGCGCAGGCAGCTATTAATTTGGTAGCAAGCATCAGAGGGTTATTACCTTTCGGGTTTTGTAAAAAGAAAGCATTCGACATGCGCAGACGCCATGCCAATGCAGGCGTCGGGCAAATTAGCACAACAGCGGTATCAAACCTCCCCTGTTCTGGGGCCGAACCGCCTTCCGGGCAATCAACGGCTGCGCGTTTTCAGGCCGTGCGTCGCGGGCGGAGAAGGATTTTTGCATCGCAGCGGGCTACCTGCGATGAAGAGAAAAAACTGTAATAAATGGTTAATTTGAGAAAAAAAAGAGACGTTTGCTTTTTCCAGCCTTCAAAATGCCTCTGTTACAAATTAAAAGACCACCATGCTCCAAGCCCAATCGAATACCCGCGCCGACAAAATCCTGATCCTGGATGATGACGCACGTATCCGCGACCTGCTGCGCCGCTACCTGGCGCAGGAGGGTTTTGACGTGATCCTGGCCGAAGACAGCAAGGCACTGAACCGCATCATGCTGCGCGATGCCGTGGACCTGATCGTGCTCGACCTGATGATGCCCGGCGAGGACGGCCTTTCCATCTGCCGGCGCCTGCGCGCGGCCAACGACCGCACCCCCATCATCATGCTCACCGCCAAGGGCGAGGATGTGGACCGCATCGTCGGCCTGGAAGTGGGCGCCGACGACTACCTGGCCAAGCCCTTCAACCCGCGCGAGCTGCTGGCCCGCATCCACGCCGTGCTGCGCCGCCGCCCCACCGCCGAGGTGCCGGGCGCGCCGTCGAACGACCAGGAGGTCATCACCTTCGGCCCCTTTTCCTTCGACATGAGCCTGCGCACGCTGCAGAAAAACGGCGAGGAGCTGCCGCTGACCACCGGCGAATTCGCCATGCTCAAAACCCTGGTGCGCCACCCACGCCAGCCGCTGTCGCGCGAAAAGCTCGCCCAGCTGGCCCGGGGCCGCGAGTTCGAGCCTTTCGACCGCAGCCTGGACGTTCAGGTCTCGCGCCTGCGCAAGCTGATCGAGACCGACGCGGCCGTGCCGCGCTACATCCAGACGGTCTGGGGCATCGGCTACGTGTTCGTGCCGGACGGCAACAATTGAAACGCCATCGGCCAGCGCCCTGCGCTGGCCAGCATCTGGCAAGTGGCTGGCAGGAATAACCGCCTAATCGTTTCACAAGGTTGGCGCGTTTGAATCAACCGGTTATTTTTCCGCCTCCTGAAGTCACCTCTGTTTTCCCCCATGGACTCTTCCCGCCTGTCTCCCCTGGAAACCGCGCCTGCCCCGCTGGAGTCTCGGCCGCGCCGGGGCATCAACCTGTTCTGGCGGACATTCTTTTTTCTGGCGCTGCTGCTGTTCGGCTCCATCGTCGCCTGGCTGCAGACCTTTCGCACGCTGGAGACCGAGCCGCGCGCCATCCAGAACGCCCAGCAACTGGCCACGCTGGTCAACCTGACGCGGGTGGCGCTGCGCTACTCGGACTCGATCGCCCGCGTGCTGCTGATCAAGACGCTGGCCGACGAGGAGCATGTGCGCATCACGCCGCGCAAGCCCGGCGATCAGTTCGAGCCCTACGGCAGCGATGAATTTGGCGAACGCATTGCCGACGAGCTGACGCGGCGCCTGGGCAGCGGCACGCTGGTGGCCAGCGAGGTCAACGGCCAGCAGGGCCTGTGGGTGGGGTTTTCGATCGACGGTGATGCGTACTGGCTGCTAACCGATGCGTCCCGGCTGGGGCCGGCGCGCACCAGCACCTGGGCCATCTGGCTGATGACCGCCGCCGCCCTGTCGCTGGCCGGCGCGGCGGTGATTGCCCGGCTGATCAACCAGCCGCTCAAGCAGCTGTCGTTTGCCGCCAGCCGCATGCGCGACGGCGACTTCGAGGCCAGCCGGCTCGACGAGCAGGTGGCCACCAGCGAGATCCGCGAGGTCAACATCGGCTTTAACCGCATGGCCGCGCAGCTCTCCAAGATCGAGCAGGACCGGGTCGTCATGCTGGCCGGCATCTCGCACGACCTGCGCACGCCGCTGGCGCGGCTGCGGCTGGAAACCGAGATGAGCGTGTCCGACCCGGACGCGCGCGAGCACATGGCCGCCGACATCGCCCAGCTCGACGCCATCATCGACAAGTTCCTGGACTACGCCCGGCCCGACCCGGCGCACCTGGAGCCGATCTCGCTCAACGAGCTGATCGACGCTTCAGTGTACGCGGTGGCCGAGTATCCGGACATGAAGGTCAGCGTCAGCCTTCCCGAAGACACCCGGGTGCTGGCCGATCCGGTCGATCTCTCGCGCGTCATTGCCAACCTGCTGGAGAACTCCCGGCGCTACGGCAAAAAACCCGAAACCGGCATGGCGCAGGTGGACATTTCCGCGCGCGTGAGCGACGCCTGGGTGCTCATCAAGGTGCGCGACCACGGCAGGGGCGTGGCGCCGGCGGTGCTGTCGCGGCTGACGAATCCGTTTTTTCGCGGCGACACGGCCCGCACTGCCGCCACCGGCGCCGGTCTGGGCCTGGCGATCGCGGAAAAGACCGTGCTGCGCATGGGCGGGCTGTTCAGCCTGTCCAACACCAGCTCCGGCGGGCTGGCGGCGCACATCAAGCTGCGCCGCGGCTGAAAGAGCCTTGAACGGGCATCTGGCAGCGCCAGCGGCCTGCCCCCTGCCCCCTGCCCCCTGCCCCCTGCCCCCTGCCCCCTGCCCCCGCATTAAAAAATCAATCAAAAACGCGCGCAGCG
>Ga0302347_1003489_pt1 | contig 13832 bp, 7 predicted proteins | sample PhyWR1_FD_202178 | JGI IMG/M metagenome (GOLD analysis project Ga0302347, IMG submission 202178) | Leaf surface microbial communities from wheat plants in UC Gill Tract Community Farm, Albany, California, United States - DLSL W.R1 (v2)... | ecosystem: Host-associated > Plants > Phyllosphere >...
AAATGTTGACGGAATTGCTGAGGCTTTGGCTAAAGCGATAGATTTCGTTAAATAATTAAAGATGCTAAGATTCTAAGACACTAAGGGACTAAGTCTTTTATAATATTTAAAAACAAACCCGAGAGATTTTTAAAATCTTTCGGGTTTTGTATTTAATAGTATTTTCTCGTTTTATGTCATTTCGACGAAGGAGAAATCACACTAGGAATTCCGTGCCTAATAGTCGCCAATCTTTGTCGAGTTTCGAGTGTGATTTCTCCTTCGTCGAAATGACAAACAGTATGTTATTTATGGAAAACTTAGAACCTTAGTAACTTAGTACCTCAGAACCTTTAAAAAAACTATTTACGCTCCCCAATCTGCTGGCGCCACATAGCGTAGTAAAGCCCTTTCTCTACAATCAAATCTTCGTGTTTACCTTGTTCGATAATTTTCCCTTGTTCCAGAACAAAAATTCTGTCAGCGTGCATTACAGTAGATAAACGGTGCGCAATTAAAACCGTGATTCTGTTTTTATCAGATATATTTCTAATCGTATCGTTAATTTCTTCTTCAGTAATAGAATCCAAAGCAGAAGTTGCTTCATCAAAAATCAATAAATTAGGATTTCTAAGAATCGCTCTCGCAATAGATAAACGTTGTTTTTCTCCACCAGAAACCTTAATTCCGCCTTCACCAATTGTGGTGTTTAAACCATCTTCGGCGCGTCTTAAAAGTTTATCACAGCTTGCACGTTTTAAAGCATCATATAAATCTTCGTCTGTAGCATTTGGCTTAACGAACAATAAATTCTCGCGAATAGTTCCGGAGAATAATTGTGCATCCTGAGTTACAAAACCTAATTGTTTTCTTAAATCAAGTAAATCAATATCTGTAGAATCAATATCGTTATATAAAACCTGACCTTCAGCTGGCGTATATAATCCAACCAATAATTTTACTAAAGTCGTTTTTCCGGAACCAGACGGGCCAACAAAAGCAACAGTTTGACCTTGTTTAATTTCGAAATTGATATTTTCTACAGCCTTAAATTTTGCCGTTTTATGCTGAAAACTTACATTCGAGAATAATAAAGACTGGATTGCCCCAATATGTTTTGGGCTTTTTGGACGAAATTCTTTTGGAGCGCTCAATAAAACTTTGAAATTCTCCATAGATACTTTGGTTTCATTCAAAGCAATAATAAAGTTTCCAAGCTCCTGAAGCGGACCAAAAATGAAAAACGTAAAGAAAACCATTGTCAATAAATCACCCACAATAATTTTTCCACCAAATAAGAAATAGTATAAAGTAAAAACCACACAAGTTCTTAAAAAGTGAACTGTTGTCCCCTGAATAAAACTCAAACTTCTAATAAATCGGATTTTTTCTAATTCCAGTTGAAGAATTTTAAAAGTATTTAAGTTCAAACGTTTCTCTTCCTGATACGTCAAACCAAGACTTTTTACCAATTCGATGTTTCGTAAACTTTCTGTTGTAGAACCTGCCAAAGCATTGGTTTGATTTACGATTTTCTTAGAAACAATTTTAATTTTTTTACCCAAATAAGAACTTACCAAAGCAATAATTGGCGCTGTAATTAAAAAGATAATCGAAATTCGGTAATCAATTCGGGCCACATAAAGGATTACAAAAATGAATCCGATAATGGTTTGAAAAATAAGCGAAATCGAAAGTGTAATTAATTTTTCTGAATCAGCACGAACCTTGGTCAGTTTACTTAAAGTTTCACCGCTTCTTTGATCTTCAAATTCAGCATACGGAAGATCAAGAGATTTTTTAATTCCATCAGTATACATTTGAGCACCAGTTCGCTGAATGACAACATTGGTAAAGTAATCCTGAAAGTTTTTGGTAATTCTGGAAATCATCGCAGCACCAAGCGAAAGACCAAGCCAGAAAGATAAAGATTTAATAAAACCAGCCGCATTTCCATCATATTTGTGTAGACCAACCCCACAATCCTGCATTAATTTACCGGTAATAATAGAGTCTGACAAACTGAAACAAATGTTTATGGAGGCCATAATCAAAGCAAAAAACAAAAGCATTTTATGTCTGATTATATAAGAATATAATAATTTCATAGAGTATTTAAAAAATTGGAAGATGCAAAAGTAAGCAATTGTTTTAGTTTGCGAAGTTGATTTGTGTTATTTAAAATGTAAATTTTTACAAGTGAAATTATCAGCTTGTTTTTTAAGTTTTGGACGATTTAATTTTTTTAGCATTGAAGTAATGAAAAATAGAAGAAATGATTTCATTTTTCAAGATATTATTTTTTTTAGATAAAATTTCTTACATTTTATTTGTTTATGTTGCTTGTTGCTAGTGCATTAAAGAGGCTTGAAAAATATTGTGGATTTTCAATGTGGAATCCCGTAAGGTTTTGATTACACAATGTGTTACGTTTGCATCAATAAAAAAATAACAAAACAAAATGAAAAAAATTTTATGCCTTTTTAGTGCTTTATCAATGGTACTTATCTCTTCTTGTTCAAGTGATGACTCTTCTTCAGATTCGACATCAGAAACATTATTGCCAAAAAAAATTACTGAAACAGTTGTAGAAAACGGACAGTCAGGAAGTCTTACTTACACTTTATCGTATGATGGAAACAAACTAAAAGAAATCGGAGTTTCAGATGCTTCTAGATCTGTTTACACTTACACAGGTGATCTTATTACTAAAGTTGAATTGTATAGATCAGGAATTTTATTCTCAACTGATGTTTATACTTATGAAAGTGGAAAATTAGTTTCTAAAATTACAACAAGAGAAGCTAATAAAAATATTCAGGACAAATTAACTTTTGTTTATAATACAAACGGAACGATTAACGCGAACCAATCTGAAATTATCAACAAACAAGAAATCAAATATGACACAACTACTCTTTACACTTTTGTAAATGGAAACGTAGTGTCTTCTGAGATAATCGATGGAGTACCAGTGGAAAAAATAACTAGTACTTATGATGATAAGAAAAGCCCTTTTATTAACATTACCGGACTGAAGGCATTATTAGATTTAGATAATGAATTTGACTTTTATTCAACGAATAACACACTAAAAAGTGTTACAGTAACTTATGATTATAAAGGAGCAGTTACGCAAACAGCAACTGTAGAGGTAGCTTACAAATACAACAGTAGCAATTACGCTACAGAAGCATTTGCAGGAGATGCAAAGAATTCTTTTAAATTGGAGATTGCATACTAACTTTTTTCCTTGAAAAAATATAAAAACAAGAAGCCAGATATAGTCTGGCTTTTTTATGTTTTTAAACTTTTTAGTAGATTTTTTTTACAACTCTGACTTTTAAGGTTTCAGATAGTTTTGCTTCGTATATAAAATAAGGTAAGATTTTATTGCTGATTTTTTAAAGGTTTAGCTTATTTTTGAAATCCAAACCTTAACCTATAAAAATGAAAAAACTTTTAGTCCTTTCTACCGTATTAGCCTTAATTGTAAGTTCTTGCTCAAGTGATGATAATACTAAATCTGCTGACACAGCGATTTTCCCCAAAACAATTACTTATACTTATCCGCCCGAAACTCAAAAAGCAATAGAAATTAGTGCTGTCAAATATGATGGTAATAAAATTAACAGTATTACAGCACTAAATAAAAGAACATCATATACCTACACGGGCGATCTTATAACCAAACTGGAAATTTTTGAAAGAGACACACAAGGACAAGAAATTAAAATAAGAGACGCTTCTTTTGCATACGAAGGAAAAAAACTCAAAACTAAAATTGTAAAAAGAATCAATATCGATTCACCAGGTTTAGAGTATAATGAAAAAACTATTTATACACATTTGTCAGATGAATTAATCAATTATATAACTTATTCAGTTAATCGAAACACAAATGTAGAAACTAAAACCTTGGAAGGAAGTTTGATTTTTGAAAATGGCAACCTAGTGAAATATCAAGCAAATAACGCAAGTTATGTTTATGAATATGATAACAAAAACAATCCTTTGAAAAATGTTTTGAGTTTAAATTTGTTGCTAAACGAAATTAGAGAAAATGGAAAAAACAATGTTTTAAAAATAACTTCTAAGCCATCTCCAACTTCTATTCCTGCAATTTTTAAAAGAGAATATACGTATAGTGACAAAGACTTTCCAACAAAAAATACATCATATACTAATGGAGACTGGATCGAATTTGATATCGAATATACGTACTAGGTTTTTAAACTAAGAAAATATCAAAACCAAATACAGAAAGTATTTGGTTTTTTTATTGGTAAAAATTGGTGAAATTCGTGTTTAAATTAGAAACCATGCAATTCAGAACCCAAATTCCAATTTCAAAAAGTAACAATCCAATCGATTATAATTCGAAAATACTTTCTGTAGGTTCTTGTTTTGCAGAAAACATGGCGGAGAAATTTGATTATTTTAAATTTCAAAACGAAACCAATCCGTTTGGGATTATTTTTAATCCGGTTTCGATTGAGAAATTGTTTCGAAGAGTTTGCGAGCAGGATTTCTATCAGGAAAAAGACGTTTTTTTTCATAACGAACGCTGGCATAGTTTTGAGGTCCATTCAGATTTAAGCAATGCTGATAGACAAGAATTGTTAGAAACGCTCAATAAAGCCATTTCAGAAACTAACAAACAACTAAAAGAAGCCACACATATTATTATCACGCTAGGAACTTCCTGGATTTACAGAAATCTTGAAAGTGAAGAAATTGTAGCCAACTGTCATAAAGTACCTCAAAAACAATTTTCAAAAGAATTATTATCAGTTGAGGTAATTCAAAAAAGCATTCAAAATACAATCAATTTAATTCAGACTTTAAATTCTGAAATCAATTTCATATTTACCGTTTCTCCGGTTCGTCATACAAAAGATGGTTTTGTAGAAAATCAATTAAGTAAATCGCATTTATTTTCTGCTCTACATTCAACTTTAAATACGGAACACTTAAAACTAACCACCGAATACTTCCCATCTTACGAAATCATGATGGATGAACTTCGTGATTATCGTTTTTATGCCGAAGATATGCTACATCCAAATCAAATTGCGATCGATTATATCTGGAAACTTTTTAGTGAAAACTATATTTCACAAGAAAGCACTTTAGTAATGCAGGAAGTCGACGAAATTCAGAAAAGTTTGCGACACAGAAGTTTCAATCCCGAATCTGAACAACATCAAAAATTCCTGGCCAAACTCCACCAAAAAATAAACCTCTTAGGCGAAAAACTTCCGCAGATTAAATTCTAGTTTCAGTTTTTTGAAACTAATGATATATTTATTAAGCAATCAAAAAAAAACTTTATGCCTGAGCGCCTTCATGGCAAACCCGACATGTAAGAAATTTAACTATTCCAAAGTGGAATTTTAGAATAATTGCTGATAATTATGTAAATTGTTAAGGTTTAAATTTTACATTTTTGTAAAATGTCTAATCCTGCTTTTTTCAGAAGCAATCTTAATCTAACAGATTGTATTGACGTATGAATAAGAAACCAGCTTACTTTCTTAAAAAAACACTTCGTGTACTACTTTGGTGCATGGTTTCTTTGGTTGCATTATTATTGCTTGTTATTGTCTTAATTCAGGTTCCTTCTGTACAGAATTTCGTTAAGGACAAAGCGATTACCTATCTTCATAAAAAGATAAAAACCAAAGTTTCGCTTGACAAAATCCTAATTAAATTTCCAAAAGATGTAGTTCTGGAAGGTTTTTATTTTGAAGACCAAAAAAAAGATACTTTGCTGGCTGGTAAACGATTAGAGGTCGATGTTGATCTTTTTAAACTCGTAAGCAGCGAACTCGAAATCAATTCGGTAAAACTTGAAAATGTAAAAGCCAATATTTCCCGAAACAAAGACGGTGTTTTTAATTTTGATTATATCATAAAAGCATTCGAATCAAAAGAACCAAAAGTTGAGGATCCAAATGCCAAGTCATTTAAAATTTCGGTTGTAAAAGTAAATCTCGATCAGGTTAATTTCAATTTTAAAGACGATTATTCAAAAAATGATATTCGGGTAAACCTGACGCATTTTGATACCAATTTCAAGAAATTCGATTTAGATAAAATGGATTTTAATATTCCGAATATCAATCTTGACGGATTAAAATTGGTTTTAAATCAGGATGTAGTAGAGAAAATTGCTGAAGTTTCGGTAGAAACAGTTGATACGATTTCAAAAAGAAAAGATTTCAATTTAAATCTCGGAAAAATCAGTCTTTCAAAAATTGATATTGCTTACGATAACAAAGATTCCAAATTAGATTCAGGAATAAAACTCGGAAATTTAGCCTTATCTGTTAATAAAATCGATTTAAACAATCAGCTTTTAGACTTCGATTCTTTCGAATTAAAAGATTTAAAAGGAAATTTAAGATTAGGCGCAAAAGACAAACAAATTCAGGCGCCAAAACTAGACACAACAGCAATAAAACAAGTGGGCTGGAAAGCTAAATTAAACAAAGTCGACATACAAAATGTGGCCTTCAAATTTGATGATATGCAATCGAAACCAACTTCAAAAGGAATCGATTACAGCCATTTAGATTTGAGTAAATTTAACTTAGAAGCTGAGAAAATATATTATGGAAACGATACGATTTCCGGAAACATAAATTCGCTTACCGCAACTGAAAAGAGAGGTTTGGAAATTCAATCCTTAAAAACAAATTTCTTTTACGGGCCAAAGAACGCATCCTTGAACGATTTATATTTAAAAACGCCACAAACACTCGTAAAAGACAAAATTAAAGTAGAATATAAATCTCTGGCATCACTTCAGAAAGATCTTGGAAATCTTTCGGTTGATGCCAATCTGAAAGAATCTAAAATTGGATTTAAAGACATTTTGTTGTTCGTTCCTGATTTGCAAAATACAAATCCGTTTAAAAGCAATCCAAATGCAATTTTGTACGTAGACAGCCGCGTAAACGGAAAAGTAAAAGATCTGACTATTTCGAAATTTGAAATGAGCGGAATAGGAACTACAAAAGTTTCCCTTTCGGGGAAGATAACCGGACTTCCGGATGCACAAAAAGCCTATTATGATCTGAATATCAAAAAACTTTCAAGCACATCAAAAGATATAAATTCATTTGTGCCGGCGGGAACAATTCCAAAAAACATTCAATTGCCTTCTCAGTTAAGCTTGCAAGGGAAATTTAAAGGATCGATTCAGAATTTCAAAACCAATATGGCTTTAAACAGCAGTTTTGGAAATGCAAAAATCGATGCCTTATTCGATCAACGAACTAAGAAAAAAGAAAAATACGACGCAACAGTTTATTTATTAGATTTTGATTTAGGCCGATTAATTAAAAATGATTCGATTGGAAAAATTACGCTTAAAGCGAAAGTAAAAGGAACAGGTTTAGATCCAAAAACGGCAAATGCAGCGATTGATGGTTTGGTACAGAAAGCCGTTTTTAACCGTTATACTTATAAAGATTTAGCCTTAAAAGGAACTATAGAAAATGGTTCGTTTGCAGTGAAATCAGGGATGCAGGATCCTAACCTGAATTTTGATTTGGTGGCAAGCGGTGACACAAAAGACAAATATCCGACGGTAAAACTAAAACTGAATCTTGATATTGCCGATTTGGAAAAACTAAATCTGCATGCAGGACCAATGAAACTTCGAGGAAATATCGATGCTGATATTACCAATAGTAATGCGGATTTTTTAAACGGAAAAGTATTTCTGTCAAATGTTCAAATGTTGAAAGATGCAGAACCAATCGTTTTAGATTCGGTTCGCGTAATTGCTTTTTCTGATAATACCCGAAATAATATTAAAATTTCGTCTCAGTTTTTAAAAGCTGAAGTAGACGGAAAATACAAACTAACGACTTTAGCAGCGGCAATAAAAAAATCTTTATCGAAATATATTGATTTGAAAAACCCAAAAGCAAACGGAGAATCGGATGAGCAAAGATTGAATTTTACACTTTCTGTAGATAACGATCCAATTCTTTTTAAACTAATTCCGAAACTTACAGGTTTAGAGCCAATTAAAATTACGGGAAAATACAATAATGTAACCGATTCTCTGGAAGTAAGAGGAACGATTCCGAGAATTACGTATGCAGATAATACAATTTCAGACGGAAAAATAAATATCGAAGCCAAAGAAAATGCTTTAGAATATTCAATTTCAATCGCTACAATCGAAAGCGGATCGTTAAAAATTCCGTTTACAAGTTTATCAGGACAAGTACAGAATAATATTTTGACTTATGCGCTTGAAGTTCAGGATGCCAAACAAAAACAGCAATATTTTGTTGCAGGAGAATTTAAAGCAGAAGATTCTAAAAACATCTTAAAAATTGATTCGGAGAATTTTGTTTTGAATTATGATAAATGGAATATTGATCCTGAAAATGCTATCGAACTTGGAGACAAACGATTGTATGTCAATAAATTTTATCTGAACAATAACGGAAATGAATTAAAAATTCAATCGCAGGGAAATCAGGATAATGCGCCATTACAAGTCGATTTTGTTAATTTCAAAATCGAGACCATTATGAATATGGTCAAAAAAGACGAATTATTGATGCAAGGTTTGATCAACGGAAATGCTTTGGTAGAAAACGTAATGACAAGCCCGACTTTTACTTCAGATTTAAAAATTGATGATTTTACTTTTAAAGGCTCAAAAGTGGGAGATTTAGAAGTAAAAGTAGATAATAAAACAGCCAATACACTTGCGGCAAATGTAGTTTTAAGTGACGAAGGAAACGATCTGAAATTAACGGGAGATTATCAGTTAGACGCCGGAAATTTTGATTTTGACGTTGATATCAATAAACTGAATATTAAAAGTATTCAGGGGTTCAGTATGGATAATATTACTGAAGGATCGGGATATTTGTCTGGAAATTTTAAAATTACAGGAAATACAACAGCTCCAAAAATTAATGGAGAATTAAACTTTAACGATGCTGCTTTTAGAGTTACACAACTGAATTCTTATTTTAAAGTTGGAAAAGAAAAAATCACTTTTAGCAACGAAACCATTTCATTTGACAAGTTTTCTCTTTTTGATGAAAATGACAATGAATTGTACGTAAACGGAAACATCAAATCTGCTGATTTTAGAAAATATAATTTTGATTTATTGGTAGAAGCAAACGATTTTAGAGCAATAAATTCGAAAGCAAAAGACAATGATTTGTTTTATGGCGATTTGTTTTTAGATACAAAACTAAACATCAAAGGCGATTTAGACAGTCCATCTATCGACGGAACGATTAAGATTAATAAAGAAACCGCATTTACGGTTGTATTGCCGCAGTCTGATCCTTCGATTGCTGATCGTGAGGGAATTGTAGAGTTTGTAAATGAAGATAATATGTATCTTAAACAAACTGTCGATTTGCAAAATAAACTCGATCAGTCTGAGATAAAAGGAATGAATGTAAATGTTGCCATTTCGATTGATAAAGAAGCAGAATTAACGTTGCTCATTGATAAAGCAAATGGAGATTATTTGAATTTGAAAGGAGAAGCAGAATTAGTTGGTGGAATCGATCAATCCGGAAAAACAACTTTGACCGGGAAATATGAATTTTCGGATGGTTCTTATCAGATGAATTTCAATGGAATAAAAAGAAAATTTGATATTCAGAAAGGAAGCTTCATTACTTGGAATGGCGAACCAACTATGGCAACTTTAAATATTACGGCCATTTATAAAGTAAATACTGCGCCAATTGATTTATTAGGAAATCAGTTGAAAAGTGAATCTACGGCAACGCAAAATACTTACAAACAGAAACTTCCGTTTCAGACTTTGTTGAAAATGAATGGAGAATTATTGAAACCGGAAATTTCGTTTGGAATTGTACTTCCGGAAGGAAATTATGATGTTTCTTCAGATGTGGTTGAACTGACTCAGGCAAAACTAAAACAATTAGAACAAGATCCGGATGAACTTAATAAACAGGTTTTTGCACTTTTATTATTAAATCGATTTGTGGGTGAAAACCCGTTTGCGAGTGAAAGTGGCGGTACAAATGCCGAATCTTTTGCCAGACAAAGTGTGAGCAAAATACTTTCGCAACAATTGAACAATTTGGCAGGAGAATTAATTACAGGATTTGAAGTCAATTTTGATTTAGAATCGACAGAAGATTATACTTCCGGAGCAATGCAAAACAGAACCGATCTGAATGTTGAAGTTTCTAAAAAATTACTCGACGATAGATTGAAGGTAACTGTTGGAAGTAGTTTTGGAGTTGAAGGCCAGGAACGTGCCAACGAAGAAAGTACCAATATTGCCGGAGACGTTGCGCTAGATTATCAGCTTACAAAAGACGGACGTTATATGGTTCGTGCGTATAGAAAAAACCAATATCAGGTTGCTGTTGAAGGTCAGGTTGTCGAAACCGGAGTTGCCTTTATTATCACAATGAGTTACAATAAATTCAGAGAACTTTTTCATCGTACAGAACAGGAAAAACAACTTATTCAAGAAGAAAAAGCGCGTAAAGAAAAAGAAAAGATAAAAAAGAAAGAGGCGAAGGAAAAAGAAAAACTGCAGGAAAATCAGGAAGAAAATAAAATTGAAGGAAATGAGCAAAAAACATAATCATATAAGTGCCTATTTTATAAAGTGTGCGACGCTGCTTTCCTTGTTTTTTATTTTGGGTTGCAGCAATACAAAATACCTTCCTGAAGGCGATTTGCTTTATGTTGGCGGTTCTGTCAAGATAAAAGATTCAATCATGAAAAAGAAAGAACGTAAAGCATTGGAAACCGAATTGGAAGCTCTTTTGCGCCCAAAACCAAACAAACAAATTTTTGGATTAAGACCTAAATTATGGATCTACAATCTTGCCGGCGAACCTAAAAAAGAAAAAGGAACGAGATATTGGCTGCGAAATAAAGTGGGCGAACCGCCAGTACTTTTTAGTCAGGTCGATTTAGATTATAATGCTTCGGTTTTAAGAAATTTTACTGAAAATCGTGGTTATTTTAAAACTCGTGTAAGTGCAGATTCAACCGTTAGAAGTAAAAGAGTTACGGCCGAATATACTATTACGCCAAGAAAACAATACAAGATTAAAAGCGTCATTTTTCCGGATGATTCTCTGGCAATGTCCAGAATTATTGGAAGATCGAGCCGAAGAAGTTTATTAAAAGTTGGAAATCCGTATGATTTGGATGTTATAAAAGCAGAAAGAGAACGAATTGACGCAAGATTAAAAGAACGTGGTTATTTTTATTTTAATCCCGATTATATTCTGGCAAAAGTCGACAGTAGTAAAGGCGATCATGAAGTAAATATTAGATTAGTAATAAAAGATGATGCACCGGTAAAAGCCCTTACCGCTTATAAAATTGATAAGATATTGGTTTACCCGAATTATTCACTGACGAATGATAGTGTGGTTTATCGAAAAAGGAACATTCAGCAATACAAAGATTTTACGATTATAGATACGGCAGAAACTTTTAAACCAAGAATTTATGATAGAACGATATATTTCAAAAAAGGCGATTTATACAACAGAAAAGACCATAATCTAACGCTAAACCGATTTGTAAATCTTGGGACTTTTAGTTTTGTAAAGAATGAATTTAAACCTTCAGACAGCATAAAAAATGCCTTAGATTCGTATTATTATTTAACGCTTTTGCCGAAAAAATTTATACGTGTTGAGGTTTTAGGAAAAACAAATTCTGCAAGTTATACAGGAACGGAATTGAATGTAAACTGGAATAACAGAAACTTTTTTAGAGGAGCAGAATTATTTACGGTTTCTGTTTTTGGCGGAGCCGATTTTCAGCTTGGCGGTGTAAATAAAGGTAGAAATATCTACAAATTAGGAGCCGAAACCAGTTTGACCTGGCCACGATTTATAACGCCTTTTAATATAGAAGGAAATAGCGAATTTGTGCCCAGAACAAAAGCGACTGTGCGATACGAATATCAAAAAAGAACACAATTATATGCATTAAATTCGTTCAATACTTCTTTTGGTTATTTGTGGAAAGAAAACATTCGTAAAGAACATCAGTTGAATGTTATGGATATTACGTATGTAAGTCCAAACCATGTTACGGCAGAATATCTGGCAGATATTGATAAGGATGAAGCTTTAAAAAGAGTAATTGAAAAGCAATTGATTTTTGGGCCAACTTACAATTATACTTATACGAATACTATGCAGAAACGCCGAAAAAATACCTTCTATTTTAACGGTGAATTAGATTTGGCAGGAAACCTAACGGGTTTGGTAACAGGCGCAAATATCAAAAAGAACGATACGATAAAAATATTTGATGTTCCGTTTAGTCAATATGTAAAAATCAAATCAGATTTTAGACATTATTTGAAATTAGGAAAAGAAAGTGAGCTGGCAAGCAGATTGATTGTCGGTGCCGGATTTGCCTACGGAAATTCAAATACTTTGCCAACATCAAAACAATTTGTAGTAGGAGGAACCAATAGTATTCGAGCCTTTAGAGCAAGAACTTTAGGACCTGGAAGTTATGTTATTCCGCCAACAACAAACAACAATTATACACCAGATCAATCAGCCGATTTAAAACTGGAATTCAATACAGAATATCGGGCAAAGCTCTTTAGTATTGTGCGTGGTGCAGTATTTTTAGATGCCGGAAATATTTGGTTATTAAATGCCGATCCGAATAAACCAGGAGCCGAAATTTCGAAAAATTTCATGAAAGAGCTTGCAGTAGGAGCGGGAGCAGGTTTACGTTTCGATTTGTCTTTCCTGATTTTAAGAACAGATTTAGCTATTCCGCTTCGAAATCCGGCCTTGCCAGATGGTCAACGTTGGGTAATTGATGCTATTAATTTTGGAAGTAGTTCTTGGAGAAAAGACAACCTGATTTTGAATATTGCTATTGGATATCCGTTTTAAAATTTTTTGCCACGAATTACGCGAATTTTCATAAATTCTATATGTTGTATTTATTGATTTACGTCAAAGTGAAATTCAAAAAAAATTAGCGGAAATTAGCGTAATTCGTGGCGAAAAAAACTAAAAAAAGAAGTAAATTGCTCTTAAATATTTTATTAGAATGCAAAACTTGATCAAAAGAATTATTGGCGTCGGTGTAATCGTTTTATTAATTGTTCTCGCTTTTAAATATTGCGAGTTCAAAAAAGACGACGATTCTACAATTGACTACAATACCAATTTAATTCAGCAGAAAATCTTAAATGTTGGCAAACTGGTTGTTACCGAAGGACATTTCTCAGAAGTTATCACGTATAAAAATCAACAGAAATATTTTCTTGATATGGTTTCTTTTGAGAAAAAAGCATTAGTTGTAGTTAATGCCGATGTTACGGTTGCCTACGATTTGCATCAAATGAAATACGATATTGACGAAAAAAACAAAACAATTACAATTCTTAATATTCCAAAAGAAGAAATTAAAATAAGTCCGGATATTCAGTTTTATGATGTCGAGCAAAGCAAACTGAACCCATTTACAGGAGACGATTACAATAAAATCAATAAATCAGTAAAAGCGAATCTGGCTAAAAAAATAGAAAAATCTTCTCTTAAATCAAACGCCCAAAATAGATTAATAAGCGAATTATCTAAGATTTTAATATTAACCAATTCAATGGGCTGGAAATTACAATATAACGGTAAAGTTATCGAATCAGAAACGGAGTTAAATGAAGATTTGAGGTTGTAGTTTTAGGTTAAAAGTTACAGAGGTTCAAAAGTTTTTGCCACTATCAAAAGTTCTTTTTGGGTAAAATATTATAATAATTTATTGAATTGCCTCCTGCTTTAGCTGGAGGTATTCATGAAGAAATTAAAAAAGGCTTT
>Ga0302347_1003490_pt1 | contig 13830 bp, 14 predicted proteins | sample PhyWR1_FD_202178 | JGI IMG/M metagenome (GOLD analysis project Ga0302347, IMG submission 202178) | Leaf surface microbial communities from wheat plants in UC Gill Tract Community Farm, Albany, California, United States - DLSL W.R1 (v2)... | ecosystem: Host-associated > Plants > Phyllosphere >...
AAAAAATTGATTAGATTACCTAAAATAAAGCACGGTATAGGAAGAAGAATCAAAATTAATGTGCTCTTAAAATACTTTAAAAAGGGCAATGCAAACAATAAGATAATTGCAGAGTTATGAAATAAGAAAGCTAATAGAAAAAAGAAGAGACTTCTTACATATTTTTTTTCAATGAAGGTATCAGTACACCAAAAACAAAATGCCGCACAAAGACCATACCTTATTTGTGTAAAATCTCTATAGATGAGAAAAAATGAAATATATGCCAAAAATGAAATAAAAATAAAACTAGTTTTTTTTGCAAAAAAAATGTAATTAACAACGGCACCAGCAAATGCCATTACTATAAGTACAGTTCTAAAGCTACCTCCTAAATCCGCTATAAATCTATTTAGAAAAGTGTAGCCCTTTTCAACATAACCATATCCTCCCTCAATCAACTCACCTGTAGTCGCATTTGAATAAATGTAAAACATACTTTCATACATGTAGCTATCATTGTCAATACCTATTTTTCTAAAACTGATCATTATAGTTATAACCAGACAAAATATGCAATAAACAAATAGTTGAATACCTTTATAATTAACGAAATCAAAAAAGCACAATAAAAATGCGACAAAAAGTATTAGATAGTAGGTGTCCACCGTTTATTAATTTTAATATTCAAAGTAGTTTAACATTTGTCTTGATACAATTGTCCAGTCAAATTGTTTGATATCTTGATACGCAATTTCTGTTTTTTTGGTAATATCTTCTTTACTACATTCCAGAAATCTTAATATCATTTTTTCAATGCTATCTACATCTTCAATTGGAATCAAAAATGCATTTAAATTTGATGAAGGATAATAGCCAGTGGTTATCACTGGCACCTTGCAAGCCATTGATTCTAGGATGGGATAGTGAATGGCATCCAATTGTATTGTCTGTGCGCAAATATACACATCTATAGAGTTGTAAAAATTCGCTAAGTTTATATCTCCATCGGGCTTACAAATCTTGACGCCATCAATATTTTCTAAATCTTTACTACCAAAAGCAACAATTAATTCGATATTCAGATTGTCTCTACTTTTTAGATTTTTAAAAGCTTCGACAATGTAGTCTGTTCCCTTATGCTTTTCTACTCTTCCGATAGTACCAATAACAATATTATCACTTTTAGTATCTTTTGCTTCCTTAAAGATAGTTAAATCCAAACCAGGTGGAACATATTTTTCGGCTTTTATTTCTTTGTAGTTGTAGTACATTTTAGAATTCACAATCATATTCAGACCCAATCTGTAGGATTTTTTACAGATATATTGAAGCAGCCTGTTCTTTAACGTAAGCGGTCTGAAAAAATCTGGTTCATAAGCTTGAATATAATAAAACTTCTTGGCAATATTCCTACTCTTTGCAACGGGTTGGGCTGTTAATGAATGATTGGCTAGAATAATATCCCCACTGATGTTATCCAATACTTTTTTTAATATTCTTCTTAATGAAAAAATCCCGAGAAGAGGAGCCTTATAGTCTGTATTATTTTTAGTATGTAATTCGCCTTTATTATCAAAATATAAAACTTCAGCTTGCGTTGGGTAGTAAGGAATATCACTACTGACGTGTGAGAGAAAAACAACTGCATGACCATCCTGTATCCACTGATTTGCTAATTGAGAAAGTACTCTAAAACCTCCTGCTTTACCAAACGAATATATTGGAATAATTATTTTCATGCTATTATAAATAGTTTATTTTTAAAAATAAGAATCATTGTTCCAAAATAAATAACATAATTGAGACAATAAGATTGCGTAGCACCTATAATACCTTTCTGATTTATGAAGTAATAAGACAGAAGTACTAACAAGACAGAAAATACAATTTCCGTAGTGATGTACATTTTAGTCATTGATTTAGCAACCATTATGAATGCCAACAGCCAACTTAATATTTTAAAGAAATCACCTATCAATTGCCATAAGAACAATTCCTTCATCGGGTAAAATTCTTTTGTAAATAATATATTGATAACTAAATCTTTTAATAAAAAGATAAGCAACAAAGTTATAAATATAATTGGTGTAATAATTTTATAGGTTTTGAAAATTTCCTGTCTCAATAGTCTATCGTCTTTAATCTCTGCCAATTTTGGCAAATAGTAAACACTGAAAGATGTTGTAACAAACATAAGATACATTGCGGAAATCCTATTAATTCCTTCCCAAAATCCTGCTTCGGATATCGAAAATTCTTTAATTATATAACCTCGTATCAAGAGTTGAGATACGGGAACCGTCATCGCAGTTACTAGTGCCATTAGACTGAAAGAAAGATATTTTTTAATAACAGTCTTATCCCAATCGCCCCATAATTCTTTAGAAAACCATTTTTTTTCTTTTAAACAGAAAAGTGTAATAAATAAAATAATGCTCTGGTAAGTTACTACAGCAATCAAAGCTCCTTGCAAATTATATAACCAGACTAGTACAATTGTAAATAGTAAGCTAACAATATTTGTGAATATACTTATAATAACAAAGACTTTGAACTCCTTAAAGCCATTTAATACAGATAAGAAAAAATTGTTAAGAGATAACAATATTAGACTAAAACCGAAAAAAAGAAATAGGTAATAATATTTTTCTTCAAACAAAATCCATTTACTAAGATATATTGAAAGAATGATTAAAAAAAAACCTGATATCACTGAAAAGAAAGTGGTTAATTTAAAACCATTCTTCAAATATTTTTTTAGTTCTGATTCGTCATCTTTATATTCAGAAACATATTTTACAACGCCGTTATTGATACCACCAGCCCCTATCGTTGTAAAGATTGCTGTGAAATTTTGCAACTGTCCTACCAAAGCCACACCAGCAGGGCCAATCACACTAGCAACAACCTTTACAGTAATGTAGCTAGTAATTAATTTAATTAATGTAGAAAGACCCGTAAATGAGAAAACTTTTATAAGATCGCTCGTCAATACTTTCTTTATTTTCAAAATCATTAAAACCTGTTAATAATAGAGATTACATAAGAAACTTCTTCCTCAGTCATCACAGGGGAAATAGGTAAACTCAAAACCTGCTCATGAATTTTCTCAGTGATTGGAAAAGATAAATCATTCCATTCTTTATAAGCCTCTTGCTTGTGTGGCGGAATAGGATAATGAATCAGTGTTTGAATACCATTTTCAGTTAGATAGTTTTGTAATTTTTCTCGATTTTCTGTTCTGATAATGAAAATATGCCAAACATGTTCCTCAATGTCAGTAGGATTTTCCGGTAAAACTACTTTTAGATTTTTAATTTCAGTAATATATCGCTTTGCGATTTCCTTTCTTCTGGTGTTTTCAGTATCAATGTATTTTAATTTTACATCAAGAATTGCCGCCTGGATTTCATCAAGTCGGGAGTTCAATCCTTTATATAGATTTACGTATTTTTGGTTGGAACCATAGTTAGCCAAAGCTCTAATGGTTTTTGCTAATGTTTCATCATTAGTAGTGATGCCACCTGCATCACCCAATGCTCCAAGATTTTTTCCTGGATAAAAACTAAAACCAGCAGCATCTCCTAAATTTCCTGCACTAATGTCTTTCCATTTTGCTCCAATTGCTTGCGCATTATCTTCTATGATTTTCAGATGATGCTTTTCTGCAATATTTTTTAACTTTTCTGAAAAAACAATTCTTCCATAAAGATGGACAATTAAAATGCCTTTCGTTTTAGAAGTGATCTTTTCTTCAATTCTATCAATATCGATATTATAATTATCAAGGGACGGTTCTACCAAAACAGGTACTAAGTCGTTATCGGAAATCGCAAGAATAGATGCAATATAAGTATTTGCTGGCACAATAATTTCATCACCCTTTTTCATTAGTCCCAATTCTATGTAAGCTCTGAGTATCAATCGTAAGGCATCAAGCCCATTTGCAACTCCGATTGCGTTTTTGCTACCAGTATACTTTGCAAGATTTTCCTCAAAAGTCTTTACTTCATTACCAAGAAGATACCATCCTGAACGGTAAGTCTTCAAAAGTCTTTCTTCAATCTCAGCTTGATGAGAAAGGTTAATTTTTTGGAGGTCTAAGAATTTAATCATTTGTTTATATTTCTAATTTTCTTTGCAGGATTTCCCACCCACAATTCATTATCGGGTATACTCTTTGTAACAACACTTCCGGCTCCAATTAAGGCATTTTCTCCTATGGTAACTCCACCCAAAACCGTTGCATTTGCGCCAATACTTGCTCCTTTTTTAATTATGGTTTGCTGAAACTCATCCGGATATTGTTTGGAACGTGGATAACGATCGTTGGTAAAAGTGACGTTAGGACCAATGAATACGTTATCTTCGATACGCAGTCCATCCCAAATCTGAACCCCTGGTTTTACAGTGACGTTATCTCCAACTATCACATCATTTTCTATCAACACATGACAATTAATATTACAATTACTTCCAATAACAGCTCCTTTCAAAATAATTGAAAACTGCCATACAAAAGTATCTGCCCCTATGCTGGAAGTTTCGACATTAGATAATGGATGAATTTTACTCATTGATATAATCTAAAAAATACTTATAATCTCTAATATAATCTTTCTCATTATAAGAATGAGATGCCAAAACCAAGCAAATTGCCCCTGAAGAAAAATTAACTTCCGAAGCCCAAACACCGGGAGGAATGTGCAAACCAATATTTGCTCTATTCAAAAAGACTTGTCTTTTATAAGTCCCATCATCTAATTCCACTTCAAAACTTCCGCTGGCTGCAATTAAGAATTGATGACATTCCTTATGTGCGTGGGCTCCTCGACTTTCGCCACCAGCAATATCATATAAATAAAATACTCGTTTTACATTAAATGGAAAAAGGGAATTATTTTCAATAACTGTAAGATTTCCCTCTGGGAAGCTGGTTTTACCCAAATCAACAACTGAGCATTCAAAAACTGATTTTTTATCCATTTTTCAATTTTTTAAATTCTTCAAAATCTCGCAAATAATCATTGGCATCATATGCTTTATCCGAAACAATAAGTGCTAATGAATTCGTAGAAAAGTTTTCAATTCTTCTCCAATACATTCTCGGGATATATAAACCTTGATATGATCTATTCAAGGAAAAACGCTCTTCTTTTGAGCCATCATTTAAAACCACATCAAAACTTCCAGACAAAGCCACAATAAACTCCTGCTGTTGTTTGAATGCATGACTTCCACGCATTTCTCCACCAGGAACATCATAAACCCAGTAGGTTCTAGCAATATCAAATGGTAATTGGTTTGGATTTTCGAAAAAAGATAAATTACCTCTAGGGTCAACTATTTTCGGAAGATTTATAATGGTAGGCTTTATCATTTTTTTACTTAATTATTAAATATCTTCTGCCACCATTTTTTTTCTTCAGCTTGGTAACCATAGCCATACTTATTTCCATATCCAAAGTTATTTTTATGGACATCATTGAGGACAAAACCAACATTTTTAATTTTCTCAGCAATGATATTATTATTGGCAAATTCTATGAAAGATTTCTCTGTAGTTTCAGATCTAGTTACATAGACTGTTGCATCTGCTACATCGGATATCAAGAATGAATCTGTAACAAGCATCAACGGTGCAGTATCAAGAATTATATAATCGTAATCATTCTTCACGGACTCTAACAATTTAGAGTATCTACCACTTTGTAGAAGATCAGTAGGATTTGGTGGTATTACTCCTGAATAAATAAAATCACAATTTGGATGGAAACCACTTTTATGAATGATATCCTTTGGATTCGTAATATCTTCGTACAGATATTCTGATAAGCCTTTTGCGCCTTTCATTTCTTGATTATACCTCTGCAATTGCGGATTTCTTACATCCGAGCCTATTACCAAAACTTTTTTGATAGAAGTAGATAATGCCAAAGCTAAATTGACAGATACAAAAGTCTTCCCTTCTCCTTTTACGGTTGAGGTTACGAATATAATTTTAGCTTCTTTGCTCTTTTGCAACATAAAATTTAGGTTTGTTACCAAAATCCTGAAAGATTCCGCTAAAGGAGAAACATCATTTTTCATGATAACTTCATTATCTTTTTTGTACAATCGCGGTATTTCTGAAAGAATTGGTGAAGTGGTAAGTTTCTCCAAATCATGTTTACTAACAAGTTTATTATTAAGTAACTCTCTGACATAAAGAATTGCAAACGGAGCCAAAAGCCCAAGAATCCAAGCACCTAAAATAGAAAAAGCCTTTTTGGGAGCAACTGCTTTTTTCAAAACATAGGCATTATCTACCACCCTCGCCTTATTTTCAGTTATAGCCATAGAAATTGCCGCTTCCTCCCTTTTTTGTAAAAGCAAAAGATAGAGATTTTCTTTGATCTGTTGTTGGCGCTCTATATTCCTGAAAAGTTTTTCTTGTCGTGGTACTTTTTGGATTTCATTATCAGAATAAGAATTTTCGATATCAACTTGACTTCTAGTTGCTTCCAAATTAATCAGATATCTTTGTATGCTTTCTTTCATTGCATTTTTTAGCCCTATCAAATCTTTTGTGACTTCTTTTACTAATGGATTATCTGGCGTAGCATTTTCCAAAAGTCGGTTTCTGTCCATAACTAATTTGTTGTATGCTGAGATATTAGAAGTAGCAGACGCATTATCCAAACCAATATTTGTTGGAAGGATTTGAAATGTTCCTCCCTGATTATCAATATACCCCATTAATAATTTACTCACCTCAATTTGGGTCGCTATATCTAAACTTCTTCTTCTGGTTTCGTTGGAAGTGGCAAGATTCATTCTTGCTTCAGCTGCAATATCTACAATATTATTATCTAATTTAAATCTTTCCTTATCAGTTTCCACTTCACCTAATTCCTTTGAGATTAGCTGAATTCTTTCATCAATGAAGTCTTTTGTTTTTTTAGATTCTGTATTCTTATCTTTTATAGCATATTCATTATAAATATCAACCAAATTATTAAGAATATCTTTGGTCTTATCGGCATTGGGGTGATTCATGCTTAGGCCAATAACTGTAGCATTCTTATCCATAAGGCCGACTTCCAACGATTCTTGATAATTATCTACAATGCTTGCAAAGTCTGAATAAGTAAAATAAAAATCTTTCAAATCAAGTTTCTTTACTTTTTTTCTATTGAATTTGGGATTCTTTTGAATAATAAAATTGGCATACGGAAGATTGATCATTTTATTGAATGTAGTAACAATAACATTTTTAAGCTCTTCGGAAGAAAGAGTAATTTTATCACCTTCTATTTTTACATCAATTGGTTTCTTTGGAATTTCCTCAAACTGTTTTTCATTTACTATATGAACGATAAAAGGATTAGTATCCTTATAGAGCTCTACATCGTGATACTTTTCCCTAGAATATATAGAAACTTGGAGTTTGAGATTTTTAGTCACATCTTCTATAATTCCTTTAGACTTGAAAATCTCCAATTCATTTTCGATACTGTTAGTTCCCATTCCAGCAAACCCACCTAACCCAGACAAAACTCCAAAATCCCCAGAAGCACTGGACATTTTTTTCGCATCCTTTATCAATACAGATGATTGTATTTTATATACTGGTGTTGTAAATTTTATATAAAGTATTGCTAATATAGTTGTAGCAAAAAGTGATGCTGCAAACCAATACCATTTCTTTGTATAAGGTTTAATCAGTTCTCTTAAATTAAATTCTTCCTCTTTCTTCTTTACGTCCATTTAAGTCATTTATTTGTTGTTGTAGCCATAGCCATATTTATTACCATAGCCAAAATTCTGTTTTGTTACATCATTTAATAAATCCTACATTATTCAATTTCTCACTTTCCAAAGAATTATTTGGAAATTCTATGAGTTTCTTGTCTGTGAAATTGAATCTTGTAACATAGAGTTCAAGGTCTGCATACTTTATATCCGTAACCAGCAGTAATTGTGCTGTATCCATTATTACTAGTCATATCTTACCTAAGTTGTTTGAGCAAGATATATAAAACCTTTAATTAACTGGATTTTTGAACAAAATTTCATCAGCAAATGTGTTTTTATCATATAAATATTCTGTTAATCCTTTACTAAGATTTTGCCCCCATTATATCTCTGCAACTGTGGATTTCTGATATCTGTCCCCGAGATGACTACTTTATTATTTGAATTAGTAAGCGATAACGCTAAATTCATCAAGACCAATTTCTTTCCCTCACCTTTAATAGACGATGTTACAAAAAAAATTTTACTTTCCAGTGTTTTTGAAAGAAAGAAGCCGATATTGGTTGTAAGAATTCTAAAAGATTCTGCTAAATGGGAGAAGTCATTGCTTTTCACAATATGATCTACATTATTTAATTCCATCATCTTATGAATAAAACTGAAAAGATATTATCTGAATAGTAATGCCAAAAGTCCTACTACTACTGATGCAATAGATATAAATACGCCAGTTTGAGGACCGAAAGCAGACGACTTCTTTCTTGTGGTATTAGGTGACACATAAATTACATCATTCTGTCTTACATAATAATATGGTGAATTTATAAATTCAGCATTGGTTAAGTCAATATACTCTTTAGTTGTTGTTCCATTTATGTTACGAATTACCAAAACATTCTTTCTCTGTCCATATATTGTCAGATCTCCTGCCAGTCCCAAAGTTGTGAGTATCGTCATAGATTGTCCATCCGGCACTAAAAAGGCTCCGGGCTTATTAACTTCACCAAGAACTGTTACTTTAAAATTAGTATTTCTGATATTGACACCAGGATCTTTAACGTAAGTTTTTAATCTCTCTTTAAGTTCGTCACGAAACTGTTCGATTGTTTTACTATTTGTATTCAACTCTCCAAGAATGGGATATTGAATATTACCTTTGGAATCAACAATATATGTAGGACCTGTAACAGAAGTCTGGGACTGAACCGGAAGATTACTGCTGGGAATAGAAAATTGTGATATATCGCCGGATGAATAATTTTGATTAAAGGGTCTTACTACATCATTATCTTTTGCACTTACTAAGATCATCAATTGATCACCAGGCTGAATGGTAAACATAGATGTTTGTATAGAAGTCTGAATTGCCGTCTGTTCAATATTCTGCATGTAATCTATATCTTCTTTTACTTTACATGAGAATATTAAACAAAATAATGAAGCCATAAAAATTATGGATAAAACTCTTTTCATAAATATAATTCTATCTGAAGGTTTGCAAATATAGGAATTCTTATTTATCTAACGATTCGTAGATAGAATTATTGCTTTTAAATTCTTTAACAATAGATTTTAGCACTCTAACAATTTCCTGTTTTTCTTCTTTTCTGGAAAAATCGATTACTAAATCTGTCAGATCGTCGATCTCTTCAAATGCCATTGATGGATCTTTTGAGATCATAATTTTTTCGTGAGAAGTAGGCAATGTTTTAGCATCGTCACTTAGAAGCTCTTCATAAAGCTTTTCGCCAGGCCGCAGTCCTGTATAGATGATTTTAATATCTATATCTGGTTCAAAACCGGAAAGTTTGATCATTCTTTTGGCAAGATCCAAGATCTTGACAGGCTCACCCATATCAAACACATAAATTTCCCCACCTTTTCCCATTGTGCCTGCATTTAGAACAAGTTCACAAGCTTCCGCAATCGTCATAAAATATCTCACAATATCAGGATGTGTAATAGTGACCGGTCCACCTTTAGCTATCTGCTTACGAAAATGAGGAATTACTGACCCATTAGAACCTAATACATTTCCAAATCTTGTAGTGATAAACTTGGTTGTATTACCTTCTAAATTTTGTAATGATTGTACAAATAATTCCGCAACTCTTTTCGAAGCCCCCATTACATTTGTTGGATTTACTGCTTTGTCAGTAGAAACCATTACAAATCTATTTACACCAAATTTACTGGAAAGTATTGCCAAATTTTTTGTTCCTAATACATTTACTAAGACTCCTTCGTGGGGATTTTCCTCAACCAATGGCACATGTTTATATGCCGCAGCGTGATAAACCATGGAAAAGTTATATTTATCAAAAATAGGTTTTAGGCGACTTAGGTTGGATATATCCGCTAGTACAAATTTAAAATTGATATGAGGATAAGTTTCCCTCATTTCTAGTTCTGTATCATAAAGTGGAGTCTCGGATTGATCTAAAACAACAATTTGCAAAGGTTCTAAAAGGGCAACCTGTCTCACAATTTCCTTACCTATAGAACCGGCTCCACCAGTCACTAAAATTGTTTTTTGAAAATGTCTTTTCTTAATTTCAGTATTATCTAATTTTATAGGTCTTCTGTTAAGAAGATCCTCAATCTGAATAGTCTTGATATGATTAATCATCTCATTACTACGTAATTTTTGCATCGAAGGCGCCTTGTAGATTTTGAGATTATTTTCTAAAAACAAATTAACCCAAAAGTCTAATTCATCCTTCTGCATAGTCTCTTTAATTAAAAGGACACCACTTATATCGTGATTTTTAATTTTTAAAGATTTTATAAAATCACTTTTTGTAATTACACTTTTACCTAAAAGCTTGATTCTAACCCTCTTATCTTGGTTAGATATGAAGCCACAAATATCAAAAGGTAAATTTGGATTAGAAATAATTGCCTGTGCTATTGCAACAGATGTATCATCATCTCCTAATATATAGATATTTTTTCTATATGAACTTCTTTTATTTTCTTTAATTGCATTGAAAAAAGTCTTAACAAAAAGTCTAAAGGTAAATAGGAATAAACAAGAAATTGCAAAATAAAAACCAACAAAAGGTATTAATATTATTTTCTTGCCAAAGGCAAAATAGGTTATATAATTAAAAAAAACTAATGTAATTGCAGTGCTTAGATTCGCAAATATTATTTTAAATAAATCTATAAATGTTGAATGTCTTATTACTCCCAAATATGTTTTAAATAAATACATAAAAAAAACATTCAGAGACATTATCAAGCAAAATACTAATGGTAATGGAAAAAATTTATAATGTTTTACATCTAGTCCTATTATTAACAAGTGAGATACAAAGATAGATATAGATGTTATGATAATATCTATAAATAAAATAACCCATCTAGGTAAATACCTTAAATCAGATAAGTTAAAAACATTCTCCCTCAAATAAATTCTTGTTTTTTGTGGCTTAGAGAATAACATACATACTATTAGTTTTAATTATAAGTCTATAAAGATAAATGTTTTAATTACTTATTGAAACACATCCTTATACATGAAGAGATTCTATCTTTATCTTCCAAAGTTAAGTTAGAACCCGAAGGTAGGCATAATCCAGTATTAAATAACTTCTCTGCAACATTGTTGGTACCAAAATATTTTGATGTTTTAAAAATTGGCTGCAAATGCAACGGTTTCCACAGAGGTCTAGATTCAATATTTTCTTCTAATAGTTTTAATCTAACTTTTTCTCTATCTACGCCACTTACAGAAGGATTTATAATTATATTATTCAGCCAATAATTAGAATAATAATCTTCTGAAGGCTCTGAAAAAATTGTCACATCTTCAATATCTTCAAAAACTTTTTTATAAAATTCGTGGTTAGCTCTTCTTTCCAGGATTCTTTGATCTAAAACTTCCATTTGCCCTCTACCGATACCTGCACAAATATTACTCAAACGGTAATTATAACCAAGTTCCGAGTGCTGATAATGTGGTGCCTCATCTTTTGCCTGCGTGGAAAGAAAGACAGCTTTATCTTTATACTTCCTATTTTTCACAACCAAAGCCCCACCACCTGAAGAGGTAATTATTTTATTACCATTAAAACTCAAAACAGACAAATCTCCAAATGTTCCACATTTTTTATTCTTGTACATGCTTCCTAAGGCTTCTGCACTGTCTTCTATAATAGGTATATTGTATTTATTAGAAATCTTTCTAATCTCATCAATTTTATATGGCATCCCATATATACTTACTGCTATAATAGCCTTTGGTTTATTATTTCGATTTATTCCATCAATAATAGCTTCTTCTAAAGCAATTGGACATAAATTCCAAGTATCAAGTTCACTATCAATAAAAACAGGATTAGCTCCTAAATACATTATTGGGTTTGCAGATGCTGAAAATGTCAAAGATTGACATATTACATCATCTCCTGGCTTAACTTTTAATAACATCAATGCTATATGAATTGCAGAGGTTCCTGACATTAATGCTGCAATATGAACACCATCATCTAAAAACATTTCAAGGTCACTTTCAAAGCCATTAACATTCGGTCCTAATGGAGATATCCAGTTTTCATCAAAAGCTTGTTGTATATACTTCATTTCACCACCACCCATGTGAGGAGATGAAAGCCAGATTTTTGACTTCACAAATTTTAATTTTATTTATTATTACTATTTCACTTAACAATTAAATTTTATTCATCACTACAAAGTTAATATAAAAAATCAGTTATTTATTGTCATTTCAAGTATAATTTGTAATTAGCTGATATATTGACAAGTTTTTTTTAACTTATTCAAACATTTTTATTCTTTATTATTTTCGCAGGATTTCCTACTACTATCACATTATCAGGCACATCATTGATAACAACAGCACCAGCTCCTACTACAGACCATTTCCCAATTATAACATTTTGTTTAATAGAGGCACCGATACCTACCTGAGCACCTTCTTTAACTTTTATATTACCCGCAAGAGCAGCGTTGGGCGAAATATGTACAAAGTCTTCAATTTCACAGTCGTGGTCTATACAAGCAGAAGTATTGATAACACAATGATTACCGACTTGAACAGAAGAATTAATCACCGCTCCAGCCATCACTACATTACCATGACCAAAAACAACAGTCCTGGATATTATAGAACTAGGATGTATCAAATTAAAATCAGCCGATTTGTACTTTAAAGAATTACTTTTTCTATTATAATTACTTCCAAATGCATAAAATATATTCTCTTTTTGTAATAGAGAATCAATGTCATTGGAGACATTATAATCTAATATAGTTGTAACATTTATATTCTGATCATAAATACCAGTAATTTTATAACCTAAATCCTCAGCTATTTCAATTACTACTTTTGCGTGTCCTCCTGCACCCAAAATACAGACTTCTTTATTCATTACCTTTGAAATTTTCTGTAGTTGCTACACCAGCTGTGTTGATTCCTTCGCTTTTGATTACTTTTTTTATGGTCAATAAAAATATCTTTATGTCCAAAAGTAAGCTTAAATTGTTCACATAATAAACATCAAATATAAATTTCTGTTGCCAGGTAATTGCATTACGTCCATTGACTTGAGCCCAGCCGGTAATACCTGGTTTTATATGGTGTCTTTTTTTCTGCTCATCATTATACAATGGGAGATAATGGACCAAGAGAGGTCTTGGACCTATAAAACTCATATCGCCTTTTAAAACATTGATTAATTGTGGTAACTCATCTAAAGAAGTTTTTCTGACAAACTTACCTAACTTTGTAAGTCTCAATTCATCGGATAAAAGATTACCAAACTCATCTTTTTGATCCGTCATGGTCTTGAATTTTATAATTTTAAAAACCTTTTCATTTTTACCCGGACGATCTTGTAAAAAAAACACATTCTTCTGATTAAAAAAATATAATAAGATAATTATTATTACAAATACAGGAGATAGCATCAGAACAAGTAAAAACGCAAAAACAAAATCAAACAAAGGTTTTATGAAAATTTTATACATCAGGTAAAACAAATCCGAAATTATTGAAATTTCGGATTTAAAAATTTAAATATTAATTTTATTCTTTTTTCTTTGATAATATATGGCTAACATAATACCAGTTAATAACAACACCGG
>Ga0302347_1003492_pt1 | contig 13825 bp, 14 predicted proteins | sample PhyWR1_FD_202178 | JGI IMG/M metagenome (GOLD analysis project Ga0302347, IMG submission 202178) | Leaf surface microbial communities from wheat plants in UC Gill Tract Community Farm, Albany, California, United States - DLSL W.R1 (v2)... | ecosystem: Host-associated > Plants > Phyllosphere >...
TTTGTAGCCCGGCAACTTGATTATTCAGCACATCAGCAGAGCTGGCTAATTCTTCAGCCACGAACATATTGCTTTGAGTTACCTTTTCTAATTCTGTTAAAGCAATGGTTATTTGATGAATTCCTTTTTCTTGTTCTGCGGTAGCGATAAAAATATGTTCCATAAGCCCTTCAATATTTGTCGACCCTGAAACAATATCCTTCATGTTTTTCTCTGCCTCTGTCACCAGGTTCACCCCCTGCCTGACATTCTGGCTGGTCATTTCAATTAACGATTTGATATTTTTTGCTGATGCCGCGCTTTGATGTGCCAGGTTACGTACTTCACCCGCAACCACTGCAAAACCTTTACCGTGTTCGCCTGCTCTGGCGGCTTCCACAGCGGCATTGAGTGCCAGAATATTGGTCTGAAAAGCAATGTTATCAATAATACTAATAATCTCCGTCATTTTATTAGCGCATCCGGTAATAGAGGCCATATTACTGGTTAACTTCTGCATTAAATGACTACCATGATTTGCTGAGTGATGCGCATTGATGGTTATTTCGCTGAGTTGACGAGCGCTTTCAGCATTATTTTTGGTGCCTACAGAAATTTGTTCCATACTGGCAGCTGTTTCGATAAGCATCGATGATTGCTGTTCTGTTTTTACTGACAAGCTGGCACTTTGACTGACCAGATTATTCGATAAACTCTTTGCAGAGTATGAGGACTGACGAATATCCAGAACCAGGTTGGTTATTTCAGATGACAGTTTATTGATACCAGGAATGAGACGTCCCGCACAATTATTTCCAAATTCAGCGATATGAATCGATAAATTGCCGGAACCAATCTCATCAATATTTCGCTTAACTTCATTAATAGGTTTAACAAGATACAGCGTCATATATGTCCAGAGACAGATAATCAGAGCACACCAGGAAATATTCAGCGTTAATAAGACAGAGGCACTCGCATCCATAAGAAACATCAATATATCAATGAGTAAAAAAGAACACACCATAAATAAAGTAATGACGTTTCTGACGCTAGCATTTTTAAGCATAATGCACCCCAGGCCCATTTAACATTGATATAGTTATGGTCATTTTTTCACATAAAAGCCAACCTTGAATAAAAATTAAAATTTTATTCCGCCATAACCAGGTTAAATAGCGTTTTAACGTGATTTGATGCAGTAAACAAATCAACGCTTCTCCCATCAACATCCACTGACCACAGCAAAAATATCTGCCCCTTTGTAACTTGCATTTTGATAGTCACTATGTCAATGTCAGTTCAGAACACTCTCGACCATTCAGATAACATGAAAAATGAACCTTTGTACCAGGCTCCCTGCCCCATCGCGCGTAGTCTGGGACGTATTGGTGATAGCTGGAGCATTATTATTCTGCGTGATGCTTTCGCCGGTTTTACCCGTTTTGATGAGTTCCAGAAGAACAGTACTATCGCCCCTAATATTCTCTCTCGTCGGCTGAAGGACTTGGTCGATGACGGGCTATTAGAGAAGCGGTGTTATAGCACCACGCCACTTCGCTACGAATATCACCTCACGCCTCTGGGACGCGATTTTCGCCCCGTTCTGATGGCCTTACTGCAATGGGGAAATCAGTACTTTTCGCCAGAGGGTCCACAGATGCAGTTAGTGGAAACCGCAACCCAGCGCCCGGTGGAAGCCGTTATGGTCGATAAGCAGACAGGGGAAGCCATTAGCGACACCAAATACAGTCTGGTACCCGGTCCTGCTGCGGCTCCGGTGATTCATTATCGCCATGAATATTTAGCGCGTAAGCGTAATGGGGATGGAAACGAGAAATTTATGCCTGACTCCCTGGAGTCAGCTACACCACTAAGATCAGGAAATAAACGATGAATCATTCACTTAAACGAATCGTTATCACCGGAATGGGTATCGTCAGTCCACTAGGTTGCGGTGTATCGCACGTCTGGCAGTCACTCCTGGCGGGTAAGTCTGGTATCTCACGTCTTGATGACGAGATGGTTGAAGGGATTGCCTGTAAAGTTGCCGGGCAAGTACCGAGCATCGAACAAGACCCAGAACATGGCTTTGATCCGCTGGCGACGATCCCGGCGAAAGAGCGCAAAAAGATGGATCGCTTTATCGAGTTTGCTTTAGTCGCGGCTAAAGAAGCGCTGACTCAGGCGGGCTGGGAACCTCAGTCTCAGGAACAAAAAGACCGAACTGCAACAGTGATTGCCACAGGTATTGGTGGTTTCAATGAAATCGCCAATGCCGTACACACGACCGATGAACGTGGGCCACGCCGTTTATCCCCCTTTACTATCCCTTCTTTCCTGGCCAATTTAGCCGCCGGACATGTCTCTATTGCTCATGGCTTTCGCGGCCCGATTGGTGCGCCAGTCACCGCCTGCGCCGCCGGTGCCCAGGCGATTGGCGATGCCGCCCGGATGATTCGCAGCGGTGAAGCTGATATTGCCGTTTGTGGGGGCGCGGAAGCCGCCATTCACCGTGTCAGCCTGGCGGGATTTGCTGCTGCCAGAGCACTCTCTTCAGAATTTAATGATAATCCGGAAACCGCATCACGCCCTTTTGATAGCAGTCGCGATGGTTTTGTTATGGGGGAAGGCGCTGGATTACTGGTGATTGAATCACTGGAACATGCCCTGGCGCGAGGAGCCACGCCGCTGGCTGAACTGGTTGGCTATGGCACCAGCGCAGATGCTTACCATCTGACCGCCGGACCAGAGGACGGCAACGGTGCAGGACGAGCAATGGAAACCGCCATCCGCCAGGCAGGGATCGAGGTAACAGAGATTCAGCATATCAATGCCCATGCCACATCAACTCAGGTAGGTGATAAAGGGGAATTAGCGGCAATTAAAGGCCTTTTTGGCCAGCATCCGGTCGCCATCTCGTCAACAAAATCAGCCACCGGGCATCTGTTAGGTGCCGCCGGAGGGATAGAAGCTATCTTTACCGTTCAGGCGCTGCGTGATCAGATTGTGCCTCCCACTCTTAACCTGCATAACCCCGATCCGGATGCAGCAGGATTAAATTTAATCGCCCTGGAACCACAACCGCTGGCTATGCGTTATGCCCTGTCGAATGGTTTCGGATTTGGTGGCGTCAACGCCAGCCTGCTCCTGAAACGCTGGGAAGAGTAACGGTTAACAGACCGTATCAAGTACAGATGCGATCTGTAACTATGGTTAGTACTTTTAATTGGTTTGCCGCTGGCTCGTGACTCTTTACTCTCTCAAAGATTGACAGGTAAAACGTTGCCAGTGGTTTCCAGAATGAGTAGAAAATCTTCGGTTTATTTACATCAGCAGCAACGCGAGTTTATTGCCCAGCTCCAGCGTTCGTGGCTATGGCGTACTGAGTTACCGACCTGGTTACTGATTATCACCATCTATGGTGGCTGGTTTGCAACCGTTGCCTGGTGGCAGACTATCGGGCTGTTACCAGCCACCCTGTTGCTTATCTGGCTGAGTACCTGGTACATGTCGTTGCAACATGAGTTGTTGCACGGGCATCCCACGCGTTTTCCTCGCATTAATCAACTGTTCGGGCTGGTCCCTTTTTCAATCTGGTATCCCTACGGAACTTATCGCGACCTCCATCTCCAGCATCATTACGATGAGGACTTAACCGTTCCGGAAACCGATCCTGAAAGTTATTACTTTACCGAACGGCGCTGGCAGCATTTTAACGGTATCCAGCGTTTACTGGTACGCCTACGCAATACCTTTCCCGGACGCCTGCTACTCACGCCCCTGCTGACCATTCCCTGGGTCGCAGTCGATATCTGGCAGTCATTTCGTCAGGGTAATCGCCCGGCAATCGCGATGTGGTCAGTACATCTCCTGTTACTGATTCCGGTATTTGGCTGGCTAAAAATACACGAATTCTCGATTATCTATTATCTGTTAGTTATCACCTGGCCGATGCTGGCAATGACACGAATCCGCTCTTTCTTCGAGCACCGTGCAGCCGAGGCTCCTGAAGCACGTACCGTGATTAATGAAGCCGGGATGTTCTGGCGTCTGCTATTTCTGAACCTTAATTATCATTCCGTCCATCATGATTTACCGGGTATCCCATGGTATGGCTTACCCAAGGTTTACCGCGCTTATAAACAAGAGTATCTGGAACGTAATCAGGGATTTTTGGTGAATGGCTATGGTGAACTGATGCGCGAACATTTGCTCAAACCTATCGAGGTGGAGATTAATCCCTACTTCCCTGAAGGTCGGGTTGCGGCTGAACATGCCTTAGTGGAAAAAGCCTATGACTAAGTCACTATCATTGCCTATGTACGATATCCACCATCAGGACACTGCGGCACTGGTGAAAGCATTACGCCAGCTGCTGACTGAAGAAGATCTTGAGGGGGATACGGTTTTATTCCAGCAGCCAGAAGACCACTTTGCCCACTGGCAAACCCCTGAACTGCTCCTCAGTCAGACCTGCGGTTACCCGCTAGTAACGTTGTTACCCGAGGTTCAGGTGGTCGGGACATTTCACTACCAGGCCGCAGGTTGTGATGGTTTTCACTACAGCAGCCATCTGGTGGTCAGAACCGCTGACGCAGGCAAAACACTGGCTGATTTTCGCAATAAACGGGTGGTCTGTAATAGCGAGGATTCACAGTCTGGTTATCATTGTCTGCGTGCTCTGGTAGCACCTTTGCATAACCAGGGACGCTTTTTCTCACAAACCCTCTTCAGTGGCAGTCATCAACGCTCTCTGGCCGCCCTGAACGCTGGTCAGGCGGATATTGCTGCCATTGATGCTGTCACCTGGGCGCTACTGGCCCGGCATCAACCCGAGTATTTTGCCGGACTGGTCTCTCTGGGTACCACGCCATTGATACCGGGCCTGCCCATGATTACCTCAGCGCAGACCTCAGAGCAAACACTGGAAAAACTTCGTCGGGTATTAAAGCGCCTGGTGACTGAGTCTGAGTGGCGCGAAGTGTGTGAGGCCTTGCTGATTAACGACTTTACCCTGACTGAGCGGAAAGACTACCAGCCTGTCAGCGATAACGCCGTACAGGCTGCCAGCAGTGGCTTACTGGGGCTGTAAGGCACCTTTATCAGCAAACTGATTAGCCACCACCGGAAGTCCGAGCTTCTCACGTAAGGTACCCGGCAGATAGGCCTGTTTCATCACCCCACTAGCTTTTAGCAAGGGAACCACTTGTTCAATAAAGTTATCGAAGTCCACAGGCAGGAAGGGGAACATTAAGTTGTAACCGTCCACAGCGCCTGCATGAAAAGCTTCGCTCAATGTGGCCGCCACTTCCTCTGCTGTACCCATCACCAGCCAGCTGTCTGAACTTTGCAGCAACAGACGCCCTAATTGCAGAATCGACAGATTCGGGTCATACCCGGCAATGATTTGGAGCGCAGTGCGCAGACCGTCAAACCCCTCTTCACTGGGTAGCGATGGTAAGGGTTTATGGGGATCGAACTCACTGAGATCGAGACGCAAATAGGTGGCGAGAAGATCCAGCGCCATTTGATCGTTCATCAGTGAGCCGATCAATTGCTGTCGCTGCTCTTTCTCTGCATCGCTGTTAACCACCACCGGTAATACACCCCCCAGAATTTTAAAGTGTTCCGGTGCACGCCCCACTTTCTGCAACCGGAGATTCATATCAGCCCGGTAAGCCAGCCCTTTTTCAATATTGCTCATAAACACAAAGTGAATATCGGCCTGGGCTGCTGCCAGCTGTTTTCCTGATTCAGAAGACCCTGCCTGCACCACAATCGGATGCCCTTGTGGTGGCCGTGGCACATTAAGAGGCCCACGCACCTTAAAGAATTTACCCTCGTGATTCAGATGATGAACCCGCTGTGGGTCAGCAAAATAACCGCTCTGCTTATCTATCAATAATGCTTCGTCTTCCCAGGAGTCCCAGAGTTTGCGAACCACCTCGATAAATTCAGCCGCACGTTGATAACGCTGGCTATGTTCAGGTAACTGCTCCAGACCATAGTTGGCTGCCTCTTCAGGTAGCCAGGAGGTGACGACATTCCAGCTCGCCCGCCCGCCGCTTAAGAAATCCAGCGAGGCAAAATAGCGGGCCAGATTATAAGGCTCGTTATAGGAGGTTGAGGCGGTTGCCATCAGACCAATATTATCGGTCACTGCCGCCAGGGCACCCAGCAAAGTTACAGGCTCAAGGCGTAGATTTGCATAATGGGGGATACCACTGGGAACCGTATCCCAGATACCCACATGGTCAGCAATAAAGATATTATCGAGCGTAGCAGCCTCGGCTCTGCGCGCCAGGTCAGCATAGTATTTCAGCGTGAAAATTTCTTTGCCTGGGGCCTGAGGATGACGCCAGGAAAAACGGTAATCACCCTGAGGATTAAAGAAGAATAAATTAAAGATGGCAGTATTTTGAGTCATATCAGGATACTCATAATAAATAGTGACTGCCCTCCATGGCATAAAGTATGACTATTTTGCGGCCAGCTTCTCTTTCACCCATTGGTCTGCGACTTTGGCCGGATCCTTCCTGTCGACGTCCACCTCTTTATTCAGATTAATAATGTCCTGAGTGGTGATTTTGGCTGAAATATTATTCAGAACCTGTTCTGCTTTCGCAGAAATAGCGCCCTTATGAATCAGTGGCACCACATTTTGCGCGGGCTGCTCATTCTTATCATCTTCCAGAACCACCCACTTCTCTTTTGCTAAATCGCCTTGCGTTGAGACAACAGTCGCGACATCAATTTTCCCTGAGTTCAGCGCCAGGCGACTCAGTGGTCCACCAATATCCAGTGACTTAAAGGACTTAAATTTAATGCCATAGACGCGTTCAAGACCGGGCAACCCTAAGGCACGAACAGCCACTTCCGGCGGACCTCCCACCACCAGCTCAGGCGCGACCTTGGCCAGGTCAGACAGAGTTTTCAGGTTATACTTTTTGGCTGTCTCTTCACGCACGGCCCAGGCAGTAATCGAGCCACCCGGAGAGGTTTCCAGTAACACTAAATCTTCAGGCAGCGCACCCACCAGTTCATCAGTCACTTGCTTCTGCGTGGTTGACTCACTGCCGCCATGGTAATAGTTCAGCAGCGCACCGATATACTCAGGCACTACATCCAGCTCCCCAGACTGAAGCGCTGGAATAATGATTTCGCGGTTCCCAAGGTTCAGGCGGGTTTTAACGTCAATCCCCTCCTGACGCAGTGCGCTGGCATAGATGTTGGCCAGTACCGTTTGTTCTGAGTAGTTAGCGCCTCCAATAGTGACGGTTTCCGCCTGTGCGGCAAAACCCGCGCTCGCTAAACTGAGTGCCAGCAGTGTGGCTCTCAGACCCTGGTATTTCGTGAATAACCTATTTTTGATTGTCATCGCCAGCTTCTCTTTTTGTTGTGGATATTCGTTATAGGGTTGCAGCAACTAGCCTGCAGTCGGGGTTGAAAAAGATAGCCAGCGTTTCGCCAGCCCAGCCATTAAAAGCTCACAACCTATCGCCAGGAGTGAGATAACAATTGAACCTGCTATGACCTGGGGATAATCACGCTGACCCAGTCCGTCAATCAGAAAACGCCCCAGCCCATCCAGACCGGCATAGGCAGCCACTACGGCAGTGGCAATCAGCTGCAACAGCGCAGTGCGCACACCGGCAAAAATAAGTGGCATTGCCAGTGGGATCCGCACCTTTAGCAAGCTTTGCAGAGGCGTCATGCCCATAGCTTTCGCGGCATCACATAAGGTTTGGTCCGCATGACTTATTCCTACGTAGGTATTGGTTAACATCGGCGGAATAGAAAGTGCGACCAGTGCAATAAACACCGGAATATCGTTGAAACCAAACAACATAATGCAGAGTAAAATAATGCCCAGCGACGGAAATGCCTGGCCGATATTAAACAGATTGATGATAAAAAAGCCGCCACGCTTTAAATAACCCAGAAACACACCGAGCGGCTGGGCAATCAAAAAAGCGATAATCAGGCTGACCAGCACATAGTAGAGATGCTGAAAAAAACGGGTTATCAGACCCAAATCGCCCGTCCAGTGGCTCCCGTCCAGGAACCAGAGCCAGGTATCAGTAAGCATTCCCATCAGCGTGTCCACCCTGTAAGGCGATAGCCGGTCTGGGTAATGATCAGGTCAAACAGCAGTGACAGCAGCAGACTTAATCCCAGGCTAATAAAAATAGGTGTCAGGAAGTTCTGATTAAACCCGAGGATCATCAACTGACCTAATCCCCCCTGACCGATTAACGCCGTGACGATCACCAGTCCTACCAGTGTGACGGAGGCAATACGTAGCCCGGCGAAGAGTGCCGGGAGGATCAGAAAAATTTCAATATCGATAAAACGACCGAATCGGGTATAGCCCAGCGCCCGCGCCGACTCCAGTATCTCTGTTGGCAATTTTTGCAAACCCGCCAGAACGTTACGCAGTAAAATAAGCAGGGAATAGAGCGTCAGGCCAATCACCGAGGTGGTCATCGATAAGCCTGTCCAGGGTAGCAACAGAATAAACAGCGCCAGCGATGGAATGGTGAATAACACGCTGCTCAGGGTCATTAATGGATTGGAGAGCGCAGGCCAGATAATAGCCAGTAATAACATCAGCCCGGTTAACACCGTACCCAGCGCCAGCGAGAGCACCACCATCTGTAAGTGCTGGAGCGTAAGCTCGACTATCATTGAGGCGTTATCGAGAGTCCATACCCAGTCAATCATGGCGAGTTAACTCCTGATGACGGTTGAGCGCATCACTAAGCAAGCGACTATCAATCGCCCCTGCATACTGCCCAAGGGATGTCACTCTGACCATCAATCCCTGAGGGACATCCAGCAAATCGTTATAAACCTGAAGTAATGACTGGTGCTCCTCAGCAATCCGTACGGGAGCCAGATTCCCCCGGTCAAGCCAGTGCTGAGGACGTCCTTCAGCGTCGAGTACCAGTGTGTATGACTGCGAGAGCAGAGGATATTCCCCCGCGACGGGTTTAGCATCAGAGCGTAGCAACAACACATCATGACGCGGCAGAGAGCTGACCCGCATCATCCCAAGCCGCTTCAAATTAGGTTCAGGACCAATAAAGTCACGTACAAAGTCGCTGGCTGGGTGGGCTAAAATATTATCCGGAGCATCAAACTGTGCCAGCCGTCCACCTTGCTGGAAAATAGCGATTCTGTCACCGAGGCGAATCGCTTCGTTGATATCGTGGGTGACCAGAATAATGGTTTTATGCAACCGGCCCTGTAGCGCCAGCAGTTCACCTTGTAGCCGATCGCGCACCACGGGATCGATAGCGGCGAAGGGTTCATCCATCAATAAAATAGGCGGATCTGCGGCCAGCGCCCGGGCAATCGACACCCGGCTCTGCTGCCCACCCGATAACTGATGCGGATAGCGTTTCAGTACTAATGGATCCAGCGACATCAACGCCACCAGCTCATCAATCCGTGCACTAATCGCACGCTTATTCCAGCCCAGTAACCGTGGCACTGTGGCAATATTTTCCGCCACCGAACGGTGCGGAAATAACGCCGGGCTTTGCATCACAAAACCGATTTTTCGCCGTACTTGGATAATATCGGCGCTGGACAGCGCTTGTCCCTGGATATAGACCTCGCCACTGTCAGGTTTATCCAGCTGATTGATCATGCGTAATGTGGTGGTTTTACCGCAGCCACTGGGGCCCACAAAGGTACAAAGCTCCCCTTCCTTGATGGTCATACTCAGCGAACTTATGGCATGTTTTGCATTGCCCGGATAGGTCTTTTTAATGTTTTCGAGTCTAATCATAATTCGCTTACACTTCCTGATGCAGCACAACCGATACTTACTCCAGCCAGTATGGCAAAGGTCATTGCGCCAGCAAATTCATCATAGTGATAAGCATAGATGGAAAGTCGCTATCTACCCGTGTGGATCATTCTGAATATTAGAGAAAAATGTAACTATCGATATTACATCGGGTGTGCGAAAAGAAAATTCAATAAAAAAAGAGAGCTACTTAACAAATAAAAATTATTTACCAGAAAAAAAGTAACTGTTTTTTACCGTTGAAACATCACAAGATGAATCAATAGTCAAACGTCAACATACCAGAACGCCAGACTCCGGTAGTACGAATTAACGCTTTATCTCGTAAAAAATTAATGAATGTTGAGATAATACGATCATGACGATTATCCATACGGGTAATAATAAATAAGTGACGTTGCAATGGCTGAGGTAATTCCAGAACACGAATATTTTCCGGAACCGGTAATACAGATAGCCAGGGCATAATTGAAAAGCCAATACCCTGATTAACCCAGCCGACAATACCACTGTCACTGGCGAGCTTATGCCTGACCTCATTACGTAACCCCATCTCCCGACAGCGTTCAATAATCTCCGTCTGCGTATTGGCGTTAGGCTGGATAAAAGACAAATTTTCCAGCTGATTCCAGCTAAAAGGAGATTTTAGTCGAAGTGTTTTCGGAACCAGTAAAACATAGGCATCGCTCACATAAGGCACACTATGAATATCCGGTAACTGGCCGTGAATCGTCAGACCGATATCCGCTCTTCCAGAAGCAACCGCTTCATCAATATGGTGATATTCCGTCGCCGTATCATCAATATCCAGATGGATATCCGGCCAGGACCTGGACAGGGCTTCCAGGCAAGGCGGTAAAATATAAGCCGTAGCGCTACGGAAACAGGCTACTCTGATACGCCCGGCAATTTGAGGCGTTTCTGCGGCTATCTGTTCAATATTATCGAGAAGTTGCATCACCTTATGGGCATCTTTCACGATCCTTGCTCCCGCAGGCGTGGGGACACAACCGGTACGAGAACGGTGCAATAATCGGGTATTGAGATGCTGTTCGAGTTCAACAATAGCATGGCTGATACGGGACTGAGTACAGCCCAATACCGCCGCCGCTGCACTAAAACCTTTGTTCTCTACGACTGCAATTAACATTTCCAGTTGATTGAGTTTAATTTTTGACATGTTTTTAGGTCATTTAGTAAGTGTTAACCAGCATGACGAATCGAAATCCTTCATAGAAGAATCAAATATATCACTATTTTCGGTTGTCAGATATAAGACGAATTTTCATGATAACTCCCCTGAATGGGACGCTGTTTTTTCTCACGTTATTATCCCCACTCATTAAATAATTAAATTTAAGGAAAGAGTTAACTATGCTGGGCATCATTAATTATGAGACGTTTGTGCTGTCATTTATTATTTTTTTAATGATCCCAGGCCCTGGCAACCTGATATTAATTACCAGCACCAGTAAAGGTGGCGTTCACAGCGGTATTGCCTCTATGCTAGGGATTGTCGTTGGCGATCAGGTTTTGCTGTGGCTGGCCATTGCCGGAGTTGCGACACTTCTCGAGTCGTCGCCCAATCTGTTTCAGGCGATGAAATGGCTGGGAGCCGCTTATTTGTTATGGATTGGCGGGCAACTTCTGTTTAAGTCAGCGACAAGTAGCGTACCGCCGCCAGTGAGTCGTAAAAGAACGCCTTTTTTACAGGGTATCGCTATCACACTGACTAACCCTAAACCCATTCTGTTTTATATGATGTTTCTGCCGCTCTTTATCGATCCGGTATATAGCCGTGGAGTACTGACCTTTGCAGGTCTGGCAGGAACCGCCGCTCTGTTAACCGTTATCTATGCCGTTTTGATGATTACCATTACTGTATCGATTGCCGATAGAGTCCGTACCCGACCTGCGATTATCTTTCTGCTGGAAAAGATTGCCGGGCTGTTTCTGGCGGGCTTTGCCATTAAACTCGCTTTTTTTTAATACAACGATCCATGCTGGGAAATGCTACACCGATAAAATACAATCAGGTGATAGCAATCATGCCAGTGGTGAGGTCATATGAGTAACGCGTCTTTTTCTATTAGCGAACAAAAAGTCCAGTTCAGTCAGCCTGATATCTCTCTACCCGTTGGATATCAGACCCTTGCGCAGCAGTTTTTTCAGCGTGATATTCCTTCACCCTATGAAGTTGAAATGGCTATAGCTACATTTGAGGACCATATTCAGGCAACCCCTCAGCTGCACCATATTGCCTCGGAATTTGACTGTCACGATGATTACCTAAAACAGATTATGCAGATTGCGGATGTGCGTGATGGGATAAGTCAGGAAGAGATTGAGCAGGTATTTAATCGTATCGCAGACGTTGTGTCCGGCAGCCCGAAACGTGACGGAGAATTCCCAGAAGATAAAAACTTTATCAGCTATCTGCTGATGATACGGGAACTCTCACATCACCTTCATATAGAGAAAATCAGAAACGGCCAAAGTTTCAGCTACTGATTTAGTATCTGTCGCATATTGTCTGATCGCCCGATTTACGGCAGTAAGTTGTTTTTGGTCTCGCATTTTCCATCGCCATCATAGACTGGCTCATGGCTTGCTGCTGTTGTGCTGCTAACATTTGCTGCTGATAGGACTGCTGATTACTTAACTGGCGTTGTGCGGTAGCAATATTCAAGCGCTCGCAATCGACTTTCTGAGGAGGCCTGGCATCAACTTGCTTAACTGACTCAGCATAAGCATTCTGGTAAAGCCCAGGATCGTAGTTCCAGTTATTTAACTCCTGAGCATTGAAGTTCTTAGCTGCGGCAGCCATCTGATAGCTCATAAAACCCAACGTAACACACTGGTCAACTGTAACATCACGGAAACTGATGTCATGATAATTTGCTAAAGGCATAGCCTGTTTCTGGATGGCGCACCCGGAAAGGACTAAAACACATACTGCGATGATGAGTTTTTTCACTGTGACACCAGACCAGTCAAGAATTTGATTATCTGCCCTAAGGATCAAACATCTTCGATAAAAAGTAAATAGGCCGTATCAATACCCAGATACAGATCCAGATTAATACCTGGAAACACACTTATTGACCAAACTGCACCAGTTCTTCAACGCTCAGGCCGGTTAATCTCATGACCACATCGTAATCCATGCCATGTTGCAACATAGCCTGGGCAACCTGAGATTTTCCCTGTTTCATACCACGCTGTTCACCACGTTGTTCCCCAAGCTGTATGCCTTTCTCTATACCTTTCTGTTCCAGCTGTTGTGCAATCGTCATCAATTCATCCTCATGGTGTGGTACCCGTAATGCCAGTTCCCGGACAAAAGTTTCAGCATCAGTCGAGTTACCAGCGTGAATAATATAGTTGATCAGGGTGACTACCTGGGAAGAAGCCAGATATCCTGTCATTAATAGTGACACGAGTTTATCCATCAATTCTGTCAAATTACGCTGATGAATATGTTTTTGCAGTAACGTCAGAGCGGCCATACTGCGGTGTTCCATTATCTCTTCATCTGGAATAACGGTAATATCAACCAGCGGGAAATCATTGCTATAAAGCTTTTTTGCCCGTTCCGGGCAGGCGAATTCCTGAAACCAGTTAGTTGAGTACGGATAGGGTGTGCGTTTTCCGGTATAAAAAAGAATAGGAATCACCAGAGGCAATTTCTTATGGCCTGCATCCAGGTGGCTTTGCATCGCTGCCACTGCGTAACGAATCATGCGAAATGCCATATGTTTGTCGGGGCTGGACTGGTGTTCAATCAGAACCTGTATATAACCTTCCTCACCCTCATTCGTTTTTAAGCTATAAAGTACATCACTAAAATATTGCTGTAAGTTTTCCTCTACAAAAGATCCATTTTCTAGTTTCAAGGTGTTGAAATCGCAAATAGAACGGAGCTCTGGCGGAAGATGTATTTCCATAAAGTCGCGGGCAATTTCAGGTAATTTAAGAAATTGTCGAAAAGTCGCATCATGCGGTGTTGCAATATTATGTTTAGCT
>Ga0302347_1003497_pt1 | contig 13804 bp, 10 predicted proteins | sample PhyWR1_FD_202178 | JGI IMG/M metagenome (GOLD analysis project Ga0302347, IMG submission 202178) | Leaf surface microbial communities from wheat plants in UC Gill Tract Community Farm, Albany, California, United States - DLSL W.R1 (v2)... | ecosystem: Host-associated > Plants > Phyllosphere >...
CGGGCTGATCTGGATGTCGGCCTCGGCGGTCGGCACGCGCTTGAAATTCTCCAGCCCCTGTTCGATATCGCGCAGGTTGAGCAGGTCGCCACTGCGTGCCGGGATCGCGTTCCACAGGGTGGCGTCGCGATGGGTGCCCTCTGCGAAACGGATCTGGCGGAGCGTGCCGGGCACCACGGTCAGTGCCAGCGTGCCGGTGGTGAGGTCCTGCGGCTGGGCCAACACGCGCGTGGTGACGAAGCCGCGCTCGACGATCGCGTTCTGTACCCGCGACATCACCACGTTGATGCCGGCGGTGCCCAGGCAGCGGCCGAGCGCCGGATCGCCTTTGACGTTGGCTGCGGGCAACGCCCACTGGAAACGGTCGGCCTGCTCGCCTTCCAGGGTGATCCGGTTGATCACGAAGCAGGGTGCTTCGTCCTGGGGCAGCCGCTCCGGTGCGGCCACCGGTGCTTCCTGCAGACGTGCATCGGGCCGGGTTTCAAGCTGCTCGCGCAGGGCGCGTTCGCGCTCCTGCTGGCGAAGCAGCTCCTGATCGGGGGCGGGCAGCTGCTGGGCATGCACCGGCGTGCAGATCAATGCGACGGCGGCGGCCAGCGGGGCCAGCGGGGCCAGCGGGGCCAGGAGCAGGGTGCGCCGGGAAGCGCGGTGCATACCGGCGCGAGCCGGGGTGGGTAGTGCGTTGTTTGGCATGCAGGATCTCGAACGTGGGCTGGCACGAACCATCGTTCGCTATAGACCGCCCCTATGGAGGCCCGCCAATTTAAGAGCTATTCGCGACATGAGAACCGTCAAAAACCCCACCCACCCCGTAAGAGAACTGCCCGCTCGCTTGTAGGGATTTTCCTAAATAGTCATTTTTTTGACGCAGCGCACATGGAAGGGGACCGCGTGGCCCTTGTTGTGAAGGCGTTTTCACACGTAGCGCCTCGCACTGCGCGCGGCGCGGCATTGTGCCCGCGGCCGGGCCTGTCGCGTCGGCGCCGCATCATCTCGCCCCACCCTGCGCGACCTGTCGGGATCGAACCCGTACAATGCCCGGTCCTGGCCCTGCTTACGGCAGCGGCCCAGTCCCCTACCCCGCAGCTGCCGGCCACTGGCCGGTCTCTGCCGTTGCACCCGCGCGCCGGCATGGCCGCGGTGCGCCACCTGTCAGGAAACATGCTGATGAATCACCCCACCCCACCGTCCCAGTCCCTGCTGCACGGGCGCCTTCTTGCATTCGCCGCGATCCTGCTGGCCGCGTTGAACCTGCGCACCGCGGTCACCTCGCTGACCCCGCTGCTGGATGTGCTCGGCCAGACCTTCGGCTTCGGCACCACCATGACCGGCGTGCTTGGCATGCTGCCGACCGCAGCGTTCGCCCTGTTCGGCGTGACCACCCCGGCAGTGGCGCGTCGCCTGGGCCTGGAACGGACCGCCCTGCTGGCCATGAGCCTGGCCACCGCAGGGCTGCTGCTGCGGTCGATGGCCGGCGGCGTGGGCAGCCTGCTGTTCGGCTCGGTGGTGGCGCTGGCCGGCATGGGCATCGGCAACGTAGTGGTACCGCCGCTGGTGAAGCGCTACTTCGCCAACCGCGTGGGCACCATGAGCACGCTCTACATCACCGTGTTGCAGATCGGCACGATGATGCCGGCCCTGCTGGCGGTCCCGGTCGCGCAGCAGGCGGGCTGGCGTGTGTCGCTCGGCATCTGGGCGCTGATGTCGCTGGCCGCGGCGCTGCCGTGGCTGATGCTCTCGCGTGCACGGCCGCACCCGGACACGATCAGCGCGGCCAGCGATCCGTCCAGCGCGCCGCACGGCAAGGTCTGGAAAACCCCGCTGGCCTGGGGCATGACGCTGATGTTCGGCATGACCTCGCTGATGACGTACTCGATGTTCACCTGGCTGCCGAGGATCGTGGTCGAAGCCGGTGCGACGCCGGCCTTCGGCGGCATCATGGTGGCCATCTTCGCGGCCTGCGGCCTGCTGCCGTCGCTGACCATGCCGGCCCTGGCCGTGCGCCTGCGCAACCCGTTCGGGCTGGTGCTGATCGGCTTCAGCGCGTTCCTGATCGCCTTCGCCGGCCTGTTGTTCGCGCCGATGAAGGCCCCGTGGCTGTGGGCGGTGCTGCTCGGCATCGGGCCGTCCACCTTCCCGCTGGCGCTGACCCTGATCAACCTGCGTACCCGCACGCCCGCCGGCTCTGCCGCGTTGTCCGGCTTCATGCAGGGCGTGGGCTATGCCTTCAGCTGCCTGGGCCCGTTCCTGTTCGGCTGGCTGCATGCCGTCAGCAACGGCTGGCACCTGCCGTTTGCTTTCCTGGTGCTGTGCGCGGTGGTGCTGTTGTGCGCCTCGTGGGTCGCCTGCAAACCGCAGAAGCTCGAAGACCAGTGGTAAGCGCCGCTGGCGCGTCCATCTACACGCGTCGTGCGCAACTGCTGACGTAGCGTGTCGCTAACTGACCCGGTGTGCTGCACCGGGCGGTGTTCGGAGCCGCTGGCGCCGCCAGCCGGCTGAACAGCTTCATCGCGATGGAGTGCGCTTTCCATGCCGGCGACATGGGTTGAACGTCTAGCAATTCAATGACTTGCCTCTCCCCTCCGGGTTCCACCCGGGGGCTGATCGGTCGTACCCGCGTCTTAACAATTTGGCAACAACTGCGCAGTCAGGCACGATTGGCATGTGATGTGCGTCACACTTTTGACGCTACGCACTTTTGAAAGGACGCTCCAAGGGGGGTTCCATGTACGACCATCGGCCGCTGGCGCTCAGCGTCGGCCTGGCATGCGCCGCACTCGCTTTCTCCGCTCCGGCTCCGGCAGCCGCCGACCCGCGGGCGGATGCGTTGGCCGAGATCGGCCACTACCGTGACCAGGCCCATTGGCTGGATGCGCTGGCCGCGATCGAGCGGGCCCGGGTGCAATCGCCCGACGACGAACTGCTGTATCGGCTGCAGGTGCTGACCCTGTCCGACATCGGCAACGCGCACCGCGCCTGGCAGCTGTACCTGGCACGACCGGACCTGTTCGACGCCGCCCAGAAAGAACGGCTGGAAGGCAATTACCTGGCCAAACTCGTGGGCTGGAGCCTGGCCTACGGCCCCAGCGAGGACACCCGCCTGGATGAAGCCGATGCGGCCCTGGTGCAGATGCAGCAGTACCTCGAGCGCGACAGCACCACCGTGCAGCAGGCCCCGCTGAGAATCCGCTACGACCGCCTGATCCTGCTCAACCGGCTGGGCCGCCATGCACAGGTACGCGATGAGTACCGCAGCCTGCTCGCCGAGGGGCACCCCGTTCCCAACTACCTGCTGGCCGCCGTCGGCGATTCGCTGATGGCCACCCAGCATCCCGCCGAGGCGATCCCGGTACTGGAAGCGGCGCTCAAGGCCGATCCGTCGCTGCCGCAGGCGCGGTCGGAACTGGCCTACGCCTATCTGGAAGACGAGCAGGCTGATACCGCCATCGCCCTGCTGAAGAAGTGGCAGGCCGATGAGCCGGCCTGGCGCTGGGCAAACGGTGCCAAAGCGCCGTATGCGAACTGGCCGCGCTACGAGGCCGATCTCAACCTGGCCATGGTGCGCGCTTACAGCGGCGACCTGCCCACCGCCCAACATGACCTGGAGAAGATGGTCGAGATCGGGCCGGGCAACACCGGCACGCAGTCCTCGCTGGGCAACATCTACCTGATGCGCGGCTGGCCACGCCGGGCGCTGGAGCGCTACAGCATGGCCAACACGCTGGACCCGCGTGACGTCCCGGCGCGGCTGGGCCAGTACGACGCCTACGTGCAGATCCAGCGCGATGACCTGGCGCGCCCCCTCCACGACACCCTGCTTGCCGCCTACCCCAACCAGCCTTCCGTGCAGCGCATGGACCGCAGCTGGCGTGCGCACCGCGGCTGGCAATGGCATGCCTACGCCGAAGGCGGCCGCAGCTCGGGCGGTAGCGGAGCCTCACCGCTGGGCAACGACGACGGCCGTTACGGCGTGGAAGTGCAGTCGCCGGTCCTGGACGACCGCTGGCGGCTGGTCGCCTTCGCCGACCGGCGCAGCGTGGATTTCCAGGACCAGACCATCGACCCGCTGCGGGTCGGCGTGGGCACGCGCTACCGCTACGGGCACGCCGATGCCGAAGCCTTCGTCAACCGCGCCAATGACCACATCGGCGATACCGGCCTCAGCGCCGGGTTCGGCTGGCAATTCAGCGATCAATGGCATGCCGGCATCACGGCCGCACGCAACGATCCGGATGCCTCGATGCAGGCACGTGTCTCGGGCATCACCGCCGACAGCATCGCCCTGGCGGCGGACTATCGTCGCGATGAACGTACCCACTGGAGCCTGGGCGCCAGCCAGTTCCGTTACGACGACGGCAACCGCCGCGATACCGTCAGCACCGCCATCGAGCAGCGCCTGATGACGCGGCCCACCGTGTTCCTGGACGGCCTTGGCAGCCTGTACGCCAGCCGCGGCAGCCGCGACGACGTGCCGTACTTCAATCCGTCCGAGGATCACTCGGTGGAAATCGGCCTGCGCGTGGACCAGCAGCTGTGGCGCCACTACGAACGCCACTTCCGGCATCGCCTGACGGTCTCGGTGGGCCAGTACTGGCAGCAGGGCTATGGCAGCGCGATCGTGCCCTCGGCCGAGTACCGCCACGAGTGGCAGCTCGGCGAAGGACGCATTTTCGAGTACGGCATCAGCTGGTCGCGACCGGTCTATGACGGGCAGCGTGAACGACACATCGGCCTGGATGCCGGCCTGCGGTGGGGAGAATGACATGCGGCACATGGACTTGAAACGCTGGACCCACTGGCTGTTGCTGGCCCTGCTCACCGTCGTGCTGCCGGCCCAGGCCCAGCAACGACCGGCCTTGCTTGATGCGGCCGATAACGGGCTGCTGGTGCTCAGCTACCACGACGTCCGCGATGAGGTGGCCGAACGCGGCGACCCGGATGCGTATGCCGTCAGCACGCAGAACTTCGCCGCGCACCTGGACTGGTTGTCCGCGCACGGGTATCACCCGGTCTCGCTGTCGCAGCTGATCACCGCCTCGCAGGGCGGCACGCCGCTGCCGCCCAAGCCGGTGCTGCTGACCTTCGATGACGGCCTGCGCAGTGTGTACAGCAAGGTCTTCCCGTTGCTACGCGCCTACAACTACCCGGCGCTGGTCGCCGTGATCACCGATTACGTGGACATGCCGGCCGGGCGCCAGATCGATTACGGCTACCGCCCGTTCACCCGCGATGATTTCCTGACCTGGGCGCAGCTGCGCGAGATGCAGAAGAGCGGGCTGATCGAACTGGCCAGCCACACCGACAACCTGCACCATGGCGTGCAGTCCAACCCGCAGGGCAACTCCACGCCGGCGGTGATCACGCGCATCTACGACCCGACCCGCAAAACCTATGAAACCGCGGCCGAGTACGAAGCCCGCCTGCGCGCCGACCTGGGCCGCAGCGTGGAGCGCATCGAGCGCAATGTCGGGGTGAGCCCGAAGGCGATCGTATGGCCGTACGCCGCCTACAACGCGTTGAGCAACGATATCGCCGAGCAGTTGGGCATGCCGGTGTCGTTCGACCTGGAAGGGCGCAGCACGCCGGTCAAAGCCGATCTGCATGGCCTGGCGCGCCTGCTGGTGACCAACAACCCGACCGTGGTGCAGTTGGCCTACGAACTGCGCCGGGATGTGGAACGCGATGGCATGCGTGCGCTGCAGATCGACCTGGATGCCGTCTACGATGCCGACCCGGTGCAACAGGGCAAGAACCTGGATGCGCTGATCGACCGGGTCAAGAAGATCGGCCCGACCCACGTGTTCCTGCAGGCCTTCGCCGATCCGGACGGCAATGGCTCGGCTGATGCGCTGTACTTCCCCAACCGGCATCTGCCGATGCGTGCGGACCTGTTCAACCGCGTGGCGTGGCAGCTCAAGACCCGCGCCGGGGTGAAGGTGTTCGCGTGGCTGCCGGTGCTGGGTTACGAGCTCAAGGACCCGGCCATCCGCAAGGCGCTGGCCATCGAGAGCCCGGAAAGCGACGGCATCTTCCGGCTGGACTTCACCCGGCCGCAGGTGCGCCGGATCATCGATGACATCTACGAAGACCTGGCGATCAACTCCTACTTCGAGGGCCTGCTCTTCCACGACGACGCCTACCTGCGCGACACCGAGCTGACCCAGTTGCCGCAGGAAGGCGATGACGGCGCACGCACCCAGGCCCTGATCGACTTCACCCTGGAGCTTCGCACCGCCGCGCAGCGCTGGCGGCCCAAGCTGGGGACCGTGCGCAACCTGTATGCCCAGCCGGTGCTGGAACCGCAGAGCGCCAGCTGGTTCGCCCAGCGCCTGGACCTGTTCAACAAGGCCTACGACCACACCGCCTTGATGGCGATGCCGTGGATGGAAGGCAGCCGCAGCCCGGAGCGCTGGCTGGACCGGCTGGTGGTGGCGGTGAAGCAGCACGATCCGCAGTTGTCGCAGACGATGTTCGAGCTGCAGACGTTGGACTGGCGCACCGGCAAGCCGATCCCCGGCGACCGCCTGCGCGCGCAGATCCGTCGCCTGCAGGCGCAGGGCGTGCGTCATTTCGCCTGGTATCCGGATGATTTCATCGCCGGACGTCCCTCCACGTATGACGCCCGCGCGGCCATGTCGGCCCGCAGCTTCCCGTACGAGGAAAAGTGAGGTCGCCATGCATCCTCTTCTCTACGCGCTGTTCCAGTTCGCCTTCTTCTACCCGATGGTGATGGCGTTCTTCTGGATGTCCGGCGGCCTGTATTACTTCTTCCGGCGCGAGCGAAAGGCCCGTGACCGTGATGACCCGCCGCCGATGGATGTCTATCCGTTCGCCTCGATCCTGATCCCCTGCCACAACGAAGCGGAGAATCTGGACGACACGCTGGGCTCGGCGCTCAAGCAGAATTACCCGGATTTCGAAGTCATCGCCATCAACGATGGCAGCAGCGACGATACCGGCGCGCGGCTGGATGCGCTGGCCGCCCTGCACCCGCGGCTGCGGGTGGTGCACCTGGACCGCAACCTGGGCAAGGCCAATGCGCTGCGCATGGGCGCACTCGCCGCACGCTCGGAGTTCCTGGTGTGCATCGATGGCGATGCGATGCTGGAGGAGTACGCCACGCACTGGATGGTGTGGCACCTGACCTCGGGCCCGCGCGTGGGCGCGGTCACCGGCAACCCGCGCATCCGTAACCGCTCCACCCTGCTGGGCCGGCTGCAGGTGGCCGAATTCTCCTCGATCATCGGCATGATCAAGCGCGCGCAGCGGGTGTACGGGCGCATCTTCACCATCTCCGGGGTGATCGCCGCGTTCCGTCGCACGGCCCTGCACCGGATCGGTTACTGGTCCGATGACATGGTGACCGAGGACATCGACATCAGCTGGCGCCTGCAGCTGGACCATTGGGACATCCGTTACGAGCCCAATGCGCTGTGCTTCATCCTGATGCCGGAAACCTTGAAGGGGCTGTGGCGGCAGCGCCTGCGCTGGGCCCAGGGCGGTGTGGAAGTGCTGCTGCGGCATGGCGGCTCGCTGTTCCACTGGCGCAAGCGCCGCATGTGGGGCGTGCTGCTGGAGTACATCCTCAGCGTGCTGTGGGCCTACACGATGCTGGCGATCATCGTGCTGTGGGCGGTGGGCAAGTTCATGGTGCTGCCGCCGGAGCTGTACATCGCCACGCTGCTGCCGCAGTGGCATGGCGTGATCCTGGCCCTGGTCTGCCTGATGCAGTTCGCCAGCAGCCTGATCATCGACCGCCGTTACGAAACGCATATTGGACGTAACTACTTCTGGGTGATCTGGTACCCGATGGCGTACTGGCTCATCAGTCTGTTCACGACCCTGGTGGCGTTCCCCAAGACGTTGTTCAAACGTCGTGGCAAGCGCGCGGTCTGGGTCAGTCCTGACCGGGGTATCCGATGAACACCGTCAAATCCACCCGCCGCTTCGATTCGCGGCTGATCCAGAAACCGCGCCAGCAACCGCGCCTGCAGCGCACCGCCTGGGGCTTTGTGACCATCGCCTTCTGGGCGTTCTACTTCTACCTGTGGGCACCGCTGGTCACGCTGATCTCGTGGCTGCTCGGCGGGCGGATGGCGTGGGCGCAGCTGTACGAACAGAAGCAGACGGTCGATCCGTTCGTGGTGATCGCGCTGCCGGTGATGCTGGTGTGCTGCGCGGCGCTGCTGATCGCCTGGGCCGAGTACAACCGCATGCGGTTCACCGGCAAGGAGCGCCGGCTGCCGCATGACGATGTGACCCGCGAGGAGATGGCGCACGACCTCGGCGCGAGCGTGGCGGTGGCCGCGTCGCTGGCCGATGGCAAGTCGGTGACGCTGCACATGGACGAGCACGCGCGGCCGGTACGGGTCACCGCGGGGGCATTGGCGGTCGCATACCGGTAATCGCGCGGGGGTTGGCCGACCGGTCGTGCCGGCCGCTGGCCGGCGCCACGGATTGCCAGGATGCGAAGGAGCCGGCCAGCGGCCGGCTCTACCGGGTCACGCGCGCGTCTGGCCTTCGCCGCGGACGACGAAGCGTTCGACGGTGAGCGCCTCCAGCCCCATCGGGCCATAGGCGTGCAGGCGGGTGGTGGAGATGCCGATCTCCGCACCCAGGCCCAGCTCGCCTCCGTCGGAGAAGCGCGAGGAGGCGTTGACCATCACCACCGCCGAGCGCAGCGCATGCACGAAGTGCTCGGCTGCCGCGGCGTCTTCCGTGGCAATCACTTCGGTATGGTCCGAGCTGTACTGCTGGATATGCGTCAGTGCCTGTTCCAGGTCATCGACCACGCGCACGGCGATGATCAGATCCAGATACTCGGCGGCGTAATCCTCCTCGCTGGCCGGCTCGGCATCGGGCAGCCACTGTCGCGCCACCGCGTCGGCGCGCACCCGCACGCCGCGCTCGGCCAGTGCATGCGCGGCCAACGGCAGGAAGCTCGGCGCGTGGTCGGCATGGACCAGAAGCGTCTCCAGCGAGTTGCAGGCCGAGGGTCGGCTGCATTTGCCGTCCACCAGCAGGCGCAGCGCAAGCGCGGGGTCGGCGGCGCGGTCCACGTACAGATGGCAGACACCCTTGTAGTGCTTGATCACCGGCACACGGGCATGCTCGGCCACGAACCGGATCAGCCCTTCCCCACCGCGCGGAATCGCCAGATCGATCAGATCGTTGAGCTGCAGCAGGGCAAGCATGGTCTCGCGGCGCAGATCCTCCACCAGGGTCAGTGCGGCATCGGCGACGCCCGCCTCGCGCAGCGCGCGCTTGAGCGAGGCGGCAATGGCAGTGTTGGAGTGGATCGCCTCCGAGCCACCGCGCAGGATCACGCCGTTGCCCGCCTTGATGCACAGCGCGGCGGCGTCGGCGGTCACGTTCGGGCGCGCTTCGTAGATCATCGCGATGACGCCCAGCGGCACGCGCACTTTCTGCACCCGGATGCCATTGGGACGCACGTCATCGCGGGTCACCTGCCCGACGGGATCGGGCAACGCAGCGACCTCGCGCAGCGCGGCGGCGATACCGGCCAGACGCTGTGGGCTCAGTGCCAGGCGGTCCAGCATCGCGATGCCGATGCCCTTTTCCGTCGCCGCCGCAAGATCGCGTGCGTTGGCCGCGAGAATCGCATCGGTATCGGCTTCCAGCGCGGTGGCCATCGCGTCGAGCAGATCGGCCTTGGCCGAGGCAGACAACTGCGCCAGCTGCCGGGCAGCGTCCCGGCAGGCCAGCGCCTGGCTGCGGATGTCGGTGGTGGAGCTGGCGACCATCTCAATAACCTCGGAAAAAACGGTAGGGCCACGCCATGCGTGGCCGGGGGATGTCGAACGGACCCAGGTTGCGCAGCCACGCATGGCGTGGCCCTACCGTGGATGTTCTTACGCTTTACAGCATCACCAGATCGTCGCGGTGGATGACGTTGCCACCGTAGTTGTAGCCCAGCACGCTCTCGATGTCGCGCGAGTGGCGCCCGGCGACGCGGCGGATGTCGCTGGCCGAATACTGGCTGACGCCACGCGCCAGGCAGACCTCCCCACTTTCAAGGCGCTGCCGGATCTCGACCATGTCGCCGCGGCGGAAGTCGCCCTCGGCGCCCAGCACCCCGCCAGGCAGCAGCGAGGCACCCTTGCCACGCAGGGCATCGGCTGCGCCGGCATCGACCAGGATCGCGCCCGGCTCCAGCGGCGCGTGCCGCAGCCAGTACTTGCGCGCGGCCACCCGGGTCTGGGCGGCATGGATGCGGGTGCCGAACAACCGCCCCTGGCTGAGCGCACGCACCACCTCGGCACTGCGCCCGTTGAACAGGCAGGTCTCGATGCCCACCCGCCCGGCCTTGGCTGCGGCTTCCAGCTTGGTGTGCATGCCACCGGTACCGGCGCCACTGCCGGCGCCGCCGGCCATCGCCAGGACCTCCACGGTCAACTCCGGCACGTCATGGATCGGCCGTGCCTGCGGATCGCGACGCGGGTCGGCGCTGTACAGGCCGTCGATATCGGTGGCGATGAACAGCACATCGGCGTCGATCAACGCGGCTACGGTCGCAGCGAGGTTATCGTTGTCGCCGAGCTTGAGCTCGTCCACCGAGACGGTGTCGTTCTCGTTGACCACCGGCAGCGCGCCCAACCGCAACAGCTCGTTGAGCGTGGCGCGGGCGTTGAGGTAACGGCGGCGATTGCGCAGGTCATCATGGGTCAGCAGCACCTGCGCCACCGGGCGTTCGAAAAAGCGCTGCCAGAGCCCGATCAGCTGTGCCTGGCCCAGCGCCGCGAGCGCCTGCCGCGCTGCCATCGCCGCGCCGGCTTCCAGCGCGCGCGGCACGATCGCCCTTCCGGCCGCAACCGCGCCGGAGGATACGATCACCACCTCGCGCCCAGCCAACACGTTGGCCGAGACGAACTGGGCCAGGCCCAGTGCGTGGCGTGGCGAGAGGCCGCCGCCGTCAGCGGCCAGCAGGCTGCTGCCCACTTTGAGTACGGCGCGTTTCCACTGCGGGACGGCTTGTTCGGTAAACGGCGAAGGCACGGGCTGGTTCATGTGGTCGGCGCGCTCAGCGCGTGCTCCATTCGTGGATACGGGCGGTGGCGCTGCCGTGCACCAGCAGCGGATCACTGTCGACCAGCGCCTGCGCAGCGGCCAGGTCGGCGATGTCCTGCAGCACGTAGGCGCCGCCGCTCTTGTCGGTGAAGCCACCGGTCAACAGCAGCTGGCCGCGGGCACGCACCTCATCGAGAAAACGCGCGTGTTCGGCACCGACCTCATCGCGGAAGTCCGGCGTACGGGTGACCATCACCAGGTAACAGGTTTTCATGGCGCTCCTTTCTCCAGGCAAGGCCCGGCGAGACGTTGCAAAAACGGCGGCCTCGCGGCCGCCGTCGTGATCACACCAGCGCCGCCCAGCGGGCGCGCAGTTCATCCAGCCGCAGGTCGGCCGCCGCGCCGGGCGACACGCGCGCGGCCAGGCTGCCTTCGGGGGTTCGCCCCTGCCCTGCCGTGTCCGCCGCCGCGGCGGCGGCCTTGTAGGCCTCGCGGAACGGCACACCGGCCACGGCGGCCTCCACCGCGACATCGGTGGCGTACATGCCCGAGTCGATCGCCGCGCGCAGCTTGTCGTCGCGCCATTCCAGGTTGGCCAGCAGCGCCGGCAGCAGTTCCAGCGCGGCCAGGCCGCGGCCGAAGCCGTGGAAGATCGCGCCCTTGCTGCTCTGCAGATCGCGATGGTAGCCCGAGGGCAGCGACAGCAGCTGCTCGATCTCGGTGCGGGCCGCGGCCACGCTGGCATGGGTGGCGCGCATCAGTTCGATCACGTCCGGGTTGCGCTTGTTCGGCATGATCGAGCTGCCGGTGGTGTACTGCGCCGGCAACGCCACGAAGCCGAACTCGCCGCTGGTGAACAGCGACAGGTCCCATGCGATGCGGCGCAGGTCCAGGGTGGCGCCGCCGAGGGCTTCCAGCGCCGCCAGTTCGAACTTGCCGCGAGAAAGCTGCGCGTAGATCGGCGAGATCTGCATGCGCGCAAAGCCCAGCGCTTCAGTGGTGTGCGCGCGGTCCAGCGGCAGGTTCACGCCGTAGCCGGCGGCCGTGCCGAGCGGATTGGCATCGACCAGGTTGAACGTGTCGTGTGCGCGGATCGCGTTGTCGATGAAGGCCTCGGCCCAGCCGGCCCACCACATCCCCGCCGAAGACACCACGGCGCGCTGGATGTGGGTGTAGCCCGGCACGGGGAGGTCCTTCTCGGCCTCGGCGCGGTCCAGCGCGACCTTGGCGATCTCACGGCTCAGTTCGGCCACGCGCAGCAGCTTGTCCTTCAGCCACAGCCGGGTCGCGACCAGGATCTGGTCGTTGCGGCTGCGCCCGGTGTGGATCTTGCGGCCGGCATCGCCGAGGCGCTCGGTCAGGCGCGCTTCGATCGCCGAGTGGCAATCCTCGAAGCGCTCATCCAGCACGAACGCACCACTGCGGAAATCCTCGGCCAGCACGTCCAGCTCGCGCTGCAGGCCGATGCGCTCGTCATTGCCGAGAATGCCGATGTTCTCCAGGCCCTGCGCGTGCGCCTTGCTGGCCGCCACGTCGTAGAGGAAGAACTCGCGGTCCAGGATCACATCATCGCCGGCCAGGAAGGTCTGGATCTTGGCGTCTACCGCCACGCCGGGCTTCTGCCACAGAAGGTCTGCCATGTCTTGCTCCGTAGGCGGAATCGCTCCGCCGGGTTGTCAGGGCGCGCGCAGCGGACCGCGCAGCGCCGCGGGAATCAGTGCGGGATGGAGGCCAGTTCGTCCAGACCCAGCGCCAGGTTGAGGTTCTGCATGGCCTGGGTGGCCGCGCCCTTGAGCAGGTTGTCCAGGGTCGCCACCACCACCACGCGCTTGCCGCCCGGGGCCACGTCGAACCCGCCGATCTGCACGCCATGCCGGCCGGCGATCTGGCTGACCCACGGCGCTTCGTCGAGCACCTCGATCAGCGCCTCATCGGCGTAATACTTCTGGTAGAGGGCGATCACATCCTCGCGCTTGACCACCGTGTTGAGCCACAGGTTCACCGTCATGGTGATGCCACGGAAATGCGGCGCCACGTGCGGCATGAACTCGACCGGCACGCGCAGATGCGCGGTGACTTCGCGCTCATGCACATGGTTGGTCAGCGCATACGGCATCAGGTTGTCGCGCAGCAGCTCGGGGTTGTTCTTGTCCGAGGGCGTGGTGCCGGCACCGGAGTAACCGGAGACCCCGAAACACTGCGGCGGGCCGGCCAGCTGCTTCAGCAGCGGGCTGATCGCCAGCTGCATCGCGGTGGCATAGCAGCCCGGGTTGCTGATGTGCTTCTGGCCTAGGTAATCGCCGCGGGTCAGCTCCGGCAGGCCGTAATACCAGCTCGGCTCGAAGCGGTGATCGGCCGACAGGTCGACGATCACGGTCTCCGGCCGGGCCGCATCCAGCGCGGCGACGAACGGTGCGGCCAGGCCATTGGGCAGCGCTAGGATCACCGCGTCCATGCCCTTTGCAGCGACGGCATCGGCATCCAGGTTTTCGAACTGCAGCTCACCCTGCCAGTCGCCGTGGTGATCGCTCACGCGCTGGCCGGCCAGCTCGCGCGAGGAGACGAAGCCCAGCTGCAGGCTCGGGTGGGTGGCGATCAGCTTGATCAGCTCGGCGCCGGTGTGGCCACGTGCGCCGACGATGCCGACGGTGAAGATCTTGGTACTCATGCGTGTGCGTCCAGGCGGTGCTGCAGGTGGCGTTTCACCCCCTGCCATTCCGCATCGATGATGGAGAAGATGACGGTGTCGCGCGGGGTGCCGTCCGGGTGGCGCTTG
>Ga0302347_1003502_pt1 | contig 13792 bp, 11 predicted proteins | sample PhyWR1_FD_202178 | JGI IMG/M metagenome (GOLD analysis project Ga0302347, IMG submission 202178) | Leaf surface microbial communities from wheat plants in UC Gill Tract Community Farm, Albany, California, United States - DLSL W.R1 (v2)... | ecosystem: Host-associated > Plants > Phyllosphere >...
GGAGGCGTTGGAGGCATACTTCGAAAATTTTGCGTAAACAGAAATAAAGAGCTGACAGAACTATGTTCGAACAACGCGTAAATTCTGACGTACTGACCGTTTCTACCGTTAACTCTCAGGATCAGGTGACTCAAAAACCTCTCCGTGACTCGGTTAAACAAGCACTGAAGAACTATTTTGCTCAACTGAATGGTCAGGATGTGAGTGACCTGTATGAGTTGGTACTGGCTGAAGTTGAACAGCCACTGTTGGACATGGTGATGCAATACACCCGCGGTAACCAAACCCGCGCTGCCCTGATGATGGGTATCAACCGTGGTACCCTGCGTAAGAAACTCAAAAAATACGGCATGAACTAATTTCGATTAGCTAACTGCTTGTTTAAAAAGGCGCTACCTGGCATGGGGACGCGCCTTTTTTATTGCCTGCGTTCCGTACCGTCAACCATTTGTAAACCTTCAGTTATCCTCCTTTTAAACGCCCGCTTTTCGTGTATATTTCCACCACTTCTTTCGCTCCTCTACCCCGGAACGACACAATGATTCGTAAATACTGGTGGCTGGTTATCTTTGCCGTCTCGGTTTTCCTTTTTGATGCGCTGATCATGCAGTGGATTGAGCTGCTGAGCACCGAAACTGATAAGTGCCGTAATATGAATTCCGTGAATCCCTTAAAATTAGTCAACTGTTCGGATCTCGATTAAGCCCAAACGTCGGCAAAAACACTCTTTTCACCTATTAAAAACAGGGATTTAAATCCCTTTTCGTCATTCCCGTACGGTGATAATGTCACTGCCCTTTCCAGATGCTATTCCCTAACGTCTCACTACGAATGAGTTATACAGACCATGCTGGTTAGCCAATACAACCAAATCCTCGTCGTCATCTCCTTTGTCGTCGCCATCCTTGCTGCTTATACCGCACTGAATATGGCCGGACGGGTCGTCGGGAGCCAGGGTATTGCTGCACGCATTTGGCTCACAGGCGGTGGCGTGGCGATGGGCATCGGCATCTGGGCCATGCACTTCATCGGTATGCTGGCGATGGATCTTGCCATGAGCATGAGCTATGACGTCGCAATCACTGCGCTTTCAATGGCGATTGCAATTGGCTCCTCCATGTTTGCCCTATGGTTGGTGAGTGGTGAACAACTTCGTTTGCGACGTCTGTTACCGGGCGCTTTCGTGATGGGGACTGGCATCGTCGCGATGCATTACACTGGCATGGCGGCACTTGAGGTGTCGCCGGGAATTGTGTGGGATAAAACCTGGGTCGCCATTTCCGTCGCTATCGCGCTAGCGGCATCGCTGGTGGCGCTGTGGCTGACCTTTCGATTACGTTATGAAGCCGCGCAAGTTGCGCTGATGCGTCTGGGCGCGGCGTTAACAATGGGCATTGCGATTGCCGGCATGCATTACGCAGGCATGAAAGCGGCACAGTTTCCAGCCACAACGCAGATGCATCATCACGGGATTAATGGCAGTTGGCTGGCCATTCTGGTTAGCGGGGTCGCACTCTCGATTCTGGCGATCACATTGCTGGTCTCAATGCTTGATGCCCGTCTTCAGGCGCGGACCACGTTGTTGGCCTCATCCCTTGCTGAAGCTAACCGTGAACTGGCGCAACTGGCCCTTCACGATACGCTGACACGATTGCCAAATCGTATTCTCTTTGAAGATCGACTCAGCCAGGCGATCAGCAAAGCTGACCGGGAAGGAACCCACTTCGCGCTGATGTTTATGGATCTTGATGGCTTTAAAGCCGTGAATGACGCCTACGGCCATGTCACTGGCGACAAGCTGTTGGTCGCAGTCACTAAGCGATTGCTGTTACCGCTGAAAGGGCAATACACACTTGCCCGCATCGGCGGTGATGAGTTTGTTCTGCTGATTGAAGCCAATGGACCTGATGATGCCGCCTCACTGGCCAACGCGCTGGTGCGCGCTATCGACAGTCCTTTCAGCATTGATCCCTATGAACTGGTCGTGACCATTAGTATTGGCATTGCATTGTATCCGCATGATGGGAAAACCGATCGTGAAATGATGTTCAACGCCGATGCCGCGATGTATCACACCAAGCATGTTGGGCGAAATGGGTATCAATTCTTTCAGCCGTCGATGAATACACTGGCGCAAACGCATTTACAGTTGATGAACGATCTGTGGATGGCCGTTGAGCGCGATGAACTGCGCCTACACTATCAGCCGAAGTTTCATGCACCCGCAGGTCCTGTTCTGGGCTTCGAAGCACTGCTGCGCTGGGAACATCCAAAACAAGGGTTGTTGACTCCTGATGTGTTTCTTAAGGTGGCAGAGAAAACCGGTTTGATTATTCCGATAGGTAATTGGGTGATCAATGAAGCGTGTCGACAACTGCGCGCGTGGCATATTCAGGGCCATACGGATTGGTCGATGGCCGTTAATTTGTCCACCCTGCAGTTTGAGCAACCCTCGCTGGTTAATACCGTGCTCGATTGCCTGGCCCGGCATCAGCTTCCACCAGAATCGTTGATCCTGGAAGTGACAGAAACTACCGCGATGAATAACCCGGACGAAAGCGTAAGGATTCTTACAGAGCTGACGAATGCGGGAGTTAAAGCGTCTATTGATGATTTTGGAACAGGGTATTCCAGCCTGCTTTATCTCAAGCGACTTCCCGCTTGCGAATTGAAAATTGATCGCGCGTTTGTGAAAGACCTGAGCGGTGAAAGTGATGATGCCACTATCGTCTCTGCCATTGTCGCACTCGCAAAAACGTTAAATCTTAAAGTGGTTGCCGAAGGGGTAGAAACCGAGGCGCAGCAGGCATTCCTGACGGAGCTTGGCTGCAATATGCTTCAGGGATATCTGCTCGGCAAACCCGTATCGGCACAAGCCGTTGAGGAACTTTGTCATAGTCCCGAGATGATAAAAAATAACCTTTCTCATGACATCGCCCCTTAAGAGGCAACATAATATTTTACGGGTGGCTTACGCGTGATGTTTAACGTCGCCAGAATATTATCTACTAACGCTGGCGCTTGTTGATAAAGGTTAATACTCTCGCTATTCATCAACCAGTTTTTAATTAACCCGCTAAAAAAACCGTGAAAAACAACCAGCGTCATATCAATATTAATCTGCGGATCAATAACGCCCTGAACCAGACATTTCTCCAGTAACGCCCGTACATTGTCATAATTAAAACCAATTCTTTTTCTAATATCACATTCTGATGTCAATTCTTTATTAAATTCACACTTATGATACAGGATTTGCAGCAGGGATTTTTGGCGAGGTTCATGAGCGATGTATTGCAAGGCAACGATAAAACGCTCCCGAAGAATCAATAAAGGATCGTCTCTGGCATCCAGAGTGAGACGTTCATCAATCAAATCACTTAGCGGTAACTGTTGATCCCATATCGCATTAAACAATTCAGTTTTACTGGTGAAATGCCAGTATACCGCACCGCGCGTCAGGCCTGCCGCATCTGCGATATCCGTCAGTGTGGTGCTGGCTACGCCACGCGTAGAGAATTGTGTGATGGCCGCCTCAATCAACTGTTGCCGCGTTTTTTGTGCCTCTTCTTTTGTTTTGCGTGCCATAGACTCTTATCCATCACATAAATATTTGCACTCACTGTTGAATCCGTAGCGCTCACCGTCCAGGCAGTATTCACTAAATTCCCGTTTTGCTTTGAACAAAAAAAGTCAATTTGAGGAACCAATAACCCCTGCAAATGAATTTCGATAATTAAATTCATTAAACATATAAATAACCGAGAGTAAAAATAAAATCTCTCTTTGTTTATAGGCCGCCACACCCTTCATTTACCACGTTTTATTCTGATTTATGTATTAATAGACCCTGTGCCGCACTTATAAATTAAAAAAAGTCAACGCACCTCATTATGATGTGCGCTGGATTTCTGACTCTTTGCCTTTCTCTTTTTTCATATCCCCACGGCAGATATCAGTTTATTGTTTTTAAAGGAACAGTAATGACGACACACTTCAGGCTTTTACCTCTATCCGTTTTTTTTGTCTGCGCCACACTGCTGACAGGCTGTGATGGTTCTGACAACCCAAAGCAAAGCGCACAGGCTCCGCAGGTAACGGTTTATGTCGTGAAAAGTGCGCCTTTGGCAGTGACAACTGAATTGCCAGGGCGTACAGATGCATTTCGCGTCGCTGAGGTTCGCCCGCAGGTGAGCGGCATTGTTTTACGTCGTAATTTCACTGAAGGCAGCGACGTCAGCGCTGGCGATTCTCTTTATCAAATCGATCCTGCAACCTATAAGGCTGCCTATGACAGCGCTAAAGGGGAGATGGCAAAAGCCGAGGCGGCAGCAAACATTGCGCACTTGACGGTGAAACGTTACGAGCCATTGGTAGGGACACAATATATTAGTCGGCAAGAGTACGATCAGGCTGTAGCCAATGCCAGGCAAGCCGACGCCAGCGTTATTGCAGCGCAAGCGAGTGTCGAAACCGCACGTATTAATCTCGCCTATACCAAAGTGTCATCTCCTATTACTGGACGTATTGGTAAATCAAGCGTCACCGAAGGCGCGTTAGTCACGAACGGGCAGGCGTCTGCCCTGGCGACCGTCCAGCAGCTTGATCCGATCTATGTTGATGTTACGCAGTCGAGCAATGATTTTATGCATCTGAAGCAGTCCAATTTGCAGAAAAACAACGCGACCAGCAGCGTTCAGCTGTTAATGGAAAATGGTCAGCCTTACCCACTCAAAGGCACGCTGCAATTTTCGGATGTCACTGTCGACGAAAGTACAGGTTCCATCACGCTTCGCGCCGTGTTCCCCAATCCTCAACACAGACTGTTGCCAGGTATGTTCGTGCGTGCTCGTATTGATGAAGGTATTCAGCCTGACGCCATTTTAGTGCCTCAGCAGGGCGTGACCCGCACCCCACGTGGCGATGCAACCGTTCTGGTGGTGAATGATAAAGACCAGGTTGAATTGCGTAACGTTATTGCGCCTCAGGCCATTGGAGAACGCTGGTTGATCACTGAAGGACTCAAAGATGGCGATCGCGTGGTCGTCAGTGGCCTGCAGAAAATCCATCCTGGCGCCACCGTGGTTGCGGTGCCTGATTCCGCTTCCAAAACAGCCAGTTAAGGGATTACGAAATGGCTAATTTCTTTATTCAAAGGCCGATTTTCGCCTGGGTACTTGCCATCATTCTGATGATTGCGGGCGGGCTGGCTATTCTTCAGTTGCCCGTGGCGCAATATCCAACTATTGCACCTCCCGCCGTTGCCGTCACCGCAACGTATCCCGGCGCGGATGCACAAACGGTGCAAGATACCGTGACGCAGGTTATCGAACAAAATATGAATGGTATCGATAATCTGATGTACATGTCTTCCACCAGCGATTCAGCGGGTAACGTCACGATCACGTTGACCTTCCAGTCCGGCACCGATCCTGATATCGCTCAGGTGCAGGTTCAGAACAAACTGCAGCTCGCCATGCCGCTGCTGCCACAAGAAGTTCAGCAGCAAGGTATTGGCGTGGAGAAATCCAGCAGCAGCTTCCTTTTGGTAGCCGGTTTTGTCTCCGATAATAAAACGCTGACGCAGGACGATATCTCAGACTACGTGGCGTCGAACGTCAAAGACGCGATCAGTCGTACGTCGGGCGTGGGTGACGTTCAGCTATTTGGCGCGCAGTACGCCATGCGTATTTGGCTCGACAGCAATGCATTAAACAAATTTCAGCTAACGCCCCTGGATGTCATCAACCAACTAAAAATCCAGAATAACCAAATCGCTGCTGGTCAGTTAGGTGGAACGCCATCGATTCCTGGGCAACAGTTAAATGCCTCTATCATCGCGCAAACCCGCCTAAAAACCCCGGAAGAGTTTGGCAACGTCACGCTGAAAGTGAATCAAGATGGCTCAATGGTGCATCTGAAAGATGTGGCTCGCGTTGAGCTTGGTGGCGAAAACTATAATATGGTGACCAAGATTAATGGTCAGGCTGCGACGGGTCTTGGGATTAAGCTGGCAACGGGGGCAAACGCGCTTGATACTGCAGCGGCGATCAAATCAAAGCTCGCGGAATTACAGTCCTTTTTCCCGCAAGGAGTGAAAGTCGTCTATCCCTACGACACGACCCCTTTCGTCAAAATCTCCATTCATGAAGTGATTAAAACGCTGTTCGAGGCGATCGTCCTCGTTTTCCTGGTGATGTATTTGTTCCTGCAAAACCTGCGCGCCACGCTCATTCCCACCATCGCAGTGCCGGTTGTCTTGCTCGGTACTTTTGCCATTTTGTCGGCATTTGGGTTTTCCATCAATACGCTCACCATGTTTGGCATGGTGTTGGCCATAGGGTTGTTGGTCGACGATGCTATCGTGGTCGTTGAAAACGTCGAACGCGTCATGGTGGAAGACAAGCTACCGCCCAAAGAGGCGACGCAAAAATCAATGGAGCAAATTCAGGGCGCGTTAGTTGGCATCGCAATGGTGCTTTCAGCGGTGTTTATACCGATGGCCTTTTTTGGTGGATCTACCGGAGCTATTTACCGCCAGTTCTCACTGACCATCGTTTCTGCAATGGCGCTTTCCGTTTTAGTCGCACTGATTCTGACACCTGCCCTCTGCGCGACGCTGCTGAAACCGGCCTCTGAAGAGCACCATGCAAAAGGCGGTTTCTTTGCCTGGTTTAATACACTCTTTGATAAAAGCGTCGACCATTACAGTAACAGCGTCAGCCGGATCCTTCGTAAAACGGGACGCTACCTTGTGATTTATATGCTGATCGTTGGCGGCATGGCGGTGCTCTTTTTGCGTCTCCCCACCTCTTTCCTGCCGGAAGAGGATCAGGGCGTGTTCATGACAATGGTTCAGCTACCCGCCGGTGCGACGCAAACCCGCACGCAGCAGATTCTGGATCAGGTTCAGCAATACTATCTGACCCAGGAAAAAGCGAACGTTGAGTCGGTCTTTACGGTTAATGGTTTTAGTTTCAGCGGTCAGGGACAAAACTCAGGTATCGCGTTTGTCAGCCTTAAACCGTGGGAAGACCGTTCTGGTGAAAAAAATGGCGTCGAAGCGATAGTGGGTCGTGCAACAAAAGCTTTTAGCCAGATTAAAGATGGTCTAGTTTTTCCCTTTAATCTCCCTGCCATTATCGAGTTGGGTACAGCAACGGGCTTCGACTTTGAGTTAATCGATCAGGCAAACCTGGGACATACCTCCCTCACTCAGGCCCGAAATCAACTCTTGGGTATGGTCAAAGATCACCCTGACCTGCTGGTGCGTGTACGTCCTAATGGATTGGAAGACACGCCGCAGTTCAAGCTCGATATTGATCAGGAGAAAGCCCAGGCGCTAGGCGTCAGCGTATCCGATATCAACCAGACGATTTCTACTGCGCTGGGAGGAACATACGTTAATGACTTCATCGATCACGGTCGTGTCAAAAAAGTGTACGCGCAAGCAGCGGCGCAGTTCCGCATGTTACCGGGAGATATCAATAATCTTTATGTACGCAGTGCAAACGGCGAGATGGTCCCGTTCTCCGCCTTCAGCACTTCACGCTGGGTTTCCGGTTCACCGCGACTTGAGCGCTACAACGGCATGCCCTCAATGGAAATACTTGGGGAGTCTGCGCCCGGCAAGAGTACAGGTGAAGCCATGGCCATGTTGGAAAGCCTGGCGAAGAAACTGCCTTCAGGAATTGGTTATGACTGGACGGGAATGTCGTATCAGGAAAGACTGTCTGGAAATCAGGCACCCGCACTTTATGCTATCTCACTCATCATCGTGTTCTTGTGTCTGGCTGCACTTTACGAGAGCTGGTCAATTCCATTTTCGGTGATGTTAGTGGTGCCATTAGGCGTTATTGGTGCACTCCTCGGTGCTTCACTGCGCGGGCTGAACAATGATGTCTATTTCCAGGTAGGTCTCCTCACCACCATTGGGCTTTCTGCTAAGAATGCCATCCTGATCGTTGAGTTTGCTAAAGACCTGATGGAAAAAGAAGGCAAAGGGGTTGTCGAAGCTACGTTAGATGCTTCGCGTATGCGCCTTCGCCCCATTCTGATGACTTCTCTGGCGTTCATTCTGGGCGTAATGCCGTTAGTGATCAGTAACGGCGCAGGGAGCGGCGCACAAAATGCGGTAGGCACAGGCGTCATGGGCGGAATGTTGTCCGCGACGCTTCTGGCTATCTTTTTTGTTCCCGTCTTTTTTGTTGTCGTAAGACGGCGATTTAATCGCCAACATCATTAAAAAAAGCAGTAGGCGCTGAATGGCGCCTACTACTTTATGTTTAAACAAAGTATTAGCCCCTTTTAAACGAAGCCGATAAGATAATGAAACATTTTAATATTTTTAATTAAGTTCATTCTGTTCGATATTACTTTTATATCTTCATTCATGCGCACAGCTGTACCTCTCCATCATTTTTACAAACCACATACTTTGAGATTATTCATCTAGCTTCGGTAGCCCTGAGTAGTGATAAAATAGCGCTCAGCTCGGTAAATACCCTATTGGATTTATGGCGAGTCAGTTTTTATTCTGAGGTAACATCATGAAAAGATTCATTTGCGTTGCAACGCTCGCTGCGCTTCTGGCTGGTTGTGCCCACGATTCTCCGTGTGTACCGGTTTACGACGATCAAGGCCGCCTTGTCCATACCAATACGTGTATGAAAGGCACCACTCAGGATAACTGGGAAACGGCTGGTGCGATTGCTGGCGGGGCTGCGGCTATTGCCGGCCTGACGTTGGGTATCGTTGCGTTAACCAAATAAAGCTATCTGACAAAAGCGCGGTATCTCTGCGCTTTTGCTTCATACCAGTGCAGTTATTTCTCTCTCTGTTAAAAATCTTCCCTGTAACAATTCCGTGTCTCTTTTCGTCCTTGATTGTTCTCACGTTTTTATTTACTCGAAATCTAAGTTGCACTGTAATACGTGATATTTTTCACAGATTAATAACATTCAATATCCTGCCAATATTCACGCCTGAAACCATCTCAATAATTCCAGTTTCGTCTCATCAACTTTTGCTCTGATTTGTGGCGTAGGTTGTCATTTCGCACCATTTCAGGGCGCTTGATTTAATTATCCCTGTCTACACTCAGCATTACGCGTTCAGATAACTCTCTTTTTAGCTGAATACGAAAACTGGCATTACGTTTGCTTTATAAACGTCGGCCAACGCCACAGACAGGTAAAAGCGTTTTAAAACGACTTTCTATAACAATAATTTTCGCCACACAGGATGCATATGAAAAAGACGATGATAGCCAGCCTGGCCGCCGCCGGCATGTTGTTTGCAGTTGCGGGTCAGGCGCATGCAGGCGCAACTCTGGATGCCGTGAAAAAGAAAGGCTTTGTACAGTGCGGTATTAGTGATGGGTTACCGGGTTTCTCCTACGCGGATGCTAACGGGAAATTCTCCGGGATAGACGTTGACGTTTGCCGGGGCGTTGCAGCGGCTCTCTTCGGTGATGATACCAAAGTAAAATACACCCCACTGACGGCGAAAGAACGCTTCACCGCTTTGCAATCTGGTGAAGTTGATGTGCTCTCTCGTAATACGACCTGGACCTCGTCTCGCGATACTGGCATGGGAATGACGTTTACGGGCGTCACCTATTATGACGGTATCGGCTTCCTGACTCACAATAAAGCGGGCCTTAAAAGTGCAAAAGAACTCGACGGTGCGACTGTCTGTATTCAGGCAGGTACTGACACCGAGTTGAACGTCGCGGATTATTTCAAAGCGAATAAGATGAAATACACCCCAGTGACGTTCGATCGCTCTGATGAGTCAGCAAAAGCACTGGAATCAGGCCGCTGCGATACCCTGGCATCTGACCAGTCTCAGCTGTATGCCCTACGCATTAAGCTCAGCAATCCTGCCGAGTGGATTGTTCTGCCTGAAGTTATCTCTAAAGAACCTCTTGGCCCCGTCGTGCGTCGCGGTGATGAAGAGTGGACTTCGATTGTTAAATGGACTCTCTTCGCCATGCTGAATGCCGAAGAAATGGGGATTAATTCGAAGAACGTCGATGAGAAAGCGGCGGCGCCATCCACTCCGGATATGGCTCATCTTCTGGGTAAAGAAGGTGATTACGGCAAGGATCTCAAGCTCGATAACAAGTGGGCTTACAACATCATTAAACACGTTGGTAACTACGGAGAGATCTTCGAGCGTAACGTGGGATCGGAAAGCCCTCTGAAAATCAAACGTGGCCAGAACAACCTCTGGAACAACGGCGGCATCCAGTACGCGCCACCAGTACGCTAGTTTTTAGCTGTAACGGGCACTGCATGAGCGGTGCCCAGCCCAGAGTCATGGTTACCGAGGTTTCTTTATGTCCCATCGCCGCTTAGCCTTAAAAGGGAAACTTTCCTTTTCGCATCCCGCGGTCCGCGCCTGGCTATTTCAGATTATTGCCATTGTTGTCGTCGTGGTCGTTGCGATTTATTTGATTCATAACACCGTAACTAATCTGAGCAATCGCGGCATTACTTCGGGCTTTGCCTTTCTGGATCGCACTGCTGGGTTTGGAATTGTGCAGCACCTGATTGATTATCAGGAGAGCGATACGTATGGCAGAGTATTTCTGGTTGGCCTGCTGAATACGCTTCTGGTCTCTGCACTGTGTATCGTCTTTGCTTCATTCCTCGGATTTTTCCTCGGCCTCGCCCGATTATCTGAAAACTGGCTCCTGCGTAAACTTTCTACGGTTTATATCGAGACGTTTCGCAACATTCCGCCCCTGTTGCAGATCTTTTTCTGGTATTTCGCCGTCCTGCGTAATCTGCCAGGGCCACGCCAGTCCATTGATGCTTTTCAGTTATTTTTCCTCAGTAATCGCGGGTTGTATATTCCCTCGCCAATGGCTGGCGAAGGATTATGGGCTGCTATTGCCGCTATGATTATCGCTGTTGCAGTATCCGTTGGGCTGTTTCGCTATAACCGCATGCATCAGATTAAAACCGGGCAGCTTCGCAAAACCTGGCCCGTCGGATTACTTTTGATCGTGGGTTTACCTTTACTGGCCCAAGGGATATTTGGTTCAGCACTGCATTGGGATATTCCGGAACTGCGTGGATTTAACTTCCGTGGTGGAATGGTATTGATTCCTGAGCTGGCTGCTCTTACGTTGGCACTTTCCATATATACATCTGCATTTATTGCAGAAATTATTCGCTCTGGTATTCAGGCTGTTCCACACGGGCAGCATGAAGCAGCGCGATCGCTCGGCCTCCCCAACCCGGTCACACTCCGTCAGGTGATCATTCCTCAGGCTTTACGCGTGATCATCCCGCCGCTGACCAGTCAGTATCTGAATATTGCTAAAAACTCTTCGTTGGCTGCCGCTATCGGTTATCCCGATATGGTTTCACTGTTCGCCGGGACAGTACTTAACCAGACGGGACAAGCCATCGAAACGATCGCCATCACCATGTCGGTTTATCTGGTTATTAGCCTGACAATCTCTCTGTTGATGAATATCTACAACCGTCGCATCGCACTGGTCGAGCGTTAAGGAGCCATGATGACAAAAGCCGTACTGTCTCACGCCCCGCGCCCTTCTAGCGCTGGGGGCTGGCGTTTTATCGCCTGGGCACGTAAAAATCTGTTCTCCTCCTGGAGTAACAGTCTTCTCACCATCATCTGTCTTTGGCTGATGTGGGAACTTATCCCGCCGCTTATAAATTGGGCATTTCTACAGGCAAACTGGGTTGGCTCCACACGGGCTGACTGCACCAAAGCAGGCGCCTGTTGGGTATTTATTCATGAGCGTTTTGGTCAGTTCATGTATGGCTTGTACCCACACGATCAACGCTGGCGCATCAACGTGGCGCTGATCGTTGGGTTGTTGTCGATCGTTCCGATGTTCTGGAAACATTTGCCACGCCGTGGGCGCTACATTGCTTGCTGGGCAGTGGTTTATCCGCTGATTGTTTGGTTGTTGCTATATGGGGGAGTACTGGGGCTTGAGCGGGTCGAAACTCGCCAGTGGGGTGGGCTGACATTAACCTTGATCATCGCGTCAGTCGGGATCGCAGGCGCGCTGCCGCTGGGTATTTTGTTGGCGCTTGGCCGTCGTTCAACGATGCCGGTAGTGCGTGTGCTTTCAGTGATCTTTATCGAGTTCTGGCGCGGCGTACCGCTGATTACCGTGCTGTTTATGTCGTCGGTGATGTTGCCATTATTCATGGCGGAAGGTACTACGATCGACAAGTTGATCCGCGCACTCGTGGGCGTCATTTTATTTCAATCCGCTTATGTCGCAGAAGTCGTTCGCGGTGGGCTACAGGCTCTGCCAAAAGGGCAATACGAAGCGGCTGAATCACTGGCACTCGGGTACTGGAAAACGCAGGGGTTAGTGATTTTACCGCAGGCCCTCAAACTGGTTATTCCAGGGCTTGTGAATACGATTATTGCCCTCTTTAAAGATACGAGCCTGGTGATCATTATTGGGTTATTCGATCTTTTCAGCAGTGTTCAACAGGCTACCGTAGACCCTGTATGGCTTGGCATGTCGACCGAAGGCTATGTCTTTGCCGCACTGATTTACTGGATTTTTTGTTTCAGCATGTCGCGCTATAGCCAGCATCTTGAGAAACGTTTTAACACCGGGCGGACACCGCACTGAGGAACTTATGAGCAAAGTAATTATGACCCCTGCTGACGCGATGATTACCCTGGAAAACGTCAATAAATGGTACGGACAGTTTCACGTACTGAAAGATATCAACCTGAAGGTAACGCAAGGCGAACGTATCGTCCTGTGTGGTCCATCGGGTTCTGGAAAGTCGACAACTATTCGTTGTATTAATCATCTCGAAGAACATCAGCAAGGACGCATCGTCGTTGATGGGATCGAGCTGGATGAAGATATCCGCAATATTGAACGCGTGCGCCAGGAAGTGGGCATGGTATTCCAACACTTCAATTTGTTCCCGCATCTAACGGTATTGCAGAACTGTACGCTAGCCCCTATTTGGGTCAAGAAGATGTCTAAAAAGGATGCCGAAGTCTTAGGGATGCATTATCTGGAACGTGTTCGTATTGCCGAGCATGCGCATAAATTCCCGGGGCAAATTTCCGGAGGGCAGCAGCAGCGCGTTGCGATTGCGCGTTCCCTGTGTATGAAGCCCAAAATTATGCTGTTTGATGAGCCTACGTCAGCCCTTGACCCGGAGATGGTTAAAGAGGTATTGGATACGATGATTGGTCTGGCTCAGTCGGGAATGACCATGCTCTGCGTGACACATGAAATGGGATTTGCGAGAACGGTGGCAGATAGAGTGATCTTTATGGACCGAGGTGAAATTGTGGAACAGGCACCGCCGGAAGAGTTTTTCGCAAATCCGAAATCTGAACGCACAAGAGCGTTCTTATCGCAGGTTATTCATTAATATATTGAATAAGCAGGATATTATGCCCGTGGGAATATCATCCTCGGGCGTAGTAATGCAGAAGTTAGCGTAAGACTCATGAGATCGCACAATGCAAAAAGGCCATCCTTTCGGATGGCCTTTTCACTTAATTGATGTCTGGCAGTTCCCTACTCTCACATGGGGAGACCCCACACTACCATCGGCGCTACGGCGTTTCACTTCTGAGTTCGGCATGGGGTCAGGTGGGACCACCGCGCTAAAGCCGCCAGACAAATTCTTTTACTTAGTGCCAAACTTAAACCCGTGTTAAGTGGTGCTGATACCCAGAGTCGAACTGGGGACCTCACCCTTACCAAGGGTGCGCTCTACCAACTGAGCCATATCAGCACGCTAAATTTGATGCCTGG